>FRDC01003853.1_pt1 | contig 39114 bp, 47 predicted proteins | sample 1106171 | NCBI WGS metagenome assembly FRDC01 (sample SAMEA3930566, study PRJEB13176) | freshwater metagenome | biome: Drinking water system; feature: drinking water; material: water | place: Singapore | collected 2014-12-20 | reverse complement strand
AATCAGTGTTGGCCTTTGGCAACACGAAGCTATTTTAGATTTAAATTATGATGAAGACTCAGCTTGCGAAACCGATTCAAACTTTGTGATGAACGAGCGTGGTGAATTGATCGAAGTGCAAGGAACAGCGGAAGGCAAACCTTTCACCCAAGTGCAATTGATTGAGATGTTAGGACTTGCGCAAAAAGGCTGCAAAGAGATGATGCAAGCACAAGCTGAATGGATCAGCAGCTTTTACGAGTTAAAGAGCACGATTTGAAAACGATTTGGATCGCTACCACCAATCGCGGTAAACTTCTTGAATTTCAACAATTATTGCCTGACTGGACAGTCAAATCTGTGGCTGATTTAAAAACTTATGCCCCGCCACCAGAAACTGGCAAAACTTTCGAAGAGAACGCACGCATTAAAGCCAAATCTTTAAAGGCAATGGCCCCAGGCGATTGGGTTGTCGCCGATGACAGTGGTCTTGAAGTCGAAGGTCTTCAAAATTTACCCGGAGTGCACTCGGCCAGATACGCAGGCCCCAAAGCCTCGGACGCCGAAAACAATGCGAAACTTTTAAAGATGTCACAAATGCGCTTAGCTTCTGACAAACGCCAAGCCCAGTTTCGCTGTGTTTTAGTCGCTTATTCGCCAGAGGGAAAAGAACATGTTGTTGAAGGAGTCCTCAAAGGTATGGTCGCAGAAAAAATGCGCGGCACTAGTGGCTTCGGTTATGACCCTTTATTTATCCCCGAAGGTCATGACAAAACTTTAGCCGAACTTGGTATCGCAGTGAAAAATCAAATCTCTCACCGCGCTCAAGCTTTTAAAAAATTAAAAGAAGTTTTATCTATTTAACATCTTCGTCAGAGATAAGTTCACCAGTTTTTACGAACAAATCCCATTGGTAATCAGCAATTTTTGAATCGAAAGCTTTCACTCTGGCATCGGCTGCGCCGTAACGAAAGTTGATATTGTCTTGGCCCTTTTGTGCGAAGACCGCATCCATGTTGTTCACGTGCTTCACTTTATCATCGACAAAAATAAGACGACGAGGGCTGATGTTTTGCGTGGCAAAGAAATCGGCAAGCACAAGTCCTTTGTTGTTTTTTGGTCCAACGAAAAGAACTCCACTATAAAACTCAATATCTTTTTGATCGTTGTATGAATAGCCATTGGTTTCAAGACTTACTCCGATGGCTTGAAGTTGACGAGTGGTTGATTCTTTTAAAGCTGTGGGTCTTGCTGTCAAACCAAGTACAGTGATTTTCTTTGCAAGCAAGTCTTGAATTAATGTTGGAGTGATCTCTTCAACAGGCCTAAGGCTTGTCACCTTTTGCACTCGCACCCAATCACGAAGGGCTTCATCAATGGCTTGATCTTCAGTTTTGCCGCTGGCTTTGTTTTTGTGCACCAAGTACTCGTACCACTGATCTGTTCCCAAAGTCTGTGCAGGCTCTGCAATGGTGTTATCAATATCAAAAACCACCACATCACCAACTTGTGCATCAATCACCGCTTCTGCCATCGACGTTGTCTCGCGAATCTCTGCCTGCGCACTAATTGTGAAAGTGCTTGTCGCCCATAAAAGACTTAAAAATAAATGCTTCATAAACTCCCCCTCATAGATCTTAAAACTTGTCTTAAATTTTATTTGTTTAAGATAGTTCGTATGTATCTACTTAGCTGCTTAGTTAACAATGCTGTTATGGCGCTATGTAAATTTTGCCGAGCCTTAGGCATACACGCCCCTTCTTGCCCGATCTTGTCCGTTGGTATGCCATGTTAACCGTGATGATGTTGTTCGGCTTTCGGATTTATTAATCTTCAAAAACATTTTAGCCCAATCTGTGATTGATTTTTATTTTGCATTGATCCTAAACCACTATGGCCAGACGTAAATTTTATTTATCTGATGCAAAAACTATTCGAACAAAATTAAATGAAGCAATTAATTTAGCAGAAGAAATTCATCGCAAAGAACAAGAGCTTATCCAAAAACTCTATGTCATAGATAAAAAACGCTATTATGTTTTCTGTTGCCTTAAATCTCTTAGTGGATTCTGCCTCAAAGACCTTGGATTTTCGAAAACTCAGACTCAGAGAATTGTGACTCAAGTTCGACGCTACGAACCAACGGCAAAGATCGAGCAAGAAGAGGTGATTATGGTTAGAAGGGCGACCGCTCGAACTGGCGAAAATCCATACATAGAAATTAAAACTTAAGCTTTTGAATGAAACGCGGCTAATAGCCAAACGACAATTTAAAAGTCACACGGTCCGAGTCAAAGACGCGGCTGTATTCAAGACCAAGCTTTGAATAAAACGAGTGGGCTTGAACACCGAGCATAAACATCAGACCTGGTAACGATGAAGTCATTGAGGTTGAACCTGATGAAAACATGGTGGTCGGCACATCGGCGAAGATTTCGTATCGAGAGTTTGCTTGCAAAACTCCACCACCAATAAAAGGCTCGACTAAAAAAATCTCACTCAAAATCATTCGATACCCCAACAAAGAAGCGACGCCATAACTTAACGAAGTGAATTTAGTTTGGCCATCCACTTCAAGCCCTGAAGTGGCATCACTGATTTTTTGTTCGTTTTTAATATAAGAGTTGGTCAACTGCAGACGAAAACTTGTCACCACCGCCGGATCCTCAAACCAATCGTGAAAAGTGAATTTCAAAGCGGCGCTTTGACTGCCAAGATACATTTTCTCACTAGCAATTTCAGGAATGATTTTTAATTCTAAAGTGAGATTTTTTGCAAAAGAAAAAATTCCAATCAATCCAGCATTGGGCATCTTCGACGGAGTGGTCGTACTCGGATCTCTTTGCGCTAAACCTCTTTGAATATTCGGAATCGATGAAGTTCCCGCCATTAAACCAAATTCAAAGCCGCCTTTTTTGATCAAGCCTGATGCGGGCGAAACTGTGGTATGGGACAACAAGGCTGAAAAGTCCTTGCTCACTCCATCCACTTCACTTTGACTTAAATTATTGAGGCTCGGGTCGGCCACAGCAGCCGAAACCCAAAACAGCAGAGAAAAAAACCAAAATTGAGGCAACAAAGGATTTATTTGAAATCTAAATTCTTGGTTGGTGAATTTTTAAACAGCATTGAAGGATCGCGAACAACCTCAAGATCATCCAAACTGGCATAAACATCGATTTGACGTTTGAGCTTTTCAGATGGAGCAAGCAAAACCGCGCGGCCACCACTTTGGCGTAAATTTTTGGCAACCTCACCCAAGGCTTTTATGCTCGCAAAAGACAAAAAGTACGTAGGAGCTAAATTAAACGCAATAGAGTCCACTTTTGCGTCTAAAAGTGCCTGTAGCTTGTGCCTAAAAGCATCGTGATTAAACGAGTCGACTCGATCGTTGATATCCACAACAGTCCACTCAGCCTCTTTACGTATAACGACATTGGTACAATCTGCAGCATCCATGCTTTGACTCCCCTCTAAAAAAATCATCGCTATCACCAAATTTATTGTCAATCCCTCTAGACCCCAGTAAATACAAGAAACACTGATCACATTGGGGGTTTGACATGGAAAAGCTGAAAGTTTTCTCAGGAAATTCCAACATCGAATTCGCCAAGCGCGTAGCCAAAGAGGCTGGCGTCGAATTAGGACACTGTGACATAGGGCGTTTCGCCGACGGCGAGATCCAAGTCGAAATCCACGAAAGTGTCCGTGGATGCAGCGTTTTCGTCGTTCAAAGCACGAATCCTCCAGTTAACGAAAATTATATGGAACTTTTTATGATCCTAGATGCTCTTAAAAGAGCCTCGGCAGCCGAAATCACTCTGGTGATGCCTTATTACGGTTATGCCCGCCAAGATCGTAAAGTAGCCCCTCGCGCGCCCATTTCTGCAAAATGCGTGGCTGAACTCTGCCAAGCCGCAGGTGCTGACCGCCTTGTGGTCGTGGATTTACACTCATCTCAAATTCAGGGCTTTTTCAATGGCCCCGTAGACCATCTTTTTGCAATCCCTACATTAGCCAGAGCCTGGCGCGATAAAATGGGTCACGGTGAAGAGTTTGTATGCGTAAGCCCCGATGCCGGTGGAGTAGAACGCGCCCGAGCCTTTGCCAAACGCATTGAATGTAGCATTGCCATCATCGATAAGCGCCGCACAGGCCCTAATGAGGCCAAAGCCTACCACTTGATCGGCGATGTAACCGGTAAAACTGCCATTATTTTAGACGATATGATCGATACTGCTGGAACTCTTACTCAGGCTGTTGACAGCCTGCTTAACAATGGTGCAAAACGTGTGTTTGCTGTTGCAACCCACCCCGTTTTGTCAGGACCAGCGATTTCTCGTCTTGAAGAATCCGGAGTGGAAAAAGTGTGGGTCACTGACACGATTCCACTGAAAGAAGCAGCAAAAGCATGTAAGAAGTTTGAAATCATCTCGGTAGCGCCACTTGTGGCAGAAGCGATTCGAAGAATTCACACTTACGACTCAGTTAGCGCACTTTTTGAAGTTTAAGATTCTGAAGTGTTTTGAATAAGGAAATGAAGGAGTAAACAATGGCTCAACAACAAATCAATTTAAATGCAAGTCCTCGCAACGCAGGTAAACACGTATCACGCACACTTCGTAAAGATGGCCGTGTTCCAGCTGTTGTTTATGGTCCAAAAACAAAATCAGTATCTTTCGATATCGCAAAACTAGATGCGGTTCGCGCTTCTAGACACGGTTTCGAAAACACTTTCTTCACTCTTCAATCAGATGACAAATCTTTGAACGGTTTGAAAGTGATGAGAAAAGCTGTTGAGATTCACCCTGTTTCTCGTGCACCTATCCATTTGGATTTTTTCGCTCCAGATATGACTCAAGCTGTTCGCGTAAACGTTGAGATCCGTTTCTCAGGTCGCGCAGAAGGTGTTAAATCAGGCGGTATCTTCAATACTATCCGTCGTGACGTTGAGATCGAGTGTTTACCACTTGAAATTCCAGAGTTCTTCGAAGTTGATGTAACAAATTTAAATCTAGACGAATCAATGCACGTTTCTGATATTAAATTCCCAGAAAACGTAAAATTGATCACTTCTCCTGAAGAAACAATTGCTAACGTAGCAATGGTTAAAGAGGAAGTTGCAGCCCCAGTTGTTGCAGCAGCTCCTGCAGAAGGTGCAGCGGCAGCGGCTCCAGCGGCGGGTGCAGCAGCTCCTGCAGCGGCAGCTCCAGAAAAGAAGTAATCTAGTTCATCATGAAAATGATCGCTGGCCTGGGAAACCCTGGGCCCAAATACCAACTCAATCGACACAATATAGGTTTCTTACTGATCGATGTGCTTAAACAAGCATGGGGCGAGCCTCATGCCCATCATCAATTCGAGGCCGAAGTGTACAAAGCAAACTTTGCAGGGCAACCCGTCTTGTTGGTTAAACCACAGACTTTTATGAACCTTTCAGGACAATCGGTTCAACCCTTGATGCACTTTTATCGTCTTGAAAAACAAAATCTATTGGTTGTTCATGATGAAATCGATCTTGAGTTCAGCAAGATCAAGTTTCAATCGGGTCGTGGCCATGGTGGACACAATGGCATCCGTGATATTCACTCTAAAATCGGTGAAGACTATGCTCGTTTAAAATTAGGAGTGAGTCGCCCACCCCCAGGCAGTCCAATGGATGTGGCTAGTTGGTGTTTACAGAACTTTCCAAAAGAGCAGCACGATGAACTTGAAAATATTCTGGTCAAAGCTCAACAAGCGGTAGAATGTTTTGTACAAGATGGTTTAGTGGCAGCACAAAATAAGTTTAATTCGAAAGAATAGTAGGGATAGTAAATGGGATTAAAATGCGGAATCGTAGGTCTACCAAATGTTGGAAAGAGCACGCTCTTTAACGCTTTAACAAGTTCTAAAGCAGAAGCTGCCAACTATCCGTTTTGCACGATCGAACCCAATGTCGGCGTGGTTGTTGTCCCAGACACGCGTTTAGAAGAAATCTCAAAGCATGTTAAACCACAAAATCAAGTTCCGACTGTTGTTGAGTTCGTCGATATCGCAGGGATTGTTAAAGGCGCTTCTCAAGGTGAAGGATTAGGAAACAAGTTTTTATCCAATATTCGAGAGTGCGATGCGATCTTGCACGTGGTTCGCTGTTTTCAAGACGACAATGTGATTCACGTGAATGGATCCGTTGATCCACTTCGCGACATCGATGTGATCAACACCGAGTTGATGCTAGCTGATTTAGAAAGCGTTGATAAACGTTTAAAGAAAATTGAAAAAATCGCTAAGTCTTCAAAAGATGCGAAGGTTTTATCTGAATACAATATCGTTAAAAAACTTTACGACGCACTTGAGGCTGGTAAGCCTGCCCGCACAGTTGAGGTTCTTGAAGATGAAGAGCCAACGCTTAAAGATTTGCACTTGTTAACATCAAAGCCCGTTCTTTACGCCTGCAATGTTGGCGAAGATGCTTTCAATTCAGGTAAGAGTGACTTGGCAGATATCGTTAAGCAGAGAGCGGAATCAGAAAACAACAAAGCTCTTATGATCTGTAGCGCGATGGAAGCTGAGATTGCTCAGCTAGAGCCAAGCGAGCGCATTGAGTTCTTACAATCTCTTGGTGTTGAAGAGCCAGGCTTAAATCGTTTGATTCGCGAAGCCTATGCTTTACTTAATTTAATCACTTACTTCACTGCTGGTGAAAAAGAAGTTCGTGCTTGGACAATTCGTAAAGGCACAAAAGCCCCAGGCGCCGCCGGCGTGATTCATACAGATTTCGAACGCGGCTTTATTCGTGCAGAAACTTATCACTGTAATGACTTGTTCGAACTAAAGTCTGAAGGTGCTGTGAAAGAAGCTGGCAAGTATCGCTCGGAAGGTAAAGAGTACCTTGTTAAAGACGGCGATATCATGCTTTTCAGATTCAATGTTTAGTTTTTCTTTAGGTTTTTAAGATCTCTTATCGGTCTTAAAATATCTTTATTATGTTTTTCTATTATTACTGAATAAAAGCCTTCATTCTTTTAGTGGAATGGAGGTTCCATGAAATTCAACATAGGATTTGTTGCGCTTCTACTTCTGCTGTTATTTTACGTCTCTGATATTTACGCCAATTGTCCGGTGCCCGAAAGTGATGTTCTTCTCGTTATCAAAACCATTGAACAGAGCCCAAACTGCTATGCTGCTGCTGAAATGGCACGAGAGTGCTCTTACGGAAACTCGACAGACGCTAAAACTTTTCCAGCTGCAGTTCGTGTTTGCATGAAAGACTTCCCTTCACCGTCTGAATCAAATCAAAAGATTTACGATCGCTTGGTGGTTGGTTGTGACGAAAGATTTTCTTCTGAACCGGTAGAGACCCATATCTCTTTAAGATCAAAATGCATTTTAAAAATTGCCGAACTGTTTTCAGCCATTCACCTCAACTAGGAGGCTCGATGAAAAAAACTTTCTTAGTCTTACTCTTCGTCTTTTTTTCTGCATCGACTTATGCCATATGCCCTGTCGTTCCCATTCAATTCGATCAAGTTTTAGCCTTAGTGAAATCCAGCACCTCTTGCCCAGAGGCTTACAAAATCGCTGCTGAGTGCACCTTTGAAGATGAAAGAGACCAAGAAGTCTCTGCCGCTGCTATCCATATATGCTCGAGAAACTATAATTACATTTCAGGTATCGAACGCGCAGATTATGATTCTTTATCACAGGATTGTAAAAGAAAGGCCCACTGCCATTTAAAACTGGCAGAGTTGTTCTTTATTGTTTATGGCAAATAAGCTTAAAAACAATTAAACAATGCCATTTTCGTCACTTCGGGTGTTTTTCGAATCTCTTTTACATAAAAAATAATTTGAGTAGAGATCTTTACGGTACCTCTGTATCTTTTGCCGCAAGACGAATTAACAATACTTTTCCATGGAGGTGAAAGTAATGAAACGTTTAACCCTAAGCCTTATGGCTTTCACGGCAATCGCCTGTACAGGCGTAGCCAATGCAAGCGGCGGATGTCCTACGGGAACCGACCTCGAGCTTACAGTGAAGGCAGTTGGCTCCGAAAAATCCTGTCAAAAATCAGCTGAACTTGCCCGCTCTTGTATGTGGGGTTCAAATGCTGACATACAAATCGTTGGTGCTGCAATGGAAGTTTGCGCACGCGATTACACAAATCTTTCAGTACAAGATTCTGTGACATACACATCTGTTTTGAAGATGTGTGATAGAAAGTATGAAAGCGAATCCGGCTCACTTTATAATGCGATGAGAGCTCATTGCAGATTGAATGTAGCTGAATTGTTTTCGAAACTTTATACACCAGTACGATAGTTTTTAATTTAAATTATCTGTTAAAACCGCATAGCCAAACTATGCGGTTTTTTTATTTTAACGCTGGATTAACGCAAAGACCTTTGATGATTCTAGCCCAAGTGTAAACTTGATAGCCGTGATCATTCTCGAGAAACCCACTACCAAGACCTACTGGAATTTGATCGATCTCTTGGCTTAGTTTTTCTAACTCCATTGGCTCATCACAGGAAATTTTCAAAAGATAACCATAGGTCGTGAAGAAATTAATTTGCTGGCAGAAATGATCGTGAGCCTTACCTAAAATAACCATCGACGGTTTATTTTTATCGGCGACAAACTTAAAGCTGTTGCAGTTTTCTTTGTACAAATTGATATTCCATAGCTCAACCTCAAGGGGTGGAATACTAGCAAATGCACTGACACTTGTTGCTGCAATAAAAAATAAAGTAAGAAAAATGCGCACAAAGACCTCCCCTTAGGTGCCATTTTCATAGCACCTAATACTGGGAAGAGCTTGAGATTTTAACGTTTCTTAAAAAGATTACAGACTTTTATCTAAAAGCTGCAATACCAGTGACTTGCTGGCCAACAACCAAACGATGAATGTCTTCAGTGCCCTCATAGGTCTTCACTGTTTCTAGATTCATCATATGGCGAATCACTGGATATTCATCGATGATCCCGTTACCACCCAGCATATCGCGGCATTCACGAGCTGTCTCAAGAGCAATCTTACAGTTGTTCATCTTGGCCATAGACACATGGTAAGGTTGAAGCTCGCCACGCTCTTTAATACGCCCCATTTGAATACAAAGAAGTTTGCCCTTCGTGATTTCAGTCGCCATGTGCGCAAGCTTCGCTTGAGCCAATTGATAAGCCGCAAGTGGCTTACCATCAAAGATAATACGATCTTTCGCGTAGTGAAGGGCCGTATGATAACAAGCGTTCGCAGCACCTAACACTCCCCAAGCAATACCGTAACGAGCTTGAGTTAAGCATCCAAGCGGAGCTTTCAAACCAATACCTTTTGGCAACATTTGAGATTCAGGCACAACGCAATCATGGAAATGCAATTCTGAAGTCACACTCACACGAAGAGAGAATTTTCCCTTCATCGTTGTTGTCGTAAAACCTGGAGTGCCTTTTTCTACGATAAAACCACGAACTTCACCGTCAAGTTTTGCCCACACAATGGCGATGTCAGAAATACAGCCGTTCGTGATCCACATTTTATTTCCGTTGAGTTTATAACCCCCAGAAACTTTCTCGGCTTTCGTCAGCATTCCACCTGGATTCGACCCAGCATCTGGCTCTGTCAAACCGAAACAACCCACCATTTCAGCTTTTGCTAATTTTGGTAGATATTTATTTTTTTGCTCTTCACTGCCGTAAGCATAAATTGGATACATCACCAAAGAACTTTGCACCGAGCAGAAAGAGCGAATACCAGAGTCAGCGCGCTCAAGCTCTGAAGTCACAAGACCATACGCCACATGGCCAAGACCCGCACAGCCATAACCTTGGATCGTTGAACCTAAAAGGCCCATTTCGCCAAAACGTTTGATCAAATGCATCGGGAATTTTTCAGCACGATTGGCTTCTTGCAAAGTCGGAATGATTTCAGCTTCCGCAAAGTCGCGAACACTCTGACGAATCATCAATTCGTCTTCTGTGAACAACGAATCCTCAAGCATGTAGTTTAAGCTTTCATATTTAGCCATAAATCCCCTTCCTCAGATGTTCTTAAGAAATAGCACCCGATTATCGCCATGGCAATACAGCAACATAGTCGAAATTTATTGAAATCTTTTGGCCCTGTTTTAGGATGGACCTCTATGTTCAACCGAGCCGAAGTCATTGATAAGAATTTTCAAAAATTTGTTCTGGAAAACCGTTTACCCGAGGCGCACTCTAGCACCCATAATTATGATGCGGGATTAACGCCCGAAGAGTTTATGGATCTGTTTGAAACCCAGATTATGATCCGCCAGCTCGATTTAAGAGCGCGCATTCTTAAGGATAAGGGCGAATGCTACTATACCATCGGCAGTTCAGGACACGAGGGCAACGCGGCTCTAGGCAAAGCCTTTCGCATCACCGATATGGCTTTTCTGCACTACCGAAGCTGCGCACTGATGATTCAACGAGCAAAGCAACTTGAGGGGTCTACTCCACTTTATGATGCTATGCTTTCTTTTGTCGCATCGAGTGAAGACCCTATTGCCGGCGGGCGACACAAAGTTTTTGGCAGCTACCCACTGATGGTGCCGCCGCAGACTTCAACCATCGCTTCGCATTTACCTAAGGCCGTTGGAGCTGCTTTTTCTATAGGCAAAGCCAAGAGTTTAAAAATTCAATCCGTGATGCCCGAAGACTCTGTGGTGCTTTGCACTTTTGGTGATGCTTCGATCAATCACTCGACCGCTGTGGGCGCAGTGAATTCAGCTCTGTGGATGGCCCATCAAAATATCCCGCTGCCGCTTGTGTTTGTCTGTGAAGACAACGGCGTGGGTATTTCTGTGAACACTCCACCAGGATGGCTTGAAACCACTTATGGCAATCGTGAAAACTTAATTTATTTAAAAGCCGACGGCTTGAATTTGAATGATTATTATTTGAAAGCGCAAGAAGCCGCTTACCTAGCGCGCGTTCATAAAAAACCTGTGTTCTTGCACGTGAAAGTGATTCGCTTGATGGGCCACGCTGGTTCGGATATGGAATCCACTTACCGCCAGACAGAGCTTATCGAAAGCATCGAGCATCAAGATCCACTTTTGCACTCAGCTAGATATGCACTTGAAAATGGTTATGCCTCTGCTGAAGAAATTGTTCAGCTTTATAAAAATATTGAAACTCGCATAGCAGCCGTGGCCGAAGTGACAAAAACTCGTCCAAAAATTGAAGATCCGGCCATCATCAAAGAAGTGGTGACCGCTTGTAAATTTCCAAATCAACCCTTTAACCCGCCTTCACAAGAAAGATTTTCTGAAACTTTTGGTAAAGAGTGGGATCGCTTACAGCAACCACTGCATATGGCGAAGTTGATCAACATGGGTTTACATGAATTGCTACTTCAATACCCACAGGCTGTGATTTTCGGTGAAGATGTGGCGCAAAAAGGTGGAGTGTACAACGTCACTGACGGAATCTGGAAAAAGTTCGGAACACGTCGCATCTTCAACTCGCCTTTAGACGAACAAACCATTTTAGGAACGGCCATCGGTATGGCACAAAATGGTTTCTTACCCATTCCTGAAATTCAGTTTTTAGCATACGTCCACAATGCCGAAGATCAAATCCGCGGCGAAGCCGCCACTTTGGCTTTCTTCTCGCAAGGTCAGTTTGTGAATCCAATGATCATTCGTATTGCTGGTCTTCCTTATCAAAAAGGATTTGGCGGACACTTTCACAATGACAATTCACTAGCTATTTTTAGAGATATTCCTGGTGTGATTGTGGCCACTCCATCCAATGGGGCCGATGCGGTGAAGATGCTTCGTACCTGTGCAAAAGAGGCTTGGGAAAATGGCCGAGTGATCGTGTTTGTTGAGCCAATTGCTTTGTACATGACTCGTGACTTGCATGAAGCCAACGATAAAAAATGGAGCTTCAATTATCCAGCAGCAAACGAAACCATCAAACTTGGTGAGTTTGGCACTTATGGTGAGAAATCAAAAAACTTAATTATCACTTATGGCAATGGTGTTTACTATTCATTGCAAGCACAGAAAAAATTAATGGATGAACATAAGGTGGATACGCGCGTAGTGGATCTTCGCTGGATTGCTCCGATTGATAATGAAAAATTATTGGCTGAAATCAAAGATGCAAAAAATGTCGTGCTGGTGGATGAGTGCCGCAAGACTGGTTCATTAAGCGAATACTTGTGCGGTTTGATTTTAGAAAATTGCAAAACCCCTCCACGCGTGAAAGTAGTGGCTGCTGATGATTGCTTTATTCCACTTGGAAAAGCAGCAGCTTCTGGTTTACCAGATGTAAAACAAATTATGAATGCTGTGGTGGCATTAGCGAAGGACAAAGCATGAGCGAAAGCACAAAACGAAAAAGAGCTCTTGTTGTTTGCCCTGGACGAGGTACTTACACCAAAGAAACTTTAGGTTACTTAAAACAATATGGCGAACCGATTCGTGAACAATTGAAGTTTATGGACGAGATGCGAGCCGATATTGGTGAACCCACTATCACCGAACTCGATAGCGCTGAAACTTTCAAAGCCAATCTACACACTAAGGGCGAACACGCTTCTTCTTTGATCTACGCTTGCAGTCTTGCAGACTTTCATTCGATCAATCGCGAGAAGTACGATATCTGCGCCGTTGCTGGAAACTCGATGGGTTGGTACATCACCTTGGCAGTCAGCGGCGCTTTAGCACCTGAAGCTGCGTTCAATGTGATCAACACCATGGGTTCGATGATGAAAGTTGATATCATCGGTGGCCAAGTGATCTATCCTTTGGTGGATGAAGCTTGGAAGAAAAATCCAGGACGCGAGCGCGAAATCCACTCGATTGTTGAAAAACTAAATCAACACGATGGGGTTGAGATTCATACTTCGATCAACCTTGGCGGTTACATTGTTTGGGGCGCAAATAAAGCTGGAGTGGACGCTTTACTTAAAGGGCTACCAAAAGTTGAAAACTATCCGTTTCAATTGATCAACCACGCTGCTTTTCACACGCCACTGCTTGTTGAAACTTCAAACAAAGCTTTTGGATTGCTGCCGCAAGATTTGTTTCAAAAACCTCAGATTCCTATGGTTGATGGCCGTGGAGTGATCTGGACACCTTACTCGACATCCACTGAGCAGTTATACAGCTACACCCTTGATCATCAGGTGGTGGCCCCTTATGACTTCACCAAATCAATTAGCGTGGCTCTAAGAGAGTTCGCCCCGGATTGCATAATCTTATTGGGGCCTGGCAGCTCTTTAGGTGGCTCACTCGGACAAATTTTAATTGAAAACGATTGGCAGTTTATCAAATCAAAAAATGATTTTTCCGAACGCCAAAAGCAAGATCCCTTTATTTTAGCCATGGGTCGCCCAGAACAAAGGGAGTTAGTGGTATGAAATTCGTAGTTTTATTTTCGGCCTTTCTTTTTTCTATGCAAACTTTTGCTGCGCCAAAAGAGTCCATATCGACGGATGAAAATGTATTAAGACTCGAACCTATTCTTGGTGTTCAACAAATCTATCGAGACACGCCAACACCACACACAGCAACTCAAACTATCTTTGGTGCAAGATTGATTTACGGCCAACAAATTTTGGCCGGTGAATTAGAATACTCTCAAGGTAATTCGACTGAGAAGTTTTCTGCAGCTCCGCAAAAAGTTTATATCCGAAGCGAGCAAATAAAACTTGGTCTTCGCTCGACCATTCCATTTTACGAGTATTTTTCTTTAACAGGTCGTGCCGGCGGTCAAGCCACTCGAGCATCTGTCGAAGAGACAACCAATGGAGTGATCGCTACGACGAACATTCCAATGAAAGTCTATCCTTATGCCGGCGCCAGCCTTGGTCTTCATCTTTCAAGATTCTTAACGATCAGCGCTGGATCTGTTGTGATTTTTCGCAATGGTTTAAATATGTCAAAGAACGACATTCAAAACTATGTGTCGTTCTCTGTAGGAATTTGATTATTTTCTAAAGTGACCCGTCAGATAAGTCACCGTCCCGAACTCATCACATGGTTCGTCGATGGGGCCAGTGCCTGGAGGACCATTTCTTGGCGGTGGACAAATTCTTCTGTCCTCTCTTTCTAAAATCTCAAGGCGAAACTCATTGCTGCTTTTGAAGTTGAAAGCAACCTCGCGGCCTTGAATCATGCAAAAACCTGGATCAAGCGCAAAGGTTGCGCGCTCAAGAACATAGTTTTTATTACCGATATCTTCTGCTTTGATTCTTTTCAAAAGACCCACACGCGAACGACAGCTTGAACCTGTGATATCATTGCCTTCAGCATTTCTAACTGTCACTTCAGGAGTGTTGTTGCTCATACTGATAGTGATTTCAGTTTGTTTGCCTTCAACCTGACCGTAATAAGTCCCTAAATAGGGTTTTACGTAACCAGCGTATTCAGCAGGAACAACTCCATCTTCTACTGCGACTTCATTACAAGCACTTAGGATAAGAGCTGAGAAGAAGAGAAAAGTAATTTGTAACTTCATAAAGCACTCCGTTCGTTGCACCTTACCTATTACAAATCCATCCCCCTAAAATTTCAAGTTTGGCACGCCGCTCCTCCAAAAGGTGGCAGGCACCTTTACAGGCGATTTCTCATCTGTGGATCAAGAGCATCGCGAAGACCATCACCAAGTAGGTTAAAAGCCAGCATTGTCATGAAAACTGCAACACCTGGTGAAATCATCAAATGAGGAAAGCTACGGAGTGATCTCCATCCGTCATTGGCTAGCACTCCCCAGCTGCTGAACGGCGGTTGTAAACCAAGTCCTAAGAAGCTTAGAAAGCTCTCTGCCAAAATATTTGATGGAACCTGAAAAGTTAAAAGCACAATCACTGGGCCCATGATATTTGGCAAAATATGACGACAAACTGTTCTGAAACTTGAAGCTCCAAGAGCTCTGGCCGATTCAACATAGGCCATTTGCTTTACCTGTAAAACCTGAGCACGAACCACACGAGCTAAACTCACCCAACCCACCAAACTCAAAGCAAGTAGCATCGCCACAACCGCTTTTAATTCAGGATCCGAAATAATGTTCATCGATTCGAAAACGATTTTCACTAAGATCAAAAGAATGATCGATGGAATAGAATCAAGCACATCGACAAATCTCATTGTCAATGAATCCATCCAGCCGCCCATCCAACCAGCCATGGCACCAACAATCACACCAATCACTGCTGAAATCACAGCTGTGATCACTGCAACCGACATCGATACACGGGCGCCGTAAAGCATACGCGACACCATATCGCGGCCAAGACTATCTGTTCCAAGCCAGTGAATAGAAGATGGCGGCGCTAAAACTTGATCCAAAAATTGTTCATCAAATGGGTATGGTGCAAGCCATGGGGCAAGAATCGCCACCACACAGATCAACACAATAAAATAGCCAGAGTACAAAGCCATTTTTCTTTTACTTAATAAGGCAAAGGATTCAGAGAGTGCTTCCGTAAACATAGTATAACCTCTACTCGCCCATCTTCACTCGTGGATCCACTGCTGCGATCAACAAGTCCGTTATAATATTGGCAACAACTAGAATCGCCGAAAATAAAAGTGTTCCACCCAAAATCAAAGGATAATCACGATTGGTCACACTTTGAATCACATGTTTAGCCATTCCAGGAATAGCAAAAATCTGCTCGATCACAAAAGATCCCGTTAAAATCCCGGCTATCAATGGACCAGACAAAGTTAAAACTGGGATCAAAGAGTTACGCAAAACGTGCTTGTACAAGATCACTCGCTCTTCTAAACCTTTTGCACGAGCTGTTCTGATAAAATCCGAACGAATCACCTCAAGAACAGAAGATCTCGTCAAACGCGCGATCACCGCTGCTGGACGAATTCCTAGAATCACCATTGGCAAAATATAATAAGTCGGCCCATCCCAAAGAGCTGGCTCAAGCCAGCCGAGCCAAAATGAGAAAACGATAATAAAAATTGGCGCGATCAAAAAGCTAGGTAGTGCTACACCGCTCACAGCAAACATCATTGAAGCCGTATCCCAAGCTGTGTTGTGACGAGACGCTGCCATCAATCCAAGCGGAATCCCAATCAAATAAGAAACAAGCAACGCATAAACCCCAAGTTGCACTGATTTCGGTAGAGTTTCACCCAAGATCTCGGTGATATTACGACCAATGTATTTATAAGACTCGCCCAAATCTCCGCGCATTAAGCCCATCATATAATTGGCGTATTGCTCTGGAATACTAGCGTTCAAATTATACTTGGCCTCAATATTCGCTTTGATCTCTGGCGGAAGCGGCTTTTCTGAATCAAAAGGTCCACCTGGAAGCGCACGAAGCAAAATAAATGTCATCGTCGCGATCAAGAAGATAACAAAAACACCCTCGAATAATCTTTTGATCACATAGGCAATCATGCCCTTCGTCACTACTAAATAAGTAAAGTAACCAAGGTAAAAAGCACCAGAAGCCCACCACATTTCCATGGGGATCTCGTAGTTTAAAAAGGACATGAGCACGAGAATCGCAAAGATTCCCGTGGCAGCCCAGCCGAGCCAGGATTCGATTTTATCAATCACTTGAACGTAACCCCTTTAAGTGGAAAGCGATTCATCGCATTTAGTGGGAAGTTCTGAACTCTTTCTGACACTAAATTTTGTGTCACAGAAGAGTAGATTGGAATCACTGGAGACTCTTGCTCTGTCAAAAGCGCTTGAGCTTTCGAGTAAACTGCTTTTCTTTGATCGCGGTTTACGATGCTTGCGCCCTCTTTGATGTACTTATCGTACTCTAAATTCTTCCAACCAGTGCGGTTGTTTTCAGAGTAAGAAGTCATAAGATTCATGAAATTATCTGGATCTGGATAATCACCCACCCAGCCCATACGGTACATATTTGGTGGATCTGATTTTAAGCTGTTCAAATAAACTTTCCATTCTTCGTTTCTAAGCTCAACCTCTACGCCCAAATTCTTTTTCAACTGAGCCTGTACGTTTTCAGCAATACGTTGGTGATCTTCGTTGGTGTTGAAACCAAGTTTGATGCTGCCAAGTTTGCTACGGTCTTTAAAGCCAGCTTCATCAAGAAGTTTCGCCGCTGCTTCTGGGTTGAATTTCAAACCACGATCGGCTTCGTAGCCAAACATACCAACCGGAATCCAGCTTGATAGCGGAACCTGTCCACCATTGATCAAATCTGTGATTTGTTTTCGGTCAATTGCTTGAGCAAAAGCACGGCGCACTTTCACATTGTTGAAAGGCGGCTTACGAACGTTAAAGCCGTAATAGTAAAGAGAGAAGATCGGAATTTGTCTGTAGCCAGGAAGTTTACGCAAATTTGCCAATTCGCGCGATGGCAAAGACTGTTGGAAATCCAATTTACCTGATTCATAAAGATTCAAAGCCGTTGAATATTCATTGATCATGTACGCCAAAACGTACTTAATTTTTGCTTTCTCGCCCCAGTAAGAATCATTGCGTTCAAGAACTAAGTTCTTATCGTGCTCCCAAACTTTTAGTTTGTAAGCACCAAGAGTTACGATGTTGGCTGGGTCTGTCCATTTATCACCATATTTTTCAACGATGTCTTTACGGATTGGGTAAGTACTATGGTGAGTAAGCAAGTATGGGAAATAGCTTTGAGGCTGCTCAAGGTCGATAACGATTTGACCCTTATCATTGATCTTCACTCCAACTTGAGAAAAATCTTTGATCTTTCCTTCGTTGTAAGCACGAGCATTCTTAATTGTGAATAAGAAATAACCATATTCAGAAGCTGTTTTCGGATTCAAAACACGCTCGATGCCATCCACCGCATGTTGAGCTGTGAAAGGAACTCCATCACTCCAAACAACACCTTGTCTTAATGTGATTGTCCAAGTTTTTGCTTGATTGCTTGGCACCATTTCAGTGGCCAATGCACCACGAGCCGGAAGTTCAGACACTGAGTAATCAAACTCCATCAGACCATCCATAAGATTGTCTGTTACAAGAGCTGATGTTGTGTCTGTTGATTTGTGCCAATCAAGACTTGGTGGCTCAGATAATAAATTGATACGAAGAGTTTCTTCAATTTTTAACCCGTACTCTAAAGACGATTTCTTCGTACAGGAAAGAAGACCAACACATGACAACACGATGGCCAGAATTAATGAGTGGCGCATAAGACTCCTTTTTTATTAATAAAAACGGGCTATAAATTCCGAACTATGGTTGTACGAAGTTGGCGCGAGAAGTCAAGAAGCTTCCCAGTCCTCACGGGCTGAAGGTTTTTCAGGGCGCTTACCCGGGTAAGGTTTGCAGAGCCAAAATGGAACCGACTGATCCTTTTGGTAAAGTTGTCTGTACATAAAATAGTTTTTGAGGACTCTTTTCACGTACTGGCGGGTTTCAAGGAATGGAATATGTTCAATAAACTCGTCTGTCTCGAGTTTTCCAAAGCCCACTAACCAGGCATCCACTCTATGGGGCCCCGCATTGTATGCGGCTGCGATTTGCGGGAAAGATCCACCGAACTTGTTATGCAAACGCTGCAAATAGGATGAACCGAGGCGAATATTTTTATGAGGCACGAAAAGATCATTTACGGCAAAGTGCGAATCGCCAATCAACCTTGCCACCTGACGACCTGTGTTCGGCATCAATTGCATTAAGCCCCTTGCACCCACCGGTGAAATAGCATCAACACGAAAGTGACTTTCTGCACGCATAATGGCCCAAACAAAATCCACCGGATATTTCAAATCTTTTTGCATGCCCTCAACGTGAACTTTGAATGCTTGTGGATAAATGGAAGTTTTTAAATTCGGAAAGCGCTCTGCAATCAATGACGAACGATCAAAACGATTGGATGACTCATAGGCATCGATCAACATTTTTAAATATTTTGGAGTGCGCGTTCTTGTTTCAATTTCGCGTAACTCAATAGACGAAAACTCTGCCGCCTTGTTTTGCGAAAAATATTGGGCCATTTCGAAATATTTTAAAATCATAGTGTCTTTGATCTCTGGAAGCTTTTCCCAAGTCTCTTGCTCGGCAGTCACTGGGGCCTCTGTTTCTTCACCCTCTTCTTCAGCGATGGCTTCTTCGGATTCGGATTCTTCAGGGATCAATGGCGCAAATGTTGGAAAGATATTTTCAATCTCAAATGGTGGCGCCATTTCTTCAAGAGACGACATCAGTTTCGAAAAACGTGGAGTAGGCACTCTTGGTAGAGCAGCAATTTGCGACATGCGGGCACGAGAGGCAATCGTGTAAAACGAAGCACTCGAGCTGGTTTTTAGTAAATCCTCAAAAGACTGGCGGGCTTTTTCATACTGACCCAAACGAAAGTGAGCCATGGATTTCCAATAAAGAATACGCTCCCAAGTCTCTTGACGTTTTGCTCTTCGACCTTCTGGAATAATTTGAATAAAGCCTTTAAGCGCCTCTTGATAATTTCCGCGCAAATATTGCAGCCACGCTAAGTTCCACTTGGCATCGCGAACAAGGCCACTGCGACGACCATATTTAATCACTCGTTGAAAACGCCCAGCCGCACCTTCGTAGTCTTGCGATTGGTAACTAGCAAGAGCCGCCTGATAAAGTGCCTGACGGCCATCTTTACTGCCCGGACTCAATTGATATGCACGCTCGAAAGATGCCACGGCTTTTGGAACATCACCAAGCTGTGCTGCCGCTTTGGCCTGTAGCATTTGAAAATTAAAATTGTTTTTATGCGTCTCTTGGTAAGGAGCCATCAACGTCGTAGCCTCGGTACCAAATCCTTCCTGCAGCAAAAACTGCGCAAGCATCACATCAGCAGAGAATGGGTCGAGCAAAGCTTTTCGCTTACGAAGCACTTCAATTTCTTTTCTGGCTCTATCCACTTCACCGCTTAGGCGAAGATTGCGAATGCGAGTTGAAATATCTTGGGTGCTTGGCGATGGACAGCTTAAGCGATTGCCGTCCACTGTGGCTAATTCGAAATCCACTCCCCAATCATAGACGACAGGATGAGAGGGATAATTGGTGTAGAGTTTTTTTGCCCACTTACAAGCCCGGCCTTTTTGCTTCAGCTTCACGTCACCCTTGATAAGACCCCATAAAATTTCTGGATACTCTGGGGCGCGACGAAACACGCGCTCGAGTTTTGCAAGATTGCGATTGGCTTCCTGCTCTTGACCATTTTGTACCATCAATTGAGCAAGATTCAGCTGAGCTTTTAATTCAAGAGTGCGAGGCGGATTGGTTTTCAACAACTCTTGATAATGAGTCTTGGCTTTGATGGGATTGTTTTGCACTTTTGCAATTTGCGCAATCATCCAGTGAGCATAGGGACGATGGCGTTCGTTCACACCAAGGCTGTCGTTAAGCTCGACTTCTGCGTCGGACCAGTTTTCAGCTAAATAATTTTTTAAGCCGCGAGTGAAGGTTTCTGGTGGCAACGCCCAAAGATTGCAGCTGAGCAGAAGAGAGATCAAAAGTGTCATCTTCTTAGAGTTTTAGATGTCACCGAAAAGGTCAAGAAATGTTAAAAAAAACTGTAAGTTCTGGATTGAAGCCAAGCCCTAAATTGTATGAGACTTGGTTTGCACTACACAGGATCCGAGCACGCAACTAGAAGATCATTGGTCCCATAATAAACCTTAAATCCAGTGTGATAGCCGCCCTCTGTTTGCACAGGAGTTTCTTGGATTTTATTGCGATCCAAAGTCTTTGTGATGATCACTCTAATCAAAGCTTTGTCAGAGTCAGTGGAGTCTTGCGAAGTGATCACTTGAACCGAATAGACAGTGTTGCCTCTGATGTAAAGTCCTGTGAAATTGTTGCCGCCTTGTGTATTTGATGTGCTTCTTAACTCAAGCTGTGGCGCACTTTTTAGATCATTATTTTTATCGTCCATTGAAATAGCAGCATAGCAAGTGATGTCTTTCGCCATCTGTGCATTGGCTATTGTTGACGTGATTAAAAAACCAAAAATTAAAAAAAGATATTTCATAAGCTTCCCCTCTTATGAATTACTGTTTTAATAATTAGAGTAGAACGAGTCAAGACTCGCTCTACTTTAAAAGTTTATTTTATAGATTCAAACGATAGCAAGCGCGAATACCGTTGATCACTTTATCCATGCGGTCTTCTAAACTAGTATAGCTATATTGATAGGCATTTCGACGAGCGTAAGAGCGATCATGGCAACTTTGCACCTCATCAAGCCAAGCCTCACGAACATAAAAATGTCCATCGGCTGATTCAATGGCATAAGCTGTTTTATGCCAGTCGGCTTTTAACATTGTGTAATCATCAGAGCATGTGCCCCAAGACTTTACCATGCTGTTACGCACATTGATCAGTTCTTGAGTCAAATGCGCGCACTCTGGACGCTCTTGAGCTTTCAACTGTCGAATGCTCAAATCCAAACTGCTTAAATCCGAATCCGCTTGCTTCTCGTACAAAACATAGGCTGCTGCATATTTATCATTCATAGCCCAGTAAGAATCCATCCACTCTCTTTTATTCACATAATAATCCCCACAAGAAGAACGAAGGTCATCGCCTACACGAATAAACATTCTAGACATTTCTTCATTGGTGCGAAGAGCATCCGTTGAGGTTTGAAAAAAGCCTACTTTAGCTGTGTAAAGTCCAGCCAATAAACCCGACTGATCTGCGGTATAGCCATTGTCATCTACAAGGCCAGGACGATCTTGATTGGCACTTGCACTTTGAATGCTTAAGGCTGCCAATAAAGTGAATACGATTCTGTAGAAATACATAGAGGTCTCCTTTGTTGTTTAATCTCAGACGTTTTCAAAAAATAAAAACGAGTGAATGTTTCAAAGGAGTGCTTGCAAAACAATTGCCGTAAATCTTTGTTGTTTATTTTAATTACAATTTTTTATGCGAGAGTTTTTTACTCTTTCACAATAAACAAGTTCACATGTTGGCCGTTGCATCGATGGCTCGATGCCACTGCTTTAAGCGTTCATCGCGTAGCTTTTTAGCTAAAACAGGTTTAAATTCTTTTTCGATATGACAGAGTTTTGACAACTCATCGAGTGAACTCCATAAACCCACACCAAGGCCCGCCATAAAAGCGGCGCCTCTTGAAGTGGATTCAAGAGAGTGCGGACGATGCACCGGGATACCGGTATAATCTGATTGCATTTGCATCAACAAGGTATTTTCAGTGGCGCCGCCATCGACGCGCAAGAATGGAATTTTACGGCGAGAGTCTTTTTGCATGGCATCTAGGATGTCCACGTTTTGTAACGCCATAGCCTCTAACACTGCTCGCGCCACATGAGAGCGATTGCTCCCACGAGTGAGCCCCGTGATCATTCCTCTCGCCTCAGGCAGCCAGTACGGTGCCCCTAAACCAACAAAAGCAGGAACAAATTGGACACCACCAGAATCATCCACTTGACGAGCCAAGGTTTCAACCTCGGCACTTTTCGTGATCATCTTCATTTCATCACGCATCCACTGAACAGCGGCACCACAAATAAAAGCGCCGCCCTCAAGAGCATAAGTTAATTTTTTATCACCGCTTAATTTCCACGCCACTGTGCTCAGCAATCCTGCTTTGGATGGCGTGGCCTTCAACCCCGTGTTCATCAACAAGAAACTGCCTGTTCCAAAAGTGCATTTTGCATCCCCTGGTTTAAAGCACCCTTGACCAAAAAGAGCAGCTTGCTGATCGCCCACCACTCCTGAAATTGGTAAACCATCTGGTAGTCCCGAAATATCTTTCACATGTCCTATAGGACCACTCGATGGAAAAATCTCTGGTAAAATGGCTTTGGGCACCTGAAAGATTTTGAGCAATTCATCGTCCCACTTGCCTGTTTTTAAATTCATCAACTGAGTGCGCGAGGCGTTGGACACATCCGTTCTATGCACATCACCTTGAGTGAGCTTAGCGATTAAAAAACAATCCATAGTTCCAACAGCTAAATCGCCGGCCTTAGCCTTTTTCAACAAAGCGGGGTTACTCTTTAAAATCCACTGAATTTTAAGAGCCGAAAAGTACGGATCTAAAAACAACCCTGTTTTGGCACGAACTTTCTTTTCAAGTTTTTTCTTTCTAAGTTGCGCACACATTTCTGTGGTTCGACGACATTGCCAAACAATAGCGTTGTAAACAGGTTTTAAAGTTTTACGATCCCACACCACTACCGTTTCACGCTGATTGGTGATACCAATTCCGGCGATCTCGTGCGATTTGACCCCTGATTCAATCACAACGTTTTGAATGAGCTTTAAAATATTCTTCCAAATCTCTTCTGGATCATGCTCTACCCAACCAGGCTTTGGATAAATTTGTTTATGGTCCAAATCATGGGCCAGCACCACTTCAGCTTGCTGATCCCAAAGAGAAACCGTTGAACCTGTCGTGCCTTGATCGATCGTTAAAATGTATCTTTTCATAGAAAAAGCATATAAAACAAAAAAATCGAGTTCAAGGAGTTCCGATACCGTGCTCAATCTTAAAAATTTTCTGAAAAACCAATCTGAGAATTTTTTGTTTAAGAGGTTTCTATTCTTCTTCTTGGATATGATGAACTCTTATTTTCGTTTAGAAGTCGAAGGCATTGAAAATATCCCAAAACGTGGACGTGCTCTTTTGGTTTCCAATCATTCAGGAGTGAGCGGTCTTGATGCGATGCTTATCGCCGCCCACGTGAACCAAAGCACAGGACGCTATTTACGCATTTTAACTCACACTTTTTGGTTTATTCACAAACTCACTCAAGTTCCAGCTGAAAAACTTGGCTTTATCAAAGCCACTTATGAAAATGGAGTGCGCAGTCTCTTTAAAAACAATTTGGTTTTGATCTTTCCTGAAGGCGAAAGTGGCAATTTCAAACCCACAAGCGAAGCTTACCAGCTGCAAGAATTCAGACGAGGCTTTGTGCGTATGGCTTTAGAGACCGAATCACCCATCATCCCGGTGATGGTGATTGGCGCTGAAGAAACTCATATCAATTTAGCGCAATTGAGTGTGGGCAAATGGATAAAAGGTTTGTCCATCCCCTTGCCACTCAATTTGATTCCACTGCCATCGAAATGGAAAATTGTTTTCTTAGAGCCGATTTATTTGCCTTACTCACCAAGCCAAGTGAACGATGTGGATTTGGTACGCGAGTTAGCAGAAGATCTACAAGAAAAAATGCAAGCGAACTTAAATCGTCTACTTGAACAACGAAAAACTATTTTTAAATAATTCACTACTAATTTTATTGCTGAGGTTCAGCTGGTGCGACATCATCCGCCGGATCCGAACCAATCGTTTGCACAATTTGATTCCACTTCAAGACGATCATCCCGGTGGATTCAGGGTTACGAGAAACCAAAAGCGTCGTCAACGTGGCGGCCACAGCGACGGCAATCACCAACAATAAGATATATTCTAAAACGATTTGACCCGACTGATTGTTTCTCACTGTAAAATATATCGGCAATTTAAGTGAAAAGCTTCACCTCTGGGGCAAATTCATATACATTTTGAATCTATGACGAAGACACAACAACGACAGATCTTTCTTGGTGCCGCGATTCTCGGCATGGCTTTACTTGCATTTATTCTAATGGGCTTTTGGAAGCTAAGTGGACCCGGGACAGAAAAGCTGGACACTCCAGACTTTACAGCCAAACTTGAAAACCCAAAACCATGGCCCACGGGCCTTTCTTTAAAATTTCCAAATCGTGAAGACTCATGGACTTTGGTCGTGTTTTGGGCGGACTGGTGCGAGCCTTGTCATGCTGAAATCCCAACTCTTCAAGAGTTATCAGACACATGGAATGGTCCGATGCTGGATATCGTTTTGGTCAATGAAGATGATGATGGGTCCGAGTTTATGGAGTCCGCACAAAAATACATCACGGACAACAATATCAGTTTGAAATCCATTTGGGATAAAGACAAAAAGATCAAAGACGCTGTTGGCGTCGACAAAATTCCATTTCACGTTTTAATCAATCCAAAAGGGGCCATTGTTTGGCAACAGCCCGGAGTTTTCGATTGGAGAAGCGAAGCTACAAAGCTGGGGCTAATGCGCCTTCAAGAATCTCTGGAAGAGAAGATCGAGACGCTTGAAGATGGGTCTCAACAAACTGATACAGACGTACATATTCAGAGTCCGGAATCAAACCCTTCACCCCAATAAGGTGATCGTCACCTAAAAAGCAGTGAGTGAAATGCGAGTGCACTTTCATTTGAAAGGCTTGCTCGAAAGTATCTGCATCAGGGTAAAGCATAATAAAAAAGTACTTACCGTTCTCGCGCATAGAATTCTTCGCAAGATTGTAGAACTCTTTTAAAGTTTGCTGCAGTTGAAAGTAAATGCGTAAAGCATGGGGCTCTTGATGTTGAGCAAAGTAAATACGAAATGGGCCGTCGAAAATCGCGGCATTGAATACCGGCGAATAATACTGTGATTGTACAAGATCACTTGTTGTTGCTGCCATGATGAAACACCTCCGTGTGCTCTCAACTGTAAGACTAGAAAACTTTTTATATAAAAATCAAAACATTTTTTTATAAATTATTTTACCTTGACCCCAGGTCTCTCTTAAGGGCCACTCTCCCATACGGTAAAAAAGCTCACGCCAATGGCAATCGAACACGGCAAAATCAGCGAATTTTCCAGACTCTATACTGCCAACTTTATCCTGCAAACCCAATGCTGTAGCGGCGTTGATGGTCCAAGCCGTGATCACTTCGGGCAAAGTCATGCCCATTTCAAGGCGACCAAGTAGGCCCACAAAATTCACATCCTGGGTTGGACTGGTGCCAGGGTTGAAATCGGTGCTTAAAGCCACCGAAACCCCCTTATCGATCATTTTTCGGGCAGGTGGATACTTCATTTTAAGGTAAAAATCAGATGCCGGCAGTAAAACCGCGACCGTTTTAGACTTTGAAAGCTTCTGAATCTGTTGAACACTCGAGTAAACCGCATGCTCAATAGATTGAGCTTTGTACTTGAGTGCCATATCGAGGCCTTTTGATAAAGACATTTGCTCAACATGAGCTGCGATATTCAAACCATGTTTTTGCGCTTCTTTAAAATAAAGTTCGGCGTGCTTTGATGTGAAGAAACCTTTTTCGATAAAGATATCCACTCGTGAGGCTAGTTTTTTCTGTGCAATTTCTGGAATCAAAGAAATGCACTCTTTTAAATAAGAATCGAGATCTTTAGCGTCTGGGGATTTCGTATGTGCCCCCATGTAAGTTGAAACAATGCGCATTGGGGTTTTCGATTGCAAAGATTTCTGAACTTTTAGGATTTTTAGTTCACTTTCTTTTGAAAGGCCGTAACCTGATTTCATCTCGAGTGTTGTTACTCCCTGGCAAAGGAAGCGGTTGATTCTTGTCTCCGCATTATCAAGCAACACTTTCTCTGACGCATCCCTGGTGGCTTTGACTGTTGAGACAATGCCACCACCCTTTTTTGCTATTTCTTGATAGGATTGACCCTGAAGTTTCCATTCGAATTCATTAGCGCGTGATCCAGCAAACACCGTGTGAGTGTGACAATCAATAAGACCTGGTAAAACAGTGCAGCCTCTTAGAGACACTTCAGCGAAATCATCTTGGGATAATTTTTCGTCCTTAAGTGATTCACGCATGCCTTCACTTAAATTGTCATCTTCGCCTATCCAAAGAATTTTGTTGTCCCTCACAATAATGGCGGCATTTTTAATAATCGACAGATCATCTTCAGTGGGCTTTTTACCCAGTTTCTTTGCTGCTTTTTGTAGAGTAACCAGCCTGTGAATATGCCTTAAAACATGCATTGTTTAGTCCTTTTATGACCTTCTAAAAGCTCAAAATTGTTACCTTTTTGCCGTCCACTATCAATAAAGCGGATTTGAGGGTTGAGGTCAACGGCATTGGGATTGCTTAAGAATTAACTGTTCAAAACACTAAAATAAGGAGTTTTCCATGAAAGCTTTGATTTTAGGCTTAGCTGTAGTTGTTGGTTCACAAGCCTTTGCACAAACGAGTTCTTATACAACGGCAGCAGTGACTTGCTATGCTGTTTCTAAACATGAAAATTCTGAAACTGTGAAGTTTGAGGCTGTTACAAGAAGAGCAAAACTACCCATCATTGCCAAAGAGGACTTACGAATTTTCGTACCAATTTCTAATAGTCCAAACAGAGACGGTGGTTCAAAACAGTTGAACATTCGTTACGAGCAAGATGCACTTTCTGTTTCCACTGTTGTTGATGGTGTGGACGCTACTGCAAAAGCCGCTACCTCAATTGTGAATCTTATCATCGGACAAAGCGGTCATACATACACTTTTGTTTGCGGTTTAACTCTTGAATAGAAATAACTAAACTGTCCAGAATCCGTACCGCTTCGGACATTTAAACATCCTATATCCTTCTATTATAGATTTCTCTCATTGCATCTTTATAACTTCACAATCAAGGAGTTATAAAGATGCAAAATCGCGAAGCTATTATTAATGAATATTTCAGACTTAAACTGATGTTCAACAGAGGCAATAAGACAGTTAATGAAAAAACAAAGCCTCGCTTCGTTATCATGTCTTTACCTAGCAATGAATTTATATTTGCCTTAGGTGTTTTTGATAAATTACCACATCGTATGATCGGTTTATGCAGATGGGATGCAAACTTAGGACATTGGGAAGGCGCTGGGTTTTTAGAACTTAAAAATCTAGAAAATTATTGCGCTGAGCTTTTAAACGAGCAACAAGCCCAAATCGGAATATCTAAAAATAGGATATTTTCAGATCAGGAAAGAAATATTTTGCGTGATCAAGTTGTTAAAAAACTAAGAAGCCTTGGAATTTAGCATTCTCTTCAATTTTTCAAATTCTTTTTTTATCTCTTCAACATTAACTGGTGCTTGATCGCCAAAGTAATGAAAATCAAGAATTTCACCTGTTCTAATAACTTCAACTTTTTTAAAAATTAAGCCCCTAAAAGTATAATTGACCTCTGCTTGATTAAGATAATCAAACACGGCGAAGGGATAGTGTTCAATCACACAGCGAGAAACTTTTTTTCTAATGGCTACAAGATCTTCAGATAGAAATGTCCTAACCTGAGATAATTCTGCAATATCCCACTCAACCATTAACATTTGGCCTTTTTCAACACTAAATGACTTTTTTATATCTTCGTATAATTTAAGCTCTAACGCTTCTTTATCCATTGAGTCTTATCGGATCATTAGGTAGCTGAATTGAAAAACAGTTTTAGCGCTAGATGTTTGTCTAGCGCTAAACCCATAGCGAGTTCACTCCGCGCTCTCTGGCCACTTCTTTTGCGTCCTCGTAGCCAGAATCAACGTGTCTGAAAATTCCCATCGCCGGATCCGCAGTTAAAACTCTTTCTAATCTTTTTGCGGCTTCGTCGGTTCCGTCAGCCACAATCACTTGACCAGCGTGCATGCTATAACCGATGCCCACTCCACCACCATTGTGAAAACTCACCCAGCTGGCACCGCAAGCTGTGTTGACAAGAGCGTTTAAGATTGGCCAATCGGCCACCGCATCTGTTCCGTCTTTCATGGCTTCGGTTTCACGATTCGGTGAGGCCACTGAACCACAATCCAAATGATCACGGCCAATCACAATAGGTGCTTTCACTTTACCGGTTTTCACTAAGTCATTGAACATCAAACCAGCTTTGTGTCTTTCGCCGTACTCAAGCCAGCAGATACGTGCTGGTAAGCCTTGAAATTTAATTCTTTGCTCGGCCATATCAAGCCAACGAAGCAAATCTTTTTTATGTGGAAATAGTTTTCTCATGGCATCGTCAGTGACCTTGATATCATTTGGATCACCAGACAAAGCAACCCACCTAAAAGGGCCACTGCCTTTACAAAAAAGCGGACGAATGTATTCGGGTACAAATCCTGGAATATCAAAAGCTGTTGCCACGCCTTTTTCTTTTGCCATCGCTCGGATATTGTTGCCGTAATCAAAAGCAATAGAGCCTTGTTTTTGCATCTCGAGCATTCCGCGCACATGGTGAGCCATGCTTTCTTTTGCAAGCTCAACCACTTTTTGTGGATCAGATTTTCTTAAGGCTTCAAGATCTTCTAAGCTGTAGCCTCTTGGCACATAGCCAGTTAACGGATCATGGGCTGAAGTTTGATCCGTTAATACGTCAGGGATAAAACCTTTCTTGATACACTCGTGAATCACATCAGCCATGTTTCCAAGAAGGGCGATGGATTTTGCTTCTTTCTTTTTTGCATAATCACGCACACGCCTTAGAGCCTCATCTAAGTTCGGGGCCACTTCATCAACATAACCTGTTTCAAGACGACGCTGAATGCGATGTGGATCCACCTCAACAGCCAGAACGGTTGCACCGGCAAAAACTCCGGCAAGAGGTTGAGCTCCGCCCATCCCACCAAGACCTGCTGTTAACAATGTTCTGCCCGATAGATCGCCGCCAAAATGTCTACGACCCGCTTCAACAAAAGTTTCATAAGTGCCTTGAATAATTCCCTGAGTGCCAATGTAGATCCAAGAGCCCGCTGTCATTTGGCCGTACATCATCAAACCTTTTTTCTCGAGCTCATCGAACACTTCCCAGTTCGACCACTTACCGACAAGGTTCGAGTTTGCTAGCAACACTCGCGGGGCATCTTTATGAGTTTTAATAATGCCAATAGGCTTTCCACTTTGCACAAGCAGGGTTTCATCATCCTCGAGGGTCGTAAGTGCTTTCAAAATTTTATCAAAAGATTGCCAGTTTCTAGCAGCTCGGCCGCGACCACCATAAACCACCAATTGTTTTGGATCTTCTGCCACATTCGGATCAAGATTGTTTTGAATCATGCGGTAAGCCGCTTCTTGCAACCAACCTTTACAATGCATTTTTGTTCCCGTTGGAGCCTTGATAACTCTATCTTCTTTTAAGTTTAGCATTCTAATTCTCCGACACTTTTGTGAACAACTTCGCCAATCGAATTTTGCTTGATCATCTGACGAATCATTTCAATATCATCAGCAAACACACGATCATGTTCAGCAAACGGAACTTGTTCTCTGATTTTGTTGTAAGCCGCTAGCACCGCTGATGCCGGAGTGAGCGGCTTAAGAAGGTCTAAGGCTTGTGAAGCGCTTAACAACTCCATCGCCACAATATTTTCTGCATTCTTTAAAACTTGAGTCAGTTTTCGCGCAGCAATGGTGCCCATGCTAACATGATCTTCTTTGTCCGCTGATGTTGGGATACTATCCACTGAAGCAGGATGTGAAAGGATTTTATTTTCACTAACAAGTGCTGCTGCCGCCACTTGCACAATCATATGACCGCTATTAAGGCCACCATGAGGTGCTAAGAATGCCGGAAGGTCACTCATTGCTGGATTGATTAACTTTTCAATTCGACATTCAGACATCGATGCTGCTGCACTTAATGAAATCGCTAAGAAATCAAGAGCAAAGGCCACTGGTTCACCATGAAAATTTCCGCAAGATAAAACTTTGTTGTCTTTTGCAAACACCAACGGATTGTCCGTGCTAGAGTTCGCTTCGGTTTCAAGAACGCCCATCACATATCTCAATGTGTCCTTCGTTGCACCATGAACGGCTGGAATACAGCGAAGCGAATAGGCATCTTGAACTTTGTTGCAGTCGGTGTGACTTTCGGCAATTTTCGATGTCGCCCCTAAAAGCTTAAGCATGTTTCTTGCTGTCTTGGCTTCACCTGGATGAGGGCGAGTTGCCGAGATCAATGGATCGTAAGCGGACCTGCTACCTTTAAGCGCCTCAAGTGTCATTGCCCCAGCTAGATCCATGTGATTCATCAAGCGCTTTGCTTCATAAGCCGCAAGCATTCCAATAGCCGTCATCACTTGGCAGCCATTGATCAGCGATAGACCTTCTTTTTCTCTTAGCTCAAGCGGTTGAATGTTTTTTTGCTTTAACACTTCTTCAGTTTTAGTTTTCTTGTTGTCCTTCCAAACATAGCCTTCACCGATAAGTGCAAGGGCTACGTGTGAAAGAGGCGCGAGGTCACCACTGGCGCCCACGCTCCCTTGGCTTGGAACATAAGGAATGATGTTGTTGTTGTAGAACTCTAAGATTTTTTCAACAACTTCAGTTCTGATTCCACTATGTCCTCTCGCAAGAGCATTCGCTCTTAAGGCAAGAATAGCCTTTGTTTGTTCTTGAGTCAGTGGATCACCCACTCCAGAAGAGTGAGATCGAATTAAGTTCTTTTGCAATTGCACAATATCTTCTTTGGATATCTTAACACTACTGAAAGCACCAAAGCCAGTGTTCACACCGTACATGGTTTCGCCTTTTGCGATTTTTCCTTCGATGTACTGTCTTGATTCTTGCAGCTTTGCTTTTGCTTCTGAAGCAAGAACCATCTTGGTGTTTGGGTTTGTTGCGATAGCCCACACATCTTGAATGCTTAAGCCTTCGCCCTTAATTGAAATTGTCTGCGCTTGTTCAGCCATTTTGCCCCCACCAACTTCACTGCTGTTTTATTTAGCAATTGCGTACAGAATGAGTATCGTTTTTTAGAGGGATTCTCAATGGAATTGAGGCGTTGCTGCACAGGGCTTTAGTCACATTTTGTGCCTCTAGTTTAGTTCAGCGCTTTTACAATCATCGCAGCAACAGTGTTCAGCTCGTCACGACTGACAGAGCGCACAGTACGGCCCGAAAACATCTTAAGGCCATCCCCACTAAAGCGCGGTAGAATATGCAAATGAACATGAGGCACTTCTTGGCCAGCAACTTCACCATTAGATAAAAATACATTGGCCCCTTCGTACTTCACACCAGATGATTGAAGGGCTTTTAAAATCTTTTGGCCTACCGCAAACAAATGGGCCGCTGTCTCGGGATTCAAAGAAGTCAGAAGTTCAACAGGCTCTCGTGGCACCACCAAAACATGTCCAGAATTCAAAGGGTTCAAATCCATAAAAGCCACGCAGACATCATCTTTATAAACAAAGCTGCCATCAAATTCACCCGAAATTACTTTTTCAAAAACAGTTGCCATAAAATTGCTCCTAAAAATTCGTTAGCGATATGTGCACGCGTTGACCCTAATCCACTCACCGTGGATATGCTTACTCCTAGATTCACAACGGCCCCTCACATGCGAGCGACAATCGGAATCAAAGCTACACTTTACGCTTGTGCCCTTGCATTGACCAAAAGAACAATCGCCAGGTTGAGTATCGCGGCAGTCAGAGTCAAAGCTGCATTCTTTATCGCCATCCAAAAGATTTTTTCTTGCTTGAATTTCCAGTTCCTCTTCACGTCTTTCGATTTCTGCTTCGCGAGCTTTCAATTCATATTCTTTTTTGCCAATGTTGTAGCCTTTAAAGAAATTAGCTTCCGTCTCTTTTGTACAAACGTTTCTATAAGTTCCATTTTTACTTCCAAAATCGTATCCGCCATCATAAGTGCAAAAAATCATCAATCCTTCAGAGCGGCCTCTTTCATAAGATCTTTTATCCGTCATTATGTGATGCTTAGAGCACTCTTTTTGATATTTGGTAAAAGTCGATAAAGACTCACCTTCCATTCCATCGGCCCGACCCTTTTCTTCCCAATTCATAGTTGCACACTCTCTCTTAGACAAAGAAGTGCATGCGACCAGCCCCATACTCATTATCAAAATAAAATACTTCATAAACTCTCCAATTAAATTAAGAGTTTTCACGCTCACAAAACTTCAACCACTCTTCTTTAGTTAATTCCCACAATTCGTGTTCAGTGTAAACTGGGTCGACGAACTTTGCAGGCTCTACGCCCATGAAGCGTGCCCCGGTTTTTTCTTTGATTCTACGTGAAGCAATATTACCAACGGCATTTGCAAAAATCATTTTTTCAAATCTTAAGTCTTCAAAAGCATAGTCCATCACTGGCTTCACAGCTTCGGTCATAATGCCTTGGCCCCAATGCTTTCGCGCCAACCAAAAACCACGATGCTCTGGCTTGCCCTCACTAATAAGATGCACACCACCTATGACTTCAGTTGGACTCGATTTTAAAAAAATGCCCCAAAGCCACTGACTTCGTCCTTGGTGTGGCAACACCATATCCTTCAGAAAAAATTCAACGCCATCCTCTGGATAAGGCCAAGGGATCGAGTGATTCAAGTATCTGATCACTTCATAATCGACGAAATTCTTTTTATAAGAAGGAGCATCCTCAAGAGTCACCCCTCTTAAAATCAGCCTTTCTGTTTCAAATGCCGGAATCTTCATACTAATTTTTAATCTTCTGTAACTGCTCAATCGCTTTTGTGTAGTCATTCTTAAAAATAAAACTGCCGGCCACAAGCACATCGGCGTTTATCACATCGTAAGCTGTCTCGGCGGTCACTCCACCATCGACTTCGATCAAATAGCTATAATTATTTTTCTCACGAAGCGCATGAAGTTCATTCACCTTTGCAACTTGATCCGCCATAAAACTTTGGCCACCAAAACCTGGCTCAACCGTCATCACCAAAACCAAATCCACATCGGCTAAAAATGGCTTAATCAAAGATAAATCTGTTCCTGGACGCAAAGTGATTCCGCATTTGCGGCCCGCCTCGCGAATGGACTTCAAAACCTCTGCTGGCTTATCTGTCGACTCAACATGAATAGTGATCATATCGGCACCAGCCTTAATAAAATCACCGACAAATTTTTCAGGTTTTTCAATCATCAAATGCACATCTAAAAACATTCCTGTCGCGCCACGAAGGCTTTTCACCACCGGCGCACCAATGGTCAAATTCGGCACAAAGTGGCCATCCATCACATCAACGTGAATCCAATCAGCGCCAGCAATTTCAACAGCGAGCATCTCTTCTTTCAACCTTGCGAAATCAGCCGATAAAATACTTGGAGCAATCATAAACTTAGCCATTTGACACTCCTAATTTTGAACCTTTAGACCAACCGCAGCCTTTAACAAACTCTTCGGCACCCATAGCCACACGCGATTCAAGCTGTAACTTCACTAAACGCAAAATACCTTCACCGCAAGCGATGTCCACTCCGTCATGAGACAAAGATAAGATTTCGCCAGGCTCGCCGCTCGCACCATTTTCTTCAAGCACAAGACTTCGATGAACCTTCACGCGCTTGCCATCATAAAAAGTAAAAGCCACAGGTGATAACGCCAAACCACGAATCAAATTAAAAATTTCACGAGCGGACAAAGACCAATCAATCTGCGCTTCTTCATTCTTAATTTTCGGCGCCAAGGTCACAGCACTTTCATCTTGTGCAATAGGAAACAAGTTGCCGCGCAAATAATCCATCAAATCCACAGCAAGCAAATCAACACCCTGCTCTTGCACCTTTGAAAAAATCTCTGGTGCGCCCATCGAATCTTCAATTACAAACTTGCGACTGCCAATCACAGGACCCGCATCCAACTTCGAAACCATGATTTGCAAAGACACGCCTGTCTCTGGATCACCCGTCATTAAAGCTCTTTGAATTGGCGCGGCACCACGCCATCTAGGCAACAAACTCGCATGTAAATTCACAACCTTTTGTGGATACATATCCAAAAATGCTGGACGCAAAATCTGACCAAAAGCCACCACCACAGCCACTTCGGCACCAATCTCTTTTAAAGTTTCTAAAAACTCAGGTGAGTCCGCACGCTCTGGTGTGAAGCAAGGAATTCCCAGTGGCTCAACAAATTTCTTAACCGCCGAAGGCATCAACTTTAAAGAACGACCCGCAGGACGATCCGGTTGAGTGACCACAGCGACAACCTCAAAATGTTCATCACGAATTAAGTTTTCGAGACAAAAGCGTGCAATTTCAGGAGTCCCAAGGAACAAAGTGCGAATCCGACTCACAGCGGTTCGCCCTCGTCATCTTCTACGGTTGGGTGAGATGGATCAGGATATCCAAATTTTTTGATCTTTGATTTGATACGAGCTGATTTGATCGTGCTCAAGCGATCGATAAATAATTTTCCATCCAAATGATCAATCTCGTGTTGAATACAAATCGCCAACAATCCATCCACAACAAACTTCATCGGCTTGCCGTCGCCATCCAAAGCTGTCACTTCGATTTCATCAGCGCGCTCAACAGTTTCAAAATAAGTCGGTACGCTTAAGCAACCTTCATCGTAAGTTGTTTTGCCTTTTTTCTTTACCACTTCAGGATTAAATAAAATCAAAGGCTGAGGAACTTTTTGTTCAAGCTCGGTCATATCTTCTGTTTTGTAACGACCATTTTCAGTGGGACGAGTGTCGATCACCACCAAACGCACTTGCTTGTTCACTTGAATAGCGGCCAAACCAATCCCACGAGAGTCATACATCGTTTCAAGCATGTCCGCTGCGAACTGCTTTAACTCGGAAGTGACTTCCTTAACTTCTTCGCCTTTTTTGCGAAGACGTGGATCTGGATATTTTAAAATCTCTAACTTAGCCATATGTTTCTGAAATTATTACCGAATTATCGTTTTAAACGCAATATCAAGAACACAGAAAGTCCCATTCCCAATAGGTTAGGTCCCCAGGCGGAAAGAATAGGCGGAATATAGGCGTGCTGGCCTAAAGCCAAGCTCGAACTGTACAAAATCCAGTACCCGAAGGCCAAACCGAAGCAGGTCAGCAGGTTCGAAAACATCCCTCCTGAACGGGCTTTGCCTACGGTAAAAGGAATGCCCAACATCGCCATCACCAGGCCCGCAAAGGCGAAACCCCAGCGCGAATGATAATCCACCTCATAACGGGTGGTCTCAAGCCCTGCTTCTTTGTTCCGGTCGATAAAGCGGCCCAGTTCCCGCAAAGTCAGCAAGTCCGACGAATTCGGGGCGGCTTTTAAATCCACCAACTCTTCGGCCATCGAAATATCTTTTTCTTTAAAAGTCTGAGTCAGTGGGAAGCTCGACTCTTGCGCGAACAAGGTCACCGAACCGTCCATCAAATGCCATTTCTGTTCAACAATCTGCATCTGCTTCGCTGTGATCAGCTGAATCAGTTGCCAGTTTTGATCAAAATAATAAAGCGTCAGCCCTTGGGCCGTGCCCTCTTCGGAGTTTAAAGTTTTGATGTTGAAAATAATATTTTGAACACGGTACCAAACCTTGTTGGTGGTCACTGTCGAATAGAGACTCGGTTTCTTTTTGATTTCCACATACTCGACATAGTGTTTCTTCTGAGTGAACTGCGGGACAACCTGATCACCCACTAAAAAGTTAAGCGCGGAGAAAAAAGCGACCAAAATAATCAAAGGCGTACTGACGCGCACCAAACTCCACCCCAAACTGAACAGCGCCACCAATTCATTTTGCCGGGCCAGAGTGGACAGGGTCATCAAAGTCGCCAGCAAACCCGCCACCGGGAACAGCTGATACACCAAATTCGGGCTTAAATAAGCGTAATAACGAAGTAAAGAAAGAGCCTCGGCATCGGAGTTGCGGACCACAAAGGACATGGCATCAACAGCCATATAAATCGTTATGAAAACGAGTAAACCCGCAAAAAAGAAAAACAAAAACATCTTGGCTAGATAACGATCTATTATGGTCATGCCACCTACAGGATAAAGACATTGACGTCGTACCGCAAACATCGTTAACTCGAAGTATGGCTTTACGCGTCTTATTGGCTGATGAAAGTAGTACTATTAAAAAAGTATTTCAACTGGCATTGCAGGACTTTGCCGTTGAAGTGCGTTCTGTCAATTTAGGGCCTGATGTTTTGAACATCGCCCGTACCTTCAAACCAGATATTATGTTCGCAGACGTCCTCTTGCAGAAGAAAAATGGTTACGAAGTGTGCATGGAAGTCAAAAACGACGCCGCCCTTAAAAGTGTACCTGTGGTGTTGATGTGGAGTGGCTTTATGGAATTGGATGAAGATAAAGTCCAAGCCGCCCAAGCCAATGCCCGTTTAGAAAAGCCCTTTGATGTGGAAGCTCTTCGTAAAATTGTGCAAGAGCTGGTGCCGAAGACACGCTCCCAGAGACTTTCTAGTTATTTGCAATTTCCGAAACTGCCTGATTTTGAAAACGCAGGCCAAGCGAATCCGCAAGCGGACATGGATGACGACGACACCGCAGTGACCAATCTTCCTCTGGAAACAACAGAAGAAGATGATTTCAAGCCAGTGACTTTGAAAGATCAATTTAGAGTCAATGTGGACGAGCTTGGTTCCAACGCTGAAATACCTGTGGCCTACACCGTTCCTGATGAAAGTGAAGCCCAGGATTANNGGATTTTCCACCGATGCCGCCAGCACCGACATCGGCAAAAGCGGCGGCGATTCCTTTGCCACCTCTACACAATCAACCGGCCTCGCCAACTCCAGATGCGCATTTGGATTTATCGTCTTCTTTGACTGAAGATCAGTTGGAAAAAATTATCCGCTCCCAAGCCAAAGAAATGTTGGAAGCTGTTATTTGGAAAGTCGTTCCTGATTTAGCATCTCAAATGATCGAAAAAGAATTGAAACGTTTATTGAGTCAGGAAGAATGGACCTCAAACAAATCATCGCCTTAGCTCTTGAAGAGGATGCTCCTCAGGGAGACTTAACTTCGGAAGTGACTATTTCCAAAGACCAAAAAGGTCATGCCGTTCTTATTGCTAAAGAAGATATGATTTTTTCTGGCATGGAGCCTTTCGCCACAACTTTTGAATTGGTGGATCCGGAAGTACGACTGACCTGGTTATTTAAAGATGGCAGCCAAGTATTAAAGGGTCAGACCATTTGCAACTTAACGGGACGATTGCAGTCTTTGTTGCGCGGCGAACGTGTGGCTTTAAATTTTGCCGGCCATCTTTCGGGCGTAGCCACGCTCACCCATTTGTACGTGCAACAAGTCGGAGGCACTTCCTGCAAAATTTTGGATACAAGAAAGACCACTCCTCTCTTGCGTAGCCTTGAAAAAGCAGCGGTTCGTCATGGTGGCGGAACCAATCACCGCATGAATTTAAGCGATGCCATTTTGATTAAAGACAATCATATTAAAAGTTGTTCATCTCTGACCCAAGCTGTAGAACGTGCAAAGGGTCGCTCGTCCCACCCTGTTGAAGTGGAGTGTGCCACCCTCGATGAAGTACGCCAAGCTGTGAACTGCCAAGTAGAGCGTATTTTACTGGATAACATGAGCAACGAAACAATGCGTGAAGCTTTGCAACTGATTCCATCCCATATTTCTACGGAAGCCAGCGGCAATATGAGCCTTGAACGTGTGCGCGAAGTCGCCAAGCTTGGCGTTGATTTTATNNAGCGTGGGCAAACTGACCCACTCCGCTCCTTGCGCTGATTTAAGTCTGAAATTTTAAGAGGTACCTAAATGCAAAAACATATTTCTATTTATGATGAAGCTTATCATTGGGCCGAACATAAAGGTTTATTGATCCAAGCCTTTGATGAAATTGCTTCCACTAATGATTTAGNNGATTTAGCAAAAGAAAAGGCCTGGTGGGTTCCTGATCCACTGATCATTTTAGCGAAAACACAAACTCAAGGCCGCGGTCGCGGCAACAATCACTGGATTGATTGTGGTGACGGCAATAGCCTGCTTATCACTTGGTCTATGGGTTTAGCTCAAGCGCCTTCTCATCTCACGGCGCCGCGAGTGGGTCTTGCACTTTATGAAGCTGCTAGTAAAACTTGGAGCGATTTGGATTTTAGTTTGAAAGCACCCAACGATTTACTCCTCTATCAAAGAAAAATAGCTGGTCTTCTTGTTGAGATGGTGCAGCAGGGCTCGCAGTACCGCTGGATTGTTGGCCTTGGAATGAATTTTCTTGAGCGTCCAATCGAATTTCCAGAGGCCACTTGTTTAAATGATCACACGAGTGTGCGTGTCGAAGATTTTGTACGCTTCCTTAATGCCTTTCATGAAAAATTACTTATCTTGATGGCCGAAATTCATCAACCGCAACTGACTGTGGCAGAACAAGAAGATCTCCTTCATGCATTATTGAAAACTGAAAGTCATTGCGATTTAAAATCTGTAAGTCCTGAGGGCAATTTGGTTTACGCAAGCAAAACTGTTGAGTGGAGCAAGCTGTAATGGCGTTGACTTACACTCCTCTCACCAGCGGCCAACAACTTCCTGATTTCGAGTTGCCCACAGTGGATGGAAAAACTTTTAGTACACAGAATATTCCAGCCGCCAGCGTGACCGTAGTGCTATTTATCTGCAATCATTGTCCTTATGTGCAAGCCATTGAAGAGCGCATAGTGA
>FRDC01004136.1_pt1 | contig 39116 bp, 34 predicted proteins | sample 1106171 | NCBI WGS metagenome assembly FRDC01 (sample SAMEA3930566, study PRJEB13176) | freshwater metagenome | biome: Drinking water system; feature: drinking water; material: water | place: Singapore | collected 2014-12-20 | reverse complement strand
TGATGGATCCGCGCGTATTGCTCGGTCTCATCACCGGTGGCGCTGTCATCTACTGGTTCACGGGTGCTTCGATGCAAGCAGTGACCACGGGTGCTTATCGCGCAGTGGAATACATTAAGAAACACATCCGCTTGGATTCTTCCGCGAAAGCATCGGTGAAGGATTCTAAGGAAGTCGTGAAGATCTGTACTCAGTACGCACAAGCAGGGATGGTCAACATCTTTGGTGTGATCTTCTCGTTCACCTTGGCGTTTGCTTGTTTCGATGCGACTTTCTTCGCCAGCTACTTGATCTCCATCGCAGCGTTTGGTTTGTTCCAAGCGATGTTCATGGCGAATGCGGGTGGTGCTTGGGATAACGCTAAGAAGTTCGTCGAAGTGGACCTGCGTGAGAAGGGCACACCTCTCCATGCAGCGACCGTTGTCGGCGATACCGTCGGCGATCCGTTCAAGGACACTTCGTCGGTGGCTCTCAACCCGATCATTAAGTTCACGACTCTCTTTGGTCTGTTGGCTGTGGAAATCGCAGCTTCGGCAAAAGAGACCGCGCTTTACATCGGTGTGGCGCTCTTCATCGTTGGCTTGTTCTTCGTCGCTCGTTCCTTCTATGGAATGCGCATCACGAAGGAGAAGGTGACTTCGCACGGAGCCTCGAAAAAAGGCGTCCCTAGCCATGCCGGCGCTTAAATAGGTCGGCTGAAATAAACGGTTATTAGTGAACGGGAGTCGGTATCGGGAACGGTATCGGCTCCCGTTTCAGTTTCAGGTTCTGTGCACCTTCAAGTTCACGTTTGAGCTCACATTTCTTACAAAAATGTGAGCCTTTTCCTCATATTTGTTAGTAATTCCACATACTCTTGACAGTAGGGCGAATAGTGTCCATCTTTAGCTCTATGAAATTCTTTCAAATCGGTAAGCGACTCTTCCTGTTCTTGGCACTGAACATTTTAGTGATGGCGACTATTACCATCCTCTTGAATGTCCTCGGGGTGAAGCCGTACCTGACGGCTTACGGATTAGATTACGAACAGCTCATGTATTTCTGTTTGGTCTGGGGGATGGGCGGAGCATTTATATCGCTTGGGCTGTCTCGAATCATGGCCAAGTGGATGATGGGCGTTCAAGTCATTGATCCCAACACCCACGATTCACAACTCCAGCAACTGGTTCAAACGGTTCATCAGCTCGCAAAAGCGGCGGGTCTTCCGAAGATGCCCGAAGTAGGTATTTACGATTCTCCTGAAGTGAACGCGTTTGCAACGGGTCCGACAAAATCACGATCGCTCGTTGCCGTTTCGACTGGGTTGCTCCATCGCATGCGCCAAGCGGAAGTCGAAGGCGTGCTCGGTCACGAAGTTGCGCACATTGCGAATGGCGACATGGTTACCATGACCTTGCTTCAAGGTGTGGTGAACGCCTTTGTGATGTTCCTTTCGCGTGTGGTTGCATTTGCCATCATGCAAGCGACTCGTAGCAAGGACGATGACCGCAGTCCGGCCATGGGTGGTATGGCTTACTACATGGTTCAATTCGTCCTCGAAATCTTCTTCATGATTTTGGGTTCGATCGTAGTGGCCACGTTTTCACGTTTTCGCGAATATCGTGCCGATAAGGGCGGCGCTCGCTTAGCTGGGCGTCAGAACATGATTCAGGCTTTGGAAGCGCTAAAACGCACTTTCGAAATCGAGGATCCGGAAGCCAAGCCGGCTGTCGCGACGTTGAAAATCTCGTCGCGCCCGCATGGTATCTTCCGCCTGTTTTCGACGCATCCGCCCCTGGATGATCGCATCGAGCGCCTGCGTTCGATGGCCTAAGTAGCCGCTCCTCATGCAGAACCTGAGTTTTGCCGATACGCAGACTGATGAGGTCTATTTTCTTTGTCCTAGTTGGAATGTCGATGGCTCTCACCGCGAAGGCGGATGGGGGCATTGACTTCGTTCAACTTCAAGACGGAAATGAAAACTACCTCATCGTCATGATGGATGGCTCCAGTCCCGAGAACCTGGAGAGATACCCCAATTTTGCAAAAGTTCTAGCTGTTCGTTGGGAAGCCTTTCTTGTGGATCACTATGTGAAAGAAGGAGTGTTCAAGCCGGAGGCTTCTATTCAGGCGCAGATGAAGACTTCAGAAAAGATCCTCGACACACGTTCGAACTACGTCTTTGTTGTGAAGGATTCGGGTTATCCCATTCGAAACTTGGGGGATGTGGCTCAGCGCGTGGCTATGCGGACGCCTGTTGCTACACTGCGAGTCGCTTATCAGTCGAGAGAGGTTCCGCGCCTTCCTCATGAGTTGCGCTTGGTGGGTAGGGGCTTACAGCATTCTGAAATTGAGAAGTCGGCCCAGATTGATCCAAAAAAGATCGAGAAGGTGCGCATTGTCGAAAAAGGTCCTTTGACGGTGGGCGGGCATTTAGTGAAAGAGATTCCCACTCGAGAAATTACAGGTCGTGCCGCAGATTTTACTTCGGCAGAAATTAAGAACTTTGCGAAGTCGGGGGCGGTGAGCGGAGACTTGGGAACAGTGATGATGCACTTGGCGGAAGCCAAGGGCTGGCTTTCTGAAGGGCCGATGAAGGATCCGGAGACAAAAAAACCTCTTCCGATCTCTCGTCTTGTTATTGAAACGGTTCATGAACAAGAACGGAATCTGGCCATTGCTGAGCCCATTTTGGATTCCGACAACACGGTTCCGGATACCGTGAGACCTCCGGAAAACATTCGAGGATTGCAGAAGGGGTATGAAAGAGCGGGCTTTCGAGTGGACACCGAGATTCCTCAGGATCCCGATTTGAGTGATCGCGGCGTCGTTATTTTATCCACCCATCGAAAGGTTTCTCCCGAAAAAGGCGAACCCGACATTCGTTCTGTGTTGCAGAAGCAGCGCGCAGGCGGCATTGCGACCCGGGCTGGAAAGGATATTCTCTCCGTTGCGAAAGTTCAGCAGTTTACCCCGTCTGCCGCAGAAGTTAGAAAGATTGATATTGCGACTAGAGCTGCAGCCAGGGATCTTTTTTTCAAAGCTTTGCAAGGCGGATTTGGGGCTTGTTGGGAGCTTTTTGTAAAATTACCGCACTTCAACTAGTCTTCTGATTGGGTTTTCTTTTTCTTTGATGAAGATTTTGCGCCTTTAGCAGGCTTTTTCTTAGAGTTTGCGGAGAGCTTCTTTTTCGGAGCTGAATGTTTCACGGGTTTTGCTGATTTTGTAACAACGGGCGGCTTCTTTTTCTTCGACTTCCTTTTCGCCTTCGTAGGTTTGTCGCCATCGGTGGTTTCAAAGGCCTTTTCGAATTCTTCTTTTGTAGCCTCGATCTTTTCTCCGAGCTTCTTGGGAATGTCTAAGCCGACTTGAAGTAGGTCTTCGTCGCGTTCTCTGGGATTCCAGTTTTCTACAAGTGGGCGAGCGAGACCTTCATCTGAATAGTTATCGTGACGAGGTAGGAATCCGGCATAGTCCCGGCGCTTTTCTTTCGGCACAAGGTCCAGCTTGCGCATGGTTTTCATCAAGTCGATCCCGAAGGAATAAATGAAATTGCGGTACTTGTCGGCGAAGTCGAGTCCCCAACCTACTTGGAAAATCCACGGGTCGACCTTCAAGCTAGCAGTTCCGTGGAGGCGATCGCCAATTCCTTGCGTCCGAGAAAATTCATAGTACGTTCCTGCGATGGCTTGAATCTTGAGTTCGCGAAATTCTGCAACTGTGTAGGAGGCACCCACGCGAGGTTGAAGAACTTGACGATAGCCCACGAGCTGAGTTTCATCGCTTAAGAGAGCAGCGTTGGGCGAGATGCCTACCCAATAAACTGAAAATCCAAAACTGAAGTAGCGATTGGGAATCCAGCCCAGGCCAATGCCCAGTCGATCGGGAGACTGGGCTTCTTGATAAAAACTTGGAATGACCGGATCTGCGCCGACAGAGTGGCCGACTTTGTATTTAATTGCGGGGTTGAAGGACACGCCCAGAATCCAGCGACGCGGAAACTGGTACATGGCTCCGAACGTGGTGCTAAAGGCATCGATCGATTGCGAAGATTTAGATCCATTCGTAATGCTATCTTGCGAATGGTGTCCCAGTACCAAACCGACTCCGACAGACAGTTTATCCTCCAAAAAAACGCGAGCAATGGACGCCCTCAATTCATGAGTGTCGATTCGAAGTCGAGTGGGGGTGAGTGAAGGATTGGCTAAGTAGTTTTGTCCTTCTGCTTGCGGTGTCCAATACCCCAAGCTGAAACCCCAGGGGTAGAGGTTGGCAGCCAAACCATAGTGAACGGTGTCGATGCCCGCGTCGTACCATTGCATTCGACCGTCGTAGATGGTGTTGCCCGTAATTTCTAAGCTAACTCCGTTTAAAGTCATAGCTAAGCCTGCGGGATTGGAAGCCGACGAATTAAAACTGGTGACCAGACCCAGAGTGGCGCCGGCCATTCCTAAGGTGTTCAAATCGCCTTGTACGGTGTTGTTGTAAGCCGAGTATCCGACGCTGCGCTGCGTGTAAGGGAGAGTTGTGTCCGCATTAGATGCGGCGCAGTATAGGAGAACGGAGAAAACCCCAATGAAACAGAGACAGGATTTTGACGATCGGAGAAATCCCTTCAGAAAGCGCGGGATTCTGACGATTTGAATCATAGGCAAAGACCTGAATGGATAAGAGTCAAACTGCTGCTTCAAAGTCATTTCGAATTCGGTTCCCAGTCAGCACCAAAATGTTGGTGAGTGTCGTTGTCCTTCTATTAGTAGTCATTGGCTTCATCAACATCTCAGCCATTTTACTGATCCAAGAAGATAAACAATTCTACACCTATCAGTCGCAATCCAACGAGGCGAATCTGGTGGGACAGAATTTTATTAATTCGGCGAAGTATTCTTTCGACACTTTGAGACTCTCCCTGGCTAACGTCAATCCCGCCAGTCCTCCTGCAGCTGATAAAGCTGAAAGTTTACTGAAAGCGGTCGTGAACAACCAGTCTGATCTGATCTTAGTTTCCGTGGGTCGCATCAATGTGTCCACGAAGGATTGGGCACCGGTCACCACGGTTTTGCGCGAAGCAGAAGCCAAGCGGCTCAATGTTCCGGCGACTGCGACGAAACTCACTCCTGAGCAATTAGAAGTCGTGATGACGGCGCTTCAAAAAGAAGGCTACGCATTTTTGAACTTGGCCGGAGCTTCTTTGGAAACCCCGCTCCTGGCGATTTTTTACGCCGAAGCGGGTGCGGCGAAACCTGTTGACCCGGCCAACCCGGTGGCGGCTCCTCCGATTTCGGTAGCCATGGGCGTGATTTCGTTGAAGGCCATGGTTGAAGAATTACGCGGAATGAATGTTTCGGTGACGGATTTGAATGGTTGGATTTTGTTCGACACCGATCCGGCCGTAGTTTTCGGTGGGGGAAGTCTGGCACGAGACCCCCTTTTCAGAAAGGCTTACGGCTCGAAGGTATCAAGCGGTACGTTTGACTACCGCATCGATGAACAACGCTACCTCGGCACTTACGTTCGCCCCGGACTGAATCTCGTGGTTCTTTCACGCGTGGAATGGACCAAGGCCATGCGCGCCACTTACTTCATGATGGAACGCTTCATGGTTCTCGGGGGAATGGCCATCGGTATGGGAATTCTCTTTGCCGTTCTCTTTTCGAAGAACCTCACTGCTCCTATTGCGCGGCTCTACGGCGCTACTCAAGAAGTCGGGAAAGGGAATTTTGATCTCGATCTTGGCGTTCAATCGAAGGATGAAATCGGCGCTTTGACCAATTCGTTTAATATGATGTCGAAGAAAATCAGCGAACTCTTCCAAGAGAGCGCCCTTCGCATTCGCCTAGAAAACGAAATCAACATCGCCTCTACCGTTCAACAAACACTGATTCCGCCAGAGGTGTTTAGTAACGAAAATATCTATATTCGCAGCTATTACAAATCTGCTTCTCAGTGCGGTGGCGACTGGTGGGGCTTCTTTGGCGTGGGTAAAAAGCTTTGTATCATGATCTCTGATGCCACCGGCCACGGTCTTCCTTCCGCTCTGATTACGGCATCTGCGCGAAGCTGTTTCAGCTGCATGCATAAGCTCGCTGCTGAAGATCCCGATTTTTCATTCTCGCCCTCAGCGATGCTTTCGTACGCAAATCGTGTGGTATTTGATGCCTCTCTTGGGAAAATCAATATGACGTTTTTTGTGGGCGTGATTGATTTTGAATATGGCACTCTGACCTATGCGAATGCCGGTCACAATCCACCTTGGCTTTTTAGAAAAGATGGGGATGGCACGGTGATTCAGAGCTTGATGGCCCTCGGCACTCGTTTGGGTGAAAATCGCTCCGGTGCGGAATTTGAAGAAAAAACCGTCACACTGAAAGAGAACGACACACTCTTTCTCTATACAGACGGCTTGATGGAAGGGCGCGACTCCTCGGGTGTGATGTATGGCAAGAAGAGAACTCGAAGCGTCGTCGAATCTGCTATTGAGAGTGGTCCTCAAAATGTTGTAAACACGCTGATGCAAGATTTCATGAATCACAACGGCGAAAAAGAATTGGACGACGATATTACTCTCGCAGTCGCACGCATTCTTAAGATTGGCGCTGCAGAATTGCCTCCTCAAAAAGAAGAAGAGCCTGTTGTGGAAGAAGAAAGAACGAATCCAGGCATTTCTACCGACGAGGCCGCTTAAAACTGTCTACCCTCACTAGCTGGTTCGAAGCTCAACTCCAGAAGTTTGCACTCGATGATTGGTTATTGGCCATCGTGGGGGCACTCGTTACTGCTTTTGTGCTTCGCTTCGTCAGCAAGCTGATCTTTCGGCGCTTTGATAAGAATCGCATGCGCCCCATTCGTCGGGCAACGCGTCTTCTGATTTGGATCGTGGCCTTTGGTATTGGCATTCAGTGGCTGCCGGAGAGCATGCGACAGAGTCCTTTCCTCATTCATGGGCCGAAGATTGGTTTAATTCTGGGGGTCGTGATCCTTCTGGATCGCATCCTGGGAGTTGTTCTGAGAACTGCTCAGCTTCCAGAGGTTTTTACGCAGAATGCTCGCAGCCTACTGTTCACCATTCTCAGGCTGGTGCTCTATTGCCTGTCGTTGTTGATCTGTTTAGATACTCTCGGAATCTCGATTACACCGATCTTAGCGTCTCTCGGCGTAGGCTCTCTCGCTGTCGCTCTGGCTTTACAAGACACTCTGAATAATTTTTTCAGCGGGATTTACATTCTCATCGATGAACCTGTTCGAGTGGGCGATTACGTGAAATTGCAAGACGGTGTGGAGGGCTATGTTCAAAGAATCGGTTGGAGAAGTACGCACCTGCTCCTGTCTTCTAAGAACATTGTTGTTGTTCCGAATTCCAAAATCTCCGCGGCGATTTTGATTAATTATGATCTGCCAGATTCTACGGCGGCACTCATGGTTCCAGTTTTGATTTCTTATGCGAACGATCTTCAGAAAGTCGAAAAGATTGCGCGACAGGTGGCTGAGTCGATCAGCAAAAGTCATTCTGCAATTGTGGCCGATAGCTCTCCCGGAGTTCAGTTCGCGGCCATGGGGGTAGCGAATTTCATGAATATTGAGTTGCAGGTGTCTTTTCGGGTAAAACGATTGGAAGATTCGGGAGCAGTTCGACACGAGCTCATTAAGAATCTCCATGCGGAGTTTCAGAAGCAACAAGTCGTTCCGTTTACTTCCGCTTAGCGTCTTCTGGAGAGAGCGGAATTCGAACTAAAATAATTCCAATTCCGGCCATGATGGCCATGTCGGCAATATTGAAAATGCCCGTGCGCAGGTTTCCAATTCCCATATTCATGAAGTCCACGACGCGTCCTTCATTTCTAAAAATCCGATCGAGGAGATTGCTAAAACCTCCGCCGATGAGCAGGGAAAAGGCGAGGGTTTGAAAAAAATCACCCTGTCTTTCTTTAATCAAGAAGTAAAGGCAGGCTAAAAGCACTGCTCCGACTGAAACAGTAAATACCCAAAAGCGCGTCGAATCAGAAAGCTGGGAACCCAGGCTGAGAAAGGCCCCCGGGTTTTCAGCGTATTGGAAACGAAAGAGGTTTCCAGGAAAAATAATCGGAGGTTGGTTCTTGAGCCAAGCAATCGCGATCCATTTGGTGAGCTGATCTAAAATGACGCAGCCTATTAGGGTGACCAGAATCCACTTCAAACGTTTGGACGCTTCGTTTCTTTTTGCCGCCACGGTGATTCCTCGAAAAAAGATTCTAACTGCTTTCGGCTTTGTATTGAAGAACATTGTGGTCGTAGAAATTAAACATTATGCTAAGGCCCGTTGATTCACCGAAGAGAAGTTCAGAAATGGCTGTTGGTCTTTGCATTCGCGTTCTTACCGTTCTTGGGAACCGCTCTGATTCGTTCCCCTCAATTCAATTCCCTCACGGGAAATAGTGTTGTTTCGGTAGCTTCGGGGTTGCCCTATTTACTTTTCTTAGTCGCGGTGTACCTAGCTTGGAAAATCAATCAGTTTCGAATTGTTTACTTCGCTGCGGTAATGATCTTGAGCTACTGGCTCTTCTCCATTCGACATTCCGGTTGGGTGGGTAAGGAACTGGCTATCACTCTTCCTCTGACCGGACTTCTAATTTCTGCCATGAAAGAAACCAGCCCCTTAGGGAAGCGAATGTTTTTTCAGCTTTCGGCTGCTTTGTTTCCCACGCTATTCGGGTATTGGCTCTACCTTTGGAAACCCGGAGTGATGGATCGACTCTTTGCTTGGAAGTTGATTGGTGCGGGCTCTCATCATTGGCTTCTCCCTCAGCTGAGTTTGATTCTCATTATACTTTCATTGGTACTGGTGGTCGTAGTTCGAACCGAGGCCTTGGTTCAGCTCAGCACCTACTGGCAGTTTTTCGAAGGTTTTTTAGTGAGCCTGATTTCCGTGCTCAGTGTCTTGGAATACTGGAAAATCGGATCAATAGTTCCGGCTGGAGAGCGCTTAGGTGTTGCTCTAGGGTTTATCGGTAGTGGCCTAATCTTTTTGTACATGCTGCTTCAGCTTTTTTGGCAGAAGATCTACATGGATACGCTGACAGGGGTGATGAATCGTCGAGCATTCGATGAAAAAATGCAGCAGCTGGGGAGTTTCTACACCCTGGCTATGGTGGATGTGGACCACTTCAAATCTTTTAACGACAAGTACGGCCATGACGTTGGCGATCAAGTCTTGAGACTGGTCGGAAGTTTCTTTAGAAAGTCGGTGGGGAATTACGGAACGGTTTATCGCTACGGAGGCGAAGAGTTCTGCGTCGTTTTTGAAAATTTCAGCGTGCAGCAGGTTCACAAACTTCTGGATCAGATTCGAAACTCCATGGCCTCGCGCAAGTTTCATGTTCGCCGCGGGGATAAAGAGAGAATTCAAACCAACTGGGTTCAGCGCGGGCGCCTGGGATCGAAGGGAAAAACAGCGCGGGTGACCGTCAGTATTGGAGCCTCCGATCGGCACCCCCTGCGAGATGTAGATCCCGAGCAGGTTCTCAAGGAAGCAGACACCGCACTTTATAAAGCTAAAGACAGAGGCCGAAATCGGGTGGTCATTAAGGAATAGTTATTTCTTGTGGCTAGAGAAACGTTGATAGATCTCAAGGAATTTCTGAGCATCTTCGCTCAACTCACTAGTTTGCGTCGTTGCTCCGAGTTCATAGTTTTCTACGCGATTTTGTAAAGTCTCGTAAGCCTTCTTCGCGTCTTTGTCGTTCCCGTACTCGTAGGCTTGACGAAGATTTTTTAAGCCAGGCTCGAGGTGGCCGTCGGTGAATTGTTTTTCAAGGGAACCGGAATCCAAATGTTCTTGGAAGAAGTAAACCGATGCGCCCAAGCTGGGCTTGAATTGATTTTTTGAGAAGTCCTTTGAGATTCGATTTTTTTCTTGGGCTAGTTTTTCCCAAGACCCTTCCCAAGAGGCCTTATCCAGTGACGTGATGGCTTCTTTTTCCTTGGGGTTGCGATCTTTTAATTCTTCGAAGTCTGGATGGCTACTTAACCCGGAATCGCTCTTGGAATACCTGGCCTTGAAATAATTCGCAGCATACCAGATTGCTACAATGTAAAGAGTAACGAATAGAACGATCACGAGGACCTGCTTGAATTCCAATTTTCGGGAAGAATTGGAGCTCATTTTTCTTCTCCGAAAGTGCAGGAATAAATCATTTCAAAGTTCTTACTCATCTCTTTGGCATAGCGTCTTCTCTTATCGATTCCCCAGATCGGGCGTAATCGGTAGTCCAAGAGCTTCGTGTCCGTGAGCAAGCTATAGGTGTTCGTGGGATTCGTGAGGAGATCTTCCAATCCATCAATCCCTTTCACCGTTCTTTCCCCGTTGAGTACTGCGAAAACAGCGCGATTCCCTTTGTTGTACGCAGCCACCGCATAGAGCCAGAGCAGGTCGGGATGATACCCGATTTTATTTTTTCTCAGAGCAGAAGCGAGCTGCCGATAGCGATTGTTGAGATAAGCAGCCGATGCCGCAATTCCCGTTTCAATTCGGTAGTAGCTGTTCTTGGATTGCATCGGAATTTTCGTGGTTTTTCCTAGCTGAATCGAACGGAGTGCACTTTCCGGATAAATCGAAAACGCAATTGGAAAAGGTTCGGGCTTAATCACTTCGTTGAGACGGTCCTTGGTTCCCTTTGCAAAAAGGTCTGGATCCTCATTCAGTTCATCTAACGCGCGCTGAAGAAACTGGCCAATTCCCCGTGCTAGGTTGGGTTCGGTCGCATTCCTGAAAACATCGAAGCGCGACTCTTGGTAGAGCAGGCACCAGAGAATGGCTGGAGGTACGTCAAATCGAACGGTTGATTTGTCGATTGCAGTGCTGATCTTGTTGAACTGACCCTTCGAAATCTGGCCTGTTTTTTTGAGAAAACTGACTTCCTTATTGAAGGCTGTTCCTAGAGGTACAGGAGCTTTGAAGAGAGAGGGATGACTTTGAAGCAGGCGCTGATAGTCTTCGTCCGTGCGTTCTCGGTCTTCTTGGGCGCAGCCGGCAAGGGAGAGTACGACTAAAAGCGCGCTAAAGGTGGAGCGCGTTTTCATCTATGGAATTTTCCGCCGTCCAATCCAATTGCTAAGAGGCGGCCCATTTCGGTCGCCATGCTGAAATCACTTTGTCGAAGAGAGCGCTCGGAACTGACGATCGAAAAGTAACCCACCACTCGATCCCGCATGAGAAGCGGCATGCAAATGTAGGACTTGATGTTCAGAGAGAGGAGAATTTCAAAATGCTCCTGGTTTGAAGCAAGGAATCGAATCGTGTCTTTAGAAACGTAGGGCATCCACTCGGTGGTATGCGGCTCTTTTACCGGGGAAACCAGATAGTTCTCGTTAATTTTTCTCAGCCGTGCCGACAGCATTTCATCGCTATGTTCGATGTAGTGATCGTGCTCTCGTTCGGGAAGGTCCAGGTGAGAGAGTCTGAGACAGCACCATCCGTTGAAGGCTCGGCTGGAGAGTTTCAAAATCGCGCTGAGAGTGGCATCTCGATCCATGGAAGAAGATAGAACATCCATCGTAGCAGAGAGTAGGCGTAAACTTTTGAAAGTATTCTCTTGCCCCGTAACGTCCGAAACAATGGCAAATCCTCCGACCACTTTTCCAGTTTCATCACGGAGTGGAGCGTGCTGGTGATCGAAAACGCCCTGTCGGCCGGTGTGTGGAATCGTGTAGTTGAATCCCTTCGCCTCACAGGGGCGTCCACTGAGAGCGGAATAGAAACTTTGATCGACCCCTTCTTTCACAAGAAATGGAAACAGGTCAAAGGCGCGGCGGCCAATGACTTGACTGGCAGGCACTCCGGTGATTCTTTCCATTACCGGGTTCCAGAGCGTGAAGCGGCAGTCCTGATCGTAAGCGTGAATGCCGTCGTTGGAGGAGCGGATCAGCATCGATGCGAAGTCCTCTTGTTCGAGGACCTCTAAGGTCAGTCGTTCTTTCTCAAAGTCCAGCGTGGGATTGGAATCGTGATACTGAGCCATTGCCGGATATTAGCACCGTGCATTTCGCATTCTCAAGTCGAATCAGCCACTTGCCGATAAGCGGATTATGCTCAGTGCATCTTTTAATCGTGTACCGCGCTTAAAATGCTTTTTACGACTGCTCCCGTTTGCCGGCGTTCTCCTTTATATTGGCGTTGCGACCGTGGGAGTCGTGACCAAAGTTCCGTTCTTTCAAGGAAAGATCCGCGAAGTTTCACATCTGAAAAGAGTGCAGCGACTGATGACGGAAAAACCGGAGTTCTGTCAATCCGACCTTCCGGCTCAATCGTTTCAGGCAGAGCAATGTCAGGCTTACAATGAATGGGTTCTTTTTAATTTGCTGATTTACACGCTCCCCTTTCCGGCACCGATTCTCTGGCTGGCCTGGGGAATGGCGCGGCTTCGAAAGGAATACGAACTCTTTCAGGTCGTCGTCAATTCCGGTCAGTCGGGCAGCGTGGCTTGGGGAGCTCGGGTCACTCGTCCTGCTCGAGTTCAAAATGATTTTTACAGTTGGCTCTTTTGCCTGAGAAGTGTTTCGGTCGAGTTGGCCGATAAAAAACAGATCGTGGTTTCCTTTCCTAGCGATGCAGTTCTTCCAACTTCGGGTCAGACGGTGGCTGTATACGCTGTGGGAAAGCGCTTCGGATCAGAGCGTTATGTTGCGCAGCTCTATACGCCGCATGTGGCTGTAGTCGCGGGTTCTAAAACTTAGAGTCTGCATTTGCCTTTCGTATGGAGTTTCCTCTCCGCCTCTATTAATACTGAGCCAGATGTCACAAGAAGGATTTGTCCATCTTCACGTTCATACTCAATACAGCTTGTTGCAAGGCGCCATTCCGATGGAGTCCCTGCTTCAGCGTGTAGGTGAGCTTGGCATGTCCGCCGTCGCCATCACGGACACCAACAATATGTTTGGTGCGATTGATTTCTATAAGTCGGCGAAGGGCGCCAAAATCAAACCGATTTTAGGTTGTGAAGTGATGTATCTCCCGGAGGGGCGGGCTGCGCTTCAGCCAGCAGCGAGCGGTCCTCAGCATCGGGATGCGACGCCTGCTCTGAAGTTTTTCCACCTGGTTCTGCTTTGTAAGAATCTGCGGGGCTATCAGAATCTTTGTAAGCTCATTACTCAAGCCTACCTCGATGTGCCTCCGCCCCAGAAAGGTCAGCCGGCTTCTGCGAGTAAGGCCATCGTCGATCGAGAGATGTTAAATAAATATGGAGAGGGATTGATTGTTCTCTCGGGTTGCATCAAGGGTGAAATTCCCTATCGAATTCTGACCGGCGAAGAGTCTGTCGCGCAGCAATCTCTGAAATGGTTTAAAGAAAGATTTGGAAAAGATTTTTTCCTCGAACTTCAAGACACCGGTCTGCCTGAACAAGATGTGGTGAATCAAACCCTTTATGAATGGGGAAAAAATCTCGGCGTGGAGTGTGTTGCCACTGCTGATTGCCATTATCTCGAACCGTGTGATGCGGAATCACACGAAATTCTGCAGTGTATTGAAACGGGAAAGAATCTTGATTTTGATCGACCTAAAAGTTTAGCGCCACCTGAATACTATTTAAAACCAGCAGCATTAATGCGGGAACGCTTCTCTCGATTTCCTGAGGCTTGCGACAACACGCTTAAAATTGCTGAGCTCTGCAATGTGGAGTTTGAATTTTGGGATGCAAAGGGTCGTACGATTTACCAGCTTCCCAAATTTGCTCCCGATGGAGTGGACCGAAAGACCTTTGATTCCATCGCGTACTTTTGGGAGCAAGCTCGAATCGGGTTGAAAGAACGATTCGAAGAGCATCAGTTTGCAGAAGTTCGTCAGCAGCCGAATTGGGAAGAACTTAAGAAGTCCTACGAAGATCGCCTCGAGGGCGAGTTAAAGATGATCGAGAAGACAGGCTTCTCGGATTACTTCTTAATCGTCGCAGACTTTATTAACTGGGCTAAACGAAATTCTATACCTGTGGGCCCTGGCCGTGGATCGGGAGCGGGATCGCTCGTTGCTTATGTTTTAAAGATTACCGACATTGACCCGATTCAATTCAAGCTGCTGTTTGAGCGTTTTATTAATCCTGAACGTATCAGCATGCCCGACTTTGACGTCGACTTCTGTCAAGATCGTCGAGGAGAGGTGATTGACTACGTCACCCAGAAGTACGGAAAAGACAATGTCTGCCAGATTATTACCTACGGCAAACTTCAAGCGCGCGCTGTTTTAAAAGATGTTGGCCGAGTGTTAGGTCTTTCCTTTGCTGAGACCGATCAGCTCACTAAGCTTTTGCCCGAAGAACTCAATATTACGATTCAAGACGCGCTCAACAAGGAACCTCGAATCCGCGAAAAAATGGACGCGGAACCGAAGATTGCCAAAGTCGTGGAGTATGCGCTCAAGTTAGAAGGTCTCTATCGAAACGCCGGCATTCACGCTGCCGGTGTGATCATCACGGAAAAACCGATGGTGGAGTACTGTCCGCTCTATGTGGGTCGAGAAGGGGACATTGTCACCCAATTCGATAAGGACTCTGCCGAAGCCATTGGCTTGGTGAAGTACGACTTTCTGGGATTAAAGACGCTGACTGTGATTGATCAAGCGGTGCAGCTCGTTCATAAGAATGCGCAACCGGGGGATGAGTCTTCAAAGCTTTCTCTTCAGACTATTAATTATCGAGATCAGAAAGTTTTTGATCTGATTAGCTCCGGCGATACAGACGGTGTGTTTCAAGTCGAAAGCTCCGGCATGAAAGACCTCTGTACACGGATTATTCCAAACTCGATTGAAGACCTCACCGCTATCAATGCGCTTTACCGTCCAGGTCCGCTCGGATCGGGAATGGTTGACGATTTCATCGATTGTAAACATGGTCGTAAGCCCATCTCTTATGAAGTGGAAACGCTGGCTCCCATTCTGAACGATACCTACGGGGTCATTCTTTACCAGGAGCAAGTCATGCAGATTGCGCGTGAACTCGCGGGATATTCTCTTGGTCAAGCCGATCTGCTTCGCCGAGCGATGGGAAAGAAAAAGCCTGAGGAAATGGCGAAGCATCGAGACATTTTTGTAAAAGGTGCCACTGAGAAGGGCTTGGAATCGGAAAAGGCCTCGGCCCTCTTTGACTTGATGGCGAAGTTTGCAGAGTACGGTTTTAATAAGTCTCACTCCGCTGCGTATGCTGTGCTGACGTACCAAACTGCTTATTTAAAAACTTATTATCCTGCCGAGTTTCTTGCGGCGTTGATGACCACTGAAATGGACAACACCGATAAAATTACAAAATACATTGCAGACGCGCGCGATCACGATATTCCGATTCTTCCTCCCGACGTGAACCATTCGCAAAAGCGATTCAGCGTAGAAAAGTTGGACGGAAAGAAGGGAATTCGCTTTGGTTTGGAAGCGATTAAGGGAGTCGGCGGCATCGCTGTCGATACGATTTTGGAAGCGCGGACTCAAGAACCCTTTAAGAACGTTTTAGATTTTTGTCGAAGGGTTCCGACTCGAAAGGTGAATAAGAAAGTGGTGGAGTCGCTAACTCTGGCCGGAGCCTTTGACAAGATTGCAGAAGTGAATCGAGCCAGCCTTTTTGCTTCAATTGAAGGCATTTTGGAACACGCGACTGACGATCAGGAAGAGCGCGCTCTTGGGCAGTCTTCACTTTTTGATTCGTTCACTGCTGAAGAAATTAAGCTCGTTACGCCGACTGAGAATCTCTTTAAGAATGAAGAAGATTTCAGTCGGTCTCGACGCCTTTCACTAGAAAAGCAAGTTTTGGGATTTTACGTTTCCGGTCATCCCATGGATACCTGGCAACGCATTTGCGAAGAATGGCTGGGTTGGACGGTCGAAAAAGTAAAGCGTGTTGCGGAAGAAAAAGCGGCACAAAAAGCGAAGTCCAAACCTAAAGAGGGAGATAAGCCGGCTGAGTTCGTTCCCTTTAAATTCCGACCCACTCGCCCTGAAGGAAAGTTGGGCGGACTCTTCACCGAAATGCGAGAGGTGATGACGAAGAAGGGAACGCGTATGGCCTTCACTCAGTTTGAAGATCTGCGCGGTCGAATTGAGGTCGTCTTTTTTCCAGAGGCCTATGCCGCGTGCCAAGAATATTTGCGCAAGTCTCTAGCAGATTCCGAACCCGTGCTTTTAGTGGGAGAGTTGGAATTCGGAGAAGACAATCCCAAGATTTTTGCGCGTACCATTGAGTCTTTAGCAGAAGCCCACAAAGGTCGTGTGAGTCAGGTCACGTTGATTTTACAGCCGTCTCAGATTAATCCGGATCAGCTTCGAGAATTTAAACGAAGTTTAATTCAGTTTCGGGGAAAGATTCCGGTGAAACTCGAATTCAAAGATCCGAGTTATAAGACCTCACTTCAGCTTCCGAAAACCATCGGTGTGACCCCGAGTCCTCAGATGGTGGAACAGTTCAACGCCATCTTTGGCTCTGACGTGGTGCGTCTTCAATAAGGATGGACGCCTGCTTTCCGCGTGCTAAACTGTACACATGAAATCGCTGCGTGCATGGGTGTTGGGCCTTCTTTTCTTCAGTATAATCCAGGCTTCACATGCTTCCGGCCCGCTTGATGAGGTGCATCAAAATGTTCTCGCTCAGCTTCAGGAAGCCATCAATGCTCAAGCCAAGACCTTAGGTACTTTGGAACCCTGGCAGCGAACCATTTTTCAAGACGAAGTGATTCCTTACGCCAACCGTTTTGTGAAGGATTATCGTCCTACTCCGAAGGGACTTCAGGTCGAAATCGATTTCGATTCGATTCGAAAATACTTTAATTTCTCTGCTTCAAAAGTTTTGAAGCGCCAAGATCTTTCGCTTCTCACTTATTTGCGGGTAGATCAGAATTGCGAAAAGTGCGTTCAAGCTTCCGGAAGTATCGGCAATATGATGAAGGGTTGGGCTGATCGTCGAGGCTTCAGTGTTCGGAAGATGAACATGGAAGATCTGAACGACCCTGATCTGAAGGGTAAAGCGCTGAATAACAAGCTGAGCGAAATCGCTAAAATACGCGACAATGTGGGCGCCTTGATTATGGAAGTGGAACAGGAAGTTCAAGATGAAGTGGATTCCGTTCACGCAGACGAAAAGAAATTCAAAATTCGCGTCTTTATGAATATTCGTCTGGGTAGCGACACGGGTTCGGAAGTGATGCGAGAGCTGAAACACGATGGCGAGCTAGAGCTGATCGAAACTCACTCTTTTGAAATGGCAGCCTCAAAACTCCTGATCGAAACCTTCATGGACTTCGGAGGAAAGGCTGCCGGTGCTGCAGGGTTGAGCGGATCGGAAGATGACCTCATGCTCGAGGTCTCTGGATTCAAGGACTTCACTCAGTACAACAAAATGAAGGATCAGATTCAGCGCGTGCTTCGCGATGCAACTCCTTTGCAAGAGAAGAGAATGTCGCGCGGGAAAGTTCTATTAGGTTTTCGGCTCAAGAAAAATATTCAGCAGGTGAAGGCGATGTTGCTTGGGGTGCCAGTGGAAGCTGGGACTGTTGGCGCAGCTGGAAGACTTTCTTTCGAAGGAATGACAGATCGAATGTTGCGTTTGGAGATTCGATAGATGAAAAGAATTCTATTAATGGCATTGGTGGTGGGGTTGACCTCTTGCAATCGGTCACCGCAGTTTCGAAACGATGAAGCGACCTATAAACCGGAGCCCCCCTCTGCGCCCTCCTACTACGATCGTAATCAAGCTCCTCCTTCCAAGACGGGAAAACTTGAAACGGTGGGGCAACCCAAGAAACGCGTTTTTGTTTTCGATTTCTGGAACGACACTCCCATTAAGCAATCGGATTTGGGAATGTTTGCAGCGGATGAGTTACGTCGCTACCTCTACCTCAGTCAGCGCCTCATCGTTCCGACGGATGTGAAATCCGACATGGCGACCAATGATTTTCTTCAGGGTGACAAAGTCAAAGTGGCCCAGCTGATTCGCGAAGGAAAGCGCATGGGCGTAACCATCTTAATGGTGGGACGTATTAGTAAGATTGTTTTCAGGCAGCGCGGCGATGATGTCGGTCTTTTAAGAAACAAGCAATCCATGGTAGCGGTCGATACGGAAGTAAAACTTTTTGACGTCGGCAGCGGTCGGGAAGTGATGGCCATCGGAAAATCGGGAGATGCTTCTTCTACTGCAATGGTAGCGATCGAAGGATCCAATCTTGAAAGCCCCGAGTTTCGCGCGGAGATGACGAAGCTTGCTATTCGAAAAGCGATGTCCCATATGTTGCCGGATGTGCTTCGCGCGATTGAGAAGCTTCAGTGGGAAGGCCGAGTCGCGAAGATTTCAGGTTCCAAAGTCTACGTCAATGCGGGAAAAGCTTCCGGCCTTGTTGCGGGAGATATTCTGAAGATTCTCTCTCCAGGGGATGATGTTTACGATAAATCGACGGGAGCCTATTTGGGCAGAGCTCAAGGTCAGCTCAAGGGCACACTAGAAGTGGTCGATTTTATCGGCACCGATGGAGCTGTTTCTGAAATTCACACCGGCGGTAACTTTCAAGAAGGCGACGTCGTTCAATTGTACTGAGTGCGCATGTTAGAAGTAAAGATTCACAGGCACCTTCCTGACCATCCTTGGACCTATCAGATGCTGGATCGCCTCCAGCGGGAGGTTGCTGCGCGCGTTGAAAATGGGGGCACGGGAGCCATTCTGCTTTCTGAAGTGGCGCCGGTCATTTCAGTTGCCAAGCGAACCGCTCCTACTGATGTTTTGATGAGTAAAGAAGCGCTAGCCGCGCTTGGCATTGATTTAGTTTCCACCGATCGGGGAGGGATGGCGACTTATCACGGCCCCGGGCAGTGGGTGCTCTATGTCGTCGATTCGCTCGAACGCCTGACAGGAGATCGTCGGGGAGTTCGAATTGCAGTGGAGAGTCTTTTAGAAATCGCCTTGGGAGTTTGTGAAAAGTACGCTCCTCGCTCGGAAATCAAGATGGGAAAAGAACTGGGAGTCTGGACACCTCAAGGAAAGGTTGCTTCGTTAGGAGTCCGCATTGTCAAAGGCGTGCTTCTTCATGGAATTGCCATCAATGGATTTCACACCGAAAAAAGTTTCATGGGACTTCGCCCTTGTGGCTTGGATGAGCCGGTCGACTATCTTTTGAATGAGATGACTTTGAAAAGTGGAATTGTCTACTCGATGTCGGAACTTTCTGAACGGTTTGAGACTCTGGGCCAGGAAATTCTAAGCGCGGCGCAATCTCGTTTCTTGCCCCAAACTCAGAAGACCCAGAAGACATAAAAAAAGGCGAACAGCTTTCGCTGCTCGCCTTTCTCTTTTCAGAATAGAAAATCTATTTAGAAACGACCGCCGCGTCCACCGCCGCCGCCGCCACGACCGCCGCGTCCACCGCCACCGCCGCCGCCGAAGCCGCCACGACCGCCGCCGCCACCACCGAAGCCACCGCGTCCACCGCCGCCGCCTTCACGCGGGACCATAGGCTTTGCTTCGCTGACCGTCATCGGACGTCCGCCGAAATCCTGGCCGTTAAATTTGCTGATTACCGTTTGTGCTTCTTCTTCAGTCGACATTTCGACAAATCCGAAACCCTTGCTGCGACCGGTGTCGCGATCGGTGATGATCTTTGCAGATTCCACCGTTCCACATTGAGCAAATGTTTCTAAAAGGGATTGATCCGTTACTGTGAACGGAAGGTTACCAACGTATAATTTCTTTCCCACATGACCTCCTACAAGCCTTGGGCGCTACTCAGAAGCATATGGGCACTGCGCCCGCAAACTCTGAAGAAGCTGGAATCTAAGTACTTAAACTGATTAACACAGTTGGTCAGGCTACGCTAATTTAAATTTGGACTAATAAAACAGCCAGTTATCTAGATTTTAGTCTCTTCACGATGGGCGTTACTAGAAGGAAAACCACCGGCATTAGGGCGAAAAGTACGACGATAAACGCCCCTGCTGGCAAGTCCCAGGTGTAGCTCAAAATCATTCCTAGGAAGCTAAGAATGAAGCCCACAGCCCACCCAAAGAGCAGGCGGTTTCGAATAGTTTTGAAGAAAAGGGTGCTGAGGACGGACGGAACAATCAGATAGGAGAAAACTTGAAGCACTCCCGCCATGCTGACTGAGGACGTGATGACGACCCCAAACAGGGCGTAAAAAAGAAAATCCCAAAAAGCGTTTTGTCCTGCTGCGGGGTTTTCACTCTTATAAAAGGAGGCACGAATAAACTGTTTTCGAAAGATCCAATGAACGAGTGAGACGGCTCCGTAGATTGCAGTGACCTTTGCGACGTCTTTCCAGGTTACCCAAAGGACCTGCCCCACCAAAAGATCTTTGATATGTTCGGCACCGTGAGAAATGCGATCGACCACCAAGACGACGGCAGCCGAAGCCAGGGCGTAAACGATTCCGATGATGGCTTCTTGAGAGAAAAGATTTTCGTGCCGACGGGCCATAGCAAAAAGTCCTGCCGCCAAGAACGTACTTCCCAAGGAAATAAAATAGGTTGCGGATGCGTGGTGATCAAAACCCATGGCGATGGCGAACGTGGCACCAAAGGCCGCTACCTGGGCTAAGCTCAGGTCCACGAAAATTACTCCGCGCGCTAGAACGTGCAGACCTAGGTAACAGTGAATTCCGGCCAGGATCAAACACATCACAAAGGGAGCAGCTAGGAACTGAGCGGCCTGCCAGGTGGTGTGGGTCATGGATTTTTTCCTTCTATCACCGAAACAAGTTTCTCGTAGAGGTCGTCGAGGTTCTTCACTTCAGACGCGCCTTCAACTGCCACCGGTACTGAGGCAATTCTAGCTCCTGGCACTTCGTCTTGAATTCTTTTCCCGATCGTGGCGTCGAAATAGTTTTCAACTAAGACGAGAGAAATTTTATGGGTCTTCATCAGACCAATGACTTCTAGAACGTGTGCAGCCGTCGGAGGTATTCCGGGCTTGGGTTCGAGGATTGCGGGATTGGCAATTTGAAAGCGCTCGAAGAAGTACGAAAAAGTTTTATGGTAGGTAATGATCTGCGTGATTTTGGACTTCTTCAGGCGTTCTAACCAGGCGGCAGATTTCTTCGTGAAGCGTACTTGGATGGATTGCCCTTTTTCTCGGTAGTAGGCGCCATGACTGGGGTCCATTTCAGCCAGACGATCTGCAATTCCCACAGCAACGGATCCCATGGCAATCGGGTCCAAGGAATAATGAGGATTGCCTGCGGGGTGAACATCGCCATCGGCTCGAGTAATATTTCCGGTGGGAACCTCGAGTCGACGTACCAAACTGCCGGCTTCCAGATACCCTTGAGAGCCCGGATTCACTTTTGGGTTGCGAGCACCTTGCAGAATGCTGGGGAGCCAGCCGACTTCCAAGTCTAAGCCCACGGAAATAACGAGATCGGCTTTGTTGATCTTCAGCATGTAGGACGGTTTGGCCTCAATATAATGGTAGTCCTGAGTACCTTTGGCGATCGATTCCACTTCGATGAAGTCGCCCCCAATTTCGGAGGCCAACACTCGGAGGTCGGGAGTGGTGGTCACCACTTTTAATTTTGCTTGAGCCGTCGGAGTTAGGAAAAGAATGGCAAAAAGCGCAATCCAGAGATGTCGTTTCATAGAAGTCCTCTAGTAGGCGTGGGCGGGATGGGCCCCGATGCTGATGTTAAACTGCAATGCCAGGGCATGGTCGGTGGTAGCGATTTGCTCGGTGCGGCCATACTCCAATCGAAACCCTGAAAATTCGGAAGGAAAAAATCCCACTAAGAAGCTGAGGCGTTTTTTCTGATTTGCTCGCGTAGCCGCGCTCATTCCCGTCATGTCGTAACGAGCCTGAGCCCACCAGCGCTGAGCGAACTGATATTGTAACCAGCTGGCCCAGCCATCCACGGAGTCATCCGAGGGCTTGCCTTGAATTGTTCCGCTGAGGAACTCGGATTGCCAGATCAGCGCCTGATACTTACCCCCTACAGCCGGGCGCCATTTAAAAATCAGATCGGATGCGACGATGTTTGTTTTTCCAGCATAGGAGTTTTTTCCCTGTGCTCCAGAAAGGTTGAACTCGAGAGTGAGATCATCGTTTAAATCCCAAAGATTTCTAAATTGGGCTACGCCTATCCAATCTCCTGAGTTGCCGCTATTGAAGGGAGTAGAGCTATTTGTAAAACCCTGAAGGGTGAACTCACTGAACCAGGGGAGGGGTACCAAAGCGGCAGCGGAAATACCCGCATTGTTCAATCCTTCGTCGCCCAGGAGTTCAGTGTTGACTATCGGAGCGCTAATGAACGGGAACGCGTGGGAATGTAAAAGATTGTGACGAGTGAGGGCGGCTTTAAATTTTCCAGCTTTCACGGTGAGGGAAGGAATAGAAATCGTCTCGAAGAAAATTTCTTCAGGGGCGATTCCATATTCTCCCGTTGTTGCATTCTTTGAAACCGCAAAAAGGGCGTTGGCGCGGAAGTAAGGATCGACGTCCGCTATGAACTGCATCTCGGCCTCTTGAAGAGCAAAGCCCGAGTACATTCGCGCAACACCCAGAAAATTAATGCTCATGTCGGGGTTCAGAGGCTTCGATGCTGCCGCTGCGGCCCCAACATTTGTTCCGGTTTGCGCAAAAACAGCGGTTGAAAAAAATAGGGAAAAAGAAGCTAAAATGGATGTGACTCGGTGTGAATGCATGGAGTGTTCCCCCTGAAAGACGCGATCCTAATTGACAAATGTTATGAAGTCAGTAGGAATTTCCCTACTATGGCAAAACGGGTTTCTCTCAAATCGGTTCTGAACACAACAGTTCTAGTTTCTGCACTTGGGTATTTTGTCGACATCTACGATCTCCTTCTTTTCGGAATCGTAAGAGTTCCGAGCCTTAAGGCACTCGGCGTACCTGACGCGCAACTGCTCTCTGTCGGATTGAAACTCATTAATTTTCAGATGGCCGGGATGTTGGTGGGCGGAATTCTTTGGGGAGTTTTGGGTGACAAGAAGGGTCGAATCTCCGTTCTTTTCGGATCGATTCTTCTCTATTCACTCGCAAATCTTGCCAACGCCTATGTGACGTCGGTGGAAATGTACGCTGTGCTTCGCTTTTTAGCGGGAGTGGGACTGGCGGGAGAATTGGGCGCCGCCATTACCTTGGTAAGTGAAGTGTTGCCGAAGGAGTCGCGGGGTTACGGAACCGCCATTGTTGCCGGAGTGGGAATTACTGGAGCTGTTGCAGCAGCATGGGTGGGGGAGCACTATTCTTGGCAGACCGCTTACCTCGTCGGCGGTGTTTTAGGATTGGCACTCCTCATTGCCCGTCTTTCCATTTTTGAATCGGGGATGTTCGAGTCTATCAAGAAGAAGTCGGTGAAGCGCGGGCAGTTCTTTCAGCTCTTTACCAGCCGAGATCGATTCTTCCGCTACCTTTGGAGCATTCTGATCGGAGTGCCGGTTTGGTTCATGATTGGAATTCTGGTGACTTTTTCGCCCGAGCTGACCCGAGAGATGAATGTGGATGGCGTGGTGTTGGCTGGAAAGGCCATCATGTACTGTTATGCGGGACTGTCCTTAGGAGATTTTGCGAGTGGAATTGCGAGCCAATACTTTAGGACTCGACGTAAGGTCGTTATGCTTTTCCTGTTGATGTCGGTGCTGGTCACTCTCGTCTATGTTTTTACCAAGGGATGGAGTGTGGGAGGTTTCTACTTCCTCTGTGCGCTGATTGGGTTTGCTTCAGGATACTGGTGCGTGTTTGTGACGATGGCTGCAGAAAACTTTGGCACCAATCTTCGCGCAACGGTGACCACGACGGTGCCGAACTTTGTTCGAGGGTCCCTCGTCCTCGTCACATTGCTCTTTCAATGGATTCATCGCGAAATTGGCGCAAGTCTGCTCATGAGCGCACTGGGCGTTGGTGTGATTTGTTTCTCACTCGCGTTCTGGTCCATTCTTTCCCTTAAGGAGACGCATGGGAAAGACTTGGATTACTTGGAATCGTAATTCCTTCTTCTTCTAGGAGCGATCGACGTTTCTCAAAGCGGCTCAAGATTAAGTACACACAAGGCACGAGATAGAGCGTGAAAAGTGTGGAGATGAAAACACCGCCGATGACCGTGACTGCCATAGGAATTCGGCTTTCGGATCCCGGGCCAATCGAGAGAGCTGCGGGAATGGCGCCGGCAATTGTTGCAAATGAAGTCATTAAAATCGGACGCAAGCGAATCGGGCAGGCATGAACCAGTGCCTTGGCGATCGATTTTTCTCCTGCCTCGCGAGTTTGATTGGTGAAGTCTACCAAGAGAATGGAATTCTTCTTCGCAATCCCCATCAAGAGAATTAAGCCAATCATACTGTAAATGTTCAGCGACTGGCCTGTCACTAAGAGCGAGAAGAACGCCCCGGAGATACTGAAGGGGAGTGCGACCAAAACAGTGACGGGATCAATGAAGCTGTTGAACTGAGTGGCCAAAACCATGTAGGCCACAAAAATTCCGAAGAGAAGAGCGAAGACGAGGCTTCGGAACGATTCTTTAAATGTCTCTGCACTCCCGCTGAATACGACGTGGTAACTTTCAGGCAATACTCTGTTGGAAATTTCTTGAACAAGATCGAGCGCCTTTTTTTGCGATTCCCCCTGCTTCACGTTTGCGAACACTGTAATCGAACGCTCTCGGTTTAAACGCGCCACAGACTGAACGGCGGGCTTCTTTTCGACGCGGACGAGGTCAGAAAGTCTCACCAATTCGCCGCGGTTGTTCCGAACAAAGAGACCGTGAACGATGTCGACGATTTCTCGATCCGAGGGTTCGAGCTTGATGCGTACATCATAACGATGGCCTCCTTTTGGATACTGGCCCACCTTCATTCCGCCCAGCATGGCGTTGATGGTCGTACCAATGGAGCTCAGGGGAACACCGCGTGCCGCAGCCTTTGCGCGATCAGGAAAAATTTGAACTTCGGGCATGCCGACTTGATAGTCGGTGTCGAGATCGGTGACCGTGCCGGACTTCTTGAGTTCGTCCATGATTTTAAAAGTGTGTTCTGCCAATTTGTCCCACTCTGGACCTTGAACAGTGAATTCGACGGGGAATCCACGTGAAGTCGTCATTCCTCGCATGGAGAGATCTTGAATGACAACTTTCATGTCGGGAAGTTTACTAAGTGTGGATCGTGCCACGGCCATCAAATCTTGTTGGGTCATTTCGCGCTTCAAGGTGGGGTCGACTCCGCGATGACCTTTTTCTTTCATGGTGACTAGAACGCGACCGGTATTGAGGTCGCCGCCTAAGGTGGACGTGCCTACAATTCCAACGTAGCGTTGTACTTCTGGGCGAGTTTTTACAAATTCTTCGACCAGTTGAATTTTAGAATCGGTGAAGGAAATCGAGGATCCCACAGGGGTTTGAATCACGATCAAGAAACGGCCTTGATCTTCTGTAGGCAAGAATTCTTGTCGTAAAAATTTAGTGAGTTTGAAGCTGCCAACGGTGAGAAGGACTGCAACTCCGACAACTTTCCAATGATTTTTGAGAACCCATCCCAAGCTGCTCTGGTAGTTTCGCGTAATCCAATGCATTCCCGCTTCAAAGGCTTTTCCAAATTTAGTGGTGCGTTCTTCAGAATGATTTCCTTTGAAACTGGCTGCGCGCATGGGGCTTAGGGTCAATGCCTCTAAGAGCGAGATCATCACGGCTACGGTCATGGTTACGCCGAATTGGAAGAAGAATTTTCCGATAATTCCCTTCATGAAGGCGACGGGTAGGAAAATCGCGATGACGGAAATACTGGCTGCCATTGCGGCAAAGGTAATTTCGCGAGCGCCGTCGAGGGCTGCGCGAACGCGGCCTTTGCCCATTTCGCGGTGGCGCGAAATATTTTCGAGCACCATGATGGCGTCATCGACCACGATCCCGATGGCCAAGCTGAGTGCGAGCAAGGTGAATGTGTTCAGAGTGAATCCGCAGGCATTCAGTATAATGAAGGCCCCCACTATCGAAGTGGGAATGGCCAGTAAGACGTTGAGGGTGGTGGACCAAGATCCTAAGAACATCCAGCACACGATCCCCGTGAGTAGCGCGGAGAGGAGGAGGGTGAAGTTGAGATCGCCGACCGCTTCTTCTACGAACTTCGTGGTGTCGAAGTTCAATCCGAGCGACATTCCTTTCGGGAGCGTTTTTTCAACTTCGGCCATGCGCTTTTTTACGTTGTGGGCGACTTCGACCGCGTTGGATCCGCGCTGTTTTACAATCCCCAAACTCACGGCCGGGCGACCCATGGCACGCGCAATAGTGATGACATCTTCCGTGCCCTCTTCAGCACGAACCACTTTTCCGAGTGGAATGGGATTGTAGTTGGGAGCCTTGCCACGAAGATTCATGCGTAAATCTTCGAATTGCTCCGGAGTGGCGGCTTCGCCGTAAAAGCGCAGGTTAAATTCTTTCGGGCCCTTTTCTACCTGTCCGACGGGAGGGTCCACCTGTTCATTTTTTAAATTCGCAATGATGTCGTCAGCGACGAGATCGTAGCGGTTTAGTTCTTGATCCTTCACCCAAAGGCGCATATTGGGCTCGAGGTAGCCCCCGAATTGAATGTCGCCAACTCCCGGAACAGTGGCGAATTTATTCTTGATGATGTCACGGATGTACATCATTAATTCCTGCTTCTTGTAGCCAATGCCTTCGAGAGCAAAGAAGAGGATGGGCATGTCGTCAGGATTGGTTTTGGTAATCGAAGGCGGATCGATTTCAGGTGGCAATGATTTCTGCGCCTGCGAAATTCGGGATTGAACGTCTTGCAGAGCTAAATCGATGTTTCGGCTCAGGTCGAATTCAATTTTGACAGTGGCATAGCTGTTTTTAGAAACGGAGGTGACTGTTTTCACCCCTTCGATGCTCATCACCTTATCTTCTAAGATGTCGACAACGTGTTGTTCCATGACCTCGGGAGGAGCACCATCCCACTTAATGGAAACGGTGATGAGCGGGAAGTCGACGTCGGGGAGCTGGCTGACTCCCAAGCGCGTGAATGCCATTGCGCCGAAGCCAATCAGCCCTACCATTAACATCCAAGCAAAGACGGGACGACGAATCGAGAGATCGGAGAGTGCCATGGTGAAGATTCCTTATGAGGTGATTCCTAACATTTAGGAGGGAACGCGTTCAGCGTCAATCGAGGAATGATTCGGTGCTTCGATGCGAAGCGTCTAAGAATTTGACCTGAAAGAAAGAAAAGATCCAGTTATGATAGGGAATATGAACAAAACTCCATCGGATCGTAGACGGTTTTTGGGCCAACTTATCAGCTTTGCTGCGTTGCTTTCCACCCCTCAGCTTTTCCTCGCCGCATTTGCAAATGCGGCGGGTGCCAACAAGGAAAAGAAATCGGCAGCTCCTGGTAAAGGAAAAGTGATTCCACTTCCCGCTGGAAAAGTAGCAGTGCCGGAGACAGATCCGGTAGCCAATGCCTTGGGTTACCACGCCGACGCTTCGAAAACAGATTTTGCGAAGTACCCTCAGCGCAAACTGCCCGCAAACAAAAATCAGTTCTGCGACGGCTGCGCGCTCTACGTGAAAGCCAATGAAGGTTGGGGACAATGCACGATGATCCAAGCAGGACTTGTAGCTGCTAAGGGGTGGTGCGGGTCTTGGCAGAAGAAAAGCTGAACTAACCAGGCAGCGGGCATCAGGCATCTGAAACCGAAACGGGCATCCGTGCCTGTTCCAGTTTCTGTTTCTATTGTCGGACTAGTTTGTAGATGTGCGCTGCTAGGGTGTCTGCCGGTTGGTTCAGGTGCCTGAGTCCTTCCTCCATATCGATGATGCTTTGGGTTTCTCTGAGGGAACCGAAGGCGATGGTGTAGAAACGCACTCGATCTTTCCGGGTACTTCGGCCCGATCCTTCTGCCAAGTTCAGAACCACACTGGAGGCTGCTCGGAGCAGCTGATCTTTGAGATAGCCCGGCAATTGAACGGATTTGCAGTCTTTGTAGAGCTGAACCGCTAGTTGATAAGAACGAAAATTGCTGAACATTGGAATTCTCCTTTTTTGGTTTTGAAAATTTGAAGCCTACGCCCTGCGAGGGCTTCAAATTTTCAAAAAACAAAAAAGGAGAATTCAAATGCTACAAAACTTCAGATCTTATCAACTAGCGGTTCAGCTCTACAAAGACTGCAAACCAATCAAAGCTCAATCCCACATCAAAGATCAACTCTCGCGTGCGACCTTAAGTGTGGTTCTGAACTTGGCAGAAGGCTCAGCAAAGCCCACTCCAAAGGAGCGAAAGCGTTACTACTCCATCGCCCTAGCCTCCCTAAGAGAAACCCAGGCGATCCTCACCATCTTAGAGCAACAAAAGGAATTCACAGTGTCCAATGATTTGGGCGCCATGCTCTACAAACTGGTCCACAGCAAGTAGACCAGATCCAGTTCCTGAAACTGTTTACCGGGACCGTTACCTGTAGCCAGTAGCCAGTATTAGGCAGCTTTGTGAAAAGTAAACTTCTGCGCCGGCACTCCACCCCAGGTCTCACCCGCGGGAACGACGGTCTTCGGTAGAACTACGGAGTTCGGAAGAATCTTTGCTCCATCACCAATCGTCACTCCGCCCAACACCGTCGCGCGAAGACCGATCGTGCACCCATCTCCAATTTTCACAGGAGCGAGGACCAAGAATCCCCCTTGGCCATAATGACCAGTGATCGTTGCAGAGCCACCAATCGTGACATTTTTTCCAAGAGTGATCAGACAGGGATCTGAAATGTGCGTCGAATTAATCTGCGTCCCTTTTCCAATTTTCATTCCCATCATTTTGTAGAAGAGAACGTTGAAGGGAGTCGGTGTGACAAATTCTAGAAAAGTAAAACGAACGAGATAGGTGATGCCGTTGTGAATATACCACTTCACGGCTTCAGCAGAAAAATACGGTCCTCTCCAGGGTTTTAAAGAGGTTCGCATCAGGAGATTGATCAAAGGCATCACGAAAAGCATCGTGAAGCCGTACATGAAATACCCCAGAGCCAAGGATGTTCCGGTCGCAAAGTATTGAACAAATGTCGGCATGCCTACGACGTTGTCTTGAATCCAATGAAACGTTGCAATTCCTGGAAGAAAGGCAACACCGATGCAGATTGAACCCAAGGCGTAAAGAGGGAGCGTTGCAACCAGGTGCATCGCGACTTTGAAACGGCGAAGAGCGGTTTCAAAGATTCCCTTCAATCCTTTGTGAGACGAGTGGATGCTTTCCACATTCGTTTTGTTTGGATCCTGCATAAACAGACCTCTTGCCTTCTTTTCGGCAATGACATTCGTTTAATTAAATAATGGTAATTTAACGCGGGGCGCATCTGTAGGGTTATGCAGTTTTTTTGGTCGGAACCTTACCGGCGATCTCTTGAAAGAGACAGACCCGATTTCTACCCAAGGATTTGGCAGCGTAAAGAGCATCGTCAGCTGCCTTGAGAATGGTCTTGGAGTCTGCTCCATCCCCAGGATAAGTAGAAACACCGATACTGGCGCTAACTTTTCCAAGCGGCTGAAACTCACCAAACTCGAATGGATTTTTTTCAATCGCCTCTCGAATTCGTTCTGCTGCTCGAACGGCGCCTGGAGATTCTGTGCCCGGACAAATGACTGCGAACTCTTCCCCGCCGTAGCGAGAGACGACGTCGACTTCACGAGCCGTTTTTTTCAGAATCTGTCCAAATTCTTTGAGAAGTTTGTCGCCCGCGGGATGTCCGTTGCGATCGTTATATTTCTTGAAGTGATCGATGTCGATGAAGATGATCGAATAAGGAGTAGGAATGCGTTGAGCTCTCTGATGTTCTCGCTCTAAACAGGCTGAAAAATGCCTGAAATTGAAGAGTCCCGTCATCTCGTCCATGATGGTGAGCTGTTCGAGTTTGGCGTTGACGGTTTGAAGCTCGTCCAACATTTTTTGCATTTTTGCTTCCGCTTCTTTACGGAAGGTGATGTCTCTCACAATGAGCTGCAATACTTCTTTGCCGCTAGAGAGAGTGAGTGGGCAGGCGAGTACTTCCATCGTGTGAAGATTTCCATCCAAGGTTTTCCAAACGGTTTCAAACATTCGGGGATGGTAGCGACGACGAGAAACTCGGAAGGATTTTTGAATCTCGGCCGCTTTAGGAAAGGTAATCCACTGAACAATCGACTTCCCTAGAATCTGTTCATGCGAGTCCGCGAGCAATCGCTCCCCGGCGGGATTTGCTTCCAGGACTTCGAAAGTCTCCGAATCAATCAGATACACGTTGTCGAGCAATCTCTCGAAGAGATCTGAGTATGGAGCGAGTTTTGAATACCGAACTTTAGTGACACTCACGCTAGAGGACTTATCGGAAGAAATATCAGCGATCTGGAGTCGGAGTAGTTGTCAAACTTATGACGTTTTTTTACTCGAAAAATGGGCCAGAGCCTTCTTTGTCAGAAGCGGGAGAAGGGCTATTAGGGCGAAAGATCCTAGGAGTTGGGGTGTCACTATATCTAAGGGCGATTGAATGTTCTGGAGCTGGATTCCGGCGTTTACGGTGACGGCTATCCCCGGGAGCATGCCGGCCCAGGTAATGGCGCTGAAATCGCGCGTCGAAATGGAGGTGAGGCCCATCAGAATATTTGTCATAAAAAAGGGAATGATGGGCACTAGGCGAAGACTAAAGAGGTAGTAGCGCCCTTCTTTTTTGAAGCCTGCGTTAATTTTCTTCAACTGAGGTTGAAACTTCTTCTGCACCCCGTCTCGAAGAAAGTATCGCGAACTCAGAAATGCGAGTGTGGCTCCAAGAGTGGCTCCGAAACTCAGCACGATAAATCCGCCCCAGAATCCGAAAAGAGCGCCTCCGGCGAGCCCGACGATGGCCAGGCCTGGAACCGAAAGCGCAGTGATCATCGTAAAGATCGCTGTAAAGTAGGCGTAGGTTTGAATGGGGTTAGCTCGATAAAAGCTTCTCAGGGTGTCGATGTGAGATTTTAAATTTCCGAGCGTGAGCGGGTAGTCCGATCCCAACCTAAAAGCAACGAAACAAAGTACCAGAAATCCGAGGAATGCGAACGCGCGGGGAGAAAACGGTTTCATTCTGATACGAGCGTAGCACTAAACCATGCGGGTCGAGCGCAATTTTTCTGGAATCGGAACTTTGCAGACCTTGATGAGGGCTTCCAAGAAGTGGGCGTCGAATTTTTCAGTGTCTAGGGAGAACATTCGTTCGATGGCTTCTTTAGGCGACATGCCGGGACTATCTGGATTAGAAATGACGAGCTCACAAAACTCGTCAACCACAGCAATGAGCTTGGCCATGGGATGAATCATACTGCGACGAATACTGTTCGGGTATCCCTTGCCGGTGCAGCTTTCATGATGCTCTTTGATGATTTGACTGACGTCAGATGCAATGTTGGGAAGTTGTTTGACGATATCAATTCCTCGGAGCGGATGCTGCTCATACCTATTGAGTTCATCCAAACTCCAGTTGCGCCGAGGTTTGCTGAGAAGGTCGACATCAATCTCGCGATGACCGACGTCGTGGAGAAGTCCTCCTAACGCCACCTTGAATTTATTGGTGGGGAGATGCCATCCGACATTCTGCGCGATGAGTACTCCGTAGACACTGACGCCCAAGCTATGGGCGTAGAGATAGTCCGTGTGAGAATTGAGCGATTTTAAAATATCGTAAAGATCGGCATCGTCAGCAATCAGGCTTATCATCGTTTCAACAAACTCGGATGCACTGTCAAAATTGCTTGGATCAATGCCTTCGCGACGAATTTGTTCTTGGACTAGTTCGTGGGTTCGCGTGACGAGCTCTCTCTTTTCTTCCTCCGTTATCGTCGGCCCATCTTTGGTCATTTTTAATACATTGATTTGGAAGCCAACGTAGCGTCGAAAATCATCGAGATGGAGATAGAGGTGTTTTACGCCTTTTGTTTTATAAAGCTGAATGCGTTCAGTTGAAAGGTCCTCTCCGCGGTGTGCGATTTTCACGAATTTTTCCGCGGAGAGGCGGAGGTAAATGCTGTAGTTGATTTGGCGGCCGGAAACAAAATCGTGAATGGCCACTCGGCAATAGTCGGATTCCTTAGTCTCTTTTTCAGCGGCCTTTCCTTGGCAACGAGCAACAGCAAGCAAGATATCTTCGGATGAGAATGGCTTGGGAACAAATTCATCGGCCCCTGCGGAATGCGCTTCATGAGTTTCGAGTAATTCGTGAAAAGCCGTGATCAAAATCACAGGAGTTTTTTTATTCCCCTTTTTGATGAGGCGAGTGAGTTCAATGCCGTTCATCTCGGGCATCTGGATATCGGAGATGACAAGATCAAAAGATGTGGTTTTTAGAATCTGTTGAGCAATGCGACCATTCTGGGCGGTGGTTACCTCCCAGTTCTGGCTTCGCATAATTTCGGCTACCAAGGATGAGAGTTCGTCGTCATCGTCGACGACTAAAACGCGCTTGTGCTCGGGTGAGGTATCCATATGATCTGTCATCAGTTTATCCAAAGAACGAAATATTCCAATAGTCATTGATGGGGGAGGAGATTTCGGCCCGTCATTTTTTTGCCGACGTACATTTCGAAATCAAACTGATAATTTTAGAGAATGACTTTGAGGCTCGCGGCTATATTGACCGCGGTGATTTTCTTCGCTGAAGTTCCCACCGAACTTCACGCTGATTTTACCGATTCCATGTCCGGTTGTGGAACTTCGCGGGGAGCGTTCTCCGATCTGTTCCGAAGATATAAAAGTACCTTCGATGAGCGTGTGATCACGGATCCCTACGGATTCTGGCTGAGAGTTCAACAAGGGCAAAAGCTCGACAATCTTCACACTCGGGTAGTGGCGATTGCTCAGCGCTTAGAAGAAGAACGAGCGACACTTCGAAGTAAACTTGCTCAAGGAAAGCTGGGATCTTTGTTGGCGAGGTTTGGGGGAAAGTCTGCAGTTGAAAAAAAGTTAATCGATGAACCCATCGCCCTCGCAAAAGAGATGATGTTGAATGGAGTGACTCCACAAAAACTTAACGAATTGACCGCTAAGATTGCTGCTTCTTTGGATGATATTGAGACCGCTGAAACTTACGGACAGGCCTTCAAAGGTGCATTTGTTCCCGGTGGGGGAGAACGCACGAAATTTAACGTGGTCGAGAAGCTAAAGGAGTTCCGCGCGAATTATAAGCTTCCTGGAGAACCCGTGCTTATTCCCGTGACAGGTCTCACTTCGCGTCGAGAGTTAATCCAGATTCGGCCGATTCCTTGCGCGTTTACCATCGGCGTCGTGAAGCCCGAGCCCGTTGTGGTGATGGGCGTACAAAAAGGTTTCAGAACGCACTCGCTTTATCAGGCCCACGATCTTCAGCACGCTATCGATGCATCTCGAATTGATGCTGCCTATTTTGCGGGCAAGTCTAAAGACGAAATTGATCATATTGTTCAGGCGAATGAGCAGTTCGCAAAGCGATTTCTCTCCCAGCTTGATAAGGCGAGTGATCAGAAAAGTATTGTGATGGGTGAGTTTCTCATGGCCGAGTTGGTTCATGAGCTCAATCTTCCTATGGACAAGGATGTTCTTTTTACTCTGCTTTCTGGAAAGTCGATTTACGGAGTTGATCCACCGAACTTGGATCTCATGGCAGGTCTCATCACATCTCGCTCAGGAAATTATTACGATTTAGCCGACTATTTTAGAGATCGGAACGAAATTCGGAACTATTTGGGAGAGGCCGAAAAAGGAATCATTCAATTCTTAAAAGAGAATGGTGCGAAGGTCCTCTAGCCTGTTTTTTTCTGTTCAGAAGGTCCAAGCCACTTATCTAATATTTTAACCAGTTCAGAGTACTGCACAGGCTTAGAAATGTAGTCGCTCATTCCGGCAGCGAGGCATTGCTCCCGGTCTCCTTGAAGCGCATTCGCCGTGAGCGCCACAATCGGGAGGTCTTTGAATTCTTCAATTCGTCGGATCTGCCGTGTTGCCTCGTACCCATCTAGTTCAGGCATTTGACAGTCCATCAAAACGAGATCGTAATTGAAATCCTTAACGGCCTGAACTGCTTCAATTCCGTTGGTGGCTATATCGGTGTGATAGCCGGCTTTTTCTAAAAGTTTTGCTGCCAGAAGTTGGTTCACTGTATTGTCTTCTGCAAGAAGAATCCGCTTTTTGTTTCGGACACTTCTTTTCGGAATGATTTCTTCAGTGAATGGGACAGCATCGTCAGCGGCTACTTGAACCTGAATTGTAAAATAGAAGGCGGAACCCTTGTTGGGTTCGCTTTCAACCCAGATTTGACCGTTCATCATTTCGCAAAGGCGTTTACAGATAGCGAGTTCCAAACCCGTTCCGCCGTATTTGCGGGTGACAGAGCCATCGACCTGAGAAAAATATTGAAAGAGCTTTGGAATATTTTCGGAAGGAATTCCGATTCCAGTATCTACCACCGCGAACCGAATTTCGTGGAGGTTGATGGTTTTTTGTGAAGAAGTCACCGTAATGTCCACAGATCCCTTTTCAGTGAACTTCACCGCATTGCTGATGAGATTGACCAGGATCTGGCGAACCCGATTCGCGTCTCCGATGAACATTTTTGGAGAGCTCGGATCCACATAGTAAGTCAGTGACAACCCCTTTTTCTGGGCAAGGCTTTCAAAAAATTGAATTGAAGAACTCACGCAATGAACCAATTCAAAGTTGTGATTCTCGAGTGCGATTTTTCCAGATTCGAGCTTTGAGAAATCTAAAATGTCATTGATGATGACGAGTAAGTTTTCACCGCAGCTTCGGATGGTTTCTACAAAACCTTTTGCTTCCGCCTTTAAATCTTGATCGAGAAGAAGACCTGTCATTCCCAGAACACCGTTGAGAGGGGTTCGGATTTCATGGCTCATCATGGCTAGAAATTCTGATTTTGTTCTAGCACCCATCTCCGCTTTCTCCCAAGCCAGCTCCAGTTCCTCCTTCTGTTGAGAGATGATGACTGTCTTCTCCAAGCTTGCCATAGAACTTTCAGCGAGATTCTTTGAAAGCAGAATGAGGTAAATCGTGTAGATGCTACTCAGGACGGCGTAAGCTGTTGAGCTTTCTCCTCCTTGAACGACGAATCCTACAATCACCGGAACGAGTAAGAGTAAGAGTTGCGTGATCAGTGTTCTAGGAACTAGTGCCAGACTCATCACGCATCCACTGGCAATTCCGGCGGTAGGAAGTAAGACAATTAAAGTGGTGGGAGTGACTCCGTAGCGTAAAATGTTCAAGAAGCAGAAATACCCCCAGAGAGCTCCGCTCAGAAGCACAGTGCTGGAGTAGAATCTCTTGAAAGTGAGGATGCTAATTCTCTGGTTGGAAAACTTAGAGGACAGAATGTAGCGGGCAACTCCGGCAAGAAAGAACCCAATCCCAAAAAGAAGGCACTGAATTGGAAATTCTCTAAAAATCGGAGTGAGAAAGCCAAGAGCACAAAAGAGTACTAAGTAGATGAACGATGCAAATCGGGATTCTGAAGCAATTTTTAGGTAGATCTCTCGGTCCTTTTTCATCTACCCGACCTTCTTTATTTTTATTAGCCATCGGTCCAGCATGGCGGTGAGTTTGTCGACCTTGATGGGTTTAGAGAGGTATCCGTCCATGCCTGCAGCTAAGCAGCGGTCTTCGTCTTCTTTCATCGCATTGGCGGTGAGAGCAATGATGGGAATATGGATTCCGGTTTCTTTTTCTCGCTTACGAATCTCTTGGGTCGCCTGAAATCCATCCATCTCAGGCATTTGACAGTCCATGAGGATGAGGTCGTAATGGGCACTGGCTACGGCTTCGAGAACTTCCTTTCCGTTTGCAACGGCAAGAGCCGGATACTTCAGTTTCTTTAATATGGTCAGAATCAGAAGCTGATTGACGCCGTTGTCCTCGGCTATCAAAATCCGGAATGGTTTGTCGCCGACCATCTGTGCTTGAGAAGTTGTTGGCACCACGGACTCTTTTTTTGGAATTTGGGAGGCCGGTGCGACCGAATTCACAATGCTATTGTAAAGTTCTGATTGCTTAATGGGCTTCGTAATGTACCCCTTGAAGCCCGCTTGAATTGCGGAGTCGAATTGATTTGAGCGATCAAATGCCGTCATCAGAATAATGGGCGTATTTGCGATATCGTCGGTCTGTTGAACCTTTTCTAGTAAAAGAAAGCCGTCCATTCCCGGCATGCGCTTATCGACAATGGCTAGATCAAATGGCTTTCCTTGAACCTTTTCGCGTTTGAGGATCATTAAGCCGTCTTGGCCGTTGTCCGTTACAGTGGGTTCGAGACCCCAGCTTTCTAAGTATTTACAGACGATTTCGCGGGAAGGAGTATCGTCATCCACGACAAGGGCTCGCAGACCCTTGAGTTCAATGAATCGATCCAGATGAATGAGCTCTGCCGTTTTTTGTTTTTTGAGTCGGACAGTAAACCAAAAGTTGGAACCTTTTCCTAATTCGCTGTCGACGCCGATGCTCCCATCCATAAGCTCGACGAGTCTTTTACAAATCGAAAGACCCAGGCCGGTTCCGCCAAATCTTCGTGCGGTTGAACTGTCTGCTTGAGTAAAGGGTGCGAAGAGATCTTTTCTTAGTAATTCTGAAATTCCAATTCCTGTGTCTTTCACGCTAAATTCAATTACCACGCTGTCTGCGCTTTCCTGTTTTAGCGAGGCACTCACCACCACGGATCCTTGGTTCGTAAATTTTACTGCGTTTCCAGTCAAGTTCAGCAAAACTTGTCCGATTCTGCCGGGGTCTCCTTGAATATTCTCCGGAATTGCTGGATCGATATAGGCCATCAGAGAAATATTTTTTTCTCGCGCGCGCGCGGTGAGAAGTTCGATCTGTCCCTCGATGACGCTGACGAGACGGAAATTAATTAATTCAAGGTTGAGTTTTCCTGCTTCAATTTTTGAGAAATCCAGAATGTCATTGATGATGTTGAGAAGACCGGTTCCGGAGTCCTGAATGATTTTGGCCCAGCGTTTTTGCTGCTCATCTAGTGGGGTTTCGATGAGGAGATCCGTCATGCCTATGATGCCATTGAGTGGCGTACGTATTTCATGGCTCATGTTGGCCAAAAACGCGCTTTTGGCCTTGGATGTTTCAAGCGCGGATTCTTTTGCCTGCTCTATAGCCGCAATCGCCTGTTTTTTTGCAGCGATGTCGGAAACTACGCCGAGGTAACCGCTGATTTCTCCGTTGGAGTCCCGAATGGCGGAGACGATTAGTGAAACCGCCATCTTGGTTCCATCTTTTTTGACATAGGTGACTTCTTGTTCTTCAACGACGCCCAGTTTTGCTTTTTCAACTAAGGTTTCAAAGCCAGGCTTGATGGGTGTTCCTAATTCTTCAGTAAGAGCCTTGTTTTTGGCCTCCACTTCAGCTGGATCTCTAAAAGCTAGAGGTGTGAGTTTTCCAATGACCTCTGTAGCTTTGTACCCGAGATATTTTTCTGCGGCGGGGTTGAAAGTGACGATCACTCCCCGAGGGTCCGTTGCAATGATGAGTTGGGGGGTGCTTTCAAAGATAGCGTTTTGCCACTGTAAACTTATTTGAGCTTTGGCTTCTTGTTCTCTGAAGATCAGGAAGTAGCGGACCAGTGCACCTGCTAAGATTGCGAAGAGAATTCCACCTAGTAGAACCAACCAGGTCAAAGCGGTTTCTTCGGGAGAGGTGAGAACCGCAGTGGTAGGACTCACTTCGATGGTCCATTCCAGCGTGCGGTATTTCAAAACTTTCGTAGCTGCCCAAGTTTGTGGAGTAGGTGCCTTGTTGTCCGAATTGAAAATGACTTGTTTATCCTCGCGAATCTGAACCAGGTACCCCTCCGCGTGGACGAGTTTGCCGAGCAGTTCATGGTGGCGAAATCCAGCAGAAATAATTCCCTGAAATTTTCCTTTGACGTAGACAGGGAGGTAAAGTCCGAATCCAATGCCGCCCACTAAGAGGTCCACGGATCGTGTGAACGCAGGCTTGTGAGTCAGTTTAGCTAAGTCGAGTGCGTGAATCCGTTCTTCGCTGCGACGAGCACTTGTCCCAGCAATATGTTGATTGAGATTTTCAGGATAGATCCAGCGAATAATAAAATCTTGGTCGATCCAAGAAAATGCCAAGAAGCCCGGCATATCGCGATAGTAATTGGAAATGTCAGCGACCCATTCATTCTTGGGTGTTCCGCCGCGATATTCCCAGCGGCTCACCATGCGTTGCAATCCAGTGACGCGTTCTTCGAGTCCGCGTTCCACTTGCTGAGCGATGTTTTCGGTTTGGTCGGCTGATGCAAGCTGGTTTCGACGAGCTTCGGTTTGAACGAAGCCGTGCCAAATATTCAGAGTCGCTAAAAAGAGGAACCCGAAAACCGCGAGCGGGTAGACGACTGCTTTTGGGGTGAGGTCCCGAATTTTTTTCACGTGGTTTCCCTACAGAGCTTTTCGGAATCTAAGTTCCCGAATTTGATTCAAAAAACTATGAAGAATGGTGCTAAGTTTTTTTCGTGAATATGCCGATTCATTCCAAAAGTAATAGGACTCTCTATGGAGAGGGATTGGCCAAAATGGGTAAACCGATCAATATCGATATCATTAACGAGATTCGGGAGCTGCAATCGGATTCGGACCCGGGATTTTTTGTCAACTTGTTGAATATGTTCATCCAGAGCATTCCGGAGCGTCTTGCAAAGATTGAGAAAGCTTTTCAAGCGGGAAACGCCGATTTACTTCGTGCAGAGAGTCATGGATTGAAATCCAGTTCAGCAAATTTAGGAGCCACTCAGATGGCAGATTTCTGTGCCCGCATTGAACAGATTGGAAAAGGCGGGAGCGTCACCGGTGCTGCGGATCTGATCAAAGGACTTAAGGCTGAGATCACAGTCGTGGTGAGCGAACTCGAGAGTCTTCCCGAAATGAAAAATCGCGGGAGCAAGTCCGCATGAGTCGTCCCGCACTTGCGCTCGACTTCGCCGCGAAGGCTTCTTGAGCGAACAAACTGCAAAGTAAGGTTTTTTTGGAGCGACGTCTGAGGGGGTTCCTCGCTAGATTTGCCCTCCTGGCAAATCTGCCGTGCATTGAGAGAATTTTTTTGGAGCGACGTCTGAGGGGGTTCCTCGCTAGATTTGCCCTCCTGGCAAATCTGCCGTGCATTTAGCACGGCCGCTGCGGTACCCATTTTTTTCCGTCCCGGAAAAAAATTGGTGGA
>FRDC01000106.1_pt1 | contig 39171 bp, 35 predicted proteins | sample 1106171 | NCBI WGS metagenome assembly FRDC01 (sample SAMEA3930566, study PRJEB13176) | freshwater metagenome | biome: Drinking water system; feature: drinking water; material: water | place: Singapore | collected 2014-12-20 | reverse complement strand
GGGCAGCTGCCGCCCGGCCCCCGCGCCGAACCGGCCGAAACCCGGGCCGCGCTCGTCGCCGGCGCCGAAGCGCGGGCGCGCGCGGGCCATTATCTGGGCAGCGTCACCTGGTTCGAGGGCGAACATTATTGGGGCGTCGACCGGCTTCATTATCTCGAGGCGCGGCTGGGGGGCGCGGGGCTGTGCCCTCGGCTCGACCCCGTGCTCCCGGGCGCCGCCCGCCCGGCGAGCGGCGTGCCGCTCGATTTCTATCTCTCGTTCCGCTCGCCTTACACGCTCGTCGCCGCCGAGCGGATCGGCGCGCTCGCCGATCATTATGGCGCGACGCTGCGGCTGCGCTTCGTGCTGCCGATGGTGATGCGCGGGCTGCCGGTGCCGGCCGCCAAGCGCGGCTATATCACGCTCGACACCAAGCGCGAGGCGAGCCGCCACGGCATCGGCTTCGGCACGATCGTCGATCCGGTGGGCGCGGGCGTCGAGCGCGGGCTGGCGGTGCTCGACGCGGTGATCGCGCGCGATGGCGACCACGCCGGGCTCGCCTTCGCCCGCGCCTTTCTGCGCGCGGCCTTCGCGCAAGGGATCGACATGACGGGGGCGGGACTCATCCGGGTCGCCGCGCGCGTGGGGCTCGATCGAGGCTTCATCGAGGCCGCGCTCGCCGAGACGGGCTGGCGCGAGCGGGCGGAGGCCAATCGCGCCGCGCTCTTCGCGCGCGGGCTTTGGGGGGTGCCGAGCTTCCAGGTCGCGGACCGGCCGGCGCTCTGGGGGCAGGACCGGCTCTGGGCGGTGGAGGATGATCTGCGCGCCGAACTGGGGCTGTCGCCGATCGATAGGAGGCTGCCATGCGCCGGGTGATCCTGATTCTCGCCGTGCTGTTGGTCGGCGCGCTCGGCGTGGCGTGGCTGTGGCGCGATACGATCGCGATCGCCTTGTTCCGCGAGGGGATGCGCCAGGCGCTCGCCGACGATCCGCTGCGGGGCCGGGGCGACGCGCTGTCGGTCGCGCTGTGCGGCACCGGCTCGCCGATGGCGGCGCCCGATCGGCTCGGTCCGTGTACCGTGGTGACGGCGGGGCGGCACGTGTTCCTGGTCGATGCCGGCGAGGGCGCGGTGCGCGCGCTCACCCATGTCGGCTATCCCCCCGCGCGGATCGAGGCGGTGCTGCTGACGCATCTCCATTCGGATCATTTGGACGGGCTCGGCGGGGTCGCGCTCAATCATTGGGCGGCGGGGTCGGCGACCGCGCCGCTGCCGCTTTACGGCCCGGCGGGGGTCGAACAGGTCGCCGCCGGGTTCAACCGCGCCTATTGGATCGATCGCGGCTATCGCATCGCGCATCACGGGCCGCGGGTGGTGCCGCCCGCAGGCTATGGCCTCGCCGCGCGGCCGATCGCGCCCGGGCTCGTGTTCGCCGCCGACGGGCTGCGCGTGACCGCGTTCCTGGTCGATCACGGCCCGGTCAAGCCCGCCTTCGGCTATCGCTTCGATTATAAGGGCCGCTCGATCGCGATCAGCGGCGACACCGCGCCGAGCGACAATCTGGTCCGCGCCAGCCGGGGCGTCGATGTGCTGGTGCACGAAGCGCTCAGCCCCACTTTGGTCGCGGTGCAGCGCGAGGAAGCGGCGCGGCAGGGGCGCGCGAATCTCGTGAAAATCTTCGCCGATATTCCCGGCTATCACACCAGCCCCGAGGATGCCGCGCGGATCGCGACGCGGGCGGGCGCGCGTGAATTGCTGCTCACCCATATCATCCCGCCTTTGCCCTACTCGATCCTCGAGGGGCCTTTCCTCGGGCAAGCGCGCCGCTTGTTCGCCGGGCGGCTGACGGTGGGGCGCGATGGCGACGAGCTGGTGCTGCCGGTGGGGAGCGACGCGATCCGCCACGAGCGGCGGTTCTGATCACACCGCCAGCGACCGCCGCAAGCCGAGCGCGAGCGCGGGCGCGCGTTCCTTCGCGCCGTTGATCGCGAAGACGAAGGTGTCGCGGGGGCGCACCGGCGCGCGATCGGGCGCGGCATAGGGCAAGCCGGCGGGACTCTCGCCGCGCGCCCAGCCGGCGCACGCCGCCGCCCAGCGCGCGAGCGCATCGGCGGGATAGCCGTCCGCCTCCTCGGCGCGGGCATTTTCGAGCCGGACATAAACGAAATCGTCCGAGACATCGGCGATCGCGGGATAATCGGCCGAATCGGCGAAGACGATCGCGACCCCGGCCGCGCGGCACGGCGCGATTTCCGCAAGGTGCGTCGCAGCGCCGGTGTCGAGGACATAGATATCAGGCATTTCGCTCCTCTTTAGGGCTCAAATCGTCTACGATATTTCCGAAGAACCCTTTTCGGGCTGCGTCTACATCGTCGGTTGCAACTAATCGTCCGGTCTCAAGATCGAAAAGTATGCCGGCAATGAGTGAATACGATGACTCGTCTGTTCCGTTTTTCAATTGAAACCACGCAGTAAAATAACCGATTAGGTGCGAGATCCCCTTACTGTCGTCGTCAGATATTTCCCCTGTCTTAATATACTGCTCCGCAAGTTCGGATAGGGGCTCCCAGAGCTCTGGTGTAGCCCTTATTTGCTCCATGCAGGCGACAACATTACTCAGTCTCGGCTTGTCGAACTCTGACGCTAAGCGCGTAGATGTGCCGGTTCTGGCAATTAACTCTTCATCTTGCTTGCGCAGCGCAGCCCACAACTCTTCAAGCCAAGGAAAGTAATTTCCGTCAGCATCTCGAAACCAATCTAAGATGTCACTACGTTTTCTCATTGCTTTACCATCGCTCCGCCTAGCGGCGCAGGGCCGACGCGAAGGCGCCTCATGCCGCTCATTCGCGTGAGGCTAGCCGGGGAGGGCGCGGCTTGTCTCGCGCTTCCGCCCTGCTTAGCCTGGCGCGCGGAGGGGATGATGCGGGCGATGGTAATGCCGATGGCGGTGCTGCTGATCGCCGGCTGTGCCCCGCGCGACGCCGCCTGTCTCGCGCCCGAAGCCTCGGCGCGCGGCGAGGGGATGCGTTGGGTGCCGGCGGGGCGCTATCTGCTCGGGGGCCCGGCGCTGCGCGGCGAGGAGGGGCCCGAGCGGCTCGTCGCGCTGCCGGGCTTTTGGATCGGCCGGACCGAGGTGACCAACGCCCAATTCGCGCGCTTCGTCGCCGCGACCGGCTATCGCACGCTCGCCGAGCGCGCGCCCGATCCGCGCGCTTATCCCGGCGTGCCGGCGGCGCGGCTGCTGCCCTCGTCGCTGGTGTTCGTGGGGCTGGGGGAAGGCGGGCCGTGGCGGATCGTCCCCGGCGCCGATTGGCGCCACCCCGAGGGGCCGGGATCGAGCCTGGCGGGCCGCGCGAACCTGCCGGTGGTCCACATCGGCCACGAAGACGCGCGTGCTTATGCGCGTTGGGCGGGGGGCGATCTGCCGAGCGAGGACGAGTGGGAGGTCGCCGCGCGGGGCGGGCTCTCGCGCCAACGCTATAGCTGGGGCGGTGCCCCGCCCGGCGGCGAAGGCGGCGCCGCGCCGCGCGCGAATCTGTGGCAAGGCGCCTTCCCGATCGAGGACAAGGGGGGCGACGGCTATCGCGCCCGGCTCGCGCCGGTCGGCTGCTTCGCCCCCAATGGCTATGGCTTGTACGACATGGCGGGTAACGTCTGGGAATGGACCCGCTCGCCAGTGCCCCCGGCGATGCGCGGCGGCGCCGACCGGGGCGCGCATCTAATCAAGGGCGGCTCTTATTTGTGCGCCGACAATTATTGCTACCGCTACCGCCCCGCCGCCCGCTCGGCGGGGCCGGCCGATGGCGGCGCGTCGCATATCGGCTTCAGGATCGTGCGGCGGTCTCGGCCCCAGGTCCCGGTCAGCTCGGGCGAACGCCGTCGCCTCGTCGCTCGAGCCCCTTGAGCGTCGCCCCAGCGGAAGCTGGGGCCTTTGCGGACGGAAGCGCTACGCTTGCTGGAGGCCCCAGCTTTCGCTGGGGCGACGTTCTCTCGTGAAGTTTATTCCGTTCCAGATGCCGCGCCGGCCCGCTCGCGCGGCCCCCGCACGCCCGCGCGGCCGCTCGCTTTCAGCCGCGCCTTGAGCACTTCGGGCTTGGGCGCGATCAAGAAGCCGAAGCTCACCGTGCCTTCCTTCGTCTCCACCACATGGTGCAGCCGGTGCGCCTGGACGATGCGCTTCATATAGGCCGATCGCGCGACATAGCGGTTGGGCCAGCGTTGATGGACGATGATGTCGTGAAACCCCAGATAGATCGCGCCATAGGCCGCGATCCCCGCGCCGACCCAGATCGCCCAGGCCCCCCAAGTGCCGCTCGTCCCCAGCACCAGCAGCGCGATCGAGGGGGCCGCGAAGATCACGAAATACCAGTCGTTCGCCTCCCAAAAGCCGGTGCGCGGGGCGTGGTGGCTCTTGTGCAGGAACCAGCCGGGGCCGTGCATGATCCAGCGATGCGCGACATAGGCCCAGCCCTCCATCAGCGCGAGCGTGAGCAGGAACAACAGGATGCCAAGGCCAAGCGACATGCCCCCGATATAGGCCGAGCGTCGGCGCTTGGCGAGCATCTGGATTCATCGGCCCCCTTGTGCTTATGGGGGCGGCATACCCGAAATTGCAAAAGGCGCCGCCCCCATGAACATCCACGAATATCAGGCCAAGGAACTGCTCGCGAAGTTCGGCGTACCGGTGCCCGCGGGCCATGCCGCGATGAGCGTGGACGAAGCCGTGGAAGCCGCCGCCAAGCTGCCCGGGCCGCTTTACGTGGTGAAGGCGCAAATCCACGCGGGCGGGCGCGGCAAGGGCAAGTTCAAGGAACTCGCGCCCGAGGCCAAGGGCGGCGTCCGGCTCGCCAAGACGCTCGACGAGGTGCGCGCGCACGCGGCCGATATGCTGGGCAACACGCTCGTTACCGTACAGACGGGCGAGCAGGGCAAGCAGGTCAACCGGCTCTACGTGACCGACGGGGTCGATATCGCCAAGGAATTCTACTTGGCGCTCCTGGTGAACCGCGCGACCGGGCGGATCGCGATGGTCGCCTCGACCGAGGGCGGCGTCGATATCGAGACGGTGGCGCATGACACGCCCGAGAAGATCACCACGATCGACATCGACCCGGCGACCGGCTTCATGCCGCATCACGGCCGCGCGGTTGCCGCCGCGCTGTCGCTCGCCGGCGATCTCGCGAAACAAGCCGCCTCGGTCGCCTCGAAACTCTATGCCGCTTTCCTCGGCACCGACGCGAGCCAGATCGAGATCAATCCGCTCGCGGTGACCGAGCAGGGCCAGCTCGTCGTGCTCGACGCGAAAGTGAATTTCGATTCGAACGCGATGTTCCGCCACAAGGATCTGGCCGAGCTGCGCGACGAGACCGAGGAAGACCCGATGGAGCTGGAGGCGAGCAAATATGATCTCGCTTACATCAAGCTCGACGGCGACATCGGCTGCATGGTCAACGGCGCGGGCCTCGCGATGGCGACGATGGACATCATCAAGCTCAACGGCATGTTCCCGGCGAACTTCCTCGACGTCGGCGGCGGCGCGTCGAAGGAGAAGGTGACGGCGGCGTTCAAGATCATCCTCTCGGACCCGGCGGTGAAGGGCATTCTCGTCAACATCTTCGGCGGCATCATGCGCTGCGACATCATCGCCGAAGGGATCGTGGCGGCGGCCAAGGAAGTGAATTTGCAAGTGCCTCTGGTGGTTCGGCTGGAGGGCACCAATGTCCAGCAGGGCAAGGACATTCTCGCGAATTCGGGTCTGGCGATCGTGCCCGCGAACGATTTGGGCGATGCCGCCAAGAAGATCGTGGCGGAGGTGCAAAAGGCGGCGTGAGCCGGGAGTGGGCGTGATGGCGGACAATGTCGAGAATCTGGTGCTCGAACATCTGAAAGGCTTGCGCGCGATCGTCGATCGGATCGAGCGGCGGCTCGAGGATCATACCAACCGCCTGAGCAATCTGGAGGGCGGACAAGCCGCGATCATCCAGCATCTCGCCCATCTCTCGGCCACCGACGCCGCGCAGCAAGTTTCGATCGACAAAATGGACGCGCGGCTCGGGCGGATCGAACGCCGCCTCGAACTCAACGACTGATAGGAGCGACATTGATGGCGGATAATGTCGAAAACTTGATGCTCGAGCATCTCAAACGCTTTCAGGCGACGCTCGACAGCGTTCAGCGTGATATCCGCGAGCTGAAAATCCGCCAGTCGGAAACGCACACCGCCGTGCTGGCGCTGCGGCGTGATCAGGTGAGCGATGCCGAGGTGACGGCGCATATGCAGGCACAGATGGACCGGTTCGGCGAACGGCTCGATCGGATCGAGCGCCGGCTCGATCTCAACAATTGAGGTAGAAAATGAAAATACTCGTCCCCGTCAAGCGCGTGCTTGACTATAACGTGAAGCCCCGCGTGAAGGCGGATGGCTCGGGCGTCGATCTCGCCAACGTCAAAATGTCGATGAACCCGTTCGACGAGATCGCGGTCGAGGAAGCGATCCGCCTGAAGGAAAAGGGCGTCGCGACCGAGGTGATCGCGGTCTCGATCGGCGAGGCCAAGGCGCAGGAAACGCTGCGCACCGCGCTCGCGATGGGCGCCGATCGGGCGATTCTCGTCGCCCATGACGGTCCGGTCGAGCCGCTCGCGGTCGCCAAGATCCTGGCGAAGATCGCCGCCGAGGAAGCCCCGGGCCTGGTGATCCTGGGCAAGCAGGCGATCGACGACGACAATAACCAGACGGGCCAGATGCTCGCCGCGCTCACCGGCTGGGCGCAGGGCACCTTCGCCTCGAAGGTCGAGGTCGAGGGCGAGCACGTCAACGTCACCCGCGAGGTCGATGGCGGGCTCGAGACGGTGCGGCTCAAGCTGCCGGCGATCGTCACCACCGATTTGCGCCTCAACGAGCCGCGCTATGCGACGTTGCCCAACATCATGAAGGCCAAGTCGAAGCCGCTCGCGCAAAAGACGCCGGCCGATTACGGCGTCGATGTCACGCCGCGGCTGAGCGTGGTCAAAGTGGTCGAGCCCGCCAAGCGCCAGGCCGGCGAGAAAGTGCCCGACGTGGACACGTTGGTGATGAAGCTCAAGGCGATGGGAGTGGCCAAGTGAAGACGCTGGTTTGGGTCGAGCATGACGGCGCCGCCGTCAAGGACGCAACGCTCGCGGCGGTGACCGCCGCCGGCAAGCTCGGCGAGGTTCATCTGCTGGTCGCGGGCGCGGGCGTTGGCGGCGTGGCGGAAGCCGCCGCGAAAATCGCGGGCGTCGCCAAGGTGCATGTAGCGGACGACGCGGCTTATGGCCATGCGCTCGCCGAAAATGTCGCGCCCTTGATCGTGGGGCTGATGGCCGAGCATGACGCCTTCGTCGCGCCGGCGACGACCGCGGGCAAGAACATCGCGCCGCGCGTCGCCGCTTTGCTCGACGTGATGCAAATCTCGGAAGTGCTGTCGGTCGAGGGCGACAAGACCTTCACGCGCCCGATCTACGCCGGCAACGCGATCGCGACGGTGACCTCGTCGGACGCCAAGCTCGTGCTGACGGTGCGCGGCACCGCGTTCGAAAAAGCGGCGGCCGAGGGCGGGAGCGCGGGCGTAGAGGCGGTGAGCGGCGCGGGCGATCAGGGGCTCTCGACCCATGTCTCCTCCGAACTCGCCAAATCGGCGCGGCCCGAGCTCACCAGCGCGAAGATCATCGTCTCGGGCGGGCGCGCGCTCGGCTCGGGCGAGAAGTTCCAGGAACTGATCGAACCGCTCGCCGACAAGCTCGGCGCCGCGGTCGGCGCGAGCCGCGCGGCGGTCGACGCGGGCTATGTGCCCAACGACTATCAGGTCGGCCAGACGGGTAAGATCGTGGCGCCCGAAGTCTATGTCGCGGTCGGCATTTCGGGCGCTATCCAGCATCTGGCGGGGATGAAGGATTCCAAGACGATCATCGCGATCAACAAGGACGAGGACGCGCCGATCTTCCAGGTGGCGGACATCGGCCTGGTCGGCGATTTGTTCAAGATCGTGCCGGAGCTGACCGAGAAATTGTGAGCGCGGCGGCGACGCTGGCGCGCGAGGGGGCGGTCCGACTCGATCGGGCCGCCCTTGGCGTTTTGGGCGCGCTCGAAGCCGCGCTCGCCGATGTGCCCGCCGGCCAGGCAGGGGTAAGGCTGTGGGGCCGGGCAGGGCTGAGCGAGCTGCTGCACGGCCCGCTCGGCGCACTCGCCGGCACGCTGCTGCCCGGCGCGCGGCCGGTGCGCGCGCTGCTGCTGGACAAGAGCGCGGCGGCCAATTGGGCGCTCGCTTGGCATCAGGACCGCACCATCGCCGTGCGCGCGCGTCACCCGCTACCCGGCTTCGGGCCGTGGACCGTGAAGCGCGGCGTCACTCATGTCGAGCCGCCCTTCGCGCTGCTAGCGCGGATGGTGACGCTGCGCGTTCATCTCGATCCGGTCGATGCCGACAATGCGCCCTTGCTCGTGGCGCCCGGCTCGCACCGGCTCGGGCGGATCGAGGAGGACGCGATCGAGGCGACCGTGGCACGGCACGGCAGCCGCGCCTGTTTGGCGGCGGCGGGGGATGTTTGGGCCTATGCGACGCCCCTTCTCCACGCCTCGGCCCGCGCCGCCCGGCCGCGCGCGCGGCGCGTGCTCCAGATCGATTACAGCGCCGATGCCTTACCGCCACCGCTCGCTTGGCTCGGGGTTTAAATCGACCCATCGCGCCAGTCATGCGTTCTCGAAGAAGGGTGATTTTGGAATTCACTCTTTAGCAGTTCGCAAAATCCTCGACGCTTGATCACGAAGATCAGCGTTTTAACGCTTAATTATCGTTGCTCACCTACATATCGTGCCGAACAAGGGAGGGCGCTATGTGGGTTCGTCTGGCGATTGGCGGCGGTTTGTTGGCGGTGGGCAGCGCGGCGATCGTCATCGATCGTTCGGTCAACTATGTGCAAATCCCGGCACGCGTCGATAAACTCGAAAGTCAATGCCATTTCGAGAAAAAAAGCTTCCGTCGCCGCGAATGGACTCGTGACGGACCTTGCGAGCTGGTCGAGTTGCTCAAGGACGAGCCGGATTTCCGGGAGATGAATCTGATCCGGAACACGAAGGTGGTGGTGCGCTATATTTCGCCGGCCGATGGCCAAACCCATACCGCCGATTATCAACTAGACGGCGATAAGAGCGCCAATGCCTCGGTGCAGGTGAATGGGGTCGTGCAAATTCTGGCGCACAAAACCAAGCCCGATCGGATTATGAAGCTTTAGGGTCTAGACCTATAACTGGCAATGCCCTGGATTGCGCTGGGAAGGCCGCCGGCAAGGAGCGCGGCGCAGACGCGTAGCTGCAGCTACGCGCAAGCAAGCGACGCCGCCGGCGGCTTTCCCAGCGCAACCGCTCACGCGGCGGGCGCCTTTTGGCGCAGAGGCGGCGTCGCTCGTCGGTCACGATGCACGATGCATCGCTCCCTCCTCGCTCCTAGCCCTGCGCCAAAATCCGCTCCGTCCAGGGCGTTGCCAGTTATAGGTCTAGACCCTAAGCCGACTTGGCGCGCAGGCGCGGCGGTGGCACGCTGCGCCCCATGCGCTGGCTCCTCTCCCTCGCCCCGCTCCTGCTCGGCGCGGCGGCCAAGCCCGATGCGGCGACGATCCTGAAGGAGGCGCCCGCCGATGCCTGGGCGACGATCCCGCCCGCGGATCTGCTGGTGATGCGGGTGAAGGGCGCGCGGGTGACGATCTGGCTCGCCCGCAACCTCGCCCCGGCGCATGTCGCCAATATCGAGCGGATCGCGCGCGCCGGCTGGTGGGCGGACGCGACCATCTACCGCGTGCAGGACAATTACGTCACCCAATGGGGCGACGCGACCGAGAAGAAGCCGCCCGCCGCCGGCGTGGCGCGGCCCCCGGCCGAATATGATTGGGCGTGGACGCCGCCCGCCCGCGCGAATCCCTATCGCGATGCCTATGCGGCAAAGACCGGCTTCACCGCTGGCGGCTGGGCGGTGGCGGGGGACGGCAAGCGGCAATGGTTGCCGCATTGCTATGCCATGGTCGGCGTCGCGCGCGATCTCGCGCCCGATACGGGGAGCGGCGGCGATCTTTATACGGTGATCGGCCATGCGCCGCGCCATCTCGATCGCAACATCGCGCTGGTCGGGCGGGTGATCGAGGGGATGGCGGCGCTCGCCAGCTTGCCGCGCGGCGGCGGGGCGCTCGGGGTATATGAGCGCGCCGAGCAGCGCGTGCCGATCAGCCAAGTCGCGCTCGCGAGCGACTTGCCCGAGGGCGAGCGCCCGCGTTTCACTTATCTGCGCCCGCAGGCGCCGGCCTTCGCCGCTTATCTGGAGGCGCGCGCCAATCGCCAGCCGCCCTTTTTCACCGTGCCCGCGAACGCCGCCGATCTGTGCAACCTGCCGGTGCCGGTGCGCGCCGGGTAGCGCGCGAGGCCAAAACGTCGCCCTGGCGAAGGCCAGGGCCTTTATGAATGGAGCGCTTCCCTTGCCACCGGGCCCCAGCTTTCGCTGGGGCGACGCTTGTTGGGTGAGCAGGGCCGCGTCGCGCGCTCAGAACAGCCCGAACACCGCGCCGTTGGCCACCCCGATCCCCTCCGCCGCCGGCACACGCGGTAGGCCGGGCATCGTCATCAGCTCGCCGCAGATCGCGACGACGAAGCCCGCCCCCGCCGCGAGCCGCACCTCGCGCACCGGCAGCGTGAAGCCGCTCGGCGCGCCGAGCAGCGTGGGATCGGCGGAAAAGCTGTACTGCGTCTTCGCCATGCAGATCGGCAGCGCGCCGAACCCCGCCTGTTCCCAGCGCGCGAGCTGCGCCGCGACGCCGGGGGCGAAGGCCACGTCTTGCGCGCGATAAATCCGCCGCGCGATCGTCTCGATCTTGGCGGCGAGCGGCAGATCATCGGGGTAGAGCGGGGCGAACGCGCTCGGCGCCTCGGCCAGCGCCACCACGGCTTCGGCGAGCGCGGTCGCCCCCGCGCCGCCCTCGGCCCAGTGGCGGCAGCGGATCGCTTGCGCGCCCGCGCTCGCCGCCGCGTCCTCGATCGCCGCGAGTTCGGCCGCGCTGTCGCCGGGGAAGAGGTTGATCGCGACCACCACCGGCACGCCGAAGCCGCGCAGATTTTCGATATGGCGCGTGAGATTGGCCGCCCCGTGCGCGACCGCGCCCGCATCCTCGCGCGCCAGATCGACCTTGGCGACGCCGCCGTTCATCTTGAGCGCGCGCGCGGTCGCGACGAGCACGGCGGCGGCGGGCGCGAGCCCCGCCTGGCGGCATTTGATGTCGAAGAATTTCTCCGCGCCCAGATCGGCGCCGAAACCGGCTTCGGTGACGACATAATCGGCGAGCCCTAGCGCCGTGCGCGTCGCGATCACCGAATTGCAGCCATGCGCGATATTGGCGAACGGCCCGCCATGGATCAGCGCCGGGGTCCGCTCGAGCGTCTGGACGAGATTGGGCTTGATCGCCTCGACCAGCAGCGCCGCCATCGCGCCATCGGCCTTCAAATCGGCGGCGGTCACCGGCCGGCGATCGCGCGTCTCGGCAACGATGATCCGGGCAAGGCGCGCGCGCAAATCGTCGAGATCTTCGGCAAGGCACAGGCACGCCATCACTTCCGAGGCCACGGTGATGTCGAACCCGCCGCTGCGCGGATAGCCATTGGCGACCCCGCCCAGGCCGAGCGTTACCTCGCGCAGCGCGCGGTCGTTCATGTCGACGACGCGGCGCCAGCTCACCCGGCGCGCGTCGATGTCGAGCGCATTGCCCCAGTAAAGATGATTGTCGATCAGGCTGCCGAGCAGATTGTGGGCGGCGGTGATCGCGTGGAAATCGCCGGTGAAGTGGAGGTTGATGTCGACCATCGGCGCGACTTGCGCGCGCCCGCCCCCGGTCGCGCCGCCCTTGGTGCCGAAACACGGGCCGAGCGAGGGCTCGCGCAGCGCGAGCATCGCGCGCTTGCCGACGTGCCCTAGCGCGTCGGCGAGGCCGATCGAGGTCGTCGTCTTGCCCTCGCCCGCCGGGGTGGGGTTGATCGCGGTGACCAGGATCAGCTTGCCGGGTGTGGCCGGCGCGGGGAGGCGCGCGATATCGAGCTTCGCCTTGTGCCGGCCATAGGGCTCGATCGCGTCTTCCGGGATGCCCGCGCGCACGGCGATCTCGGCGATGGGGGCGAGCGGGACGGTGGCGGCGATTTCGATGTCGGTTGGCATTTTTCCCCCTTGTCGCGCCTGGACCGGCCCCTCACCCAACCCTCTCCCCCAAGGGGGAGAGGGCTAGCGCTTCGCGCTACTCACCCAACCCTCTCCCCCCAAGGGGGAGAGGGCTAGCGCCCCGCGCTACTCACCCAACCTCCTCCCCCACGGGAAGAGGGCTAGCGCCCCGCGCTGCGTAAAGCCCTCTCCCGTTTACGGGAGAGGGTTTGGGTGAGGGCCTTTCGACTTCCCAAGCCTCACCCGTCGCTCACCCGCTCGATATCGGCGCCCACCGCGCTCAATTTCTCTTCCAGCCGCTCATAACCGCGATCGAGGTGATAGACGCGGTTGACCTGCGTCTCGCCCTCCGCCGCCAGCCCGGCGAGGATCAAGCTCATCGAGGCGCGCAAATCGGTCGCCATCACCGGCGCGCCGATCAGCCGATCGACCCCGCGCACCACCGCCGTGCGGCCCGAGACGCGAATATCCGCCCCCATCCGCGCGAGTTCGGGCACGTGCATGTAACGATTCTCGAAAATCGTCTCGGTCAGCACGCTCGCGCCGTGCGCGCGGGTGAGCAGCGCCATGAACTGCGCCTGCATGTCGGTCGCGAAGCCGGGGAAGGGCGCGGTCGAGAGTTCGAGCGGCGCGATGCCGTTCTTGGCCGAGACGTGGAGCACCTCCTGCCGCTGCTCGATCTCGACGCCCGCCGCCACCAGCGCGTCGACCGTCGCCTGCATCTCGCTCGCGCGCGCGCCGACCAGATCGAGCGTCCCCCCGGTGATCGCCGCGGCACAGGCATAGGAGCCCGCCTCGATCCGATCGGGCATCACCGCATAGGTCGCGCCGTGCAGCCGATCGCGCCCTTCGATTTCGAGCGTTTCGGTGCCGATCCCCTCGATCGCCGCGCCCATCGCGACCAGGCAGCGGCAGAGATCGACGATCTCGGGCTCGCGCGCGGCATTGTCGATCCGGGTCGATCCGGCGGCGGTGACGGCGGCCATGATCGCATTCTCGGTCGCGCCGACCGAGACGATCGGGAAGCTCACCCGTCCGCCCGGCAACCGACCCTGGGGCGCGACCGCCTTCACATAGCCGGCGGCGAGCTCGATCCGCGCGCCCATCGCCTCGAGCGCCTTCAGATGCAGGTCGATCGGCCGGTTGCCGATCGCGCAGCCGCCGGGCAGCGACACCGTCGCCTCGCCCGCGCGCGCGACGAGCGGCCCCAGCACCAGGATCGAGGCGCGCATCTTGCGCACGATGTCATAGGGCGCGACGGTCGAGGTCAGCCGGCTCGCGCGCAGCGTCATCACCCGGCCGAAATCCTCGGGCCGCGCGCCTTCGATCAGCGTCGAGACGCCGAGCTGGTTGAGCAAATGCCCGAAGGTATCGACATCGGCCAGGCGCGGCAGATTGCGCAGCGTCAGCGGCTCCTCGGTCAGCAGCGCGCAAGGCATCAGGGTGAGCGCGGCATTTTTCGCGCCGGAGATGGGCAGGCGGCCGGCCAAGCGATTGCCGCCGCGGATCAGGATTCGGTCCATCCCCGCGCTTCTAGAGCGAAATCATCGCCGGTGGAATCACCCCTGGGGCGAGAAATTCGATCACAGCGCCGCGCGCCAGCGGCGGCGACCCGCGCCCGCCGTGATCGCGACGATCGAGCCGAGCCTTGATCGACTTTAATGCACATAAGCTTGCCGACTGCTTTGACACGCCAATAATCAAGGGCTTGGGAAGGCCAAAAGTGGCGACAGGGAGTTTGGCGGACCGGTTGGGGCGACTGGTGCCGCTCAGGGAAGAAGAACGCGCGGCGCTCGCCGCGCTGGGGGCGCGCGAGCGCAGCTATCGCCGGGGCATGACCTTGCAGCGCGCGCAGGAGCCCGTCGCCGAAATCTATGTGCTCCAGCGCGGCATGTTGATGAGCTATATGCTCACCGGCGAGGGCAGTCGGCAAATCTTGCGCTTTTATTTTCCGGGCGATTTGGTGGGCATGGCCAATCTCGCTTATGGCCAAGCGCCCGAGACGATCGCCGCGCTGACCGATGCGAGCGTCGCGCCGGTCGAGCGCGCCGCGCTCGGCGCGCTGATCGCCGCGCATCCCCGGCTCGGCGCGCTGCTGCTGGCGGACGCGCAGATGGCGCAGGTGGCGCTCGCCGATCGGCTCGCGTCGCTCGGGCGGCATTCGGCCAAGGCGCGCGTCGCCGGGGTGCTCGTCGAACTGCGCCGCCGCTTGGGGGAGAGCGGCGCGACCAATTTCACGCTGGGGCTGACCCAGGAAGAAATCGGCGACGCGACCGGGCTCACCGCCGTCCATGTCAACCGGATGCTGCGGCTGCTCGCGCAGGAAGGGTTGATCGAGCGCGACGGCGGGCGCGTGCGGCTGATCGACCCCGCCGGGCTCGAACGCGCGGGCGGCCAGGGCGCGCGCCCCGCGCATGATCTCGACTGGCTGCCGCCCGGCTGACGCCTCTGGCCCGGCCGACGCCTCTGGCGCCGCGCGCGCCGCGCGATTAGCAAGCGGGGATGATCGCCTATCTCAAGGGCCGGCTCGTCGCGACCACGGCCGACCATGCCATCGTCGAGCTGAACGGCGCCGGGCTCCAGGTCAATTGCTCGGCCAAGACGCTGGCGAGCCTGGGGCCGGCGGGCGAGCCGGTGCTGCTCCATACCGAGCTGCTGGTGGGCGAGGATTTCCTGCGGCTGGTGGGCTTCGCCAGCGCCGCCGAGCGCGATTGGTTCCGGCTGCTCACCGGGGTGCAGGGGGTGGGGGCGCGGGTGGCGCTCGCGATTCTCTCGACGCTCGCGCCCGACGAATTGTCGCGCGCGGTGGCGGCGCAGGACAAGGCGATGGTCGCGCGCGCGAACGGGGTCGGCCCCAAGCTCGCCGAACGGATCGTGCGCGAGTTGAAGGACGCGGCGGGTCCGGCGCTGGGGCTCGCGGCGAGCGGGGCGGGGGTGGCGCCGACGGGCGAGGGCGCGACGCGCGACGCGATCTCGGCGCTGCTCAACCTGGGGTTCAAGCCCGCCGAGGCGAGCGCGGCGGTCGGCCGGGCAAGCGAGGAATTGGGCGACGGCGCGAGCCTGGACGCGCTGGTCCGGCTCGCGCTCAAAAAAGCCGCGCGTTAGAGCGATTTCCAGGCAGGTGGAATCACCTGCTGACTCGGAAATCGCGGCAAATCATAGCTCTAGAGCGGCGATCCGATGCAATCGGATCGGAAACCGCTCTAGGCTTCTTCTTCGGCGTCCTCGTCTTCCTCGGCCGCTTCGCCCGAATCGATCAGCGCCTGGCCGAGCGCGCTGACCTTGTCGGCGACCTTTTCGTCATCGCAGCGATCGGCGAGCTTCACCGTCGCCGGGCCGAGCTTGCCGAGCAGCTTTTCGACCTTTTCGGGGTTCGCCTCGTCCTTTTCGAGCTCGGTCGCGAGCTTGTCGAGATCGCCGCGCAGCCCCTTGGCGCCGGGCAGATCGAGATTTTCCACCTCGCCCAGCCATTCGCGCACCAGCTTGGCGCCTTGCTTGGGGCTGGTGTTCTCGAGCCCCTTCTCGATCGCATTCTCGGTCGCCGTGAAACGCTTGGCCATCGGTGTTCTCCTCGGGTTCGGGGGAGCGAACCCGTTGAAGCTTTGGACGTTCCCTCGGCCGTTCGCGAAGCGTGGATTGGCGCTCGCTAAGGGGGTATGAGGAGGGCATGACGCATATCACCATCACCATGCCCCCCGCGCTACAGCACTGGATCGAAGCGCGCCTCGCCGAAGGTCATTATGCCGATGCGGCCGATTACTTGCGCGATCTGGTTCGCCGCGATCGGCAGGCCGCCGATACCGATCATCACCGGTTACGCGGCCTGATCGAAGAAGGGCTGGCTTCCGGCATTTTGCCCGACGAGCCGGAGGACGTGCTCAAGGAGATCATGGCGCGTCTGCCGAATGCATAAGCTGCGGTTGAGCCGAGCCGCCGGGCGAGACCTAGTTCAAATCCAGGAGCGCGGCTTGGAGGATTTCGGCTTGGATGCCGTCCGCAAGCATATGGCCGGGTTCGAGGATCGCTTCGCCTTGCTTCGCCGGCATCCCCTCGCCGGCGAAGCGCGGCCGGAATTGGGCGCGGCCACGCGCAGCCTGGCGCACCGGCCGCATCGAATATTTTATCGCTATGTCGGCGGCGAAGTCTTGATCGTCCGCATCCTTCACGCGGCGATGGACGAACGCCGCGCGCTTGGAGCGCAAGGATGACCGCCCCCAACCCCCTCACCACCCCCACCCGCCAGGCCGACGACGCCGATGCCGCGCTGCGCCCCAAGACGCTCGCGGATTTCGTCGGCCAGCAGGCGGCGCGCGAGAATCTGCGCGTGTTCATCGCGGCGGCCAAAGCGCGCGGCGAGGCGCTCGACCATGTGTTGTTCTTCGGACCCCCAGGGCTCGGCAAGACGACGCTCGCGCAGATCATCGCGCGCGAAATGGGGGTGGGGTTCCGCGCGACGTCGGGGCCGGTGATCGTGAAGGCGGGCGATCTCGCCGCGCTCCTCACCAATCTCGAAGAAGGCGACGTGCTGTTCATCGACGAGATTCACCGCCTGCCCCCCGCGGTCGAGGAAGTGCTCTATCCGGCGATGGAGGATCGCGCGCTCGATCTGATGATCGGCGAAGGGCCTTCGGCGCGGTCGGTGCGGATCGAGCTGCCGCGCTTCACGCTCGTCGGCGCGACGACGCGGCAGGGGCTGCTCACCACGCCGCTGCGTGATCGCTTCGGCATTCCGGTGCGCCTCAATTTCTACTCGGTCGACGAGCTGGAGCGGGTGGTGACGCGCGCGGCGGGGCTGCTGGGTCTGGGCATCGCCCCCGATGGCGCGCGCGAGATCGCCGCGCGCAGCCGGGGGACGCCGCGCATCGCCGGGCGGCTGCTGCGGCGGGTGCGCGATTTCGCCGATGTCGCGGGGCTGGCGGTGGTCGATGCCGGTCTCGCCGACCGCGCGCTCACCCGGCTGGAGGTCGACGCGCTCGGGCTCGACGCGATGGACCGGCGCTATCTGACGATGATCGCCGATGTTTATCGCGGCGGGCCGGTGGGGGTGGAAACGCTCGCGGCGGGCCTGAGCGAGCCGCGCGACACGATCGAGGAAGTGATCGAGCCCTATCTGATCCAGCTCGGCCTGATCGCCCGCACCGCGCGCGGGCGGTGCCTGAACGCGCTCGGGTGGAAGCATTTGGGGCTCAACCCGCCGGCGGGGGCGCAAGAGGGGTTGTTCGAGTAACGCGGCGGCGGGTCGCCGGCTCGCCCCCCGAAAAACCCCGTCACCCCCGCGTAGGCGGGGGTCCATTCGGGCTGGCCGCGCTCTCGAGCTATCGACGGACGAGACCCGTTCCCCGGCAAGGGACGGCGCCATCACGACACCGGCCAGCCGGAATGGCTTCCCGCTTTCGCGGGAATGACGAGGGTAATGAACTGCGTTCGCTGGGTTCTTGAAGGAACCCAGCAACGCGCGCGCCCCTCACACCACCGCGAGCGCCTGATCGAAATCGGCGATCAAATCTTCGGCATCCTCGACCCCGATCGAAATGCGCACCAGATTGTCGGTGATCCCCAAAGCCGCCTTGCGCGCCTCGGGCACGGACAAATGCGTCATCCCCGCCGGATGGCTCGCGAGCGTCTCGGTGCCGCCGAGCGACACCGCGAGCTTGGCGATCTTGAGCGCGTCGAGGAAGCGGAACGCCTCGGCCTCGCCGCCCTTCAAGTAAAGCGAGAAGGTCGAGCCCGCGCCGCTGCAATGACGGCGGTAGATATCGGCCTGGCGCTCGTCGGGGCCGTCTTCCAGGAATCCCAGATAGCCCACCCGCTCGACCTTGGGGTGATCGCGCAGGAAAGCGCAGACCTTCTCGGCATTCTCCCCCGCGCGCGTCATCCGCAGTTCGAGCGTTTCCAGACTCCGCAACAGCATCCAGGCGGTGTTGGGATCGGTGATGGTGCCGATCGTGTTGCGCATCAGTCGCACGACATCGATCTGCGCCTTGGAGCCGAGCAGCCCGCCCGCGACCAGATCCGAATGGCCGCCGGCATATTTCGTCAGGCTATAGATCACCATATCGGCGCCGTGCTTGAGCGGTTGGTGCCACAGCGGCCCGAGGAACGTATTGTCGATCGCGATCGGCGGCTTTTCGGCGGCGTTGGCGAAGATCGCGTCGCGGCTCGCGCGCACCGCCTCGACATCGACGAGCGCGTTGGTCGGGTTCGCCGGGCTTTCGAGATAGATGAGCGCGACGCGCCCCGTCGCCGCCTTGCTCAGCACCGCGTCGATTTCCGCGCGGGTGGCGCCCGCCGGAAAATCGAGGAAATGGACGCAGAAGCGGCCGAGCACGCGCGCGATCAGCGTTTCGGTCGCGGCATAAAGCGGCCCCGAATGGACGATCGTATCGCCCGGGCGCACCAGCGAGAGGAACAAGGTCGCGATCGCCGACATGCCCGAGGAGAAGGTGAGCGCGTCCTCGGCCTCTTCCCACACGCTCAGCCGGTCCTCCAGGATTTCCTGGTTCGGCCCGTTGAAGCGCGAATAAACGAGCCCCTCGGCGCCGCCCGGGCGCTTGCCGGTCACGCCCTCGAAATGGCGCTTGCCGGCGGCGGCATTGGGGAAGACGAAGGTCGAGGTGAGGAAGATCGGGGGCTTGAGCGAGCCTTCGGAGAGCATCGGATCGAAGCCATGCCCCATCATCAACGTCGCGGGCTTGAGCTTGCGCCCGCCGATCGTGTCGACATCGGGCTTGGGCCGCGCGCGCGGGGTGGCGCCGGTGAGATCGGCTTCGGTTTCCTGGGTCATCGGGTGGCTCCCTATGTGATGGCGCCTCTAGTAACGCGCGAAACCGATCGCGGCTATGGCGCTTGGCGGGGCGATGCTTGGGAAAAGCGGGGGTCTTGGTGGTCGGTTGCGCGCCGATGGCTCGAGGCCCCAGCTTTCGCTGGGGCGACGTTCTGGAGCGAAGCACGTCATGCCGGCGAAAGCCGGCATCTCCCGGCTATGCGCCGAGCCCGATCAAGCTGATCTGCCGGCCATAATCGCTCTCGCGCGCGTGCGTCGCGCGGCGATAGCTGAAGAAACGATCGGCATCGGCATAGGTATCGAGCCCGAGCGCTTCGATCCGCGCCACCCCCGCCGCCGCCAGCCGCGCGGCGACATAGCCTTCCAGATCGAACTGATGATGGCCTGGCCGCCCGGGCGAGAAGAAGCGCTCGGTTTCGGGATCGGCGGCGGCGAAGCGGGCGAGGAAGGCGTCGTCCACCTCATAGCTCGCGCGCGCGATGCACGGGCCGATCGCGGCGGCGATCCGCGCGCGATCGGCGCCGAGCGCGACCATCGCCGCGACCGTCGCCTCGCACACCCCGGCGAAGGCGCCCTTCCACCCGGCATGCGCCGCGCCGACCACGCCCGCCTCGCGGTCGGCGAGCAGCACCGGCGCGCAATCGGCGGTGAGGATGCCGAGCAGCAGCCCGGGCGTGGCGGTCACCATCGCGTCGGCGCGGGGGCGTTCCTCGAAATCGATCGGGCCGGTCACCGTCACCACCTCGGCCGAATGGACCTGAAAGACGGTGACGAGGCGCGCCCCCGGCGCCACCGCCGCGACCGCGCGCGCGCGATTCTCGGCGATCGCCGCCGCTTCGTCGGCCGAGCCGGTGCCGGTGTTGAGCCCGGCATGAACCCCGGTCGAAACCCCACCGCGCCGGCCGAGAAAGCCGTGCTTTACGCCGTATAGCGCCGCCGCCCGGATCACCTCGACGCTCATAGCTCCAGCCGCATGATATGATCCTCATCGGCGTGATCGCCGACCATGAAGGCATAGGTCTGGACGAACCGGAACCCATAGCGTTCATAGAAGCGCCGGGCGCGGTGGTTATCGGTGAAGACCGAGAGGTAAAGCTCGTCGGCGCCGCGCGCGCGCGCCTCGGCGATCGTCCAGTCCATCAGCCGCGCGGCGAGGCCGGTGCCGTGCCAGGGTTTGAGCACGTAGAGCTGGCGCAGCTCGATCGGTCGCCCGCGCGGGGAAAAAGGCAGCGAGGGCGGGCCGAGCTTGGCATAGGCGACGAGGGCGCCTTCATCCTCGGCGACGCGGATCGCATAAGCCGAATCGGCGAGCTGCGCCGCCCAGCGTTCGGGCGCATGATTCTCCAGGAAAGCGGCGAGGTTTTCGGGGGTGTAGAGATGCCCGAAGGTCTCGACGAAAGTCGCCTTGCCGAGCGCGGAAAGCGCGTCGGCCTCGTCGGCGCGAGCCCCGCGCTCGATCATGCGAACCCCGCGGGGGCGGGCCAGCCGGGGGCGGTCGCGGCGAGCACCTTGAACAAAGTCCCCATTTGATCGGGCGCGACCAGCCGTTCGCGATCGGGCGCCACGCGCGGGCCGAGCGCGGCGGCGCGCGCGTCGATGCCGAGCGCGGTGAGGAAGGCGCCCTGCGTTACCGGCCCGTGCGGCACCGCGCCCCCGCTCGCGAGCGCCGCGGCGAGCGTGCCGAAATCGACATGCGCGGTCAGATCATGCTCGCCCGGCGCCTCGAACGGGTTGACGAAGGCGTGCGCGCGCACCGCCTGCAGCGTCTCGCCGATCGCGGGGCCTTCATAGCCATAATCGATCGCGAGCAGCGCCCCGCCTTGCGCCTGGAGTCGCCCGGCCAACGCCCGCGCGATATTGACGCTCGCCGGGCTGGTTTCGATCACCGCGCCGGGCGGCGCCGCGCGGAGCGCTTCGGGGATGACGCTCTCGGGCACCCGCGCGCCCGCGATCGGGAGGAAAAGCGTATCCTGGCAGGCGACCAGCCGCTCGTGCCAGCCGGCGGCGCCGCGCACCAATTGCCGGATCGGCAGCGCGTCGAAAAATTCGTTCGCCACGATCAGCAGCGGCGCATCGTCGGGCAGCGTCTCGATCGAATCGTGCCAGATCGCCTCGGGCAGCCGGTCGGCTTGAGCGGCGCGTAGAATGGGGCTCGTCTCGACCAGATGCAGCGCCGGCGCGAGCCCCGCTTTCGCCATCGCCCGCCGCGCGTCGAGCGCGAGCGTCCCGCGCCCCGGCCCCAGCTCGACATAATGCGCGGTCGGCCGCCCGGCGCGGTCCCACAGATCGGCGAGCCACAGCCCGATCAGCTCGCCGAACATCTGGCTCACCTCGGGCGCGGTCACGAAATCGCGCCCCAGCGGATCGCGCGTCGCATAATAATGGGCGTTGGCGGCGGCCATGTAATTGGCGATCGACATCGGCCCCGCGAGGGTGATCGCCCGCGCCAGCCGTTCGGGAAGCGCGCCCTCGCTCATGCCACGCTTTGCTGCCCCGCGATGCTCTCGATCCGTTGGCGCCGGCGCTTGGCGGTCGCGATCAGATAGGCGCCGCCCAGGATCATCGGCACGCACAGCCATTGGCCCATATGGATGCCGCTCTTCACCAGCAGCACGTCATAGACCGGGTAAAAGGGGTTGCCGGGATCATAGAATTGCGCGTCGGGCTCGCGGTAGAATTCGACGATGAAGCGCGCGACGCCATAGCCCGCCAGGAACAGCCCGACGAGCATCCCCGGCTGATAGCGCGCCTTGGTCCGCCAAAACGCCCACCACAGCAGCGCGAACAGCAAAATGCCCTCGAGCCCCGCTTCGTAAAGTTGGCTCGGGTGGCGCGGCACGTCGAGCGGGGTGCGTGGGAAGACGATCGCCCAAGCGACCTGGCTCGGCTTGCCCCACAGCTCGCCATTCACGAAATTGGCGATGCGCCCGAAGAACAAGCCAAAGGGCACGCAGCAGCTGAGATAATCATGCACGCGCAGCCAATCGAGCTTGTGCGCGCGCGCGAAGAGCATGATCCCGATCGATGTGCCGATCGCGCCGCCGTGAAAGCTCATCCCCCCGTCCCACAGGCGGAAGATCTTGAGCGGCGCGAGGAACATGTCGGGCGCGTAGAAAATCACATAGCCCAGTCGTCCGCCCGCGATGATGCCGATGGTCGCATAAAAGACGAGATCATCGGCGTGGCGCCGCGCCATCGGCGCGCCGGGGCGGGCGATGAGTTTGAGCAGATACCAATAGCCGACCAGGATGCCGGCGATATAGGCGATCGAATACCATTTGATATCGAACGCGAAACTGCCCAACCGAATCGGAATCGCGACCGGATCGATGCCCAGATCGGTGAAGCGCAGATGCCGATCGGCGGCGGCGATGAGAGACAGGATCAAGGCTTTTCCCCAGGCTGCGCCGCCTCCATAAGGGGCCAAGGCCGCAAGACCAAGAGGAGAGACTATGCCGACGGTGCTCGACCAACGCATGGACGCGGTGTTCGCCGCGCTCACCGCGCCGGGGGGCCAAATGCCGCTCACCCAGGTGATGCGCGACGGGCGCGATTACCCCGCGATCGCCGTCGCACCGCCGGCCTTGCCCTATTATTTCGCCCATTTCTGCGCCGAACATGCCGACAAGACTTTCCTGGTTTCGGGCGAGGAGCGGTTGAGCTTCGCCCAGGTGCACGACATCGCCCAGCAGGTCGCGCGCGCGTTGGTCGCGGGCTTCGGCGTGGCGAAGGGCGATCGGGTGGGAATCGCGATGCGCAACTCGCCGAGCTGGATCGCGCTCTATATGGGCGTGCTGATCGCGGGCGGCGTCGCGACGCTCCTCAACGGCTGGTGGCAGGCGGGCGAGCTGGCCGAGGCGGTGGCCGAGGTCGATTGCCGGCTCGTCTTCGCCGACGCGCCGCGCGCCCAGCGTCTGGCCGAGGCGGCGGGGGTGAATGCCGAAGTCGTGCCGATCGACGACCGGCTGCCGCTCGCCGAGGCGCTCGGCAAGGTGATCGCGCGCGGGCGCGACGATGCGACGCTGCCGATGCTGGGGCCGGACGATCTCGCGACGATCCTGTTCACCAGCGGTTCGACCGGGCGCTCCAAGGGCGCCTATAGCGATCACCGCGCGGTGACCCAGGCGGTGTTCAATTATCTCGCGAGCGCGCTCACCATGCTCGCGCTCGCGACGCAAGACGGCGCGGGCCTGCCGAGCGCGCATGCCACGCTGCTCACCGTGCCGCTCTTCCATGTGACGGCGGAAGTGCCGGTGTTCCTGCAAAGCTTCGCGATGGGCCGCAAATTGGTGCTGATGCCCAAATGGGACGCCGAGGAAGCGATGCGGCTGATCGAACGCGAGAAGATCACCTATTTCGTCGGCGTGCCGCTGATGAGCTACGAAATCCTCACCCACCCTCGGCGCGGCGATTATGATCTGTCGACCGTCACCGATTTCGCCGCCGGCGGGGCGCCGCGCCCGGTCGAGCACGTCCGCCGCTTGAACGAGGAAATGGGCGGCGGCAAGCCGCTGATCGGCTATGGCCTCACCGAGACCAATGGGGTGGGCTGCGGCAATTTCCGCGACAATTATCTCGCCAAGCCCAATTCGACCGGCCGCCCCTCGCCGCCGCTCGTCGAATTGGCGATTCTCGACGGCAACGAGCGCCCGGTGCCGACCGGCGAACGTGGCGAGATCGCGATTCGATCGATCTGCAACTTCAAAGGCTATTGGAACAACCCGCAGGCGACCGCCGATGCGTTCACGTCCGACGGTTTCTTTCTGACCGGCGACATCGGCTATGTGGACGAGGACGGCTATGTCTTCATCGTCGATCGCAAGAAGGACATCATCATCAGGGGCGGCGAGAATATCTCGTGCCAGGAAGTCGAGGCGGCGCTTTACGAGCACCCGGCGGTCGCCGAATGCGCGGTGTTCGGGCTCGCCGACGAGCGGCTGGGCGAAGTGCCCGGCGCGGTGGTGCTGATCCGCGCGGGCGAGGTGATGGACGCCGAGGCGCTGTGCGATTTTCTGGAAGCGCGGATCGCCAAGTTCAAAGTGCCGGCGAAAATCTGGCTCGCCGACGCGCCGCTGCCGCGCCTGGGGACCGAGAAGATCGACAAGGTGGCGCTGAAGGCGACCTATCGCGCGCTTTGGGCGGAGCGGGCGGTGGCTTAGCGCCGGCCACCCCCGGTTCCACCGTCATTCCCGCGAAAGCGGGAATCTCTATCGCCGCCGCGCGGCATGACCGATGACGGTTGCCGGATTGGGGCGACTGGGCGCCAGTGTCATTTCTCCAACGTCATTTCTCACGCAAAGACGCGAAGGCGCAAAGAATCTTCGCGTCTTCGCGTCTTCGCGTGAGATTGGCCCGGTCTGCCCGAAGGGATTCCCGCTTTCGCGGGAATGACGGCAATTTGTCGATGGGTAGCGCGACTAAAGCTGTTTGCGATCACACGGAATAAATGGCTCGACGGAGAAAGCTCCTCCCCCATAGGGGGAGGGGGGCGTAGGCGGGCAAATCACCTGCCGGGGGCAGGTGATCCGCCGGAGCCCGGCTTGCGAAGCAAGCCGGTGGTCGCGCAGCGAATGGTGGAGGGGTATCGCCCTCGAACTGCCGGGGGCACCCCTCCACCGCGCTTCGCGCGGTCCCCCTCCCCTTTCAGGGGAGGAGCGAACCGGTTCAATCGCAAGCGGCTCTAATCCCGCCGGTTCAGCCGCAGCGCCACCGAGCGCGCGTGCGCGGGCAGCCCCTCGGCTTCCGCCAGTGCCACCGCCGCCGGGCCGATCTCGGCGAGCCCCGTGCGCTCCAGCGCCAGAAAGCTCGTGCGCTTCATGAAATCGAGCACCGACAGCCCGCTCGAAAAGCGCGCGCGGCGGCCGGTGGGCAGCACATGGTTGGGCCCCGCGACATAATCGCCGATCGCCTCGGGCGTGTGGCGGCCCAGGAACACCGAGCCGGCGTGGCGCACCCGATCGAACAGCGCCCGCGGGTCTTCGACCGCCAGCTGGAGATGTTCGGGCGCGAGCGCGTCGATGAGCGGCGGCACCGCGTCGAGCGGCGCGACGATGATCGCGCCATGAGCCTCCCACGAAGCGCGCGCGACCGCTTGCGTCGCGAGCGTCGCCAGATGCGCCTCGACCTCGGCGGCGACGGCTTGCGCGAAACCGGCATCGTCGGTGAACAGGATCGATTGGCTGGTCGGGTCATGCTCGGCCTGGCTCAGCAGATCGGCGGCGGTGAGCACCGGGTCGTTGGCGCCGTCCGCCACCACGACGATCTCGCTCGGCCCCGCGACCATGTCGATCCCGACCACGCCGTAAAGCTGGCGCTTGGCCTCGGCCACCCAGGCGTTGCCCGGGCCGGTGATCACGTCGACCGGCGCGATGCGATCGGTGCCGAAGGCGAGCGCGGCGATCGCCTGCGCGCCGCCGACGCGCCACAATTCGTCGACGCCGGCGACATGCGCGGCGGCGAGCACCAGCGGGTTGACCGCGCCGCGCGGGGTGGGGGTCACCATCACCAGCCGCTCGACCCCCGCCACCTTGGCGGGGAGCGCGTTCATCAGCACCGAACTGGGATAAGCCGCGCGCCCGCCGGGGACATAGACGCCCGCCGCGTCGACCGGGCGCCAGCGCGCGCCGAGCCGGATGCCGGCTTCCTCATAGGTCGCGTCCTCGGGCCGCTGGCGCGCGTGATAAGCGCGGATGCGCGCGGCCGCGAGATCGAGCGCCGCGCGCAAATCGGGGGCGAGGCCCTGATAGGCCGCGCGCCACGCGGCGGGCTCGATCCGCCAGCCGCTTTCGTCGAGATCATGCCCGTCGAACTGGCGGGTGAGCGCGCGGAGCGCGGCGTCGCCCTCGGCGCGGACGCGCGCGATGATCGCGGCGACGTCGCGCGAGACGTCCGCGTCGGCCTCGCGCCGCGCGCCGACCAGCGCGGCGAAGCGGGCGGGGAAATCGGGGTCGGTGGTGGTTAGGTGGAGCATCGCGTTCCTCTAAAATCCTCCCCAAGCTTGCTTGGGGAGGGGGACCATTTGCCGCAAGGCAAATGGTGGAGGGGCCGTCCCGGCCGCGACCGTCGCTTGCCCCTCCACCGTGCTGCGCACGGTCCCCCTCCCCAGGCAAGCCTGGGGAGGATCGGGCCGCGCCAGCCTCACCCCACCGCCCCGCGAAACGCCTCGACCAGCGGCACCAGCTCGGCGCGCGTCTTGAACGCGGCGCGGTTGACGATCAGGCGGCTGGTGACCTCGGCGATCACCTCCACCTCGACCAAGCCATTTTCCTTGAGCGTGCGCCCCGAACTCACCAGATCGACGATGCGCGGCGCGAGGCCGAGCAACGGCGCCAGCTCCATCGCGCCGTTCAACTTCACGCATTCGGCCTGCACGCCGCGCCCCGCGAAATGCGTTTTGGTGACGTGCGGATATTTGGTCGCGATCCGTACATGGCTCCAGCCGCGCGGATCGTCGGTTTCGGCGAGCGCGGCGGGCTCGGCGACCGACAGCCGGCAATGGCCGATGCCGAGATCGACCGGCGCGTAAAGCTCGGGATAAGCGAATTCGAGCAATACGTCGGAGCCGACGATGCCGATTTGCGCGGCGCCGTGCGCGACGAAGGTGGCGACGTCGAACGCGCGCACGCGGATCAGCTCGATCCCCGGCTGGTTGGTCTTGAAGCGCAGCGCGCGCGCGGCCTCGTCGGCGAAGGCGGGTTCGGGCTCGATCCCGGCGCGCGCGAGCAAGGGCACCGCCTCCGCCAGGATGCGGCCCTTGGGGACGGCGAGGATCAGCGGCTCGGCCATGGGACGCGGCGCTTTACTTGCGCGCTCCGCCCGGTGCAAGCTGGCGTCGGCCAGGAGACGCGCGATGACCAGCGAAGCCAATGTCCGGGGCGCCTTCCGCATCCAGGAACATTATTGCCGCACGATGGACGCGCCGATCTATGCGCGGCTGTGCACCGCGATCGCCGATGGCTTGACGCGCGACCACGCGATCGGCCGCCGCCTGCTCGATTGGTCGGGCGAGCCAACGAAGGACGCGCTGCCCTTGCGCTTCATCGGCGGGCTGCACGCGCTGGTCCGCGCCGGGGCGGATGCCGGATTGGCGGCGGTGTTCGCGGGCGACGTGACCGCGCCCGAGGCGATCGCGGGCGTGCTCGACCGCGTGTGCGCCGAGCATCACGCCGCGCTCGACCCCTGGCTCGACGGGCCGCCGCAGACCAACGAGCCCGGGCGCTCGGCGGCGCTGATCCTCGGGCTCGCCGCCGTCGCCGCGCGCGCGACGCCGCGCTTGGAGGTGCTCGAGATCGGCTCGAGCGGCGGGCTCAATCTGCAGATCGATCGCTATCGCTTCGTGCTCGGCGGGGTGGCGCTGGGGCCCGAGGAAAGCCCGGTGACGATCACCCCCGAATGGCGCGGCCCCCCGCCCGAGATCGCGCCGTTCGAGATCGTCTCGACCCGGGGCTGCGACGTCAACCCGCTCGACGTGACCGATCCGGCGGTCGCGGCGCGGCTCGCCGCCTATGTCTGGCCGGAGACGCCCGAGCGGCTGGCGCGGCTCGAACGCGCGATCGCGATGCTGCGCGCGCGACCCGTCGACCTGGCGCGCGCCGACGCCGCCGATTGGCTCGAAGCGCGGCTCGCCGAGCCGCAGGAAGCGGGGGTGACGCGGGTGCTGATGCATTCGGTCGTTTGGCAATATCTGCCCGAGGCGGTCGCCGATCGCGTCCGCGCGGCGATGGCGGCGGCGGGGGCGCGGGCGAGCGGCGAGCGCCCGCTCGCCTGGGTGGCGATGGAGCCCAATCGGGCGTTCGCGCAAATGCTGCTCTCGGTGCGGGTGTGGCCGGGCGCGGCGGCGCGCGAGATCATCGCGCATTGCCACGCGCATGCGGCCTGGATCGAACCCGGCCCGCCCGGGCCGAGCGAGGCGGGGGCGCCGTCGGGGGCCAAGATCGAGCTTTAGGGTTCGCGCGCGGTTTTGGTTCGCGCGGAGGCGCGGAGGCGCGGAGGGGCCGCGTTCGCGGCCTGCTGGAACGTTTGACCATCCGCCCAGAGAGCGTCGCCCCAGCGAAAGCTGGGGCCTTTACGAACCGGCGCGCTCCGGTTGCTCAAGGCCCCAGCTTTCGCTGGGGCGACGCTGGAAAGGTCAAACACGTCTCTGCTCGGCGTCCTCCCTCCGCGATCTCCGCGCCTCCGCGCGAACCCCATGGCTCGCGCGCGACCGCCGAAGCCAACCCCCGTCGCACCGCCAGGCGAACGAAAATTACCGGACCCCAACTAACCCGATCTTAGCCCCCGCTCGCCTAAGCCTCCGCCCCAGGAGGAGACATGCGCTACCCGCTCATCGCCCCGCGCCCACCCCGGCTGAGCGCGCATCGCGACGCGCTCGAACGGCTCGAGGCGTCGGGGCAGTTCAGCAACAACGGCCCCGAGCTGCGCGCGTTCGAGGCCGAGGCGACCGCGCGGCTGTTCGGCGGGCGCGGCGCGACGCTCGCGGTCGCCAATGCCACGCTCGGGCTGATGATCGCGATCCGCCAGGCAGCGGGCTGGCTCCCCGAGCCCGGCGCGCTCGCGCTGATGCCGAGCTTCACCTTCGCCGCCACCGCCCATGCCGCGCTCTGGGCGGGGCTCACGCCCTTGATCTGCGACATCGACCCCGAGGACTGGACCGCGAGCGCCGCCGAGGAAGAACGGCTGATCGCGCGCCATGGCAGCCGCATCGCGGTGGTGGTGCCCTATGCCACTTTCGGCGCGGCGATCGACCTGACGCGCTATGCCGCGCCCCAGCGCCGCAATATCGGCGTGGTGATCGACGCCGCCGCCTCGCTCGGCACGCTCGATGCGGCGGGCCAAGGCTTTGGCGCCGACGCGCCCTTCGCGGTCGTCCATTCGATGCACGCGACCAAGACCTTCGCGGTGGCCGAAGGGGGGCTCGTCCATTCGGGCAACGTCGCGCTGATCGAGCGCTTGCGGGCGATGGCCAATTTCGGTTTCGAAGGCGGCCGCAGCGCGGCGATGCCGGGGTTGAACGCGAAACTCCCCGAACTGCTCGCGCTCGCCGCGCGGCTGAAGCTCGCCGAGTTCGAGGCGGTCGCCGAGAACCGCGCCGCGATCGAGGCGGCGTATCGCGAAGAGCTCGCCGATTTCACCCTGCAAGCGCCCCGAGGCGCGCGCCGCGCGCAGCAATTCATGCCGGTGCTGCTCCCCGAAGAGGCCGCGCGCCGCCGCCCGTTGGTGCTCGCCGCGCTCGCCGAGGCGGGGGTGCAGGCCGGGCATTATTTCAGCCCCCATCTCGCCGAACAGCCCTTTTTCAAGGCCTCGGCGCTGATCGAGCCGACCCCGGTCGCCGATCGAATCGCGGCGCGCGTCGTCTCGCTGCCGATCACCGACGCGATGACCGCCGACGACGCGCGGGTAATCGCCGCGCGCCTCCGCGCCGCCTGCACCGCGAAGCCCAAGGTCACGGCCCTTCCGGCGCGCGCGCGGCGCTTCGCGGTCGCCAAGACGATGATCGTCGGCGCGGGGCCGGCGGGGACGGCGGTGCTCACCGCCGCCGCCAAGGCCGGGCTGCTCCCCGAGCTCGCCGAAGGGCTGATTCTGGTCGAGCGTGACGACGTCGTCGGGCGCGGCCGGCTCGGCGATTATGCGATCACCTCGGACAGCAGCGCGCAGACTTTCCTGACGGCGGTGAAGGACAATCCCGTCCCCGAACTCGCCGCACTCGCCGATCATCCGGCGGCGCGCACCGTCGCCCATTTCAGCGACGCGCTCGGCGTGCCCCTGGTCGATGCCGGGCCGCTTTTGCGGGTGACGGGCGAGCGACTCGCCGAGCTGGTGACGCGCGAGGGCGGGGCGGTGCTCACCGGGCATGAGGTGCTCGGCGCCGAGCGCACCCCCGAGGGGCCGTGGCGGGTGCGGCTGCGCGCGCGCGCGACGGGCCGCGAATTCGAGCAGCTGACCGATACGCTGGTGCTCGCGACCGGCGGCCATCAACCGATCGCGCCGATCGCGCGCGCGCGGGTCGCCGGCGCGCCGCTCGCCGTGCTGGCGGGCGAGCGGTTGATGCGGTCGGACGAGGTGCTGGCGCTCGGCGGCATGGCCAAGCTCGTCGATCGGCTGGCGGGGAAGCGCGCGCCCAAGGTGGTGGTGGTCGGCGGCTCGACCAGCGCGCTCGCGACCGTCGCGCTGTTGCTCAAGACGATCCCCGCGCTCCCCTTCGGCGCGGGGGCGATCGGCTTGCTCCACCGCCGCCCGTTGCGCCCCTTCTACCCCAGCGCCCAAGCCGCGCATGACGACGGCTTCACCGATTTCGGGCCGGAGGATATTTGCCCGGTCTCGGGCTTCGTCTATCGCCTCGCCGGCTTCCGGCTGGAGGCGCGCGAGTTGGTGCTGCGGATGCTCGGCGTCAACGGCCGCGCGCCCGATCCGCGCGTGCGGCTCCACCGCATCGATCAAGACGAAGCGGGCGCGCAGCAGCTGGTGCGCGAGGCCGATGTGGTGATCGGCGCGCTCGGCTATCGCCCGCGCGCGCTGCCCCTGTTCGATTATGGCGCGCGCCCGATCCGGCTCGCTGCCGAAGCGGGCGGCACGCTGGTCGATCGTCACTGCCGGGTGATCGCGGCCGACGGGCAGCCGGTGCCGGGCGTGTTCGGCATCGGGCTCGCCGCCGGCTTCGTGCCCTGGGGCAAGCTCGGCGGCGAGGCGAGTTTTCGCGGGCAGGCGAACGGCCTGTGGCTGTGGCAGAACGACGTCGGGCTGATGATCGTCGAACAGCTGCTCGCACAAGGCGCGCGGGCGGTCGCGTGAGCCCGGCGGTTAGCGTCATCATCGCCGCCTATAATGGCGCGGCGCTGATCGGCGCGACGATCGAGAGTTTGAAGGCGCAAAGCCTCGCCGATTTCGAAGCGGTGATCGTGGACGATCGATCGACCGACTCGACCCGCGACGTGCTGCGCGCGATCGACGATCCGCGCTTTCGCGTGATCGAGGCCGAGACCAATCAAGGCCCGGTATACACCCGCAACCTGGCGCTGGCGCACGCGCGCGGGCGCTATATCGCCGCGCTCGATCAAGACGATCTGTGCGCGCCCGATCGGCTCGCGGCGCAGCTGGCGTATCTGGAGGCGAACCCGCGCGTCGTGCTGGTCGCCGCCGCCGCCGATGTGCTCGAAGATGGCGCGCTCTCGCCCTCGCCGCTGCCGGCGGTGACGACCCCGGCGCTGGTCGAATGGATGCTCTGCGTGTGCAACCCGCTCGTCTGGTCGAGCGTGATGATCCGCGGCGACGTCGCCCGGCGGCTCGATCCTTTCACCCGGCCCGAAATTCTCTATGCCGAGGATTTCGATCTCTATCACCGGCTGAGCGCTCATGGCCGGATCGCGCGGCTCGACACGCCGCTGCTCCATTATCGCCGCCACGCCGGGGGCGCCTCGCAGCGCTATACCGACACGATGCAGGCGAGCGCCACGCGGGTGCTCGCCGAACGCCATGCGGCGCTGCTCGGGCAGGCGGCGGCGGCGGGGGCGGGGCTGCTGGTGCGCCACGTGATGCTGGGCGCACCCGTGCCCGATCGCGCGACGCTCGCGCGGCTGGGGGACCTGCTCGCGACGCTCCAGGCGGCGTTCCTCGCCCAGGCGGCGCCGAGCGCCGAAGACCGCGCGCTGATCCGCTGGCAGACCGCGCGGCTGTGGGCGCAGATCGGGCGTTCGGGACTGCGCGCGGGGCGGCTGCGGCTCGCCGATGTGCTCGCGGTGCGTCCCGATCATCTGGGGCTCGGCTATGCCGGGCTCGACGCGCTCGTCCATGCGCGGCTGGTGGGGGCGGCGCGGCGCTGGGTCGGCAGGTAAGCGCCGGGTTGATCGATTTTCTCGATCGAATTCATGAACGAAATTTCACCCCGCCCCCACTAAAAGACCAGGCGCGCGCGCTTATTTTGTTGGGGTCGCTGGAAACTGCCCCCTGCCGGCGACTTCGTGCGGCGGCGTCTGGTAGCTCCCCCCCTGGTCCGGACGCCGCCCTTCGCACGATCCTGGCGCCGGCCATTCCCCCCATGGCCGGCGCCACGCATTTTCCCCGCTCGCGCCGCCCCGATCGGCGCGCTCTCCCGCCAGGCGCTTCTCCCTAGGCCTCAGCCGGGCGCGGCGGCGCCGATCGTCAACACCGCTTTCAGCCCCGGGCCATTGTCCTCGAGCGCCAAGCTTCCTTCGTGCAAATGCGCGACGGCTTCCACTAGGGAAAGCCCTAAGCCCGAACCCCCCGGGCGTCGCGCCGGATCGAGCCGGCCGAAGCGTTGCAGCGCCTTGCCGCGCGCCTCGGGCGGGATGTCCGGGCCGTCATCGGCGACCCACAGCCGCGCGCCGCCCGCCAGCGCCGCCGCGCCGAGCTCGATCGTGCCGCCGCCCTCGGCATAAAGCGTCGCATTCTCGATCAAATTGCCCAGCGCCTGGAGCAGCAGCTGGCGGTGGAGCCGCGCCGTGATCCGCGCCGGCGCGCGCACCCGGATCGCGAAGCCGCGTTCCTCGGCGAGCGGGCCGTAAACCTCGGCGAGATCGTCGAGCAGTTCGACCAGATCGACCGGGGCGAATTGATCGCGCCCGATCCCGGCCTCGGCGCGGCTGATGAGGAGCGCGGTCGAAAGCATCGCGAGCAGCTGGTCGGCCTCCGCCATCGCCCGGTCGAGCGCGGCGCGGGCGGTCGGATCATGGGTGCTCGCCGCCGCCTGATCGACCACCGCGCGCAGCCGGGTGACGGGGGCGCGAAAATCATGCGCGAGGCCATCGGTCATCATCCGCAATTGCGAGACGAGCCGCTCGATCCGATCGAGCATCGCGTTGATCGCTTGCCCCAGCCGATCGAAGGCGTCGCCGCTCGCGTCGGTCGGCACCCGGCTCGCGAGCCGCCCGTCGGCGACCTCGCCCGCGGTCGCCACCATCGCCTCGATCTGCCCGGCGAGCAGCCGCCCGAGGATGAGCGCGCTGGCGAGCGCGAGCAGCAGCCCGATCACCAGCCCCGTCGCCGCCGCTTCCTCGGTGGTGAGCGCGAGCGCCGCGCTCGCCGCGACCGAGCGCGCGATCAGCAGCCGCCCGCGCGGAATCTCCCAACTCGTCACGCCGAGCGGCTCGCCGCCGTTCAACCCCGGCAGCGTCACCACTTGCCAGCGCGTGCGCATCGGCACGCGCGCGGGCCAGGCGGGCAGATTGCCCGCGAGCCGCCGCCCGTCGGCGCCGAGCAGCAACAGCAGCGCGCGGTCGCGCGGCGTGCCGGTCGGGCGGCTGTGATCCGCCACCGCCCGGATCAAGGCGGGCATGCCGCCGTCGAAGAAATGCGTCATCAGCTCGCGGCGCAACCCGTCGACGCGCTCGCGCTGATCGGCGCGGATCGCCGCGTCGCTCGCCTGCCAGACGAACAGCAGCACCCCGCCGAACACGGCGAGCTGAAAGCCGAAGGCGAGCAAGACGAAACGCGCGATGCGCGAGCGGAACCAGCTCAGCTCAGCTCTCCATGCTCAACCGATAGCCGGCGCCGCGCACCGTGTGGAGCATCGGCCGCGCGCCCTCGTCGATCTTCTTGCTCAGCCGGCTGATATGCACGTCGATCACGTTGGTACCCGGATCGAAATGATAATCCCACACGCCTTCGAGCAGCATCGTGCGGGTGACGACTTGCTCGGCATGGCGCATCAGATATTCGAGCAAGCGGAACTCGCGCGGCTGGAGATCGATCGCGCGCCCCGCCCGCCGCACCTTGCGCGCGAGCAAATCCATTTCGAGCTCGCCGACCGCGAGCTTGGTGACGGGGGCGGGGCCGCTGCCCCCGGCGCGGCGCAGCAGCAGGTTCAGCCGCGCGAGCAGCTCGGCGAAAGTGAAGGGCTTGACGAGATAATCGTCCGCGCCCGAGGTGAGCCCGCGCACGCGATCCTCGGGCGTGGCGAGCGCCGAGAGAATCAGCACCGGCGTCGCGATGCCCGCGGCGCGCAATGCGCCGAGCACCGCCATGCCTTCCATCCCCGGCAGCATCCGATCGAGCACGATCGCATCGAAACTGCCGTCGCTCGCCAGGAACAGCCCGTCGCGGCCGTTGGTCGCCCGATCGACGGTGAAGCCGGCCTCGCCCAAGCCCTTGGCGACATAAGCGGCGGTCGCGTCATCGTCTTCGATCAGCAGAATCTTGCCGGTCACCAGGGAAATCCTCTTGCGCGCGGCGCGCCTTAGCGCGGGCGCGGCGGGCGCGAAATGACAAAACGGTAAGCTAGGTGCCACCCGTGGGCAACGCCCCGCGCGCTAGGGGCAGACGTGGTGGCGTCGCCCGTCGCGGGCCGGTAGGAGCAAGATGACCAAGCCCGTGTTCTTCGATCCCAGCGGCGGCCGCAAACGCTGGTCGCAACGCGCGCTCGCGGCGCTGGCGCTGCTCGTGCTGGGCGCCGCCTTGTTCTTCGCCTTCACGCTGATCCAAGTCTCGGCGCAGGCCGAGCTGCCGCTGGGGTTCGAGCGGTTGCAGGCGGCGCCGTTGAGCAAGCAGCTCAACCGAGTCGGCGCGCGGCTGCGCTCGGACGCGCGCGGGATGGGCTGGCTGCCCCGGCGCGACCATCCGGCGACCGGCGCGGCGATCAACCTGGGCTTTTACGTGCCCTGGGACCCGTCGAGCGCGTCCTCGCTCCAGGCGCATCTGGGTGAGCTCGATTGGCTCGCCCCGGCGACGCTCAGCATCACCGGCGGCAAGCAATTGCTGACCCAAGTGCAAGACCCCCGGCTCGCGCGCATCCTGGCGGGTGCGGCGCGCCGCCCGGTGCTGCTGCCGATGGTGCAAAACGCCGCGGACGGCGCGTGGGACGGCGCTGGCGCCGCGCGCCTGCTCGCCCAGGCGCCGCAGCGCCACCGGCTCGCCCAGGCGCTCGCCGCCGCGATCGTCGCGCAACGCGGGCAGGGCATCGTCTTCGATCTCGAATCGCTCCCGCCCTCGGCGCTCGGCGATTATCGGCGGTTGATCACCGAGACGCGCGCGTTGCTCCCCGCCGGGCGCCAGCTCGTCGCGGTCACGGTGCCGGCGGGCGATCCCGATTGGAAGCTCGAGGATTTCGAGCGCGTCGCCGATCGCGTGATCCTGATGAATTATGACGAACATTGGCAGACGGGCACGCCGGGGCCGATCGCCTCGCAGCCCTGGTTCGTCGAGCAAGTGCGCCAGGCGGTCGCGCGGATCGGCGCGGGCAAGCTGATCGTCGCGGTCGGCTCCTATGCTTATGATTGGCCCAAGGGCGGCACGGCCGAAGCCGAATCGATCGAGGAAGCCTGGCTCGACGCGCATGACAGCGGCGGCAAGATCGTCTTCGACAAGGCGAGCGGCAACCCCGGCTTCGGCTACGAGGACGAGCAGGGCCGCCACCATGACGTGTGGCTGCTCGATGCCGCGACCGCCTGGAACCAGTTGCGCGCGGTGCGGGCGATGGGGGTGAGCGGGGTCGCGCTGTGGCGGCTGGGGAGCGAAGACCCCGATTTCTGGCGCGTGCTCAAGAATTTCCGCCAAGGCACGCCGCCCGATCTCCGCCAGATCAAGGAACTCACCAACACCGATATCGAGGGGCCGGGCGAGATTTTGCGGATCACCGCCACGCCCCAGGCGGGCAGCCGCCAGCTGCGCTTCGATGCGCGCGGGCTGATCCGCGACGAGGATTATGTGCGGCTGCCGACGCCCTATGTGGTCGAGCGCACCGGCGCGCGCGACAAGCTCGTCGCGCTCACTTTCGACGACGGCCCCGACGCGCATTGGACGCCCAAGATCCTCGACATCCTCCAAGCCAAGCACGTCCCCGCGACTTTCTTCGTGGTGGGCGAGAACGCGCTCGAAAATCCCGGGCTGCTGCGCCGCATCGTCGCCGAGGGCAACGAACTCGGCAACCATACTTATACCCACCCCAATCTCGCGCTCGAAAGCGATGGCGGCAGCCGGATCGAGATGAACGCGACCCAGCGGCTGATCCAGGCCTATGTCGGCCGTTCGACCAGGCTGTTCCGCGCGCCCTATTTCGGCGACGCCGAGCCGAGCACCGCCGACGAACTCGGCCCCGCGCTGATCGCCCAGGCGCAAGGCTATACCGTGGTCGGGCTCCACGCCGATCCCGACGATTGGAAACGCCCGGGCGCCGATGCGATCGTGCAGCGCACGGTCGACCTCGTGACCCATCCCACGCCCGAGCGGTCGGAGAATATCGTGCTGCTCCACGATGGCGGCGGCGAGCGCCAGCAGACGGTCGACGCGCTGCCGCGGATCATCGACGCGCTCCACGCGCGGGGCTATCGCTTCGTGCCGGTGTCGACGCTCGCGGGGCTCTCGACCGACGCGGTGATGCCGCCGGTGCGTGGCGAGGATCTGGCGCTGGTGCGCGCCGACGTCGGCATTTTCATCATCCTCGCGCTGCTCGAAATCGGGCTGCGCTGGATTTTCTTCCTGGCGATCGGCTTCGGCATCGCCCGCGCGCTGCTGATCGCCGGCCTCGCGCTCACCGCCCGCCGCGCGGCGCCCGCCGATCCCGAGCATCGCCCGAGCCTGTCGGTGATCATCCCGGCCTATAACGAGGCGCGGGTGATCGAAGCATCGGTGCGGCGCGTGCTCGCGAGCGATTATCCCGGGCTGCAGCTGATCGTCGCCGACGATGGATCGAAGGACGAGACCAGCGCGATCGTGCGGCGCGCCTTCGGCGACGATCCGCGCGTGACCCTGCTCACCCTCGTCAACGGCGGCAAGGCCTCGGCGCTCAACCGCGCCCTGCGGCTCGCGCGCGGCGAGGTGATCATCGCGCTCGACGCCGATACCCAGTTCGAGCCCGACACCATCGCCAAGCTCGCGCGCTGGTTCGGCGATCCCGCGATCGGGGCGGTGGCGGGCAATGCCAAGGTCGGCAATCGCCACAATCTCGTCACCCGCTGGCAGGCGGTGGAATATGTGACCGCGCAGAATCTGGAGCGGCGCGCGCTCGCCCGGTTCGACGCGATGCTGGTGGTGCCGGGCGCGGTGGGGGCATGGCGCCGTGCGGCGCTCGACGCGGTGGGCGGTTATCCCGAGGATACGCTCGCCGAGGATCAGGATCTGACGATCGCCATCCAGCGCGCGGGCTGGCGCGTCGCCTACGATACCGACGCCGTCGCCTGGACCGAGGCGCCCGAGACGTTCCGCGCGCTTTCCAAGCAGCGCTATCGCTGGGCGTTCGGCACGCTGCAATGCCTGTGGAAGCACGCCGGCGTGGTCGCGCGCGGGCGGCCGCGCGGGCTCGCCTTCATCGGCATGCCCCAGGCCTGGCTGTTCCAGATCTTCTTCGCCGCCGTCTCGCCGTTGATCGATCTGGCGCTGGTGACGTCGGTGGTCGATACCGCCGTGCGCGTCGCGCAACATGGCTGGGCGCAGACCCAGAGCGACGTGCTGACGATGGCGGGCTTCTGGCTGGTCTTCACCGCGATCGACGTGCTGTGCGGCTGGGTGGCGTACCGGCTCGACGCACGCGAGCCGCGCTATCCGGTGCTGCTGCTGATCGCGCAGCGCTTCGCTTATCGCCAGCTGATGTATTGGGTGGTGCTGCGCGCGATCCGATCGGCGGTGGCGGGCTGGTCGGTGGGTTGGGGCAAGCTGGAGCGCACCGGGCGGGTGGCGCCGGCTTGAGGGTTATCGGTTCAGGCGGACCTGCCCGCGAAGACGAAGGTTTTTGTTCGCGCGGAGGCGCGGAGGCGCGGAGCTCCGGCAAAAATACAAATGGTGTCGCCCCGGCGAAAGCCGGGGCCTCGTGCCAATGCCGCGCCCCGCTAGCTTGAGGCCCCGGCTTTCGCCCGGGCGACGCTAGGGCGAAGCGGGAGGGCTATCGCCGCCGAGCGCATTCTCCGCGTCTCCGCGCCGCCGCGTGACCCCAAAGCCCTCAAGCCGCCACCAGCTCGGCCGGCTCGGTCGCGGCGATCCATCCGCCGCCGAGCACGCGCTCGCCGGCGTAGAGCACCGCCGCCTGGCCCGGCGCGACGCCATATTCGGGCGCCTCGAACACCAGCCGATCGCCCTCGAGCCGCGCCGGCACGGGCTTGGCCAGCGAGCGCACCTTGGCGGTGAGCGGCCCCGCGACGTCGCCGCCGAGCCAGTTCATCCCCATGAGCCGCGCCGCGCGCACGCCCAGCGCCGCGCGCGGGCCGACCACCAAGCGCTGCGTCTCGGGCTCCAGCCGCAGCACGTACAGCGGCTCGGGCGTGCCGCCGATCTCGAGCCCGCGCCGCTGGCCGACGGTATAATGGATCAGCCCCTTGTGCCGCCCGAGCACGCGCCCCGCCTGATCGACGATCTCGCCGCCCGCGGCCGCGTGCGGGCGCAGCTTCTTGACGAGCGAGGCATAGTCGCCATCGGGGACGAAGCAAATGTCCTGGCTGTCGGGCTTGGCCGCCACCCCCAGCCCCAGTTCGGCGGCGATCTCGCGCACGCGCGGCTTGGGCAGGCCGCCCAGCGGAAAGCGCAGATAATCGAGTTGCGCGCGCGTCGTCGCGAACAGGAAATAGCTCTGGTCGCGCGCCGGATCGAGCGCGCGGTGGAGTTCCGGTCCCTCGGCGCCTGGCACGCGGCGGACGTAATGGCCGGTCGCGAGGCAATCGCCGCCCAGTTCGCGCGCCAGGCTGAGCAGATCGGTGAATTTCGGCCCCATATTGCATTTGATGCACGGAATCGGGGTGCGGCCGGCGAGATATTCGTCGGCGAAATCGTCGATCACCGCTTCGCGAAACGCGCTTTCGTGATCGAACACATAATGCGCGATGCCGAGCCGATCGCACACCGCGCGCGCGTCGCGAATGTCGCGACCGGCGCAGCAGCTCCCCGCGCGGCCCACCGCCTCGCCATGATCGTAAAGCTGCAAGGTGATGCCGATCGTCTCCGCGCCCGAGCGCGCGGCGAGCGCGGCCACCACCGAACTATCGACCCCGCCCGACATGGCGACGACGATGCGCCGCCCCGCGAGCGCGCCCAGTTGAAAATCCACGTCCATCGCTCGCGCAGATAGGCGCGCGCGCCCCTTCTGCAAAGCCGCGCGGCTTTACCGCTCCTTCACGCCCAGCGCCTAAGGATCGGCGGTCAAGAGAAGAACCATGGACCTGAACCCCAGTAGTTTCGATTTCGCCGAACCCTTGCGCCGCCCGCCGCCGCTCGCGCTGCTGCTCGCCGCGACCGCCGCGCGCCAAGCCGCCTCGGCCACCGCGCGCCGCGCCCA
>FRDC01001881.1_pt1 | contig 39239 bp, 37 predicted proteins | sample 1106171 | NCBI WGS metagenome assembly FRDC01 (sample SAMEA3930566, study PRJEB13176) | freshwater metagenome | biome: Drinking water system; feature: drinking water; material: water | place: Singapore | collected 2014-12-20 | reverse complement strand
GAGGAATCGGCCGAGGCCGACGTTCTCGTGCACGTCGTGGATCTCTCGAGCCCGCAGATGCAGACGCAGATGGCGGTCGTCGAGCACCTCATCAAGGAGTTCGGCTGGGAAAGCCGTCCGCTGATCACCGTCTTCAACAAAGTGGATCAGGCCCCGTTCGAGCGCCAGTTCCAGGTGAAGGCGTTCCCGCNNGTGTTCGTCTCGGCGCTGACGGGCGAAGGCATCGACCGCTTGAAGCGCGTGATGGTGGAAACCATCCAGAGCTTGCAAAGCGAAGTCGAGCTCTTCTTCCCGAAGTCCGAAGAGCATCGCATCTTCGAGCTGGGAAGAGAGACGCAAATCACTCGCCGCGAGTCCGCTTCGAGCGGCACGGTGTGCACGGCGCACATGACGCCGTCCATGCTCACGCGCTGGAAGAACTATTTGATCACGGCGGAATCAGTCGGCTGAGCCCGCGCCCCGATCCTCGAGGCGAAACGACTCGTTTTTGCGCGCATGCGCACGCAAGTGTGTTCAGCGCGTAACTGGACAATTCCCATTCCATGTCTAAATTGACCCTTGATCCGGCTCCCCGCCCTGAGGGAATGCCGACGCTTTTCAAGGAGCCTCGCCGATGAGCCACCCAACGAGAGCCGCTTCCCTTTTGACCGTCCTGCTGACCGCCGTGCTGCTCGCCGGCTGCGGCGTGCAGGAGATTCCGCGCCAGAAGAACGACGTCGATGCGGCGCTGGCGGAGATCACCAATCAGTACAAGCGCCGAGCCGATTTGATTCCCAACCTCGTCGAAACCGTCAAGGGCTACGCCAAACAGGAACAAGACACCCTCACGAAGGTGACCGAGGCGCGCGCGAAAGCGACGAGCGTCACCATCGACCCGAGCAAAGCGACGCCCGAGCAGATCAGCAAGTTCTCCCAGGCTCAAGGAGAGCTTTCGCAGGCGCTGGGCCGTTTGCTCGCGGTCTCGGAGAACTATCCGGATCTCAAGTCCAACCAGAATTTCCGCGACTTGCAGGCGCAGCTCGAAGGGACCGAAAACCGCATCACGGTCGCGCGCCAGCGCTACATCGAGAGCATCAAGACATTCAACAATCTGGTCACCGTTTTTCCAACCAGCCTGACCAACTCGATCTTCTTCCGTCACCAGCCGATGCCTCAATGGGGCGCGGACGTGACGGAAGCCGAGAAGCAGGCGCCGAAGGTGTCTTTCTGAAGAACGCGGGCGGCAAGCTCACGTCGGCGGCTCTCGCAGGGGTGCTCGGTCTTATGCTCGCGGCGAAGGCACCGGCGCAAGAGACCTTCACTCCGCCCGAGCTGACCGGGCCGGTCGTCGATCAGGCGAACGTCATCGACGGACGCTCCGAGCGCGCCATCGAATCCGGCTTGCGAGCGCTCCGCGCCCAAGGCGGAAGCCAGATCAACATTCTCACGGTTCCCACGCTCGGCGGCCTTACGATCGAACAGGCGTCGATACGAGTCGTCGACCAGTGGCGCCTCGGCGGCCAGAAGGCCGACGATGGAGCTTTGATCTTTCTCGCGATCGAAGAGCGCAAACTGCGGATCGAAGTCGGTCAGGGTCTCGAGGGAAAACTCACCGACGCGGACTCCAAACGCATTATCGACCAAAGCATGGTGCCGCTCCTCCGCGCGGGCGATATCTCCGGTGCGATGCTGGTCGGCGTTTACCAGGTGGTACGCAAGACTGATCCCGGCTTCGACATTTCGCCCTATCTCGAGAGCCAGGCCGCGCAAGACGGCCACTCGCCGGCACCCGGCTTCGGAGCCGAGGGCGGCCGACTGAATATCGGCGTCATCTTGTTCTTCTTGTTCATTCTGTTTCTTTTCGGGAGAGGCGGCCGAAGAAGGAGACGAGGCGGCGCTTTGCCCTTCCTCGTCGGGTGGGGCATGGGACAAAGCTGGGGTGGCGGAGGCGGACGCGGGGGTGGCTTCGGTGGCGGCTGGGGCGGCGGAGGAGGCGGCTTTAGCGGCGGCGGCGCCTCGGGAGATTGGTGATGAAACCGACTTGGATTGAGGATCTGGTTGACGAGAAAGGGCTCGAGGAGATCCGCGGCGCCGTGGCGCGCGTGGAAAAGCGCACGTCGGCGGAGATCGTTCCGATGATCGTCGAGCGCTCGGTGGCGACGGGCCATGTGCCGTGGCTGATATTCTTGCTCGCGTTCGTTTTCCTTTCCGGGCTCATTCCCCTGCTCTCGCGGCTCACTCCCAGTCTTCACTTCTGGGTCATCGAAGCCATGATCGTCGTTTTGTCGCTCATAGCGAGCCTCTTGCTGTCGAACAGCGATACCTTTTCGCGCTGGCTGACGCCGGCCCGCGACCGCGAGGCTCAAGTCGAGCGGCGCGCGCTGCTCGAATTTCATCTCCTGAACATCGACGCGACCCGCGAGGGCAAGGGCGTCTTGCTTTTCGTGTCTCACCTCGAGCGCAAAGCGGTCGTCCTGGGCGACAAAGCCGTCGCCGAGCGGCTTTCGCAATCCACCTGGCAGGAGGCGATCGACGCGCTATTGAAGAAGGTCGACGAAGGCCGCTTTTCAGAGGGAATGGTCGCCGCCATCGACCTGCTCGGCGAGCGCCTTCAGGCCTCGTTTCCCGCCATCGCCGGCGACACGGACGAGCTTCCCGACCGGCTGGTCATTAAGCCCTGAGCCGCTACGGCTCTTCCGACGCTAGCTCGAAGAGCCCCGTCGATCTGTTGAAGATGACGGTGTCGCCGGACGCCTTGTTAAGCACCTGCCCGACTCTCGCCGCCAGACACTGCGTGCGACTCGTTGGGTTCGTCGCGAATAAATCGTTACATTGCTTGGCGCACTCGGGAACGGCTCCGCAGACGCGGTTGTCGGCGATTCCAATGGTCGTCGTCGAATTCGACGTGATGCCGACCGGCGGCACGTTGACGTTCACCCTCTCCACGCATCCGATGCCGATGATCGCCGCGAAAAGCGCCAGCAGAGTGATGGCGAGCTTCATAGCCCCTCCTCCCGTTCCTTGTGGAAGACAGATACCCCTGCCTCGATCATGCGCCGGGTGGCGGGCGGAAAGGACTTATCGTTTTGGATAGGACTTTAACCAGCGGAAAAGACGTCAGGGCGTGGCGGACTGGCGAAGGGCAAGCCGGTGCTTGCGTCGGGCTTCGGCGGCCTTGAATCGGCGCTTTTGTTCGGGGGTTTCGGGCTCCACCGGCGGAATCTCGAGGGGCTTGCCGTCGCTGCCGATCGCCACGAACGTGAGATACGCGCTGGCGGTGTGGAACTTCTCGCCCGTCATCGGGTTCTCGGCGTCGACGCGGACGCCGACTTCCATGGAGGTACGCCCGGTGAAGTTCACCGAGCCTCTCAGATTGATCGTCCACCCTTGATAAACGGGCCGCACGAACTGAAGCGCATCGACGCTCGCGGTGACCACCGCCATCCGGCTATGTCTTTGCGCCGCGATCGCCGCGCAGATGTCGATCCACGACATCACCACGCCGCCGAAGATACTTCCGATGGCGTTCGTGTGCTGCGGAAGCACGAGCTCGGTCATCACGACTTGAGAGGCGGAAACAGGGCGCGATTTCATGTGTTCAGTGTCCCCGCTCGTGGGCTCGGGGGTCAACGAAGGTTTTGCGGCAGGCCGTCGGCGATCTCGTAGTAATCGCCCTTCTCGGAAACGAAAATGTGCTTAGCTACCTTCGTTCGCGTCTCCCCATCGAAAGCTCCCATCGCGATTCCGATCCAGTCCCGGTGAACGGGGTCCCAGAAGAGAGGCGAGCCGCATTTCGAGCAGAAACCTCGACGGGCCTTCTCCGACGATTGAAACCAGGCGACGCCCCCGCCTCCTTCGATCTTCACGCGGGCCTTCGGCACGTCGGTCGAAACGAAGAAATGTCCCGACTGCTTCCGACACGTCGTGCAGTGGCACGCATCCGGCGGCGGTAGCTCCCCGTCGACCTCGATTCGAACCGCTCCGCAGGAACATGAGCCCCGATGCATATCGACCTCCCGATTAAGCATGAACAGATACGTAAAGGTACGTCAAAGTACTTGTTCATATTCAAAAGGCGGAATAGTGTCGGTGAATATGAAAGACCAAGCCAACGTCCAATTCGAAGAGTTGAAGTTCTACACGTCCTCTGAAGTCGCCGACATCCTGAAGATGAATCCTCAGGTCATCGCCCGGAAGCTGCAGGCCGGAGACATGGAAGGCTACAAGATCGGCAAGGACTGGCGCGTGTCGCACGCGCAGCTTATGCGCTTTCTCGAGCAGCACTCGAACGTGAACGCGGCGAAGACGCCGCAGGAGAAAGCCGTGAAGTCCTTCTTCGAGGACGGAAAGCTCAAGTCGATCCCCACGGCGCGAGGCAAACGCGAGTTAGTGCTGCGCCACCTCGTCGCGCAGCTGGAGCCCAACAAGGTCTATACCGAAAAAGAAATCAACTCCTTCATCACGCAGTTCCATCCGGACGTCTGCACGATCCGCCGGGAGTTCATCATCAACAAGCTGATGGTGAGAAACGCGGGAAAGTACAAGGTCGCGTCTTGGAATCTGATCAAGTACATCGGCTGAGCCGAACCAATCTCAGAAAAACAAAACCGGAGCCTTTCAGCTCCGGTTTTTTTGAGCGGGACTGCCTAATCAAAAGGCAGAGCTCAGAGATCTTCTAAGGAACGAAAAAATCAGATACCGAAGGCGCCGGCGTCGCTGTTGCCGTTACCCGAACCGATGTCGTTGCGGATGGGGGTAACATTCGACGAAACGGTCGTGTTGCCGACGGGGATCGTATTGATAGTCGCTGCACCAGCGGCCATCTCGGGGCGAGCGGGCTGCGTAGCCTCGTTCTCGACGAAACCGAGGTGGGGCAGGCACCAGACGATGAGCTGGGCGCGCGATTTAACGTTCATCTTCTTATAGATGTTCGTCAGGTGGAACTTAACCGTCTTTTCGGTGACGAAGAGTTGGTTCGCCACTTCCTTATTGGAAAGGCCTTTCGAGACAAGCTCGGCCACTTCCGCTTCACGGTTCGACAGACCTTTTTGAATCAGTACATCTCTGAGCATCCTTGCTCCCTCCCGCTATGGTTTTTTTCGTACTTTAGCCTATTACTTAGTACCTTTTTAATTCCTTGGTCGCGGTGCATGACACGGCAACCTGTATCAAAGTCTGACAACGATTTTTCGGTTTCGCAACCTTTCTCCAGTCGGTCTTTTAATTTTCTTCGAAAACTGGACTGCATCATGATGAAGCTACACGGCACCCGTTTCGGTTAATACCGATCGAAATTTTTCTCTCTGTACCTGAAAGAGTTCTTCTAAGTGCGGGGGATCGTTTTCGAATCACTTGGCCTGGATGAAGGCCGAATCGAGAGCGCCAAATTTCTGACGTAAAAATCGGGTGCGCGGCTGCTCCGCATGCAATTACACTTTTGCGGCTTTGTCCGGGGGCTCCGCCTGCCCCAGTCTTTGGCGCAGTCTTTCGAGCAGCGCATCCGCCGTTCCACCCGAAGCCTCGCGGTCGCGAGGCGCGATTCCGAAGACGTCGTCGATCTGCCGCCCCCACGTGTGAACCTTGGCCCAATGGATCTCCGCGCCTTCCTCGAAGAGCGCGCGAGCCGCCTCCGCGAGAGCCCCTTGCTGATCGCGGCCCCGGAAACTGATCACCCATTCGGAAGGATCGCTGGTCACGAGCTCCACGGCATCGAAGCGAACTTTCCCCGGCGCTCCCCCGCCCGACGGATCCTTGGCCGCCGCGAGCATCTTCGCGATCTGCGAAGCCGAGCGCGAGGACTTCACTTCGAACCAGTCGTAGACCCCGATTTCGGGATGCGTGTGGACCGAAGCGTGCCGCACCGACAGACCCACCGCCGCGAGCCGGTTCACGTACCGGAAGAAGAGACCCGGCAAGTCGCGCTGCGAATGGAACCGCACCCAGGTTTGCTTCCCTCCCCTCAGCTGAACGACCCGCGGCGCCCCCTCCGCTTCCGTCTTCGACTCCGCGACGGACTTCAAATCCTCCGCCAGTAGCTTCGGGGGAAGAGCCCCGACCAGAAACGGATCGAGCGTTTCCAGAATCGCGTCGTCCCAGGTGTCGTCCCATTTGACCTTCGCGTTCCTCAGCGCCTGAGCAAAATGGACCATCGAATCCGTTTCGGGCCGCTCGAGCTGGGTGACGAGCTCGAAAAGCAGGCGCTCTTTCCACGGTGTCCACGCTTCCGGGTTGGTCGCGCGAATGTCGACGATGGTGAAGACCGCGAGCAGCGCGAGCCTGCGCCCGCTCACCCCTTTGTCGGCGAGCCCCCGCCACGTCTTCGGCGAGCGCGGGTTCTCGCGGAACGCCGCCGCCGAAAGCGCCAGATGCTCCTCAACGATCCAGCAGATCTCGCGGATCATCGTGGCCCCGAAGCCGAAGCGCTCGAGATCCCTCTTAGCAATCTCGATGCCCTTATGGGAGTGGTCGCCGCCGCGTCCTTTGGCGATATCGTGATACAGGCACGAGAAAGCGAGAATCATCCGCTCCGAAGCCGAGAGCGATTTGACCACGCCGCCGAGCTTGCCCGCGAGCTTGGGATTCCGGCAGAGGCGTTTCAGCTCGCGCAGCGCCTGAAGAAGGTGCGCATCGACACTGAAGCGGTGGTACTGATCGTGCTGAACGTGGCCGACGATGCGCCGGAAATCCGGGACCAGATGGTCGATCAGGCGCGAGCGAAACAGCGCCACCATCGCGGTCTCGGGCTTGAGCGGATCGAGGAGCGCCGCGAGCCGTTTCCCGACCGCGCGCCAGAACACCTTGTCGCCGCGGGCCCCTTTGAAGGCGGTGTCCGCGGCCAGCCGAATCCGGTTCTGCATGAGAATCGACGGATCGCGCTCGAGAACCGCGAGCAGCTGGACGGGCGTCACGAGCTTCTCGGCATCGACGGCCTTCAGCCGCGCCATCGGGCGCGAGGCCTGCTCGATCACCCAGTCGGCGTAAAAGCTCACGCGCGAGACGCCCTTTTGGATCTCGCGCATGAAGTCCTTGGGATCAATGAAGCCCAGCCAGTCGGAGATCGGCTTCTGCTCGTGCGCCGAAAGGATGTCGCCGCCCCCGGGCGCGATCAGCTGCAGCTTCTGGCGCACGAGCAGGAAGAACGCCTTATAGTAACCGAGCACCTCGAAGGCGTGCCGGCACTGCTCGCTGCCGAAGCGGTCGCCGAAGAGCTGGCGGGTCACCAACGCCTGCTCGAGATCGCGCAGGCCCCCGGGACCGAACTTCAAGTTGGGCTCGAGGAAGTTGGAGATGGAATCGTAGCGCTCGGCGCGCGCGGCCCGCTCTTCGCGCATGGCCTTCAACAGGTCCTTCCGGAACGCTTGGTTTCTCGCGCGCAGGAGATCGATTTGCGCGCCTAGCTTTTCCTCGGCTTCCGGGGTGAACGGCATCGCCATGTGCAGCGCCAACACGTCGAATGGCTCCACGCCCTTGGTCCAATCGGCGGGATCCTCGGGCACGCGGTAGCGGAGCTTGACGCCTTCGCGCGCGAAATCCGACGTGAGCGTTTTAACATTCTCCTCGGGGCCGCAGAACAGGATGTCGATGTCGGATTTCGGAGTCAGCTCCCCGCGCGCCCAGCTGCCGAGCGCGACCGGATGGGATCTCTGCCAATCGGGGTGCTTGGCGAGCCTTTCCTCCAAGCGTTTTCCGAGCCAGATCGAGAACTCGCGGGAGCCGAAGTCGGCGACTTTTCGCTCGTCGCCATCGGGCGGCCGCTGAGGGGCCCTCAGCTTCCGCGCCGCCTGCGCGAGATCTTCTTCGGTCAGGAAAGACTTTGTTGCCATTTAGCGATTCGGTTGAGCGCTTCGATCGGCGTGAGCTTATTGAGGTCGATCTCCTTGAGCTCGTCGAGCGCGGGGTGAAGCGCGATCAGCTCGGGCTCGGCATCGCGATCTTCGACGTCGGCCAAGACGGCTTCCTCCGCCCGGTCCAGCGCGTTCATGAGCGACATCTGGGGGCTGGTCGCGCGGCGATCCCCCTCGAGCTTTTTCAGCACGGCTTGGGCCCGCTTCGTGACAGAGGCCGGCAGCCCGGCGAGCTTGGCGACGTGGATGCCGTAGGATTTGTTCGCGGGTCCAGTCCGCAGCTGATGCAGGAAGGTGACCTCGCCGCCCTTTTCATGGATCGCCATGTGCGCGTTCGCGAGACTCGGGTAGCTTTCCGAGAGCTCGGTGAGCTCGTGATAGTGGGTCGCGAACAGGGTCATCGCTTGGCGGCTTTCGAGCAGGAATTCGAGAATCGCCTGCGCGAGGCTCATGCCGTCGTAGGTGCTCGTGCCCCGGCCGACTTCGTCGAGTACGACGAGCGAGTCTTCCGTAGCGTTCTCGAGCATTTCCGCCGTTTCCTTCATTTCTACCATGAAGGTCGAAAGGCCTTCGCTGAGGAAGTCGCTCGCGCCGATGCGGGTGAAGATGCGATCGAAGAGCGGAAGGCGCGCTTTCGCCGCCGGAACGAAGGCGCCCGCTTGAGCGAGGATCGCGGTCACCGCGATCTGGCGCATGAGCGTGCTCTTGCCGGCCATGTTGGGTCCGGTCAGGAGCAAACAACCGCCGCGCGCGAGCCGGATGTCGTTGGCGACGAACGGAAGATCGAGCGCCTGCTCGACCACAGGGTGACGGCTCGCCTCGAGGTCGAGACCGCCGTCTTCGGAGAAAACGGGTCGTACGTAGTTTTGCTCCAGAGCAAGAGTCGCCAGGCTCGAAACGACATCCGTTTCCGCCCACAAGCCCGCGAGTTTCAAAAGTTTTTGTCCGCGCGAGAGGCAGCGTTTGAGAAGGCCCGCGAAGATCTCGGATTCGAGATCGATGCGCTTGGCTTGCGCCGAGAGCACCTTGCTCTCGAGCTCGGCGAGCTCCGGCGTAAGGTAGCGTTCGGCGTTGGCGAGCGTCTGTTTGCGCTCGTAGCGGCCTTTCGGGACCTTTTCTTTATGGGTGTTGGTGATCTCGATGTAGTAGCCAAAGACGTTGTTGTAGCGAACCTTCAGAGAGCCGATACCGGTCGCTTCTTTCTCGCGCGCTTCGAGATCGAGGATGAGCTGCTGCGAGTTCGTCGAAAGCTCAATGAGTTCGTCGAGTTCAGGACTAACGCCGCGACGGATGACTCCGCCATGCTTGAGCTGAACCGGAGGCTCATCCGCGATGGTCGAATCGATCGCGCGCGAGATCTCTTCGGCGACTTCGATGAGCTCCGGATCCCACTCGCGATCGCTCGCGATGCGGCTGACTTCAAGACCCGCTTTCAAGCTTTCGCTTAACGCCTGGAGATCACGGGGATGACAGCTCGGATTGCCGAGCTTGCCGAGCCGGCGCTGAATGTCGCCCAAGCCCCCGAACGCGGTCCTCAGCTCTTTCAGAACTTCGGGCTTCTTCAGCCAGCCTTCGACTTCGTCGTGGCGGCGGGCGATCGTCGGCTGCTGGACTAGGGGGAACTGGAGCCACTGTCTCAGGAGCCGCGCGCCCGAAGAAGTCCGGCAGCGGTTGACGGCGAAGAACAGCGATCCACGCGGGTCACCCTTGTAGGTTTCGAAGATCTCGAGATGGCGGACGGCCGTACCAGGCAGCTCCATGCGGTCCAGGAGCTCGCGGCGCTCGAAGGGCTGCAGCGTTTCGCGGATCGTCTCCCCTTGCATGTGCGCGGCGTAGGACGACAGACGAAGCGCGCTTTCGGGCTCGCCGCTCGCGCTGGCGGGGTCGAGTTTTTCGTGAACGGACACGAGCGGCTCGTAGTCCGCGGAAAGCGGAACTTGCTCGCGCGAGCTTTCAGCGACGACGACTTCGACCGGATTCAAGCTGCGGAGAAGACGCGCTCGGCGCGCGGGATCCTTCACCTGAAAGTAGAAAGCTTCGCCGGTGGTCGTATCGAGAAAGCTTACGGTGGCGCTATCGAAGCTCGCGATGTAGTTCGCGCGCTGGGCATCGAGCGTGTCGGGATCGAAGACGACGCCGGGCGAGAGAATGCGGGTCACCGCGCGCTTCACCAGACCTTTGGCGAATTTCGGATCTTCGATCTGATCGCAGATGGCGACCTTGAAACCGCTTTGCAGAAGCTTGTTGATGGAGCCCGCGATCGAGTGGTGAGGAACGCCGCACATCTTGGTTTCATCGGCGGCCTTTTTGTTCCGCGCCGTCAGCGCGATACCGAGCACGGGCGCCGCGATCTCGGCGTCGCGATGAAACATCTCGAAGAAATCGCCCATGCGAAAGAGCAGGATCTTGTCTTCGTGAGCCGACTTCACGTCCCAGTACTGCTGCATGAGCGGCGTGAGCTTGGAAGCCGATGCTGTCGTCGCGGTCTTCGTTGAGTCGAGCGTCATAGGGTGCCTTCAGCGCTACCGCGAACCACGTGAGGCGTCAATTTGATAGAACCCATCTGTTTGCCCGATTCTTGGGCATCTTTCCCGCCCTTCCCGCGGTTGAATTTAACTTGCGCGCGCCTCCTTCGCCGAAGCTCAATATTCCCATGAGATTTCGCCCCGAGATCCTGCTCTTTTTGGTCGTCTGGCTGACCTACGGCGTCTTCATCAAGACGGGCGAGCTCGAAGCCTATGGGCTGCAACAGATGGGTGTCGACGCGATCGTCGAGCATGGCACTTTCACGCTGGGTCATAGCCACCACCCGCTCCTTCAGCCTCGGGGCGACGTCTTCCAATTCGAAGGCCGGCTGCACGCGGCCAAGCAGCCCGGTCAGTTCGTCATCGGCGCGATCGCGTATGCTCCACTGAGGCTCTTCGGCCTGAGCTACGACAGGGATTATGTTACGACTTCCGCGTGGGTGACTTGGCTTTCGAGCGCTAGCTTCGCGGCAGCGGCCGTCGCCGTTCTCGTGCTGCTCTTTCATCGTCTGTGGGGGCTTTCGCTCGGCGCTAGCGTCTTGGTCGGCGCGGTCTTGGCGTTCGGAACGCCGCTGTTCGCCTACTCCGGCGTTGCTCATCACGACGTCATCGCGGGGGCACTTTTGATTTTCGCGCTCACGGCGAGCGAGGCGGCGCGACGGTCCTCGCGCCGGCGCGAGTGGATTCTGTTCGGAGCTTTTTGCGGCCTCGCGATTTTCGTGTCGATGCTGCCCGCTTTGATCGTGCTGGTCTTTTTGCTTTCTTCGCTGGTCGGCGAAGGCGGCCTCGTCTCTCGCGCGCGAAAGGTTTTGCCTTGGGCCGCCGCGGGTTTCGCGGCCGGCATCGCTCCGCTGGCCGCGCACAACTGGTTTTACTTTCATTCGCCGCTCCGACAGGCCAATACGGCGGGAAACTACGCGGACACTTTCTTCCGGTTTTCGTGGCCGAACTTTTCGCATCACCTGCACGCCTATCTCGGGACCGGCTCGCTTTCGCTCTGGCTTTACGCCCCGTTCGCGGGGCTTGGTCTTCTCTTGTTGGCGCTTCACCTCTGGCGGGAGAAAAACCTGCGTCTTCCCCTCGCGACGGCGCTCGTCGGGATCGCCGCGCACTTCGCCTACATTCTCAACATCGAAACGACCGGCCATTGCCAGTTCGGCCCGCGCTATCTTCTGCCCTGCTTCGCGCTGTTCATGCTGGCGGCGGCGCCGGCCTGGCGCTGGGCTGAAAATCCCGGCACGCGCTACGATCGCGTGCTGCGAACGCTCTTGATCGCGACCGCGATCCTTTCCCTCGTGATCGGCTTCACGGGCGCGCGCTCGGGCACGATGCTCTGCGATCTTTCGCGCTGGATCCCGGGCCGGGTTTTCGCCGGCGCGTTTCCGCAAGCGCACTATCCCCTGCGCGGGCCGATGCTGCTCGGGCTCTCGCTCGTTTTGTTCCTGGGCCCGCGGTACCTGAAGAGTAAAAAGGCCCAGCCTAACCAAGAAGCCCGCTGAGCGGCGGAACGCGAATTTCACACCCGCCTTCGCGTCGATGAACTATCTTCTTTTCTACACGTTTCACGAGGGCAAAGGAGAGGCGATGCGGTTGAATCGGCGCGACGGGATGGGTTCGTTGTTTTTGGCGCTGATCGCCCTGATCGGCTTCATGCCCGCCCTCGCTTCGGCCGCGACTCATGGCGATTACGCGATGATCGGCAGCCTCGCCAAGCTGCCTCGCCCGATCCGCATCGACGACTCGGGCCTGAAGCTCGTGGCCGACGCGAAAAACTGGCACCGCGAAAAAGACGAAGACGGCACCGATCTCCTGAATCTGAAGTCGTCACCCGAAACGCGCGTGGCCGCGATCCGCAAAACCCAGGGCGGCGCGATCGAGGCCCTGGTCGCCTACAGTTTGGCGAAAACCAAAGACAAGAGCGAAGCCGGCCCTGAAAGCTCCTCCGGATTGTTTTTCGGCGCGGGAGGAAAGCTCACCGCGTTCACGGCCTGCGAGGACGAAGGCGCGAAATCGAGCGTAGGCCGCGTGTGCGTGACCGCGACGCCGAAGCTCTGCGAAGGCTTGCGCAAAAACGAAGGCCTCACCATCGCGATTCTTAGAGAGGCCGAGATCTTCGAAATGAGAACTCTCGCGTCGCTTCTGACTCTGCGAGGATCGGATCACCAGCTCGACAACGTCGTTCGCTTCGGCAACCGGCTTGGGCTTAAGTCGGCGCTGCAAACCACGCGCGGGCAGCTGCTCGCGCTCGCAGCCCAGATCGCCAAGGAAACGGGCAAAGCGCCTGCAAGCCCTCCGCCCGCGACCCCGGAGCTCGCCGAGAAGGCGAAAAAGTCGAACGCTCTCACGAAGAACGTGCTTGAAAAGAGTCTTCCTCGGCTCAAGCAAGCTTGCGTCGACACTCGCTTCTAGAGCCCCGGCGATCTTGACTTTCGCAGCGCGCCCCGGTCGATTAGGGTGTGTCGAAAAACGCTCCTAGCTCCATCCGTGTCCTGCACGTCTGCCCTCGCGCGTCCTTCTCGGGACTCGAGTCTTGGGTCATCGACATGGCCAGTTTCCAGCATCGAGCCGGAAGCGGCGTGAGCGAGATCGCGCTCGTCGTTCTCGAAGGCTCGCCGATGGCGGAGCGAGCGGCGGCCGCGGGCGTGAAGACCTTCGCGGTGGAAGGCGCCTTGAGGCCTTGGCGAATCCGCTCCGTCGTCGCCAAAGCCGCGCGCGAGTTCCAGCCCGATGTGGTGCACATGCATGGGGGCCCGGAGTTTCGCGCGCTTCAGCCTTGGCTCGCGTGGCGAAAATGGCTCGCGAGAGAGCGCTTTAAAGTCGTCTTGCAGTTTCACATTTGGATCAGCCACGGAAAGCGCGATCCGCTTCACGCTCTCTCGCTCCGCTTGCTCGACGAAGTTTGGTGTTCGAGCCGGCCCGCCAAGGAGAGCATCGTGCGGCTGCTTCTGGTTCCCGAGAGGAAGATCCGCGTCCTCCGCTACGGGCGCCCCATCGAGCGCATGGCGCCCGAGATCCGCTCGCGCGAGGAAGCGCGAGCGGCGCTGAACCTTCCAAAGGACGCGCTGGTCGTGGGCTCGGTCTCGCGCATCGACAAGGGGAAAGGCTCCGGCGAGCTGGTTCACGGTACTTTGTCGCTGATGAAGGAAAATCCCGCTCTGCATCTCGTCTTGATGGGCGCTCCGACCGACGAGGCCAACGCGCTGGAGTTCTCGGAAAAACTTTTCGCCGAGATCAATAGCTTGCCGGACGATCTCGGGGGCCGTTTGCATGTGCTCGGCAACGTGCCATCCTCATTCCGCAACCTGCGCGCGTTCGATATTTTCGCTTTGCCAACGTATCGCGAGTGTTTTTCGCTGGCGCTGCTCGAGGCGCAGCTCGCGGGCCTGCCTTGTCTTGCGACGGATTCCGGCGGAACCCCCGAGATCGTGATGGAAAACCAAACTGGCTGGCTCTGCGAGCCCGAATCGACTCCGTCATTTGAATCGGCATTGAAAAGGGCGCTTTCTGACCGAGCCCGGTGGAGCGAGTTCGGTGCCAACGCCTCTGCGCGCGTGCGCCGTGAGTTCGACTCCGAACGCGTGCTCGCCGAAACGGTCGAGGGCTATCGCGCCCTGCTCGCGGAGCGCGGCTCATGAGATCCGGCGCCGCTTTCGTTCACCACGGCGCCTGGGGCGATCTCTACGTCGCGACCGCGGCGCTCGCCGAAGTCGCCGCCGAGTTCAGTTCGACCGGCGTCACCGTCGTCGGCTCTTTGAAATGGAAAGACATTCTGGATCCGAAAACGTGGCCGGCCGTTCGTACCATCGTTCACAGCGACGATGGCAAAAGCGGCGATCTTTATCGCGTGGGCGCGCTAGGCGATTGGGAGCTCACCGAGCGCGACGTGGCCTTGACCCGCGTGTTCAAAGGTCTCGCGGCGAGCTTCAACATCCGCACCGAGTCGCTGCGCTTCGGATGGGCGCCGCTGCTCGCCCGAGTTCCTCGCCGGCACGGATCGGCGCCCGCTCCTTGGTCTTGGCTTCTCTACACGCATCGCGCGCCCTGGCTCGGGAAAGACCCCTTGATCCACGAGCGCGATCGCATGCTTCAAGTCGTCGAAGCTCCGAATCGCATCGGCGAGCTCGCGCGCAAATGGAGCGCGGGTTCAGGCTTACCCCGCCTGCGCCTCGCCGATCCCGCGCGAGTCCAAGCGCAGACAGGCGTAGCGAGCGGAAAATACTGGCTTATCAACCCCACTTCCAGCCGACGCGAGAAGGCCTGGCCGTCCTCGCGCTTTCGCGAGCTGTTCGCGCGGCTGAAGCCCCTGCTCGAGGCGCGCGGACTGGAGCTTCGCTTGCTGGGCGCGCCTCCGGAAACCGAGTGGCTGCGCGAGTGTTTGCCCGAAGGGCTCGATCCCGCGCGCTTCATCGTGCAGCCGCGCCGGATCTTCGATCTGATGGACGCGCTCTCCGGCGCAGGGCTCCTGATCACGAACACGAGCTCGGCGCAGTTTCTCTGTCCGGGGCTCGCCACGCGAACGCTGACGCTGATGGGTCGCGCCGATCCGCTCATTTGGGGACCGCTAGGCAGCGACGCGATCGTCGTGCGCGGGGACGCGAAGCCTCTCGCCCCGGGCGAGGATCTTTTCGAGAGCGAGCGACGGGCTTATGAGAGCATTCCGCTGGAGCGCGTGCTCGCGGAGTGCGAGAAAGTTCTTTTGCGCTAACGGGCGCTGGAGTACGCTTTCGCTAGGTTGGGGGGAGCGAAAATGGCCAAAACCGTAAAAAAGAAAAAATCCGCCAGGGAAAAGCGCACCAGCGTTCGCTTCAAACCCGATGAGCAAACCATCGCGAGCCTCGACCTCGAGAACCTCGCCAAAAGCCAACCGTTCCGTCCCACGATCGCCGGGCTCGTGACCCAGGAATCCTACCGGGGCTGCGCTCTTGTCGTCGTGATGTCGCGCGATATGCAGATCGGCGATCGCTTGCGCGTGCGCATCGGTCCCGGTCCGGTGCTCGCCGCCGAAGTCCGCTGGCGCACGGAGCTCGATCCGCAAGTCATGCGCATCGGCGTGATGTATCTCGAGTAACCCATGGAGTGCATGGTTTGCGATAAGCACGGCGAAGGGTTCGAAGCTCTCACGGCTCTGCCCCTGCTCGAGCGCGGCGGTCTCGTGCTCACTCATTTCCCCGTGCTCGACGGTACACCCGCCACGCGCGGACATCTGTTGATCGAAACGCGCCGGCACATCACCGATCTCGCGGAAATGAACGACGACGAAGCCGGGGCCCTCGGTTGGATCGCGCGCGAAGGCACGAAGATGATTCGGCGCTCGTACGGAGCCGAGCACGTCTATCTCTATCGAATCAACGACAAGGTCCCTCATCTGCACTGGCACCTGATCCCGCGTTACCCGACGACGCCTCGCGAGTTCTGGGGCATGAAGATCATGGAATGGACCGGCAGCGAGAAGATCGATCTCGCCGCCATCAAAAAGCTCGTCTCGACGATGAAGGACTAGAGCGTCTTCAGAAGCTTTTCGTAAATGCCGCCGAAGCCGCCGTTGCTCATGATGAGGATGACGTCGCCAGGCTTGGCTTTCTGCTTCAGGCTCGCGACGATATCGTCGACCGTTTCGCAAAGATTGGCGTCCACGCCCTTCTTCTTCAGGTCGCTCATGAGCTTGTCGCTCGAAAAGCGCTGATCTTCGGGAATCGACGTCTGGTTGTACGGTCGCGGAAGAAGCACGGCATGGCCGACGCCGAGGGCGTCCGCGTACTCCTCCTGAAACACGCTTCGGCGCGAGGTCGCCGAGCGCGGCTCGAATACCGAGAACACGCGCGACTTCGGATAGCGGGTTTGCACCGTTTCGATCGTCTGCTTCACCGCAGTAGGATGGTGGGCGAAGTCCTCGATGATGGTGATGTCGTTGGGGCGGCCGATGATCTCCTGGCGGCGCTTGACGCCTTCGAAGCTCTCGATGGCTTTCGCGATCGCGGCGGGCTCGAAGCCGTGGGTCTCGCAAAGCGCGAAGCACGCGAGCGCGTTCTTCACGTTGTACTCTCCGATGAGCTTGAGACTCACCGCCTGCGGCGCCTTGCCTTTGCGATGAATCTCGAAGTCGGTGCCGACCGCCGAGGCACGCACGTTCTTCGCGACGTAGTCGCCGTCGCTCATGCCAAAGAGCACGACGCGGCGGCCCCCGGACTTGAGATGCGCGGCTTCGCGCTTGAGAATGTCGACGATGTTCGCCTCTTCGGCGGTGGTGACGAGAACGCCGTTTTCGGGAAGAAGCTTCAGCAGGCTTTGAAACGCCTGTTTCACGTGCTCGAGATCCCGGTAGATGTCGGCGTGATCGAACTCGACGCTGGTGAGGATCACCGAGCGCGGGCGATAGTGAACGAACTTCGGGACCTTGTCGAAGAACGCGGTATCGTACTCGTCGCCTTCGATGACGAACCAGTCGCCCTCGGGCACGCGATAGCTCTGGCCGAAGTTTTTCGGAATGCCTCCGATCAGGAAGCCCGGCTTCTTGCCGAGACGATCGAGAACCCATGCGGTCATCGACGTCGTGGTGGTCTTGCCGTGCGTGCCGCTGACGACGACGGAATGGCGGTTGGCTATGACGAGCTGACCCATCGCCGACGGAAGACTAGTGAATGGGATGTCATCGCGCGAGAGCAGCTCCTGGGCTTCGTCGTAGGTGCGAGTGATCACGTTGCCGACGATGACGAGATCGGGCTTCGCGGCCTGGAGATTCTCGCGCTTGTAGCCTTCCATGATCTTGATGCCCATGTTCTCGAGCTGGGTCGACATCGGAGGATAGACGTTCTGGTCCGAGCCGGTGACTTTGTAGCCGCGATCCTTCAGCAAGCCCGCGAGCGAGGCCATCGCGGTTCCGCAGATACCCATTAGATGCACGTGCGCGCCAGGAGCGAGATCGATACTGGCGACGGGCTTGCGCTGCTCACTCATGCGGTCTCTCCATTATGGAAGTAGTTTCGGGAGCGAGAGCCGGAGGAGGCTCGGGCACGGGGTCGTTCGCGAAGAGCGCGAGCTTCAGCCGCCCGAAGGCGACCGTGTAGCGCGTTTGATCGCACTTCTTGTCCATCGAAAGCTCGTTGACGCCTTTCAAAAGCTCTCCGAGCAGCAACGCAACCTTCGGCTCGCGACCCTTCTTCCACGCGTCCTCGCCGCCGAGCACGCGGGAGGCCTCGCGCGCGATCGCGTTGCCGTAGGTATGCGAATGCGCCAAGAAGCCCAAGCGCGACGAGGCCGCCGCCGACGTCGCCATCATCCGCTCGCCGAGCTGGCGCCACTTCTCCGCTCGGTCGCCGTTCATCCGCGAAACCGCTTTCTGTATGATTCGGAAGCTCGGCAAGTAGTTCGGCGCGCGCATGCGGCCCAAAACCTCGATCGCCAGCAGGAAAGTCGCCGGCGACTTCAGTCCCCGCGTCTCGATCATCCGCGCGATCGCCGCTTCGGGCGCTTCGAAACGCTGAGCTTCTTCCAGCTTCAACAGCTCCTCTTCGACGCCCGTCGCGAGCGTGAGCCTGAGCGGTAAGCGAAAATATCCGTAGATCCCGTTCCCTTTGTCCTGTTTCTCCAGCTCGTCGAGAACGCGAATGGCGTCTATGGCCGCGGCCGGCGAGCTCGGAGCGTAGGTCGGATTCACGGAGCCGAAGAGATTCGCCTTCATCAACGCGTCGAAATAGCGGATCCACGGATCGGCATTTTCGATCGGCTGCTCGGGGATCGCGCCGCCGATGAAAAGAAACGGCCATTTCTCCGGAATATCGCTTCGGCGCGCGTCGTTCGAAGCGATGCGCAGAACGAACGCCGCGAGATCGACGCGGCCTTCGAGATTGACCTTACCCAGCGCGCAGAGATCGTCGGCTTGCAGCGAGGCGATCACGTCGGTCATCTGACGGTCTTCGGGAACGCTCGCGATCTCGCGCGACGCCGGACGCGCGCTCATCTCCGAGCGGCGCTCCCGGTAGAGGTAGGACTGCAGGCACGCGGTCGCGGCGATGACGAAGAGGATCGCAAAGAAGAAATAGCGCCCCATTCCCTTCATCCGCCGAGCTCCTCGGCGATCCACGTGTGCAGCTTCGGCCGCAAAGCGAGGAACGAACGGTTCTCGCGCGTGGGGTGCACGCGGTTGGAAAGGATCGTCACCAGAAGATCGCGCGCGGGATCGTACCAGATCGAAGTTCCCGTGAAGCCCGTGTGGCCCACCGACTTCATCGAAAACAGCGGACCTGAGCTCGAGCCGCCCTTCGTCGGCACCATGAACCCAAGCGCCCAATCGCCGCGGGTCGCGGGCAATGCGCGTTTCGTGAACAGCTTCACGGTCTCAGGCAGCGGAAAACGCCGCGACTTCTCTCCGCGCATCGCTTTTCTTAGGCCGAGGCCCCAGGCGCTCAAATCGTCGATGGGACCGAAGAGCCCCGCATGCGGAGCCACGCCGCGAAGGGAATGCGTGTTCTCGTCATGCACTTCGCCCTGAAGCACGCGGCCGTGCCACGGGCTCTTTTCCGTGGGAGCGAACGCGGACCTCGCGCGAGGCGCGCGGTTGTCGCGATGAAAATTCGTGCGCGTGAGCCCCAGCATCTCTCGCGTGGCGAGCCAGTTCACGTACAAAGGCGCTTCGGAGATGGCTTCCAACGAAAGCCCCAGCAGGAAAAAATCGAGATCGGAGTAGACGGACTTGAACGGGCCGCGCTGGCGTCCGCGCTCCCGAAGATCCTTGAGAACTTTTCTCTTCAGGACGCTCTCGAATACGCGCCACGCCTCCTCGGGCGTCGTCCCGCGCGAAGTCTTGCGCGAGACTTCCTTGTAGAACGGATACCACCACGTCATGCCCGCCGAGTGCGAAAGCAGATCGCGCAGCCGCGCCGGCTGGCCCGCCGGGAACCAGGCCACCCACTTGCTCACCGGATCGGTCACGCGGAACTTTTTCCGGTCGTGATGAAACATGAGCGTCGTGACCAGGAAAACGATCTTCGTCAAAGACGCCCAGTCGTAGTAGCCGTAGGTGTCGCCCACGCCGAAGTCGGCGACCAAACGGCCGCGCGAGTGAGCCTGGAGTCGGAGACCCGGCGTGGCCTCCCTCCACTCGTCGCCCATCTTGGCAAGAACGCGCTTCTCGAGACCTCTCACGCGTCCGATCCCTTTCGCGAAACTCCGGTCTCGCAGACGAGACGCGCGCGCGCGCCGAGGACAAGCTCGGCCCGCGTTTCGAACGGCACGGGTCTTTGGACGACGTCGTGGCCGGATTTGATGCCGGAGAAAACCGGAAGACCCACGGTGTCGGCGAATCTCTGAAGCACCGCCGGAACGCGCGTACGCCCGTCGGGCTCGAGGCCGCCCGTGAAATCGCCGAACACGATCGCGCGGGCATCGTCGAACAGCCCCGCCTGGCGCATGTGCTCGAAGACGCGGTCGACGCGGTATCCGCGCTCGCCGAGCTCCTCAAAGAAGAGAATGCGTCCGCGCGTTTCCCAGTGGCCCGGCGTCGAAAGACTGCTTTGCAGCGTCACCAGGTTTCCGCCCGTGACGCTCGCGCGGATCGTTCCGCGTTTGCGCGCCAGCGCGTTCATCGGCTTGAGCTTGTCGAAGACGATTTCATTGATTTCGCCGAACAGGAGCTTCTTCAGCTCGCGCACGTAAGCGGGCTTCGCCGAGTCTTTTTTCCCTAGACGATCGAGATGCGGCCCGTGGATCGTGGGCCAACCCCACGCTTGCCCGAGATAGACGTGCAAGCTCGTGATGTCGGAAAGGCCGATGAAGATTTTCGCGCGCCCTTTCGGCTGACGCAGACGAGAGAGCTCCGGGATCAAGCGAATCGATCCGTAACCGCCGCGCAGACACCAGATCCCCGCGGAGTCCTCCGCGAGGAGCGCTTCGCGCAGCTGACGGAAGCGCGTGCGATCGTCGCTCGAACAGAGCACGTCGCGGCCGAAGATTTTCTGGGGCACGCGCGGCTTCAATCCCCATTCGCGGAGAAAACGAATCGCGCCGTCGAGCTCCTCGGGTTTGCACGCGAAACCGGGCGCGACGAGATCGACGATGTCGCCCTCGCGGAACGGAAGCCAACGATTTTTAGTGGTTTCGGACGCCAACGACTCAAATCCTTTCGAGCGTTCGGATACGTACTTTTCGGTATTCCTAGAACGATACTCGAGACGAGCAAGACCGACAATTTCCCGAGGAACGCAGGGCCGATTCCCGACCTGGATGAAGGGCCAGCAGAATTCCGGACGACAAATGTCCCAAGTCGAGCCATTCTCTCGCCGGAATTGCCAATATGCATTCCAAGCCTCTGCCATCAAGCTTGCATCAGGGGGACAAGATGCGAGTGCTACTGGGGCTTTCTTCGGCGTTCCTGATCACCATCGTCTTTCAGGCTTGCGGAAAGCCTTTTGCCTCGAAGTTTGGCTCCTCGCGGACCAAGCTGTTCGCGGTCGCGCTCTTCGCGCCGGAAATGGGCGACGAGGTCCTCCCGGTCCCGTCGGATCCCACTTCTCCGGACACCGTAGAGCTGGATCCCGAGCAGGCCCCCTCGCCGACTCCGAGTCCCTATGACTACGCTTCAACCCCGACCCCGACCCCGAAACCAGATACTCCTTATACTCAGGAGGTCGATGCGGTCTGCACCAAGGACGGTGCGGCCCACATCGGCGGCACCGTAGCGAGTGCCGCCCCGGTTCATACGTACATCGTCGACGGAGCCGGTCAAGTCGCCTGCACGATCAACGACCCCGAAATCCGCGCGACCTTGCTCAAGGAGCGCAAACTCGTCATCAAAGACTTCAGCGCTCGATGCCCCGGCTTGACTCAAGGGATCTACAGCCTGCAGTTGAATTCGCCTTCGAGCTCCAATCTCCTTTCGCGAGAGGAAAGACATCCCTCGGTCACCTCCTTCATGGCCTCCAACTGCAACAAGATCGCGCCTTGGGCTCCTGAGCGCATCTGCTTCGCGTGGTACAACTTCAACGTGGCAAGCGCCGTGCCCTACCGGGTGAAAGTGACCAGGGATCCCTATGGACGCGCTTCGCTTGAATCTTATGAGCCTCATCCTCCGGCCGTGCTGATGGACTACGAAGGTGACGAATCCAAATGCCACGTGTCCGCAAGTCCCTTGATCGTGCAGATTTTCAAAGGAGACCCGAGGCCGCGTCAAATCCAGCTGTCCGCGCCGGCCGCGGGCGTGCGCTTCGACATTCTCGGCAGAAACAGCCGGCCGGCTCCATACGCGAAGAAACTCATTTCATGGTTCACACGAGAGACCGCCGCGGGAAACTACTTCATCACCCTACCGGACGCGCACGGAGAAGTTCGCGGCATCGACCAGCTCTTCGGCGACAACACGCTCGGACCCGACGGAAAGTTTGCCGCCAATGGATACGAAGCTCTCAGGAAGTGGGACGGTCGTCTCGAAGGCGGCAGGATCGATCGGGCGCGAGCCGACGGCATCATCAGTAGGACCGATCCTGTTTTCTCGCGCCTGCGTTTCTGGTCGGACTCGAGCGGCGACGGCAAGGCCTCGTTGACCGAGCTCTATCGCGCCGAGGAGCTCGGAATCGAGTTCATCAGTCTCGATTACGACCGTCACTACAGCGAAACAGACCGCTTCGGTAACTCCATCAAAATGAAGTCCACCGTTCGTACCATCGACGGCCTCGACCACGTCATGTACGACATCTGGTTCAGAATTACGAACTGAAGAGGGCACAAGAGGACGGTCCCGCGTTTAGCGGGGCATGTTGTCGCAAAACACGTTCGTGCGCCTGGCATTCAGTCCGCTGCACAGAGTAACGCCACCCCGGTAACTCGTGTGGTTATAGGCCTGCGGGCCTGCGCTGCAGGGTACGCTTCCGGTGCAGGACGAATACCCCGCCCCCGGACCGCCGAACGGTCCGCAGTACTTTCCCGTAGTGAAGATCGCGTTGCAGACTGGAGTACAAGCGTTCGTTCCCGGCACCCAGTTGCCGCCGGAGCAAGTGAACGAGCACGACCCGCTGGATTTCGAGTCGCAGGCGCCGGCCGTGGTGCCGCCAGGACTCGCCGGCAGCTGACAGAATCCAATCGTCGTCGCCGCGCACGGAACGGGTGGCGCCGTGCAGACGTTGGAAATCGACGTCCAAGTCCCCGCGTTGCATCGGTAGGAGCATGCGCCCGTCATTCCCCCGGTGCACGTTCCGCTCGTTCCACCGTGAGCGACGGCCGCGAGCTGACAATTCGCGATCGTCGTGGCAAGGCACGGAGCGGGACAAATGCACGTTCGACTCACCGGAGGCTTCATCTCACGGCAGAGAAGGTCGTTGACCGTGGCACCGTTCGCAAAGCGGCAGGCCACACTTTGGGTTTGTGTCCCGCCCGGACAGGCGCAATCGCTCCAACCGGTCGCGTACCATTTGAAACTCGCTGGAAGGATGCGGCGGTAGCGCTCGATCGAGCGACTCTCGGTGTTGATGGCCATCTTGGCGGTCGCCGGCTTGTATCTCAGGCGCACTTTGAATTCGATCAGAGGATTTATGCAGTTGCCCGGGTTGCAGATCGCCGTCCACGTCAAATCGTAGCGAAACGGACAGCTGTCGCTGCCCGTTGTATCGTTGAAGTCCAGGCACGGCGCGCCCTTCGCATTGAACCCGCTCGTTGCACTAGCGCCGTCGACGACGACGACGCCGTTGGCATCAACAAGAGTGAATGTCTGATCGCGGATCTCGGTGCCGCCGTCGACGCATGCCGTGACCGCTCTCAGACACTCCATGCGGCCACTGGAGTACGCGCCGATGCTCGAATTCGCTTCGACCGTGCGCTGCAAGGCGAGGTCGTTCGCAAGAACGGCGATGATGTTCATGCGAAACTCGTCGATCTGGGTCAACGAGTAGGTGCGGTTTTGAACCTCGGCCGTCTGCACGAGCACGAAGCCCATGCCAAGCAGAACCACGCACCCGAGACCGGCGGCGATGATCAACTCGATCAAGCTGAGACCGCGCTGATTCCGCATCTTCACTTCGCCGTTCGGTATGTGTCAGGCAGAGAATAATTCGCCTTATTAATCGGGCGCGACGGCGTCGCCGCGCCAGTCGCTATATCGAGAGGCGCCGAGATCTTGACGATCGGATCGGTGCAATTGGTCGCGGAAGAACAAACCGTCGACCAAGTCAGGTTGAAGCGAAACGGACACGCGGCCGATGGATAGGACCCGCAAGCTTCGCCTTTTTCAGACAGCCCGTTCGCGGAGTTTCGCGAATCGAAGAGGACGGTACCCTTGGCGTCGACGAGCGCGAAAGTCTGCGCGTTCATCGGCACGCCTCCAACCACGCAGGGCTGCGAAAGATTCAGACACTCCATCGCGGCTCCGTTGTAGTCGAGCGTAGCTTGCCACGAACGAGGATCGAGCGCGACCGCCACGAAGTTTCTTCTCGCGATGTCCAGCTGCATGGGAATGGCCAGGGTCGCCGACTGGCGCATCAGGCTCAGATTCATTCCGGCGAGACTGAGGAGCACGGCCGAAAGAACGCCGACCGAAAGCATCAACTGCACCAGTCCGATTCCAGATTGAGATGAGAAGCGTCGTCGTGCGTGAATGTTCATGAATCAGATGCCGCGGAGATTGCCCTTGGGATCGAGGTCCAGGCCGAAGAGCGCGGTGGGATACTTGCCGTCGAAACAAGCGGAGCAAAATCCGCCTTTTTCCCCGCGCACCGCAGCCTTCAACCCCTCTATTGAAAGATACCCGAGGGAGTCGGCGCCTACAAATTCGCGGATGCGTTCGAGACTTTGGTTAGCCGCGATCAGTTGAGATTTTTCAGGGGTGTCCACGCCGTAGTAACAGGGCCCGATCGTGGGGGGCGCGGCGATCCTCAAATGGACCTCTTTGGCGCCCGCGGCGCGCACGAGACCCACGATCTTGCGGCTGGTCGTGCCGCGCACGAGCGAGTCGTCGACCACGACGACTCGCTTGCCCTTCAGGACCGCCATCTGGGGATTGAGTTTGATTTTCACGCCGAAGTCGCGGATCGACTGCTGGGGCTGGATGAAGGTTCTGCCGATGTAGTGGTTGCGGATGATCCCGAGCTCGAAGGGCTTCCCGCTTTCCATCGCGTAACCGATCGCCGAAGGCACGCCGCTATCCGGAACCGGAACGATCATGTCGACGTCGACGGGATTCTCGCGAGCGAGGATCTGGCCCGCGCGCTTTCTGACTTCGTAGACGCTCTCGCCGAAGACGATCGAATCGGGCCGCGCGAAGTACACGTGCTCGAAAACGCACTTCGCGGCCGGCGCCTTTTTCTCCATGCGCATCGAATGCTCGCCGTTCTCGTCGACCCACCAGATTTCGCCGGGCTCGATCTCGCGGATCAAACGCGCGCCGATCAAGTCGAACGCGCAGGTTTCGCTCGCGATCACGTAAGTCGGCTTGCCGCCAAACTTGTCTTCCATGGTACCGAGCACGAGCGGCCGGAAACCATAGGGGTCGCGCGCGACGATCAGGGATTTATGCGAAAGGATTCCGAAGCTGAACGCGCCCTCGATGCGCTCCAGACACGTCTTCACGCATTCCATCAGGTCGGCGCTCGGGTTGCGCGCGAGCATGTGGAGCACGATCTCGGTGTCGTTGGTGCCCTGGAAAATCGAGCCTTGAGCCTTGAGCTCTTTCTTCAGGGGCTCGGCATTGACGATGTTGCCGTTGTGAGCGACGGCGATGGGCCCGTTGTAGAGCTGAGCCGTCAGCGGCTGGGCGTTGCTGATCGAGTTCATGCCCGTCGTCGAGTAGCGCACGTGACCGACGGCCGCGGTGCCCGGCAGCTGATTCAAATTTTCGTCATTGAAGACGTCGGCGACGAGACCGAGGCCTTTGATCGCCCGGTGCGTCTCCCCTTCCAGGGCCACGATTCCGGCGGATTCCTGGCCCCGGTGCTGGATGGCATAGAGTCCGAGATACGTGAGGCGGCTCGCTTGCGGATGGTTCCAAACGCCGAAAACGCCGCACTCGTCATGCCAGGATTTAAGGGAGCCGCTCAAAGTTCTGCCTCCATCCGGATTGGTAGCTTTCGGTGACCGTCGACAGGTCCATGTCGATCAAGCCGGCGATCTCGAGGCGGTCTTTCTCCGTGCGGCCGAGATGGTGCAGCTGCACCGCCGGACACGCCTGCTTCACCGTCTCGAATGCCGCTTCGAACGTGGCCGTTCTCGCGGCATCGACCGCGAAAACCGCTTCGTAGAGATGCTCCTCGAAAATCGCCGTCGCGTCGACGGCCGCGCGGATCGGTTTCATGGCGTCGAAGCCAATCCAGGCGCCGATGCCCTCCACCGACATGCGGGCGAGCGTATACGCGATCCCGAGCTTGCCGACCGCGCGCGTGGCCTCGACCCCGGGCTCAAGCGAGAGCGTTCTCGCCGCGCGGATATAAGCCCCGATGTTCTTCACGTCGAGATCGCCCATGCCGAGGATGCGATCCTGACGGATCTCCTGGCGAACGCCGCCGGTCACGAGGCCCGGCAAGCGCAGGAGGAAAATTCTCAAGTCCGGGCGCGTGAACACGCTGCGCGGAATCGCATTCACCGTTTCGCGCAGGCCCACCAGGCCAGTGGACGGCGTCGGCGTGATGTTCTTGCCCATCGTTTCGTTATAGAAGCTGACGTTGCCGCTGATGATCGGCGCCTGAAGCTCCTCGCACATCGAACTCATGCTCCGCACGCTCGCGACGAACTCGCTCATCACGTGCTCGCGCTCGGGGTTGCCGTAGTTCAGGCAGTCGGTCACCGCCAGAGTCTCGAAGCCCTTCAGCGCGAGCTCGAGCGCGGGATACGCGATCGAATCGATACCGCCGATGCGGGCGTCGAAGCGCATGACGTGCGGACGGCAGCCGAGCACGACGCCCAAGCCCCGACCCGAGTCCTTCAATCGCACGATGCCGACGGAGTCGCGGCAGTCGCGGGCGGTGGAAGCGCCCACGTGTCCATCGTATTGGCGGTAGATCCACTCTCGCGAGGTTCCGCGCACGTTCCCCATGAATTCCTTAAGCGCCGCGGTCGGGTCTCTCTCCTCGATGACGATCTCAAGCCGCTTGTCCACTCGATGCTGCGGCGGCAGCTCCTTGAATGGCCGCTCGTATTGGGGAGCGTTCTCGACGAGAAGGTCGGGATCGATATCGGTGAGGATCTCGCCTTTCCAGCGCAGCTCCACCGTGCGCTTCTCTTTCACTTCGCCGATCTTCACTGCGTCGAGACCCCACCGATGGAAAACCTCGGCGAGCTGATCAAACTTCGCCGGCTCACAAATGAGAAGCATGCGTTCCTGGCTTTCCGAAAGCAGGATCTCTTCGGGCTGCATGGTGCTGTCGCGAAGCGGAACTTGGTCGAGATCGAGCGTGAAGCCTACTCCGCCCTTCGACGACATCTCGAAACTCGAGCTCGTCAAGCCCGCGGCACCCATGTCCTGGATCGCGACGACGAGCTTCTGCCTCATCACCTCCAGGCAAGATTCGATCAAAAGCTTTTCATAGAAAGGATCGCCGATCTGCACGGTCGGGCGCTTGCTGGCGGAGTCCGCCTCGAAGCTCTCCGAAGCCATCGATGCCCCGTGCACCCCGTCGCGGCCCGTTTTCGCGCCGACGTAGACGACCCAGTTACCGGGGCCCTTCGCGCGCGAAAGAAAAATCTGGTCGCCAGGGCGGAACAGGCCAACGGCCATCGCGTTCACGAGAATGTTGTTGTCGTAGGAAGAGTGGAACTCCGTTTGCCCAGTGATCGTGGGCACTCCGACGCAGTTGCCGTAGCCGCCAATGCCGCGGACGACGCCGTCCACGAGTTGCTGCATGCGCGGCGCCTTCGGCGTCCCGAAGCAGAGATAGTCCGCGAGCGCGATCGGGCGCGCGCCCATCGTGAAGATGTCGCGCAAGATGCCGCCGACGCCGGTCGCGGCGCCCTGATACGGCTCGATGAAGCTCGGGTGATTGTGGCTCTCGATCTTGAAGGCGACCCGCTCGTCCATGCCGAGATCGACGACGCCGGCGTTCTCACCGAAGCTCTCCATCACGCGCGGGGATTTATTGAAGAGCTTTTTCAGGTGAACCTTGGAGCTTTTATAGGAGCAGTGCTCGCTCCACAGCGCCGAGAACAGCGCCCATTCGACCGGCTTAGGCGTACGTCCGAGCAGATCGCAAATCTTGCCGTACTCGCCCTCGTTGAGACGATACGTTTTGAGCTTCGTCTTGATCTCGTCGTTGACCGGCCACTTCATTCTTAAAGCTCCCCAAAAATCAAAATTCGAAAAACGCCGAGCCGTCGACGCCACCCATCCAGGCGTACATCGCGCGCTCCGGATGAGGCATCAGCGCCGCGACGTTCTTGGAGGCGCTCATCACGCCCGCGATGTCGGCGACCGATCCGTTGGGATTGCGCGAATAGCTCCACCAGATCTGCCGGTTGTCCTGAAGCCGCTTGAGCTCGTCGCCCTCGGCGTAGAACCGGCCGTCGGCGTGCGCGATCGGCAGACGCGCCCCCTGTCCTCTCTCGAAAGCCGAGCCGAAAAAGCTCTGTTTGTTTTCGAGCTTCAACTCCACCCAATCGTCGATAAAGCGCTGGCCGACGTTGCGGGTGAGCACGCCGGGAAGCAGTCCCGCTTCGCAGAGAATCTGAAAGCCGTTGCAGATACCGAGAACGGGCGTGCCGCGCCCCAGGGCGGCTTCGCGCACCGACTTCATCGCTGGAGCGCGCGCGGCCAAGGCGCCCGAGCGCAAGTAATCGCCATAGGAAAAGCCGCCGGGCAGAAACAGCGCGCGATAGGCTTTCGGGTCGAACTGATCCGCGTGCCAGAGCCATTCGACTTTGCGGCCCTTGGCTTCGAGCGCCTCGAAGACGTCGCGATCGCAGTTGGTTCCGGGAAAGCGCAGGACTCCGACGGGCAAGCTCATAGTTTTTCCAGCTCGTAGGTTTCGATCAAAGGATTGCACAACACGAGCTCCGCCATGGCTTTCGCTTCGCTCATCGCTTGGTCGACGCCGCTTTCGGGGATATCGAGGACGATGTAGCGCCCGACGTTGCAGGCGGTGAGGTTGCGTCCGTTCTGGCGAAGCGTGTTCTCGACCGCGCGGCCCTGGGTGTCCAAGACTTCCTTACGCGGCATGACCTTCACTCCGATTCTCATAAATCCTCCGTCAGACTTTCTTTTCCCACTGGGTACGCAAGCGCTCGAAGACCTGCTCGTAGCTTTCCTTCACGTTGCCGAGATCGCGCCGGAACCGGTCCTTGTCCATGCGCTCGCCGGTCGACTTGTCCCAAAGCCGGCAGCTGTCGGGAGTGATCTCGTCGGCGAGCACGATCGCGCCGTCGGAAGGGCGGCGGCCGAACTCGATCTTGAAATCGACGAGCTTCAGGCCCACGGCGCCGAAAAACTCGATCAGCCCTTCGTTCACCTTCAAAGCGAGTCGTTTCAGATCGTCGAGCTCGCCTTGCGTCTTCACTATCTTCAGCATGAGCGCCTGCTCGTCGCTGATGAACGGATCCGCGAGCGCATCGTCCTTGTAATAAAACTCGGTCAACGGCTTCTCCAGAGGCGTGCCTTCTTCGATGCCGAACTTCTTCGCCGTCGAGCCCGCGAGAATGTTGCGGACGACGACTTCGACTTTCAACATCTCGAGCTTTTCGGTCACCATCTCGGTAGCGCCGACGTCCGCAACGCGGTGGCTGGGCACTCCCCTGTTCTTCAGATACCGGAAGACCAGCGAAGTGATATCACGATTGATGCGGCCTTTATTCTCGAAGGAGCCTTTTTTCTGGGCGTTAAACGCCGTCAAACTGTCCTTGAATTCCTGAAGCACCCATTCGGGATGGTCTTGGATGCGGAAGAGCCGTTTGGCTTTTCCTTCGTACATCAGTTCGCCCTTGCGATACTCGATGCTCATTTCGACCTCGCTTTCGGTTTCTCTTTCCTTGGAACCCCGGCGGCCTTGAGAACCCCGGCGCGCTCGAGCGCTGAGCGAATGGCGCGCACGTGGCGCTCGCCCGTGAATACGGCTTCAACCTCGCCGGCCTTCAGGTGTTTCTTGACGCTAGCGTCGGAGAGCGCGGCCTCGCGCAGATTCGAGCCGGGCTTCAGCTGGTGGCTGAGCCGTTGCACGATCGCGTAGGCTTCCTCGCGGCTCAACCCTTTGTCGACGAGCGCGAGCAGAAGATGCGAGCTGAACAGTTGCCCCCTCGAGAGATCCATGTTCTCGCGCATGCGGTCTTCGTCGACCTCGAGCCCCTCAACGAGCTTGGTCATGCGGTCGACGGCATAGTCGCAAAGGATGAACGCATCGGGAAGCACCACGCGCTCGACGGAGGAGTGGCTGATGTCGCGCTCGTGCCAGAGCGCGACGTTTTCGAGCGTCGCCTGCGCGTAAGCCCGCAACAGACGCGCGCAGCCCGTTACGTTTTCGGCCGAGATCGGGTTTTTCTTGTGGGGCATGGCGCTTGAGCCCTTCTGCCCTTTCGCGAACCCCTCGGTGACTTCGCCGACTTCCGTGCGTTGCAAATGGCGAAGCTCGACGGCCAGACGCTCCAGCCCGGAACCTACGACGGCCAGCGCCCAAAGCAGCTCGGCCATACGGTCGCGCGGCACCACCTGCGTCGCGATCGTCTCGGGCTGAAGGCGCAAAGCACGCGCGACGCCGTCTTCGACGAGCGGAGTTTGCGTGGAGTAGGTACCGACGGCACCTGAGAGCTTGGCGATCTCGGTTTGTTTCAGCGCGCGAGAAAGACGCTCGCGATTGCGGACCGCCTCGGCCCAGAAGCCCGCGAGCTTCATGCCGAACGACGTGGGCTCCGCGTGCATGCCGTGCGTGCGGCCCGCGCAAAGCGTTTCGGAGAACTCGCCCGCCCGCTTTCTGAGCGCCGCCTCGAGAGTCTCGAGCGAGCGCATCACGATCAAGCCCGCGTCGCGGATCTGCAGCGCCAACGCCGTATCGAGAACGTCGGAGCTCGTCATGCCGAAATGAACGTAGCGGCCCATGTCCCCCACGTTCTCGGCAACGCTGGAAACGAACGCGATCACGTCGTGACGGGTCGTCTTCTCGATCTCGTCGATGCGGTCGACGGAAAATTTTCCTTTGGTTCGGATCTGGCGGGCGGCGTCTTTCGGGATGAGACCGAGGTCGGCTTGCGTTTCAGCGACGGCGATCTCGACCTCGAGCATTTTCTGGAAGCGGTTCTGGAGCGCCCAGACCGCGCCCATTTCAGGTCGTGTGTAACGCTCGATCACGGAGAACGACTCCTTCGCGCTTCCTTCGCCTCTCTCTTCGCTTCGACGGCGAGCCAGCGCTCCTTGAGTTTTTGCAGCTTGCCGAGAGTCTGCGCCTGCACGCGGAACTGGCCCAGCCAGTCGAGCGTCAGCTGCTCCTCGGGTCCGGCGAAACACAGATTGGCCGCGCGAAGCTTCGCGAGGCGCTCGCGCGCGCCCTCTTCATGCAAGACGAACGGTACGGGGCCGTCCTTCGGCTCCTGCGGAACCTGCGTCGTCTGCGGCGATGACCGAGGGAATCGCTGGCCGAGCACGCGCTCGACGTCGTGGCTGATCTTTTCGAAGTACGCGCGATCGTTGCGCGCGCGATACGGGATTCTCATCCAGGCGTCGACGGCTTTGGCGCCCGGGCACGCGCGCAGGATCATGAAATTCGCATGCGTCCACGGCAGGAACGGGTCCTCCAGCAGCGCGCTGAAACCGGGAATCTGATCCTCGGCGAGCGGGCCTCTGAGGCCGACGCGGTAGCGCGCCCAATACCACGTGGGCTCGATGGCGCCCTTTGGATAAAGCGCGCCGCGCACGCTCTCGGGGAACACCTGCGTTTCCTGGCTCGAGAGCATCCACACGAGCGAGCGGGTCCGTTCGGCGCCCGACTTGCCTTCCTCCACTTCGACTTCGATGACGTCGACTTGGCCGGCCTCGAGGCGAATGTCCTTCACTTTCGCGCGCGGACGCACGACGCAGCCGACGTCGAGACAGGCGCGCAAGCCCAGCGAACGCGTGTCGCGCGTGCCAAGGCGCATGAAGCAACGCGAGAAGAGCGGCGAAGGCTCGGCCATCCGCAAAGCGAGATGATTCTCGGCGATGACGGGCGAAGCGAGCTGATGAGCGAAGTGCGCGAGCCACGTTTCCGAGAACGGTCTCGTCGCGAGCGTCTTCCGCGTGCGCGCGGTTTCGCCCGCGGGATGGGTCGACTTGCGCAGGTAGCTTTCGACGGCTTCGGGGACGTTTTTTTTCCGGAGAAGGAACGAGGTCAGCGGGCTGCGGAACTCAAGCGGGCCTTCAGGGAGCCACATTGAGAAACCGGTCGGGCATTCTTTGGAGATGCCTTCGTCCTCGATCCGGGAACATTGGCTGGCGAGGGTTTCTTGGCCTTCGAAGAAACCGAACGGTCCTTCGACGTCTTCAGGGGACCAGCCGCCGAGCCGCTCGGAGACGTCGACGAGCGTGACTTTCCACCCCTGACGGGCCAGCTCCTGCGCGAGCCAGTTCCCGCGTCCGAAGGCGGAAACGATCACGGTGTCGGCGCAAGATTCCATCGGCGGATCGCCTCCTTGACGGTGCGCTGTTCATCGACGTGGACGAGAAATTCGGCTTGGTCCAGAGAATACCCACGGACCTCGTCCGCTTTCAAGCAACGTCTTCGGCAAAGTACGCGCCCTGAATCGACTTCCGCCGTCACGAGATGGACGCTCAATCCCATGTCGGCGCGGTCTGTATGCGCGCGCTCGATGCTGTTCAATCCTGGGTAGTTCGGCAGCAGCGAAGGGTGCAGGTTGAGAATGCGTCCCGTCCAGCGATCCACGAAGGAAGCGGGAAGAACTTTCATGAAGCCGGCGAGGAAAATATGACTGATTCCCCTCGCGCGAAGCAAGGCATCGAGCGCTGCCCAATCGATTTTCTTGGTACCCGCGGCAACAGGCGCAAGCTCGGTCGAAACTCCCGCCCGCCTGGCGCGTAGCAGGCCCTGAGCCTGGGCAGAGGAGCTCACGACGAGGCGCACGTCGATCTCGTCGCCGAGATCGAGAAGCGCCGCCAAATTCGAGCCGCGACCGGAGATCAGGATCCCCCACCGCGGCTTCATCAATACTGAACCTCGGGCTCGGCGTCAGCGGCGCCGCGACCCTTTTGGATGGTGCCGAGCGGATACGACTTCATGCCGTGCTTGGCGATCGCGCGGTCGATTTCCGCTTGGGTGCCGTCGGCGACGATCAGAACGAGGCCGATGCCGCAGTTGAGCGTCTTCAGCATGTCGATGCGCGAAAGCCCGGTGCGGTCTTGCACCGTAACGAACGGCTTCGGCCACGCCCAATCGATGAGCGGAAGTGCCGTGCCCTTGGGCATGACGCGCGGAATGTTCTCCGTCCCACCACCGGTGATGTTGGCGACGGCGTGCAGCTTCTCCAAGCCGGCCGTTTTCAAGAGATCGAGAACGAGCGACGCATAGAGATGCGTCGGCTTCATCAACTCCTCGCGCCACGCATCGAGATCTTTCTCGAAGACTTTCCGAAGAAGCGAGAAGCCGTTGGAGTGAAAGCCGGAGCTCGAAACTCCGATCACGCGATCGCCGATTTTCACGCGATGGGCTCCGAGCGTGCGATCTTCGTCGACGACGCCGATGGCGAATCCCGCGGCGTCGAAATCGTTGCCGTGGTAGACGCCGGGCATTTCAGCGGTCTCACCACCGATCAGCGCGCATCCAGACGCGTGACAGGCATCGCGAACGCCCTTCAAAAACGACTTCGCGGCCTCGAGCTCGAGCTTTCCGGTCGCATAGTAGTCGAGGAAAAAGAGCGGCTGAGCGCCGCAACAGACAAGATCGTTCACGCACATCGCGACGAGGTCCTGGCCCACGGTATCGTACTGCTTGAATTGGGCGGCGAGCTTGATCTTGGTCCCGACGCCGTCGGTGGAGCTCACCAGACAGGGCTTCTTCATTTCAGGAAATCCCATGCGAAACAGGGCCGCGAAGCCCCCGATCCCCGATACGATGCGCTCTTTGTGTGGAAACTGCGAGGGCGAGGTCTCTTTGAGCCATTCCACCAGCTGATCACCGGCTTCTACGTCAACGCCGGCGGCCTTGTAGTCCATGCCCACCCCTCTCGGAAATGCCCGTATTCAACACCGGACCCTCGCTCGAGGGCAAACGCTTTGTCGCGAAATCAAGAACGCCCCTAGGGAAAGCGCGGGTCTCGGCCTGTCGGGCCTGTCGCCGCCTGACCAATGTTTCGACACTCGCTAGAGTCCTGGCTACCGCCTCCAGGCCCTGTCCTTGCTCCCTATAACACTAACTGTTACGCTTAGTTTTGATACATTTGCTTGTCGATTTCGGGGGATGCATGGGCCATGTCAGTCAGCTCGGGGGACGCCTGCTCGCGATCAGCGCGGCGGTCTTACTGTGCTGGGTTGCCGACGCGAACGCCTCAGGCCAGTTGCCCGGCTCGTACCGGCTGCTCGGTCCGGCGAGTACGGCTCCGTCCTATCCCGGCGTCTTGATCGCGCAAGCCGACGCCGACGACGCCTACGATCCCTTCGCCGACTACTCTGAATTCGAAGAATCGATGGACGAGGAAGAAGACATCAACTTCTTCCGCAACGGCCGCCTGCTCACTCTGGGTTTCATCGGCGGCTACCGCGGCTGGACGGGCGTCCTCGGCGAGATCTACACGTCCTCGCCCACGTTCGGCGTGTTCATGTCCTACTTCTTCGACCTGCGCTTCGCGCTCCAATTCGGCATCCTCATCAGCGACCACGCGATGGTGATCAATCTTCCCGACGAGACGATCCAGGGCAATACCAGCATCAACGACATCTCGTTCATGCTGAAGTACTACTTCAACACGCAAAACGTGACTCGCGGCCTTGCCGATCTGAACCCTTACGTCGTGGGCGGTTTCTCGCAGGTGTACCGCACGTTCACCGTCAGCGGTTACAACGAGTTCTCCAAGGACTCCGCCTTCGGTTTCGACATCGGCGGAGGTATCGAGATCCCGATGATGAAGAACAAGATGTTCTTCGGCATCCAAGCGATGTATCAGCTCGTGAACTTCGCTGACGAGAACAAGGAAGTCATGGACTCCAGGGACCGTCCCACGGGTGTCTTTCCCCGAGGCGACTCATTCCATATCTTGGGCGTCTTGGGAGTAAACTTCTAAGAACGACGCGGCTCATTCTCGACCATCGACTAAAATCACCATCTTAATCTCGCGTTGGACCATCGCGGCCTCAACAACGGTCGACTCGCGTCCGAAGAATCTCAAGTCACACGAAGCCGATACAGGTTTCGTACCCACCTCTTCCAAGGAGAAGAAATGAAGACCTGCTACTACAAGTTCGGTACCCATAAGTGCCACGCTTACTGGAAGACCGCCGGTCACGGCTACGAAGTCGCGTTTTACTTCGGCGACAAGTGCGTGTTCATGGGTAACTTCGTTCACCGCGCGGAAGCCGCGAAGTGGTGGACCAAGATGAACAAGGAGCTGAAGACCTTCGGCAAGCGCTACGGCGTCGGCCCGAACGCGTCCTACACCTGGTACGCGAAGTTCTGCTCGAACCATCTCTACAAGTGCTACTACGGCTTCCTCGACACCCAGTTCGCGAAGTATCAGCGCACCTACACCACCGCGGTGAAGCGCGACACCCGCAAGCACAACACGATGAAGAAGAGAGCCGACCATTGGGAAACCTACGGTTTCCGTAAGACGGCTTAAGTTTCGACTCTCGAAACTTGATTCGGCGCCCGCCCTCTTCGAGGAGCGGGCGTTTGCTTTTTTACAAGGGCGTGCCCTCTTCCCCTTAGATCGGCGTCGCCTCGATGATGCTGCCGAGAGAAACCGTCGGAACGATCCGCTCGAGTTTGAAGCCCGCGCTCGCGAGCAGCTCGCGGTAGTCGCCCTTGGTGCGCTCTTTCCCGGTCGTCACGACCAACATCTCGAGATCGAGGAATTTCGAGAAGTGCGGTTCGTTGGGTCCCGGCACGACCGACTCCAGAAGCAGGAGCTTGCCGTGCGCGGGGATCTTTTCGCGGATCCGTTTCAAGATCGTGCGCGACTCCTCGTCCGACCAGTCGTGGATGATGTGCTTCATGACATAGGCATCGGCTCCCTCGGGCGCCGTCTCGAAGAAGCTGCCCTCGACGACGTCCGTACGCGGCGAGAGTCCCGCCGTGCGGAAATGATCGGCGGCGACCTTCGCGACGTGCGGAAGATCGAAGAGGATGCCCCGCGATCCGGGGGCGCTCTTCAAGATCGCGGCGAGCAGCGAGCCGTGGCCGCCGCCGACGTCGGCGATCGTCTTAAAGGGCGTGAAATCGTAAGCCGCAAGCAGCGCTTCGATCGCCATCTTCGAAACATTCGTCATCGCCTTGTCGAAGGTCTCCGCTTTCTCGGGGTGTTTGGCGAGATGCTCGAAGGGCTTTTCGCCCACGACGTGTTCGAAAGCATTCTTGCCGGTCTTCACCGAGTACTCGAGCGCGCCCCAGTTGGCCCAGTTCATCTGGCCCTGGAAGATCGACATATAGCGAAGCGACTGCGGATGATCCGTGCGCAGGCATTTGCCGACCGACGTCAGGAGGAAAACACGGCCGCGTTTTTCCGTGAACAGACCCACGACCGTCAGCGCGCGCAGCAAACGATAGAGCGCCTCGGGATCCGCGCCGACTTTCTCCGCGAGATCATCCGCCGAAGCGCCGTGCTCATCGATGTGATCGGCGATGCCGAGGCTGGCCGCGACCGAGATCGCCTGCGAGATCCATTGCCCGCTGACGAGCTCCATTAAGACCACCGGCGGCGGTACGAGGTTCTTCTGGATCTTCGTGAAGCCGGTGCGAATCCGGTTGATCGCGTTGATCACCCGAAGCGGCGGCGCTTTGGGAATTCTCTTGGCGATCTCGGGGTGGCTGGTGGCACGGGCGACGACGGACTTCACGACGGTTTGCACGGGCATGACGAGGCTCTCCTTCACGTTAGCGGAATCTGAAGACGAAATAGTGTGCGAAGAAGCGCTCGAGGGCAACCGTCGCGAACTCGATGACGATCGGTGCCCCGACCATTGTCGCGACGCTACGTTGCTCAGCGGCGCAGGAGACCCCATGCCGCCAAAAGCAACGAGGTGACGATCACGCCCGGCACGAGCCAACGGATCGCGAAGAGCCAGTGGGAATAGAGCTTTCGCGTCGCGATCGAGTCATCGTTGACGAACTCCGCTTCGACGCGGTCGCGAAGGAGCCGCGATGAAACCGCGTAAGAAAGGCCGAGCGCGGCGATCGGCAACATGCCGTTGATCAAGACGCCGTCGAGAATCTCCAGCAGTCCCCGCCCGTCGATCTGCCAGCGGCTGAACACTGAGGTCGAAAGCGCCGGAAAGATCGCGAGCAGCGACGCTGCCAAGCCCGTAAGCCAAGCCGCCTGCGTCCGGCCCAAGCCCGCGAAGTCGAGAACATTGGCGACGAGCGATTCCAGAAGGCCGATGCTCGCGCCGAGCGCCGCGAGATAAAGACAGATGAAGAACGCGAGTCCGAAAAGAAAGCCGCTGTCGAGTCCCGCCAAGAGCTTCGGCAACGCGCGGAACAACAGCTCGGGACCCATCGTCTGCGAGCTGGAGCCGATGAGCAGGGGAAAAATCAAGAGACCCGCGAAGAGCGAAATCAACGTGTCCATCGTCGTGACCCGGAAGCCCGCCGACGGAATGTGCGTCTGTTCGTTCAAGTAGCTCCCGAACGTCACCATGGTGCCGAAGCCCACCGAGAGCGTGAAGAACACGTGCCCCAGCGCGTAGAGCGGCGTAAACGCATCGAGCTTCGTGAAGTCGGGATAAAACAGAAATCGGAGCGCCTCGGCCGACGTCGGCAAACTCAAAGACTTCGTCACGAGGATCACCAGCAAGAGCACGAAGACCGGCATCGCGTTCGACACCCACTTCTCCATCCCCTCCTGCACGCCCTTGGCGACGATGACGACCGTGATGAGAAGATGCGCCGTGGTCAGCGCGATCTGCAGCCAGCCGTTGTCGCGCAAAACGCGAAGGCTCGCCTCGGCGTCGTAGCCGCCCGCCGAGAGGTGACCGAAGATGAACTGCATCAGGAAGTGCAGTACCCAGCCGCTGATCAAAGCGTAGTAAGAGAGAACGAAGACGCACAAGAAAACCACGAAGCGCGCGACCCAGACGTAGGCGCGCGAATCCGAAACGAGCGAGCCGCACGCTTCGATGACGCTGCGGCGGGAAAGTTTTCCGAGCATGAGCTCGCCGATCAAGAGCGGTAGCCCCACGCAGATCGCGAGCATGACGTAGAGAAGGACGAAGGCGCCGCCGCCTTTTTCGAGCGCGACGTAGGGAAAGCGCCAGAGGTTACCGAGACCGAAGGCCGAGCCGATGGCCGCCAAGTAGAACCCGAAGCGGGTGCCCCAGAGGCCGCGGCGTTTCACCCTTCAGTCCCTTTGGAGCGCGAGTCTCCCTCAAAGTCCTCGAACGCCTGGCCTTCGTTCATCCAAAGATCATTGCCGCCCTCGAACGAAGGATCGTCGAGAATCTCGACTTCCGCGTCCATCGGAACGTCCTCGACCGCCGCCGCTTCGATGTCCGCGCGGGGCCGTTTACGTTTCTGTCCGTGCGAGCCCGACATCACGAAGATGCGGATCGGAACGCCGTAGAGGTCCCACTTCTCTTGAATGCGCTTCGCGAGGAAGCGTCGATAGGAGTGAGTAACCCCGTCGGGATAGTTGGCGAAGGCGATGAACGCCGGCGGCTTTTGCTGCGTTTGCGTGAGGTAGTAGAACTTCACGTCCTGGTTGCTCCACACGGGCGCGGGCGCCTGGCGGATGACGCTCACGAAGAAGTCGTTCAACTCGCGCGTCGAAATGCGCTTGTTGATCTTGCCTTCCATCTCGCCGATGAGATCGAACAGATCGCGAAGACCCTTGCCGGTTTTCGCGCTCACATACGCGATCGGAATGTCGGTGAAGAAGTGCATGACTTCTTCGACGCGCTGTTTGAACCAGCTGCGATACGCTTCGTGGCTCTGCTCCGCGAGGTCGACCTTGTTGGCGACGAGGATCACCCCACGGTGCGCCTTCAGGATCTGCTCGAGGATCTTCGCGTCTTGATGGCTGGGCCCCTCGTTGCCGTCGACAACGAGCAGAACGAGGTTCGCGCGGCCGATGGCGTCGCGAGTCTTGAACGACGAGAGAATTTCGAGATCCTCGGCTGTATTCGACTTACGCAATCCGGCCGTGTCGATCAAGACGTACTTGCGCCCGTTGTAGACAAGCTCCGTGTCGACGGCATCGGTGGTCGTGCCTGCGACGGGCGAAACCAACATGCGTTTTTCGCCGAGCAGTCGGTTGCAGAGCGAGCTCTTGCCCACGTTCGGCTTACCGACCATCGCGAGCGTCATGCCCTCGCGGAACGTGTTCTCGGTGCGCGAGACCTGAGCGACGATCCACTCGAGGACCTCGTCCATTCCGAAACGGCGCTCGAAGCTCGCGGCGACGAGATCGACGCCCAGCTCGTAGAACTCCGACTTCGCGAGCTCGAGATCGTGATTGCGATCGACCTTGTTGAGCACGCATAGGAACGGCCGACCCGTCTCCTTGGCGATGCGGATGATGTCTTTGTCCTCGGCATGAAGCCCCAGGCGCCCGTCCATGACGACGATCAGATGATCGACTCCTTTGAGGAAGTCGATCACCTGCTCACGGATCAGTTTCGAATAAAGATCGCTCGCCTCGGTCAAGCCGCCGGTATCGATCACGTCGAACTTCACGCCCCACACTTCGGCTGGCTCGATCAGGATGTCGCGGGTGACGCCGGGCTCGTCCTTCACGAGGCCCTTGCGGGTCTCCGTGAGGTAATTGAAGAGCGTGGACTTGCCGACGTTCGGTCGGCCGATGATCGCCA
>FRDC01001743.1_pt1 | contig 39242 bp, 39 predicted proteins | sample 1106171 | NCBI WGS metagenome assembly FRDC01 (sample SAMEA3930566, study PRJEB13176) | freshwater metagenome | biome: Drinking water system; feature: drinking water; material: water | place: Singapore | collected 2014-12-20 | reverse complement strand
GGCGCTGCCTCGCAGCTCCCCTCAGCTACTCGGTCTATGTGTGCACATATTATGTGTACAAATTCATTTTTTCATATTAGCCTAGTTCCATGATTTTCATTTGGGACAATTCGAAAAACCAAGCCAACAAGAAAAAACACGGTGTCTCCTTTGAAGAAGCTGAAACTGTATTTTATGACACTTCTGCAAGATTAATTGCTGATCCAGACCACTCTGATTATGAGGATCGCTTCATTATTCTAGGCATGAGCTCAGAAACGAAACTGCTCGTTGTCGTGCATGTTTATAAAGAAAACGATGAAATCATTCGATTATATCCGCACGAAAAGCTACTAAACACGAACAAGCAAAATATAAGAGGTGACTTATGAGAAAAGAATATGACTTTTCAAAATCCGTTAAAAACCCTTACGCAAAAAAGCTAAAATCCAGAACTACTATTCGTTTGGATGAAGACGTAATTGCGTACTTTCAAAAACTGGCTGATAAGTCCGGAGTACCTTATCAGACCTTGATTAATCTTTACCTGAAAGATTGCATGGAGACGGGGCGACAACCAGATATTAAGTGGAAAAAAATTGGGTAGTTGGGAAACTTTTTAACTGAGAATCGGCTAGGCAGCGTCCCCGGCTAGTCAACGACCAAAATACGATGAGCATCTGTGTTGGGCAGGGGTTTTACAGCCAGAGTTTGCATTTCCAATCGAACAACAGAGTCCTAGCGACAGGGCCAATGCTAAGTGTTTCATTCGTAACCTCTCCTTTTGTTTTTCGATCAGGGGTATCCCGATCTTTTGACGAAGAGTAGGCCCCCAGGAGATGAGACGCCAGTTTCTCTCGGTTTCAAGTTCCCGGCCATGAATGGTCTCTATTCGTGCCCAGATCATCGTTTGTGAGATTTTGACTTGCCAAGCCGAAATTGGCCAACAAATGCCCTAAATGCGCACACTTGTTTTTTTAAAACAGCTACTTACATCCCCCTCTTGATTTGTAATACACATCGTGTTACATCGTATTACGTATAGGAGTACAAAGTGGCCAAAAACTTGAGCATTCGAAAAGTGCCCCCTGAACTAGAAAAAGCGATTCAACAAGAGGCAAAAAAGAACAGGACTACAAAAACTGAAGTTGTTCTAAAAGCATTAAAAGAAGCATTTCATTTGGAAAAAGTGTCGGCAAAAGTTCGGCGGGACATACGCAAGTTCTTTGGAAAAATGAGCCCGCAGGAGTATCAAGAGTTTCAAAAACATATACGTGATTTTTCAACCATTGACGAGGAGATGTGGAAGTGAAACTCGTTTTCGATACGAATGCCTACTGCTTATGTGATGTGAATCAAGAACGAGCACTAGACTTAGTCGAACGAGCTACTTCACTCTTTTTGCCCTCCATCGTTTATGGGGAATTGTACTACGGATTTCGGCATGGGAAGCGCTTTGAATCAAACTTGAAACGGCTTGATCAATTTACTGAGGAGTATGATGTTCAAATTATTCCAGCAGATCTTGATGTTGCTAGGAAATTTGGAGACATTTTTACCTCACTTCGAAAAAAGGGCACACCCATCCCAACAAACGACATTTGGATTGCAGCTTGTTGTATGTCAGTTGGCGGAACTCTTTTGACGTCTGATAACCATTTTAAAGTTGTCGAACAAATCCAAATGGAATTCGTAGATGGTCCGAAATAGAAAAATGAACTCAGATAGATTGCAGGAGCTGAACTCATTGGATGTCGGCATGAAATCCGGCTCCACCTCATATGGCTGGTTCGTATGGTCAAAGTGGCGCAACATGGCAGAGACCAAGGTCATCTCGGATCGCTTGGAGAATGCGTGGCGATAAGTTATAAATATTTTGAGTGGATCAAAGAAGATGAAAACGCGAAGAAAAATAAAAACTGTTACTTCCAATAAGAAGCGAACAAAGCGCAAGAACACGCATACCTGGCGGCTGTGCCCTCCTGGTGAACACTGGAGACGAACCCATCCTCTCAGGATACCGCCGAGCGAAAAAAATCCCGCAGGAGGTGTGACGACCCGCCACGGGCACTGCGTTCTTAATCCCACTGGCAAAGATCAGCTCTATCCTGATGAAATTCAGGAAATGGCCGAGCAAAATTTTTCAAAGATAAAAGAAAAGCCATGTCCTATCGATTTGGGATTTAGAAATCAAGGTGACCAGTACGATGACCTTATTGCAGGTTGGACAAAATACTGGAATGATGTTCTTGAACCTGAAACTCGGCTTGATCCCAATATTGTTAAAGCATTAATAGCGAGCGAATCAGGGTTTAATCCACAGGTCTTGGCCAACAGAAAAGACAAAAATAGCGCTCGTGGCCTGATGCAAGTTACCAATGACACAAGAAACATTCTCGGCGATGAGAAGGGAGAATTAAAAGATCATTATTTGAATCTGACAAGAGAAGATCTCAATGAACCCTCCAATAACATTTGTGCCGGCATTCGATGGCTATTTCACAAGCACGCAATTGCATCAAGCCTTCTTAAAAGAACAGCTACTTGGGAAGAAGCTGTCGCGGAATTCAAGGGCGCTAGGGTTGCCACGAAAGCTAGGGCGTCAGTACTGATGAAGCGATTTAAAGAAAAATTGGAGGTTTTAAAAAAATGCGAAAAACCCTCATGATCCTTTTTTTAGGGTGTAGTGTTTCTTTTGCGGACAATTATCAAACACATTTACAAGAGTTAAAAAAAGAATTTCCTTATGGTCTACTGACAGATGACTTCGGGATTCTGAATAAACAAGATTTAAAGACCAACACCTGCATTGCTGAGCCCATGCCGTTTTCTAACGGAAATAGACTGTCATCTTATCCCTATTGGCAGTGTTTTGAAGTTAAAAACTCCAAAATGGTTTGCGAGCGTGGAAAGTTTGATTCTCACGAAAAGGCCGTAATGTCCATGTTAGTCGTATCAGGTATGCGCGATGGCGAATTGCACGAGTTTATCAGTCGACGACCCATCCCTCTTAGATCATGTCGGCTTTATCAAAAGGATTGGCAGAAATTTACGAAGAATGAGGACTATGTTTGTGTCTCTGGCGCCGATCCCGGCAAAGAAAGCAAAGATGCAAAGACTGCGTGGGTTTGGATCTTCGGTCGTTATAAAACCCGCAAAGGCTGCGACTCTTATTTTCATGGCGAATGTGATGGGAAAAGAACCTGCGGGCCATGATGGTCAGCCCCCCACTGTATCGAATCGCCTGAAATCACGACCGGCGCAGCGATTCGTCACCACTCCGCTTGTAAGCCTGCGAACGACCAAAATTGCCGGTAAGGGTTTAAACTATCGTTATTTATTAATAGCTTTGGCCCTAAACGCCCGCCACCGGGGAGCGGAACCAACCCGACATAAGTACCCAAGCGCGCTTGCAAAATTTCAGGAACCGAATAGCTCTGCGAGGGATCGCTCTGGCCTGGCCAAACTCGAGCTAGCTCCGCGTCCGTCCGCCAATGCCCAAGCGTGTAGGAGGCATCCAAAGCCAGCATCCCGCCGTACCAATCTAGCGATCGCTGCGGGTTTACAAATCGAGACAGGTATCGGCCCCTCACCGGTCCCAAAGCGGCTCGCGCATTCAAACCGGGGAGAAGGGAATTCCAGGACCAACCAAACAACGCCGCTTGACTCTCGACAACCAAGGGCTCGGTTTCTCTCCTCAAGACTCTCAACTCTGGCACTCCCCAAAAAACCAAAGAGGCTGAAGTCTCGTTGAAGTCCCGCGAAACGGGCGCAGAAAAATGACTTAGGCTCGCGTGTAAAAACCCAAACTTTCCTTCGAGCTCCAAACCGTAGCCCGTACGCGTAATGTTGTTCTCTGGCTGTGGACCCTGGACGACCTCGCCAAATTGCAGCGATCGCTCTTGAGACGTAGACGGCCATATCTGACCCGCAAAAACTGCGGCCCGCCACGTCTTCCCGCTTTGTGGTTGGCTGGGCGCAGGCGTCCCAGGAATTCCCGGAGGCCGAGTCGGGATTTCATTCTCGCAATCCTTGCTGTTCACTGCGCAAGCACCAGAAGGGCATCGATATGGTTTTTGTTTAGAACAAGTTTGGTCGAGACCGACATAACCCACCCCACCAGGGCTCTCATAGCAAACATCGAAGGAAAATCTGGGATCCTCGCTGGTCAACGACTTAGCCGCCCGTACCACTTCGAGGGATCCGGTTTTTGCATCAAACTTACAATAGTTGTGACAACCAATCTTACGAGCCGAATCACATGACCACTTCACTGAACTTGGTAAGTTGTTCTTTCCCGAGGGCGTGGCTGTCGACAAGTGCTGGGCGATCGTAACGAGGTTTCCCGAGTTGTCAAAGTAGGTCACGCGAGGGTTACCGACGCAAATGTCGCAAGGGTACTCGACATTCTCGACAAGGTCCTGAACACTACCCCGTTTTTCATAACTCGCTTCGCTGTTCGGAAGGTCTCCTGTCGAGCGGGGTTGCGCCAGACAGCTGCGAATCATATCTTCACCTTGTACCTGCGCTCCTCCCAACGTTTGAAAAGACGAAAAACTCGAAGGCGCGGGTTGGTTGGGTAGGGTTGGAAGAATTCGATCGGAGTCTGTCCGGGCGCTTGCACGTTGGGGAGCAACCTGTGATTTCGAGTTTTTGCTCTCGGCGACTGTAATCCTGGGATGGAGGTCCAAAATGGTGATCCGCTTGGTGGTGACAAGTAGAGGCAACATAAACGCCAGCTCCAGGTTGAAACCCGCGTTCAAGTAGACTCGGCTGAAGAGCGAACTTGAGGCTCTAATACTTAAGTTTCGTCGACGAAAAAACGGTGGGCGCGATTCCTTAGCAAAGGTTAAAGCCCCTTCATCGGCTGTGACTCCGAAGGCATTGGCAAATTTCCCCTCAACTCCCGGTTCAACAAATAGGTCTGCCGCGATTTCAAAAAGCGGGTTATTGCGAATGATCTCGGGTATATTGCCAACAATGTCGGCTTTGATGTTAATGGAAGCTCCCAACGATGCGTTGGCCGATCGCTCAGCGGGATCTCGAACGAGCTCACGATTTTCGTCGTCTCGAACTAGCCACTGTGTTTTGTCTTTCGGCGCCGTCCATAAGCGAGCCCCAGGATCGGCTGCGCGCGAACCAAAATCAAATCCTGAACGCCACGAATAAGACGCACCGGGATCGGCGATCAGCCGGGCCGTGGCCAAAATTCCATATCGATCTAAATACGGGATCTGATCTCCTTCAAAAGGACTCGGTTCCGGTCTCACTCCGACTGACGAGACCCGATTTAAATCTTGCGGTGGATCATCCCTCTTAACTGACTTGTAACGAACGGGAAAGGGCTCGGGCCGAAGCGACCACTCTGTTCCTTGGTAAGGCGAGAAGAGCGGCTCCAACTGCCTCTGTATGGAGATCTTGGGTGTTGGGGTGATGGTGCCGTAAGGAGTAATGATTTCAATGCCGGGGATTGAAATGTCGATTCCGCGCTTGCTGGAGTCTGCGGTGACTCGCAAAGCCGAACCCGTAAACAGTTTTCTGTCTCGAGTCTTGAAGTTACGACCACTCAAGCTTTCCTGTACCGACTCAATTTTTAACTCTTGATTCAATCCCCGTAAGCAGCCCGCCACGGGCACGCAGAAATCGGAGGACTGGAAGCCTCGCCATATTTTTTTCTGTGGATCAAACTCCAATAGGCCAACTTTCTGACGAACCTCCAACGCACCAAGGGGCGAATTTAGGACCAGCGAGCTCGAAATGGGGCTCGTTTTAGTGTCTTTCAATAAGCAAAGTGCGGCATCAGCATACAGCGCCCCGTCTCCTCCGAACCCGTTGCCTATTTCCGGCAAGGCGTTGATTGTCGGTGACGGATTCAAGTTCGGACGAGAGTTTGGGAGCAACGAGGCCCGCGGCTCAAAGTCGTGGCCCGCAACAATGTCTTTGGTCAATCGAGCGCATTCTTCTTTCGGAGCATCACACTTCACGATGCCGCCAAAAATCGTTGTGATTAAATCACAGATTTTTGCCATAGAGCTTTCGCACTCTGATTGCAAGACAGTGCCTCGGTTCTGGTCTCGCCCATGTCGAGGTTCTGACTGTGCACAGGCGACGTGATGGAAATTGCCAGAAACGGAACCAACCAGAAGTAGGGTCGCTTGGTGATCATCGTTCCACTCCAATACAGCTTTTGGAGGATTGCAAGAGCCGGGGAGCGTTCGTATTGGGAGTCGGTTACTTTTTTAACCCCGACTTCAACATGTGTGTCGGACAGCTATGGCCCTATCCAGGAAGCAAAAATTCGCAGGCTTTGGTCATTGAATTAACCTGGATCAACTTTTAACGATTGAGTGGAGAGATAACTCACAGACCGCTAGATTTTGGTCGTTCCAGGGTGTATAGAGTCCCCTTAAACGAGGACTCAAATCATGAACTCAGCACAATATCAAAAACGCATGGCAAGCCCAGTTGGTGAACTCACTATTTTCGCGTCGGATCGTGGAGTGACCTCGATCCACATTGGTGACGGTCCAAAGGCAACAATCGCGAAGGTAAAGGACGCAAAAAATCACCCGATCTTAAGTCTCTGTGCAAAAGAACTTCGTGAATATTTCGAGGGCAGTAGGACCATCTTTTCGACTCCGTTAGACCTCGAGGGGACTCCCTTCCAACAGAAGACCTGGTCCGTTCTGCAGAGAATTCCCTACGGAAAGGTGATCTCGTATGGTGAACAAGCTAAAAAGTTAGGTAAAAGCTCCGCTGTTCGAGCCGTGGCTTCAGCGAACGGTAGAAACCCCATCCCGATCATCGTGCCCTGCCACCGTGTGATCGCATCAACGGGCCATCTTCACGGTTACGCCTGCGGCCTTGAAATAAAAAGTCAGTTGCTTGAAATTGAAGGCCTCAAAATCCAGGGATTAAAGGTAATCAATTAGGGTTTACTGAGTCTTCGAATCGAACTAACTGCAGTTCCGTTCCGAAGAGATCCAGCACACCCGTATTAAAGTTAAATTGATAAAAAAGAAAAGCCGCCATTGCCGCTATCGAAACCATAAACAAAATGCTCATCACCAATTTGGGATCGGAAATCTGCGCCTCTCGGGAGACACCTGCCTTTTTCCCGTCGATCATGCTGAATCCAATGGGATCCCTAAGCTGGACTGTGTGCACGACTATTCCCACCACATGAAGGATTACCAGAACAAGAAGGGCCTTTGAGCCCAACTCGTGGACTTCTTCAAGGTTCTCAACCTCTACTCCTCGGGTCATGAAGATTCCCGTCGCGGTCATGACCGCACAGACAATCATGAGAAGCGCTCCCACCCAGCTGGAGGCAGGATTGTGTCCCGCAGAGATCTCGTGAACTCCTCGAAAGACGTTGGCAAAGTATCGCCACAATTTAAAAAAACTCACGCTGAATTGACTAAATTTGGAATATTGAGTGCCAACGACTCCCCAAACCAAACGCAATAACAAAGTGAAAAATGAAAGCAGCCCCAAGAGCATGTGAACCGGATACCACCTGGACTCACTATCGACGTAGTTTGCTATGATAAAAGCTCCTACCAGAGTGCTCGCAAACGACCAATGAAAAACCCGCAAAGGAAAATCAAAGACTAAATTTCTTTTTTCCATGACATTTCTATTCATTGTAATTTGACCAAAACCTTCGACAACTCCCGCAGGCTCGACAAAACAACCTCGCTACTAAGATCCAGATCAAGTGCACAGTGACGTACATAACTGGGTTCTCGCGCAATGGTCACAAGTTCCGCCCTCTCCACCAATTCCCTAAATCGCGCGGAATCTGCCGGTTTGAGAGAATTTCGGGTATTGAAGTAATCGAGGTCAATGTCCAAAATGTAGGCTTGACTCGTTACCGGCGCCACTCCGGCCAACGCGTAAATGGAATCAAAGTGCTGCAGAGCCTGATCTAAAAAGCTGCTTTCAATTACCGAATCGCAGTCCGACCTTTCAATCTGCTTGCTCGACGGGTCCCGACCTACCGAAAAGCAAACGACCCTGTAGTCGCGAAACGTGTTTAAGTCCGTGTCGCGAGCGCGATGGGCCACAATACAAGCTGCGCCGATGACATCTAATCGTAGTGCCGCAAGCACATGCTCATCATTATTTAACTTGTCCTGTACCTGAGCCCACGTGCCCTCATCGCGAAGGTCAAACTTGGAAAGCAAATCCTCTCGAGCTTGAGCCTGAAACTCAAGATTGCCTTTCGCTTCGGGCATCCGTTCAAAGTGGCGGGCAAAAGGCTGGCGGGTATCGGTATGGTGATCAAGAGTGATCAGATGGGGAGCTTGACTCAGGCCAGCTCGAAATCGACTCCATATCGGAAGCACCTCATGATGGGAGTTCACTAAAAAAATTTTACTTACAGAGTTCATCGGCATCACCAGAAAGAGGGTTGTTCCCACCACGATACACAAACGCCTTGAGGACTACGGGTTATTTTCAAGATCCCTGTAAACAATTCAGTGTCGTGAGTTCAATATTCGAATCAGAAGCCAGCGGGCTCCCGAAGTGTGGTAGCAATCCCTTCGACTCAAGATGCTGGGGGGAATGAGCCGGTGTCACTCGATTATAGTTTTCAGAGGATTGAAGAAAAGTTTTTTATCCATCCGGAAAAATTGAACTCGGTTCTAGGGGTTCTGACTAAAAGGCTCACGCCTGACTATCCTCACAGTATGACTCTGTTTACGGATGTTGAATCGATTTATTTTGATTCCAAAGGGACCGACTTTTTTCAAAAACATTTCGACGGATCAAAACGAAGAGCCAAAATTCGGCTTCGATCGTATAGCCCGAACGGAATCCCTCAGTCTGGAACTTATTTGGAATGCAAAATCAAAATTGATGGGGTCTCAAAAAAACATCGCTTTGCAATTACCGATGAACAAGTGAGGCAGCTTTTTGAGTCCGGCAAAATCTTGTGGGATGAGGCAGCTCTCGATTTGAATGAGGGTCTCGACGAGACGACCATTCGAGAATACCTACAGGAAATCGCAGAATGGTCGACGGACCTGGAGTTAAGACCAATCGCAAAACTGAGATATCGACGCCAGTCTTTTCGGGACGACTTGGGGATTCGACTTACGCTAGACCGGGGAATCACCGTGTGCCCGCTCTCGGGAGTCAGCATTGGAAATTTGCTCAGACTAAAAGGTACTCCAGCCTGGCTTTTGGCACTTCAAATGAGCGAGAGCTATAAATCAGTGCAGGGAACTGCCCTCTTAGAACTCAAACATTCGGGAAGTCGCCCCTCTTGGTTTTTAGACCTTATGCAGGAGTGTAGTTTAGAAGCCATATCATTTTCGAAATACTGTTGGGGAATCACTCAGATCGCGCAACAGCTTTTCGCGAGTGAAAAAGTTGAACCCAAACTTAGGATTGCGTCGGAGGTTCGATAATGATGGGAAGCGGCCTTTTGACCTTGATGCGTGAAGCAAACCAACAACCTGCTGCTCAGGTTGATCTGAGTAAACTTGTGACTGGGCTCGGGCACGCCATGATCATGGGAATTTTACTGGTGGCTGTAACCGCTGCTGCCAGTGCCCGAGTGCGCCGAATCCTTGATCGCAAGCTTACCTCGGTGGAACCGCCCCCTGAGTCGCCGGTCCTAGAACTCATGGGATGGCATAACTTGCTCTTTTTGACCGTTGGGCTTGCAGGAGTCATGATCCTGATCAGCGATTCGTTTTTGAGAGCGTTTGCCATTCTTGCCGCGATTGCCCTCGTACGATTTCGAATAAAAATAGATAATAAGAGTTTAGGGTCTTCGATGATTTTTGCGATTTTAGCCGGGATGTCGTGTGGGGTCGGCGAGTCTATGATCGGTTATGTGTCTCTTGTAGTTTATGTCCTATGTCTGCTGGTGATGCTGACAACCTTGACCGTGAGTGCGCAGACCCGAGTGCAAGAAACGGCAAAAAAAAGGGCGCTCCTTTGAGCGCCCATTTTCTGGAACCAGTACGGAACTAGTAGCGAGATCCTCGACCGCCGCCAAAGCCGCGGCCGCCGCCACCTTCACGAGGAGCTTGAGGTCGTGCCTCATTTACCGTTAAAGGGCGCCCTTCGAAAGGTTGTCCATTCATTTTGTTGATGGCTTCATTCGCTTCTGCATCACTCGACATTTCAACAAAGCCAAAGCCTTTGCTACGGCCCGACTCGCGGTCAACGATGATACGTGCAGACTCAACAGTTCCAAACTGTGAGAAAGCCTGCATCAGCGACTGGTCCGTTGCGTTGAACGGAAGATTTCCTACATATAACTTCTTACCCATAGTGCCTCCTTCGGCTAACTGGGGCCACTTCGGAGGACCGGGACGAATTCCTGGGACTCTCAGACAGTAGCTATAACTTTCTCCACCCTAACATGTTTGCAAACCCTTGCCTACAGCCGAATTTAGAGGAGCAAAGGCTTCAGTCTCGGCCTGCCCTATTCTCACCGCGCTCCGGGCTTTTGTGCCTTTTGAAAGAGGTCAGCGAAAGTACCCAACCCCTGACTTCCACCCGAGTGAGACTTCCAGGATTCGTCTGTTTTTTCTCCGGGGATTCCAAGACTTAGACGCCGCTGTGTAGTGTCAATATGGTCCACCTGAACCTGTATCATGTCCCCACGCTTTTTGGACTCGTACTGCGCCCCTTCCACCAGGTCTCGCCACTTTGCTTTCGGGAGAAGACCCGTAATTCCTGGAGCGACGGTCACAAAAAGACCGAAAACCTCTTTTTTTTCTACGGTGCCAGGCACTGAATGACCCAGCGGAAATTGGGTTTCGATGGTGGACCAAGGATCGGCCTCCGATCCGCCTTGCTTAAGCGAAAGCGAAATCTTGAGTCGACCTTCACCGTCCTCGATCTTAAGGACCTTCACGCGAACGGCTTGCCCAATCGAAAGAACTTCCGATGCCGCTTTAATTCTGGTCCACGAAATTTCAGACACATGCACGAGGCCTTCGATGCCATTGCCCAAGTCGACGAACGCACCAAAGGGTTCAAGCTTGGTGATTTTACCCTCGACCAAATCGCCCGGTTGGACCTTAGTCAGCCACTCGCCTTCGAATTCGGCTCGCTGCAGTTCTAAAAGCTTGCGTCTGGAAACAATCACATTCTTGTGGGAGCCATCCATTTGAGTGACAAGAAATTCAAACTTCTTATCCACGTAGACTGCGCCGTCGGTAATGGGTCTCAAATCCATTTGGCTGAGCGGACAAAACGCCCTGACCCCCTGGATCGAGACACGAAAACCGCCCTTCACCATCTCAAGCACTTTTCCCTCAACGGGGATTTCCATATCCATGGCATCTTCAAGACTTTCTGTTTCTCCCGCGCCAGTTTTGGCATCTTGACGCCGAACTCGAACCTCGCCCTCGCGCACTTTTAGGATCACCACCGATATAAAATCACCGACCTTGAATTTAGGTTTTCCTTCAGTGTCCTTAAGCTCTCGAGTTGCCAGTTGACCATCGATGGCACCCCCCAAGGACACAAATGATTCTTCGGGACCGATAGATAAAATTTCAGCCTGAACTGTGTCGCCAACCTTCAATTTTTGATGGCGAGTTGATTCCTCAAACATACGCTCAAAAGAAACGCCCTCATTTGAAGAACTAGAGATCCCCTCATCACCAAATAAATCTGTCTTTTTGCTCATGTTGGTCTTCCTAATTTTTGTGGTCCTGTCTTAGCTAAGTTTGGGGTCCGAAGACTAGTTTAAAATCGATCAAAAAAGGCTTGAGACACTTAACCTTGGCGGTAATCCCAGCCTCTCGCTCTCTGCGATAGTAGAAAAATCTAGATCGACAGCTCGCAATTGAATACCTGGACGGCCGCCATCACTCGCGCCCGTTACCAAAGCCCCATAAAGAACGTCGCCCACGATGGGAAAGCCGTGATCTGAGAGTTCTAAGCGAAGTTGGTGAGGACGCCCCGTCAGTGGCCAAAGCTCCCAAAGGAGTTCGCCCTCAGCTTTCGTCGTAAGCCTTGCGAGCGTCGTGGACACGAGGCCATGGGAGGCCTTAAAACTTCGTTTTTTTCCCCTTGCGATCCGACTTACCCACGTGAAGTCCTGAGGAAATGGGCCAGTCCACACACCCGCGCTTCGAGCCTGATAATGTTTCTTCACAAGCCCTTCCTCAAACCAGCGATTGCTTCTTCGATGCGCCTCAACTGTTTTTGCAAATAAGCAAATACCAGTCACTTCGAAATCCAACCGATGAACAGGAAACAACCTGGCCGAAATCATTTTTTCCAGATGACGCCCTAAACATGGCCTCAGGTCTGCAGCTCCAATACGCGAAGGTACCGTCAACCAGCCGGAGGGCTTGTCCGCGACGATCCAATGAGCATCGTCGAAAATCGTCACAACGCGAAGGTCCATCTGCAATTGCCAATCCTTCCAAATGGAACGGGTTATCTACTTTTATCGGCCTTGTTTGTCACTCACACCGAAATCTTTTCTCAATCGGCGCAAAAGCGATTTACCCGTATGAGCTCATGTGTCTCTTCCGCTATGACAACCTTGCGAAAAGAAGGGGGAAAACATGAAGATCTATTTTTCATTGATGGCAAGCCTACTTGGCGTCTTGATTTCCTTGGCTGCCAGTGTGAGCCACTCCCAGTCGGACCTCGAAGAGAACCTCTTAGAGGCCGAAACCGAGAAGAGTCGGCACTCTGAATTGGTTTCAACTCAAAATGAACACAATCAATTCGAACGCGACTTGCAAAGCGAAATTCGGCAGGCCCGCGGGCAGGCTTTAAATCTCAATAAGCAAAACAGGCGACTTGAATTCTCAATTGCTCGCGATCGAAAACAAATCGAGCGGTTGTCTGTTGTGCGGAAAAATCTCAAGGGTAGCGTGAGCTCAGCAGAGCGCAAAAACAGTCGGCTCAGTACAAAGCGCAATTCTCTCCAGGCCCGAAAGGAAAAGCTCTCGACACTCATAGGTCAGTATAAAAACGCCATCCACGAAAACAACACCCAGGCCCGCGAGATGAAGGTGGAATCAGATCGTCTACAGCGTCAGGTTGCGTTTCAGGACTCGCAGCTCCGCCTGCTCAGACGAAAGCTTGAAGTGGCCCAATACGAGCGACGAAAAGCCTCCCGAGGCCTGGTGGCTTCGGAACGCCAGGCGGCCAGAGTTGGAAGACAACTCCAGCACGCAAATAAACGTGGCTATCGTTCATCCTCTGGAACCGCGGCTTTAACGCTAGATTAGACTGAATTTGTTTACATCGCTCACTACCAGCAACCGTCTTGTCTCTGACGCACCAGGCTCGCCACGTCGGCATAAGCACCAGCGGCTTGAACGAGAGAATCATAAACTCGAGGATCCATCGCTGGAGTTCGAGATAAAATCCAAAGCGAGTTTCCTTGAGAGTTCGAGACAACGGCATAACTGTAATCCTCTGCAAGCTCAGTGATCCAGTATTCTCCTCGGAAAAACGGAAAAAATGGCAAAAAGAAGCCGACCGACAGCTTCGAATTGGTCTGCTTATCTTCGACGTAGCCACGACCTCGAGCTCGGCGCAGTTTGCCCCCGGGAGATCCATCCCGGCATGTATTCACGACCCTCAAGACGCCCTCACGCTTTAAAGTATAATCGGCGCGAGTACAGGTGCATCCCTCTGAAAATCGTTGAGGGATACTCGCAATTTCATACCAGGTACCGAGGTAACGATTGAGGTCGACAAAGGGTACGGTGGGGACCGTGGCTGCTCGGGCCGCCCCATTACCCCACCCCATAAACCCGCTAAAAAGTCCAAAGGAAAAAATAAATAAAAAGAGACTACCCCTGCTCGAACCAATAAGTCTTAACTCTTTCATTATGCCTGCCCCCAATGGTGGCCTCGGAAAATCCGCTGCCAGCTTGATATTAGGGGTAAGGGAGGAAAAAAGACCACTCGTTTTGGCGCGAGAGATACAGATTTTCCGCCCCAATCTTTGGGGGGTGAGTGGTTCCATAGCAGCACTGTCAACATGGTACTTTTTCCTAGGAAAATTCTACATATGGACGATCATGTTGGCTCCTGCTACCTCCGTTCCCTCGCGTGAGAGGTGCGATTTATGTTATTAGATCATAAGAAGCTAGGAAGTTATTTGAAGCAGCGAAGAGTGGCCAAGGGCCTTTCCCAAAACGACGTGAGTGATCGTCTTGGGTATTCATCGGCTCAATTCGTGTCGAACTGGGAACGGGGCGTGTCGGCTCCTCCGGTGGATCGACTTGGAGAGTTGATTGGTCTTTATGGAATTGCTCAAAGAGATTTTGTTACTTTCATGGTGAACCTCCATGAAAAGGAACTCAAAAGAGCTTTGGGACGTCGAGCCCGATAAGCTTAATGCGACCGGAAGGCTTCCAGGATTTGCTGGGGCCTTCCGAAGCCGCGCACTTTGCCCCCGTCCAACCAGAGGATTTGATCGCAACGCTCAACAGTTGTGAGGCGATGGGCCACGGTTATGCGGGTGTTTTTGGACAGCCATCGGTCCGCAGCTTGCGACATGACGAACTCCGTTGCCGGATCCACGTGACTTGTAGCTTCGTCAAAGATTACGACCGGCGTGGGTCGCAGGATGGCGCGAGCTAAACAAACCAGTTGTCTTTCTCCGGCTGAAAGATTCGAACCTTTTTCCCCGACTGATCCATCTAGACCCCCTAGTGCCTTGAGGCAATGGGCGAGGCCGATTTCTTGTAGCAACTCTTCAATGTCTTGAGGATTCAAGGCTTCATCGGGATCGATGTTTTCCCTGAGGCTACCAACCACCATAAAGGATTCCTGAGTCACAGCCGAGATCATCGACCGAAAGCTTTCTACCGGAAGAAGTGTAAGGGCTGGCGCCTGCTCGGGAGACAATGCTCCCGTCGAGTAGTTCCCAATCGAAATTCGTCCTGACTCGACAGGGTAGAGAGCCGAAAGAAGCGAAAGCACGGTGCTCTTTCCAGAACCAGTCTTACCAACGATTCCGAGATGTTCGCCGGGTTTGATCTGAAAGGAAACCCCATCCAAAATAAGAGGGCCCCTTACATCGTAGCGAAAGTTTAAGCCTTGAGCGGCAATCCCAAGAGCCCTGGGTAAAAGTTTCTTGAAGCTTTGAAACTCGAGAGCGTCCTCCTTTGGCGGATCACTCGCAACATGAATTCGAGACGTGACCGGAAGCCTTGCCCCGGGCTCCTGCGGAAGATGTAGGTAGTGTGAAAGGCGCTCCATGCTGGAAAGAGATTCCTCAAGGTTGATTAACCATTCGAAAAACGCCTGCATCGATTGTCCAGAGAGCACGACAAAACCGAACGCTACGCCCAAAGCCGCAAGACTCATATTCTGATGCGCTTGTCCCCAGAGACCAACCGATCCTAAGCCCAACATTCCCACTCCGGTCAGAAAAGCAAGTTCACCGGAAAACATCTGCAGCCGACCGACTACTTTTAGCTTTTGGTTCTGAAACTGAGAATCAAGACGAGTAAACCTCTCTCGAAACTCTCCCTCTCGGCCGAAAACACGAATCTGGCTTGAGCCCTGCGCGGTCTCGGCAAAATGCGATATCGATGGCCCTCGCAATGCAGATTGTTCGCGTCGATCTTGCCGCAGCAAAGGCAGCTTTCTAAAGTAAACAAATGCCTGCAATACCAACATGGCGAGGAAGATTGGAAAAAACAGAGGATGCGCAAACCCGATCAAAGCGGTCATCGCAATGAGGTCAAACGCCAAAGAAACAAACTCAGACAATGGCCCACCAAAAATTCGAAACACGTTTCCATAGTCAGTAGAAAAGCGAGTCACGATGCGACCAACAGGATTACGATCAAAGAACTCGACCGGGAATCGCGATGTTCGAAAGGTCACCTCATCGTAAAGGAGACTCACTGCGCGAGCCGAAAGGCGAGAGAAACTCACCCTAAAGACAAGGGTCAATCCTAAGCCTAAACAGGTAAAAAGAAGCATCAACCCAAGATAGGTCGACAGACTATCTCCAAACGAAGATTTATTGTTTATGATTGAGTCAGCCCACCAACCCACCACGTTGGTATTCAGAAGCAATAGAAGGCGACCGACAAAACCTGCTACCAAAGCTAAAGCGACCTGCAACTTAAACGGTTTGTATATGGCCTTCAGAGTTAAAAAAACCTTGGCATCGTAAGCACCTTCAAACCGAAATTCTTTTTTGAGATAGGAAGTGCTTTCTTGCGAAGATGTCATTGAGGTCCTCGCAATTCCAAATCGATTGTGGCAGCCGGCGAAGAATTTGCCTTTAAAGTCACAAGTTGGCGAAATTCCTCGCTGGAATTCCACAGATCTTTCCAACCACCGGCGGCTACAACCCGGCCCGCTTTCATAAAGATGATTTGATCCACATGTTGTAACAAACTCATTCGATGAGTCACAATCAGCCGAGTCCTGAGTTTCCAAGGGGCAGCTTGTAACTTTTCAAGTAGAGAAGCCTCGGTACGAACATCAACGGCGCTAAAGACATCGTCCAAGAGGAGAATCTCTCTCTCAAAAAACAGACCTCGCGCAAGCGCCAAGCGTTGTTTTTGTCCGCCTGAGAGGTTTACACCTCGCTCGCCAATTTCGACACTCAAAGCTTCGTCTCCACCGCCCAGTTCATTGAGGTCGAGTCTCGCGGCATCCAGCATATATAAAACCTTTTCGTCCTGATCGAGGTTGGGCTGATATTTAAGCAGCACATTTTCGCGCACGGAACCAGACAACACAAAGGGTTCCTCGCCTACAAAAGCAAAACGTGTTGACCAAAGCTCCCGATTTTCTTCAAGCATGTTCTGATCGCCAACTTGGTAAGTCGTGAACGCGCAAGGCGTTTCGCCCAACAGGGACAACAACAATTGGGTCTTTCCGCTTCCCACATCTCCCACAATTGCTGCCAACTCTCCGGACTTCAAACGAATTGAAACGTCGTCCAAAACTCGCCGTCCATTGAGCTGCAAGGTCAAACCACTCACTGCGAGATCGAGGCTTGTAAGTCCATCCTTAACCGATTTCGGGTCTTTTTGGTTTTCGAACTTTACCAAATTTGGTGCCTCCCGCTGGTCCTCCAAAACTCGAAAGGCCCTGTGTAGGCGGACGACCGAAGTCCAAGCATCCATGCCAAATGTGATGATCCAAGGAAATTGCCTTATGGGCCTCGCAACAAAGACCCCAAGAACCCAAAAGATAGCGAAGGCTCGACCTGGATCAAGGCCCGCGGGTTGCTGCGAAGTTGCGTAGAGGCCCACTGCTGCAAGGACAAAATTTGCGGATGATCCCAACGAAGCCAGCGTTTGGCCATTGGTGACCATACGGATTCGATTGAATGTTTCCGTCTCCCGTTGACTGACAATGCGACTTTCAAAGTAACGAACCCAACTTAAGACTTTTAGTTGTCGCATATACGTGATCCACTCGTTCACCAAGGCGATTCGGTCTCCGGCGAGGCTCTTGAATTTTTGAAACAAACGGGTTTGCCTTTTTCCAAGCACCAAATTTAAACCTAGAATGGCAGCTAAGGCCCACAACAAGGGCACCGCAGGCACGCCCAGCTCTACAATTACAAAATATGGTCCCAAGAACAGGGGCAAAAAAATGACCGCAAGGGACGGCAAAGTTTGATCAATCAAAGCCGTCGAGCTCTGAACATCGGTTGCATAGTTGGCAACTAACTCCCCAACACTCGTGTCAACTCGCCGAAAGGGGCGTGCTTTTAAAAGCGCTCCATAGAGAAAGTCCGCCAACTTCGACTGAGTTTTGACCGCCTCGCGAACCGCGAGATTGGCGGCATAAAGACCAAGCCAAGTTCCTGCAAGAAATGTCGCGACTGCGAGAAGAAGAAAGACGGAAGAGTCCAAATTCGAAACAAATGGCAAGCGACCAATCACCGAAGTACCGGTACCGGTAAGTCGGTTCGCGAGTTCTTGCTGAAAAATTGGACTCATGAGCGAGGCGATTGTGCCGAGTGTCCCCACCAGCAAGATCAAGAGCTTTCTGAAGGGGCGAAAAAACAGAATGAATAGAACGAGTCGAAAAGGCGACCTCATGAAGCTGGAATCATGTCTTGTCTGAGAGAAAATTTCAATTCCGCGCTGTTAGGAAATCATCACGCCAGTTCATACACTCTTCAATACCGACTGGCTCGAAGCACAGCGCGTTCGAGATTCAATCGGCCGTTTGACAGAGTCTTCCCTGCTAGGGCCGGTACGGGGTCGACAGATTCAAGCAGAAGGCGCTTGATTTCGGCGGCACCCTGCGCGGGAGACTGCCTGATCAGATTCTGCAAGGCCTGGGAAGCCACGCTGTGCAACAGGGCCACCGCCCCCGCGACGTGAGGAGTAGCCATCGAAGTGCCAGAGAGCTCCCCTGTCGCCCCGTTTGGAAGTAGCGAGAGAATCCCCGTGCCTGGAGCACCAAGGTCGATGGAAGTGGCTCCCCACCCTGCGCTGACCTGACCCTGTGCATTTGTGTAAAGCTGATCATTCGAGTTCACGTTGGTCACCGTGACCAAAAACGGACTGGAACAACCCGTCGGTACGTCCCCCACGACTTCAATGTCCCAACCCGAGTTTGCGGTCGCCGCCGCTGATAAAATGCCAGCCGAACCCATTGCTTCATAGACTTCATTCCAAGGCTGAAAGGAGTTTGCACTACAATTGGCGCGATCGACACCAAAGCTCGAATTCGTCACCACCACGTTAGCTCCTTGCTTACCTTGGCTCTCGTTCCACCGACGCTTCTGAGTGAGAATGTAATTGTAAGCTCTGAGCACGACCGCAGTATCTGCTGAGGATCCGTCAACGGGCATGACCTTAACTCGCCAATTCACTCCCGCGATGGCTTGATTGTTGTCTCCTCGCGCTCCAATGATGCCCGAGACGTGGGTCCCATGACTGCTGGTCGCCAGTCGACCTGTGTTGGTGTAGGCGTTCCATCCATTGACGTCGTCGACATAGCCGTTGCCGTCATCGTCAATGCCATTATTTGGGATTTCATTGCTGTTCACCCAGATGTTGCCTTGGAGGTCCGGGTGGCTGGTGTCGACCCCTCCATCGACCACCGCGACCACGATGTCTTGCCCATCTCGATCAACGCCCCCCTGTCCGATGGACCAGGCCGACTGTGCTTGTAAGCCAATTCCATTCTGCTTGTTTTGCAAACTCCACTGCCGAGGGAACAGGGGATCGCTTGGTACGGTTTGTCGCATTTGAACTGGATAATTCGGCACGACGTACTCAAATAGCTTCGTCTTCTGTAAAGTTCCTTGTGCGTGCCGAAGCCAGCGACTCTTGTGGAATCTCGACATTTTTTGATTAGACGCCACTTCAAAGATCGAGAGCGAGGGGACTAACTCCCGCAATTCTCCTCCCGTTTCATTTGCGATCTTCAAACTGAGGGCCTTCCGTGAAGCCTCGGGTTTGAGCTTCACGATGAATGAATCAAATTCCATCCCCAGTTCGGGATCGGCCGCCAGCGTCAAGTAGCTTGTGAAAGTGATAAACAAAAGTTAACATAGCCAAACCTTCCTTGGTCCCATTGAATACCCTCCTGGTGTTCATCGAGATGCCCATGCCCAAACGACTTCTTTGCTGCTCTTACAGTTTAGCTCAAGATCACAAACAATTCGATGCGGCTCGACTATTAGATAGTCGTGTTACCAGTCGAGGTGGCAGTCGCAGTGCCCAAAAAAAAGCCCGGGATCAAAATCCCGGGCATGCCCGACCTTGAGCGGAAACCTGAAGTTCAACCACAAACGTCCCCTAAACTACCGGTCTCGCCTGTCAAAACTTTGTACAGCATCCGAACTGTTTTCTCAATGGAGAGAAATTTCATTGCCTCGCGACTTGGTCACCGTTCATCAGCCAACTTCGAACTTCGCCCACCAAATATAGTGAGCCAGTGACCACAATTAGCTCGTCGGCAGCGGCAAGCTCATGAATAGATTTAAGAAGTTGCTTCCAATCGCGAGAGGAGGCCTGGGCCCGGCGCAAGTAAGAGCCGTAAGCCTCAATGGGCCGCCCTCGAAATGGGGTTTCGGTCAGATAAATTTTTGCACGGTCGAGCGAAAAAATTGGATCAAGCACCCCTTCCAGGTCCTTTTCCTTTCCAAGCCCAACCAAAATTGAAATAGGCCCTCGATGGTTCGAAAGGATTTCAATTAGGCTCTTAATCCCTTCCGGGTTGTGGTCACCTGACAACCAGGTAGGGCGCAAGAACTGCGAACTTTCAACTGGTTCAAAGCGACCTCCCCATCTGATTTGGCTGAGTGCACTCAAATGTTGAGAAGGGTCGTGTCCCATCACTTCAAACGCAGTCAACGCAAGATTGGCGTTCCATGCAGCTCGCCGACCGGTCAAAGTGAGCCGAGCTTTTCCCCAACTCGACTCGAGCGTTGTTAAAAAACTTCCGTCAGGAGAAATCTCAGCTTTAAATGGTGGAGCCTCTGTCCAAATCCCGCGAAATCGAGACTGAAACTCCCTGACCACAGGGAGAACGGTAGTGGGTAAATCAGAAAATACGACAAATGGCTCATGGCCTTCAGGAACGCCTGATAGCACCCCCAGTTTTTGCCTACCGATCGAAGCCACGTCGGGGCCTAGGATTTGAGTGTGATCCAACCCGATGGTGGTGAACACACAAATTCCATGGGGGATGGCGTTGGTGGCATCCGACTGGCCGCCGAGACCCACTTCAAGAATAATACGATCAAGGGGACGCCCGGGGGGATTGAGTATGAAAAGGTCTACGCACATAGCGGTCAAAATCTCAAAGTGAGTGAGCGGAAGATCCGCAACGAGTTTTTGAACTCGACGGTGGCTCTGGACCAGAGAGTCGTCATCGACGTCTAAGCCATCGATACGAAATCTCTCATTAAGCCTTTCAAGATGAGGCGAAGTATACAGACCCACGCTCTCGCCAGCAGATCTGCATAGTCTCTCTAAACTGGCACAAACCGATCCCTTTCCATTAGTTCCGGCAACAATAACGATCTTCTTAGGATCCAGTGAAAACGGCTTCCACCTTGGAGATTGAAAGGTACCCATTCTGTTTAGCGCAAGAGTCATAGGTTCAAGAGAAGGGAGGCGCTCCGGCATGATCGGTCGAGCCTCTAAATCATTTAGCATGGCTTTATAGTCTCGTGAACTCACAATCAGACGATATTAAAGAGCAACTCCCTGAATGAGAAGCTCGTTTACAAGTTGTCGACCAGGAAAGTAGCCGGGCTCTTGTTTGCGCACCTTGATGGCCAAAGCTTTCGCCATCTCTTTGTCCTGGGAGCGCAAGTAAATCCGCGACATCGCCACAATTGCGGCCGGGCTGTCTGATCCCAGGCCGTAGGCTCGAAACCATGCTTCTTTGGCACAATCGCGGTCTTTCTTTTTTTCACAGTCTCGAGCAAAAAGTAATTGCGGTAGAAGAAAGCGATTAGTTTTTTGATCGACACCCGCAAATTCGCTCTCCAGTGTCCCGAGACCCAAAGTTAAATGCGCCAAGCTTTGAGCCACCCGTGCTGGGCCACTAACGGAGGCAATTTCGCGATTAAGGGGTTGGAGAAGTGCCACCGCAATTGGTGGGTTTCCAGCCCAGGCCTGACACAAACCCAACACGGCCATGTTAAACGAGGATCGCTGAAGCGCAGAGCCCAGGCTGGCACAGTGCTCGCTCATTCTGGTCCAGCTCAAGCCCCAACGCGAAACGGTTATCTCTAAATCCACCTGCCGATCGAGATCAGGATCAGTATTAAGGAGAGCCTCCAACAACGACTCCACCGCGCCTGAATGGCCAAGGGTCTGAGCGATTCGAGCTCGGTAGATAAGCCCCTGCCGTGCGTACGCCTTAGAAGTATTCATGGCTTCCGCCAGAAGTTTATCAGCATTACGAAGGGTTTTAGCGCGACGATCACCGGCCGGCATCGTCAGGGCTAAATCCGCAAGCCCTGCTGCGGTCGCGATGTCGCGACTGCCAGCAATGATCGCTCGAACGAAGTAGCCTTCGGCTTCTTCGTACTTCTTAGATGCAAGTTGAAACACGCCTAGGTTGTGGAGAGTGACCCCCGACTCGGGCATAAGTGAATTCGCTTTATGAAACTGAGCCTCCGCGAACCCGACGTCTCCAGCGTCCAAAGAAATAAGTCCGCTCAGACTCAAGGCCTCCGAAACCTCTTTTGAATCTCTTTCCTCTTGAATCACTTCTTTTAGTAAAACTTGAGCCTCTTCGGACCTTTGTTGTCTTACTAGATTTTTGGACATCTCAAGTTTGAGTTTTGAATCACTTGGATTAAGCGCCAAAGCTCGATCTAGAGCCGAATTGGCTCTTTTCCACTCGCCCTCATTGGCCAGGGTGTGCGCTTGTTCTGAGAGCTGCTTGAACTGCGCCAGTCGTTGAGCCTCTCGCCATTCCAAAACCGAAAAAGTGAGAATGATCACTGCAACCGCACTGAGGGCCCACTTGAGCCACATGGGAATCGTCAACGAGCTCAATGCTTCGAGAAGACTTGACCAACTCGAACCAACAATTTTTGGTGATGTGCTCGTGTTAGAATCTTCATCCTGATTCGGAAAGTACGAAAAGATTGAGGCAGTTCGAATGAGATGATCTTTTTTAACAGGTTTGATACGTTGTCGATCAAGTCGTGCCTGATCGAGTTGGTTCTTTATACCGGCAAGCATCTTTTCATAGTCAGCGAAGGCTTTAAACTGCGTCAGTGTGACCTCGTCTTGAGCAAAATCGGCGGGTAGCATCCGTTGCCAGTCGTGATCACTATCAAGCTTCACATACAAAATTTTCATCGCAGCCTGAGAGAAAACTGCGGAGTCGCGGATCCGCACCCAATCGATTTGATCTCGGCTCAGTTTTGCCTTTGAGGACAATGCGCCCTTCTGCACTCCCGACACGATGTCCTTGAGCCGCAACGGCCCGATGCGAGTCCCCCTGTACTCCAAGTACCAGACGCGCTCCTCGACATCGATATCCGAGTTCGTTTGCAAACAAACCTCGCTGAAAGTTTCATTAAAGTTTCGGAAACACCCTGGTAAACAAGAATCTGGTTTGGCCAAAATCGACCTTAGTCTTGTCTCTAGACCAGACTTGTAGTTGCGTGCGAAGGCTCCGATTGTGTCGGTATGAGATCAACTCGGAAGATCAACGCGGACGCAGTTCGACTCGCCATCTGCGCCCCCGTGTTCAATGAAGAGGATGGCGTGCAGACGTTTTTATCTGCCGTGGACCAGGCTGTGGAAGCTTTACATCAACTCTATCCCCAAGTGGACGCCACGGTTTTATTGGTTGACGACGGATCGAGAGACAAAACCGTTGAAAAGGCTTGCCAATTTCAACTGCAACACGCGCGGGCGCTTGAAATTCACTCGCTATCGCGAAATTTTGGTCATGCGGCCGCCGTTTCGGCGTTGCTCGATTTAGCTTTAAACTACGACGTCGCCTTACTTTTGGATGCAGATATGCAAGATGATCCGTCGGTTCTTCCACAGCTTTATTCACACTGGGCCAACGGATTTGAAGCCGTTCGCATCGTTCGAGCAAAACGAAACGAAGGGCTTTTGTTCTCAATACTTTCTAAGACATTTTACCGCTTGTTCAAAAAACTCTCCAATCTCGAGAGCGGCATCGGGAATTTCGGTTTGTATGATCACAAGGTGGTCTCGGCCGCGACTCAATATCCCGAGCGCGTACGCTACTGGCCCGGAATCATCACCCTGGCGGGCTATCCCACACAGCTTGTAACCCTCGATCGCAACGCGCGAACCCATGGTGAATCTCGTGTCGGGATGAAGGGGCTCATTCGTCTCGCAATGGTGGCACTGTTTTCGTTTTCAACGGTACCCATCCAGCTTATGGGGCTTTTTGGAATGGGTGTGGCGGCCGTTTCGGCCGTGGCGGCCTTTGCGGTCGTGATTCTGCGAGTCGGATTTGGGATGGGGATACCGGGCTGGGCGAGCTTTTTAACAGCTCAGTTCTTCTTTGGTGGTTTGATTATTTTTTGTTTAGGTGTCGTGGGCCAATATGTTGGCATTATATTTGAGGAGGTCAAAGCACGGCCACGCTACTTCATAAAGGATCGACGCACCGTCGAGGCTCAACAGACTAAATCCAAAGCTGCATGAAATTGCCGACCTTTAACCTCAGTACTTTTGCTGTTTTTGTAGCCTTCTTATCTTTCGCAGTTTTTAGCAATGACTTCGATTGGGATCACTTCTTGGCGACCTACGAGGCGGATCTGAGAAGTTGGCTTGCCAACGGTGAGCTACCGCTTTGGTCTTACCAGATCTGCGGTGGAACCACTCGCTGGGGGGACCCTCAGGCCCTTGGACTTTCGCCCTTGTTTATTTTTGTGCTGCTTTTTGGTTCTTTTTGGGGTTCAAAATTTTTAGTCGTCGTGCTCAGTTACTTGGGGTATCGGTCTCTTGTATCGATCCAGGAGACTTTAGCCAAGCTCGTGGGTGCGACGAGTTCTTCGGAACGTCTCATGGCCATGAAGATCTTGGCCCTCACCACTTGCTTTTCGAACTATTTTTTATGGCACGCCCATCACGGCCACTTGACGTTCTTTCAGATTCACTTGGTGCTCTTTATTGCCGCAAGTTTTTTAAAAGGTTTAGTCGCGAGGCCTCGACCCACGGAGCTTGCGATTTTATTTACAGCTAGTTGGGCCTATTTCTCGGGTGGGGTGTATCATTCTCTTATCTTTTTCGCAGTGCCGCTCAGCTTAGCAACGGTCATGTTTTTGATCTTGCTCACCCTGAAGACCCCAAGAGAACAGCAGAAATTGACCCTCAAGCGGCTCACGCCTCTACTACTCAGTTTTTTGGCGGGCCTCACCATAGGCTCGTACAAACTTTGGGGGGTGATCAAGTATCAGTCTCTTTTTCCAAGAACGTTAGACGGATTCTCAGAGCCGGGCCTAACCTGGCAAACTCTGATTTTTCAATTAGCTCCCACCTTCAACTATAAGTTTTTGGGAATAGAGTGGAATCACGGCCCCTGGGGTATTTGGGAATATAGCTCCTTTAGCCTGGTGAGCTGGATCGCCTTGGCTTCGATGGTGATTTTGTTGAAGGCTCGCAGTCGCCTACCGCCAGTCGCGCGATTTTTCGCCCTCGCGTCGGCTCTACTTGTTGTTGTCGGGCTGGGCTTTTCGCTTGGGGACTCGATCGTTTCCCCTCACTATTGGATGAACACTCTACTTAAGGGTTCTCTTCGCGTTTTGGGAAGGTACCAGTTCGTTGTCACCTTTGGTTTTTTTGTGCTGGCATCTTTGGGTTTACTTTTATCTGATCGTTTCACAACTGGATTGGCAAAAAGTCGCTGGATGGTGGCAGTCCTTCTGATTGCAAACCTCGGGACTTTCTCTACTCTTTCTGTTGAGTCATTTTTTAAGGCAAACCCCGAGTTACTGCCATCGTCTGGCGAAATGGACACCCTCGGTGTGGTCCCTCGACGGAACATGAAAAATTCATTTATGTACAACGCCGTAAAGGGCGGGTTTATTGTCCCTAACTGTTACAACCCCATCAGCCGTACGCAGGTCCTGATGGGGGAGTTCAAAGGGCGACCTGAGTTTTCAGCCCCTGATGGCAAATTTCTTAATTTTGGGGCCGAGTATCCGTTGGTCCGTAACGCAAGCTCCAAAGAATGTGCTCAAGAGACTTTTGTGACACAGAACCTGGTATTTATTTCACCTCACTGCGCGCCAGGCACTTGCTTGAACCTCAATGCGCTCAACATATACCGTTCCTCTAACCTTACGCTCTTTGAGGTCGACTATGACCCTAAAACGCGTCTAATTTGTAAGGCCGGCGTTGGACAGCCAAATACAACTCAGGCACCTTAGCCTGCTATGCTGAACGTAAGCATTTTGGGCCCTCTTGCGGCTTTTGGATCTTCTTGTACATGGGCGATTGCCGCTGTGGCCTATAGTCGGCTCAGCTTCAAGTACCCGGCCCATGTCATCAACATGACCCGAGCGATTTTGTCTTTGCCATTTTTCGCGATTGCCTTTGCTCTTGATGTCGGTCCCGCCGAGGCGCTGGAAGCCCTGTTTATAATTCCAATCAGTAGCTGGTCTTGGTTCGCGGTAAGCATGACGGCGAGCTTTGGACTTGGAGACGTACTGTTTTTAATCAGCACTCGGCATCTGGGGGTACCTCGCGCTCTCACTTTAGCTTCGATTTATCCGCTTTGGGCGACGCTGGTGGAGTCGTTTCGGAAGGTTCAAGGCGGAGAGGCCCTTCCCTTGACCATTTGGATTGGGGTTGCCCTGATCGTGTCGGGCGTGGGCTTGGTCACCAGAACGCAGTCGACCAACGGCGATCCCGTCGCCATTAAAAATAGATTCAAATTGTTTATTGGAATTCTGATGGCTCTTTTGACTTCGCTTGCTTGGAGCATGAACAACGTGGCGGTCGAGCATTTGGGTTCAACACATAGTTTTTGGCTCGTCGCAATCGGGCGAATGCTCGCCGCAACGATGCTCTGTCCGTTTTACGGGATTTTATTTCGAAAAATTTTTGATCCTAACGCTCCAAAGGCCTGGTCTGGGCCTTGGTGGCTTGATGGTGCCGACTTTAGAACGTACGTTGTCCTTTTTATCGTGGAAGGGTTTTGCGGAAGCCTTATGTTTGTCTACGGTGTTTCAAACAGTCCTCTTTCGGTGGGTTCGGCTCTCACTTCGCTATCGCCGGTCGTGAGCGTCGGAGTGCTTTGGGCTTTGGATCGAAAGGCGCCTGCACCATTAACCCTAGTGGGAATGATTTTAACTTTATTTGGTTTACTGTCACTTTTAGTAACGTAGTGTGTTTTTAGTCGCGTTGCCCGTTTATAAAGGATTCAAGGGGCCAGGATTTGGATCTTCCACCCTTCGGCCGACTTCAGGTACTCCACGCGCTCGTGTAACCGAAAGTGATCGGCCTGCCAAAACTCAAATCGATTGGGCACCAAGCAAAACCCGCCCCAGTGGGCAGGTCTTGGGACAGGGGCGCCATTCAGCTCTTGGCTCAAATTTTGGACCTCTTGTAAAAGCGTTTCGCGACTTTCAATCACGCGACTCTGTGAGGATGCGGCACTGTTGAGTTGGCTCTCACGTGGTCGGCCCGCCCAATAGTGATCCGACTCCTCTTTTGTCGCACGCTCCACAAGCCCCTCGATACGCACCTGCCTTTCGAGCAAGGGCCAATGAAACAACATGGCCCCCTGCGGGTTCGAGGTGAGGTCCACACCTTTACGACTTCGATAGTTGGTAAAAAACAAATAGCCCTTGGGATTTTGTCCGCGCCAAAACAAAGTGCGAACGGAGGGTTTACCATCTAAATCACTCGTTGCTAAATAAAATGTGTAGGGATCTTTGACGCCTGCCTGTTCCGCGTCTTGGTACCACCGAGTGAACTGATCAAAGGGCTCTTTCGAAAGCTGATTTAAAAATGACGTGCTCAACATGGGGCAAAACTACCACAGATTTCTACAGTCGTCCCCACAACCTTCCGGCATGTCGATTTTGACCTCATAGCCCTTGGGAAGCATGCATTCGTGCCTATCGCTTTGATGGCGAAGCACGACCACTTGGGCTTCGGCCTGAACTTCAACAGGAGATGAGGAATTCCCTACTTTGACCTTTGTATTGCCCATGGCTTTTAGCGTGACATTGCCCTTGACTGGAGCGCCCTTCCCACTTTTCAATTTACAAATTTCCTTTGCCATCGCCACAAGGCCTGCGCCGGTGACTTGATCCGAGCCTGCGTAAAAGTGGTTGCCAGGTGTTCTGACGAGGTTTCGCCCCCCGTCTGCTGAGTCAGCCGACGCCACATCAAATTTAAATTTCGACACGTCAATTTGGTCGCAATTGTATTTTCCGTCTTTATTAACTTCTTCGATACCAAAGGGGTCCTTAGTGAACACTCTCTCCACCATCACCGCGTGACCCAACAGAGTTTTTCTACCTGCCTCGGAAGTGTTTCGGACTATGATATCCCCGGGCTGAATTGCGAAATCACTACCTGTCACCGAAACCGGCTCGAAACAGTTGTCGCCGCTTGGAATTTGCGGTTTACCAGGACGTGCGATTAGCTCTTCGGTGCTCTGAGAACGCTTTACGATCACCTCTCTTCTCGCGTTCGCTATCCAAGGCTTTGTCAATCGCCTCGAAACCAATAGCGCGGCGTCGATGGCCTCAACGCAAGATAGCGCACCCTTTGGTTTGTTACCTTCTTTGGAAGCTTCTTCTTCAAACTTCACGGCAGCCTCGCTTTTTTTACCCGTTACAACGGTCCCTGCCCCACCCGCGTTAGGTACAATTTTAAACGTGCCACTCATCTCATTTCCTACAGAACTAGAAACAACCCTTACTTCCGCTCGCCCGCCAATTCCAAAGGTCCCGCCACCCTTGCAAATCCACTGGCACTTGGGGGGTACATCATTTTCACAAGCATCACGGCGATAGGGATAGGGTTGAATCAGCTCTTGGAAATTTTTAAATACTCGCGGAGGTTCTCCGATGTGTTTTGCCCCATCCGTCGAGCAATAAACATTGTCTAGATCAAGCACTTTGCAAGTGCCATAGTAGGCCGCCATAAAGCGCCGCATGCCTTGAACAGGGGACATGGGAGCGACTCTATTAACAGTCTCTCTAATTCGCCCAATATTTTGCTGGTTACTCGAATTCAAAACTTGAAGCTCCTCGAGCTGGCCGTTCTTCAGTTGACAGATCTCACAGTTGGTTTGAGTTTTAGATCCCTTTTGAGATTGATGTCGCTCTTGACGTGCTTTGCAATCGCCCACGTCGGTGTCCGAACTAGTAAGGCCCTCGTTGTTGACGGGCCCAACCTCAACTTTTTGGTCCTTCTTTTTGTCGTCCTTTGGATTTTGAGCGACTGGCGCTTCGGTTTGCGGTTCGGCCTTAGGCTTTGGGAGATCCACGATGACCGGAGCGGGCGAGGAAACAGCTGGAGCTTCGCGAGGCAAACCGGGCTCACCTCGCGAGGAAAGGGGCCTCTCGTACCATTCGCCAGACCGCCCTCCTCCAAATCGACCGCTGCTTCGAGTTCCATCGCAGTAAGAGTAAAAACACCCCGTATCAACATAGTGGCCGGTTCCACCGTAAAGCCCTACACCTGCCGCAGCTCCGCAAAAGGTAAATAAACATGGATTATACATGTAGTTGGGGAATAATCCCGGGAGCGTGCCCCCCCATCCACCAAAGCCACCACCAAGTTGAGCCCAGCCACCAAAGCCACCCAACCCACCAAAGCCGCCGCCTCCCCAGGGGCTTCCGCCAAAACCAAAGCCACCGACCCCCATCGGACTACCGAATGCTCCAAACCCCCAAGGCGAAATACCGCCGAGCGCACCAAAGCCAGGCAACCCAACCGGAATTCCGTACATGCCACCTAAAATGCTCGCAGCACCCAAACCGATCGCCCCACCTGTCCCCACAAAATTGGGCCAAGCGCCAGGGGCCATTCCCACCGTAGGCCCCCCGTTTGAGGAAGGCATAAATTGAAACCGGCTCATCGTGTTGGGAACGCCCCAGCCTATTGAACCTGTGGAAAACCCCCACCCCGGACCGAATTGCGCTTGGACGGGAGTAACAAATAAAACTCCGAAAACGGCCACGAGAGAGGCCATCGAGATGAGGAGTGAAGTCCCTCGGAGGCAAAAAGATTTTAACTTGAGCATGAGAGTTCCCCCTTATTTAGTATGAAGGCGACTCGCATCGAACTAAAGAGATCGATCACCAAACTCGACCAAACCCTATTTTAGCACCGCCAGCCTAAAGGCCTGTGCGGGGTAATCCCCAGGAGGTGCGAACGGCGACAGTCAAACCCTCGCCCGTGGGGATAATCGTTCCACGAAATCGAGGATCTTTGGCAACAACAGTATTGAACGCTTGCATGGCCACCACGGCCGCACGCTCGGGGTGATCGCGGTGGGGATCATCCGCCAAATGCCCAAATGCAAAGGTGTTGTCCCCGATTACAACGCCACCCTCCCGAAGGTTCTGTGCCGCCCACTCCAAATATAGGGGATAGTCGCCTTTATTTGCGTCGATAAACACAAGGTCAAAAGGCCCCCTTTCCACAATCTGCGGCAGGTTTTCAAGAGCAGGGCCTATAAACAACTCCACTTGGCCCTCGTATCCCGCTCGGCGAAACGATTCGCGGGCGACTTGGGCGTGCTTTTCGCTGTACTCGAACGTCAACAGCCGCCCGTCTTGAGGCATGCCCTTGAGGAGGCTCACGCCTGAGTATCCCCCTAACGTTCCGATTTCCACGACACGCCGCCCGCCCGTCATGCGCACCAAGACTTCGAGGTGACGGGCATCCATAGACCCCACATGTATAGGCGGCAGTCCTGCCGCGGCCGATCGCTCGCGAATTTCCGCTAAGACCGCATCCTCGGGTTGAAATAACTCTAAAACATAGGGAGCGACTTTTGATTTTGACTCGAGGCTAAAGCTCTTCCAATTGGCCATGGCCTCACTTTAGCGACAAGTTTTCGTGAGGGGTACAAGTAAAAATAGACACCTCCTAACGGCTTATCGTAGAACTTCCTCACTCATGAAAACACTTCGTCTGTTCGCCGGCGGCTCTAATCCAGATCTCGCGATCAAAGTTGCACAGGAAATCGGTGTGCCCTTAGGCGACGGAAGCCCACGCCGATTTGCCGATGGCGAGTGTATGGTGGAAATCCAAGAAAACGTGAGAGGGGCTGACGTGTTTGTGATTCAGCCCACGTGCCCCCCTGTGAACGAGCACTACATGGAGCTTTTCATTATCCTCGACGCCCTAAAAAGAGCCTCGGCAGATCGAATCACCGCGGTGATGCCCTACTACGGTTATGCGCGGCAAGATCGTAAAGTGGCGCCTCGGGCACCGATTTCGGCCAAGGTCGTAGCCGACCTCATCACCTCGGCAGGCGCCGATCGGGTGTTGGCACTTGACCTACATGCGGGCCAGATCCAGGGATTTTTTAATGTTCCCGTGGACCATCTTTTTGCAATTCCAACCCTCGCTCGAGCCTGGCAAGATCGCTGGTCTTCAAAGGACGAACCGGTCGTGGTGAGCCCCGATGCCGGGGGCGTGGAGCGTGCTCGAGCCTTTGCCAAAAGACTTGATGCCTCAATTGCGATTATAGACAAACGCCGAAGTGGACCCAACGAAGCCCAAGCTTTTCACCTGATTGGCGAGGTCCAAGGTAAAACGGCGATCATTGTTGACGACATGATTGATACGGCGGGGACCTTGAAAGCAGCGGTTGACAGTTTGATAAAAAATGGGGCAAAACGCGTAGTTGCAGTGGCAACTCATGCTTTGCTGTCGGGCCCTGCCATACAGCGCGTTATGGAGAGCCCCATTGAGTTCATCGTGGTGACCGATTCGGTCCCCTTGAGCCCACAGGCAAAAAACTGCAACAAGATTCAAGTCGTGTCGGTTGCCCCCCTACTTGCGGAGGCGATTAAGCGGATACACGGAGATGAATCGGTGAGTTCGCTCTTCCTTTGAAGGTGGGGCGGACGATTTGCGAATTTTAAAAGCGATCGTTAAACAAATGAGCGCGAGAGTGTAGTCGCGTTCAATAACTAACCAAGTAGGCCACGGGCCAATGGGGTGAAAGATCATGAAACAAGGTCAATTCGAACTTCAAGTTACAGGTCGTGAAACCGGCCGCCACCAGTCTCGAATGCTGCGTAATAAATTGGTTGTCCCTGGTGTGGTTTACGGCGCGGGAGTTAAAGGCAACGTTCATCTGTGCGGAGAAGAGAAAATCATTCGCAAGTACGCATCTCACGAATTCGAAAATACGATTTTAACTCTTCGCTCGTCGGACAAAGTTTTGGATGGCGTCAAGGTGTTGGTTAAAGAAGTGAGTCGTCATCCTGTAACTCAGCGCCCTCTTCATGTGGATTTTTGGGCGATTGACTTGAACAAACCAATTCGTGTTTATGTGGAAGTGCGCTTTGATGGTAAGGCCGCTGGCCTGGCAGAGGGCGGCGTATTGCAGCCGCTTCTTCGAGAAATTGAAGTCGAGTGTTTGCCGACCTCAATCCCCGAGTTTTTGGCCTGTGACGTGAGCTCGCTTGGAATCCATGACACTCTCCATATCTCGGACCTTAAACTGCCCTCTGGCGTTAAGTCGGTGTCGACCGATGACTTGGCCATCGTGACCGTGACCGTCATCCGCGAAGAAGAGGTCGCAGCACCCACGCCTGCAGCGGCTGCCGCGGCCGGGGCTGCAACTCCTGCTGAACCCGAAGTCATTGCGAAAGGCAAAAAACCTGAGGAGGGAGCTGCGGCTGCAGCTCCAGGTGCCAAACCTGCGGCGGGTGGAGCCGCGGCTCCGGCCAAGCCTGCAGCGAAAAAGTAGTTTGCAGTTCATGTACGCTTCATGTGGTTGATAGTGGGCCTTGGAAATCCGGGTGCGCGGTACTTGCTGACGCGGCATAATGCGGGATTCATGGCCCTCGATACCTTTGCTACAGGTTGCGGTTCTCCTCCTGCCAAAACTGAAGCGCAAGCCATGACATCCCGATTGCGCTTGGATGATCGCGACGTTCTGCTTGTGAAACCGCAAAACTTTATGAATAACTCTGGCGAGTCGGTCCAGGAGCTTGTGAATTTCTATAAAATCGATTTAGATCGAGTGCTTGTAGTTCACGATGATGCGGACCAAGGGTTTGGCGCCATTAAGTTTCAGCGCAACCGAGGGCATGGTGGCCACAATGGTGTAAGAAGCGTTTCAGAAAAGCTTGGCACGCAAGACTACACACGGCTGAAGCTTGGCGTTGGCCGGCCGGAAGATCCACGCCATGATACGGCGGCCTACTTGCTACAAAATTTTTCCGAAACCGAGCAACGTCAGCTGGGGGAATTTTTAAATCGCGCGAGCGATGCCATAGACAGCTTTATCTTTGACGGGTTCGAACTGGCCTCAAGCCGGCACAACGTTAAGGCTCCTGCACCGGGGCCGCATGGAAGTCATCACAAGGAGTAAAGTATGGGTCTACAATGTGGAATCGTAGGACTCCCCAACGTTGGCAAAAGCACGCTGTTCAACGCCCTTACCAACGCCAAAGCCGAAGCGGCCAATTATCCCTTTTGCACGATAGATCCGAACATTGGCGTGGTGACCGTACCAGATGAGCGGATGCGAAAAATTTCAAGTTTTATAAAACCTCAAAGCCAAATTCCGACCGCAATTGAATTTGTGGATATTGCGGGCCTCGTGGAAGGAGCGAGTAAAGGCGAAGGGCGAGGCAATCAATTTTTGGCAAGCATCCGGCAGACCGATGCGATCGTCCACGTGGTGCGCTGCTTTGATGACCCCAACATTGTCCACGTCAACGGACGAGTCGACCCGCTTAACGACATCGCCGTGATCAACACCGAACTCCTTTTGGCAGATTTAGAGTCGATTGAAAAGCGGACCCAAAGGTTAGAAAAGCAGGCCAAGGGGCAAGTTCCAAAAAAAATTCAGGACGAGCTCGCTTTGTCCAAAAAGGCCCTGGAAGCTCTATCGGCTGGAAGACCAGCTCGATCGGTCGAGCTTTCCACCGATGACATCCCGATCATGAAGCAATTCCAGCTACTGACTTCTAAACCTGTTTTATACATGTGTAACGTCAACGAAACCGATTTTCAAAAGGGTGGAAATGCTTGGGTCGAGTCTGTAAAAAGGCTTGCTGCGGAAGAAAACAATAAAACGGTGATGGTGAGTGGTGCGCTTGAGTCCGAGATCGCGCAGCTGAGCCTTGAAGAGCAAAAAGAGTTTTTACTGTCGCTTGGAGCTCAGGAACCGGGGCTCAATCGGTTGATTCGCGAAGCCTACCAACTTTTAGATTTAATCACCTATTTTACCGCGGGAGAAAAAGAAGTCCGCGCTTGGACTATTCCACGTGGTACCAAGGCTCCTCAGGCAGCGGGTGTGATTCATTCTGATTTTGAACGTGGTTTTATACGCGCTGAAACCTACCACTGCGAAGATTTGTTCAGGTTGGGTTCTGAGTCGGCGATTAAAGAGGCTGGACTCTACCGATCCGAGGGAAAAGAGTACCAAGTAAAAGACGGCGACGTGATGCTATTTCGATTTAACGTCTGAATCCAATTGCCCCACAAACGTCCAGGATTCCTCTGAACTTCGCTTCTGCCTTTAAAAGAACGTCATGTTGCCTTGAGTTATTTTGAGCTCTGGTTTTGTAGCGGTGGATCTCGTTTCGTTTACAATGTAAACGCACATGATGCAAAAAGATTGGAAAGATCTCCGAAACTTCAGCATACCTGAATGGAGGGGGAACACTTGGAACGTCCGCGGCTGACTGATGAAAACTCGCCGGTCTCTTACTTCCGACGCATGCTGGAATTCCGAAGACAAACGGAGCCCGACTTCTCAATCAAAAAAAGTGTGTCGGGATTGCGACGAGTGTCTCCGGCCTTGGTGTCGCTGATTCTAAAGGGTGAACGACGAGTGACCGTCGATCGGGTGGAGGAGCTCGCAAGACTCATGAAGCTCACCGCCGCAGAAAAATTTGCCTTTCGAAATTGGATTGCGGCTCAAGAGGAGCAAGACAAACAAGAGCTTTTGAGTCGTACCGCCGCGGCCGCGGAAGTCAACGAGACCGACAGGGCCTTGCCAGGCTCTCCGGCTCCGCGATTACCAAACTCGCCAAAGACGCGCGCCATTAAAGCCGAGATTCACCCCTTGGCAAAAAAGGCTTCCCTTAACCTTTTGAACGATTGGCTCAATATTTACATTAAGGATCTGCTCTCGATACGACGTTACCAAAAGAGTCCTAAACTTTTGCAGGTGACCCTCAAGGAACTCGCGAGTCCTAAGCGGATCGAACGCGCAATTAATTTTTTACACCGTGAAGGTTATATCCTTCGTAGGCCCGACGGCACTTGGGCACCGGACTCCCCCCTGGCGGTTGCAGAACCAAGCGATCCGCAGACCAAAGTTCGAAAGCTTCATAAAGCCGCGCTCTCCATTGCGAGCCGAAGCCTTGAGCTCTTTGGGCCTTCGGAGAGGTACGCCAACATGCTGACTGTGGCTCTGTCGCCCTCCGGACATGAGGAGTTAAGACGACTGCTTGCTGACTTTGCCGAACAGCTTAAAGATTTTGCGACGAAACAACAAAGCGATGGCGAGAGACTCTACCAGGTCGTGCTCAACCTTTCACCGATTGGAAGTGGAGATGAAAACTCTGATAAAAAATAAAGATCTAGAATTTATGAGTGCGCCAGAAATTATTTTTTGTTTATTTTTGTTAACGCCATCTTTTCAAGGCCAAGCGGGAACTTTTGTTGGCAATGGCGGAAGTCCAGGAGATGTCGAGCTTGCGATTGCAAAAAAACACCTCGATCGAACGTTCAAGGAGTTTCAGGAATACGACAAGCACGGACCTTCACTCTGCACCTGTGCTCCTGAGGCAAAAAACCGACCGATGTGTTCGCCTTTGGCTGACCTCACCCTTGAGCAGCGTAGCCTTTGCGGGAGGATTTTATTCGAAAAGGCCGGTGCGATGAGAAGGTGGGTGAGCCCCGAGGCTCCCTTAGAGGTCCGCTGGACTCGCGAGCCGATCGAGGTCAAAGAAAATGGGGTTCTCCGAGCAGTCGATGCGGTGATGTCGCGTACGACGACAGAGCAAGGTGAAGGTGGCAGGCTCACGCTCAACGCCGATAGGTTTTTACAAATGAAACCGCAGGAGCGACTGTTTCTGTTAACTCACGAGTTCTTTCATCTTGAAGATTGGGATGGCCGGCCGTTGGTTGATGAGGGCCCAATTGGAGTTTTTGAAGGCGCTGAAGGAGGTCGAAAACTCATCAACGCTTTGGCTGCGGCCGCAGTCATGGAATTCTACCAGTCCAGAATCGACACCCAATTTCGACAGAGTTTGCAACGCTCGCAGGCCTATAAACCAATGTGGTTCGACCTTCAGTATGAATCCCTTCAAAATGGCCAAAGTCGGCCTTCGACTTTTGGTGCTGGCACCACAAACCCCGTACAGCTACAATTTCGAGGTTACTTGATTTCTGGAGTTTGGGGTTCGTTGGGTTTGGCTGCGGCTTTTCGATTTTCAAACAGATCGAGCAACGTGCTGAGTTCAGTGGACGTAAGGGAGAACATCCAACAGTACGGAATTGGACTTTCATATAAAGTGAATCCCTTCAGTGACCCGACGACTGGTCTTGGCCAAAGCCATTTTGTTTCGACGGTGAGATATGAACTTGGTAAAAGTGCGTTGCGAATTAACGACTCCTCCACTGGGACCGAAGACTCAACAGACTTCGGTGGGTTCCGTGCTGAAATGAGTTACTACTTCCCCTTTGATTGGGGATTTTGGTTGTATGTGGGCGGAAGTTATCAACAGTTTAATTATTCGTTTACGAAAGTGAATTTAAAGTACGATAAAGAACAGCTCGGATTTTTTGGGGGGATCAGCTATGGGTTTTAATAAACGGTTTAAGACTTGTTTAGCCGCGTGGGTGTTAAGCTGCGGGCTAAGCGGGTGTGGTGCTGGCGGTAAATTCTCTGGGGAGGATCTCATCGGATCACCTCTGGCGTCGGTTTCTGACCTCAGCAGACCCGACCAAACCGATCGCTCACGGATCGCAGTTTATGACAAAACGACATCCAGAATACATGAGTTCGATCTGGAACAGTCGAGGCTCTTTCGGTCGACGCCGGTGCGATTTCCGGGGCGCCCTCACTACGTATTGTACGATGATCAAAAAGGTTACGTTGTGGATCTGACAAGAAAAGGGGTTAGCATCGTGACGGCTGCAGGTTCAGTCGTCCACGACCCAGTTCGATTTTTAGGAGAACCACTTTCGGCTGCGTTTAGGCCTGATCTTGGCCTGTTGATCATTTATGATCACTTGCAGACGGTTTCATTTATTCGATTCTCAAATGCGGGAGCCGTAGAAGCGGCGATTACGCTTGGGCCGGTCGTTTCAGGAAATGTAAAAATTGTCGCAGGAGATCTGTTGAATGACGGAAGGCTGTTGCTTTCTCTGTCGGACCAGCAAATTGCGCTTGTCGATGTTACGGCCACAATGGCGCAAGGACAGTGGCAAGCGACGTTTCAGTCGCCGGGACTTGGTGTAATTTCGTGGGTGGGACCATCGCCTCAGTCTTCTGATCGGGTGCTTCTTTACACGACAGATGGAATTACACTATGGAACGTGAGTGCGGCCACCAGCGTCGCCACGATGTCTTTTAACGGATTATTGCCAATCCGCCTTTCTAAGACGACGGTCCCGCATGTGGTGATGAGTTCTGGCAACCGGCAACGACTTTTTTATGCGAATGGCGACCAAATTGCCGAGCGATCATTTGGTCTCAGGACAGGTACACTGCTGGGCTCGTATCTTAATCTTGATGCTAATACGCTCACTACGATTTGGAGCTACTCCGAGGCACGTCAGATGAGTGAGATCGACTTCAACGATCCCAATTTTACGAAGGACCGACGAGAGCTGGCGAGCTTTCGGCTATCCGACATGTTAGCACAGTCAACTCTCGAAATAAGATCCGACGCCGAAGTGACCATGTCGCGTACTTTTGTGTTTAGCCTTTTCTCATCACCACTCGGCTACGCCACAAAAGAGAATCTTTTGACCCAAGCACGAACGGAGTTCACGCTCTTTAACCTTCCGTACATACAGTAGTGGGGCTGATAGATTTAGCGACGGACTCTGGGGCGTCTTTGGGAAATGGGCACAGGAACCGGCTCAGGTTGAGGAGCCAGGAGTTTTTCGAGCATTTCTTTAAGGCGGCTCAGCCACTCTTTCATACTCCTAGTATCGGGCTTTAGCTTCGGGCCGGCTACTTTAAACTTCTTTGGTCTCTCATTAGAACAATCCAAGGTTGGGCGCCAAAAGGGAGCTCAGTTGGGCTAATGTGGATTTTAGGCCAGTCTTGGAAACTCTTCCTAGGAAGGATTTTCTTGATTTGAGAAAGTTATAGGCCTCATCTCGAAATGATAAAAGTGCTGACACATAGGTTACACTTTTGGGCGCAGCAGGGGGCACTCGTGTTTTTCTATCATTTCATTTTTGCCGCGACTTTGATGTTTCTGGCTCAAGGCGAAGCTCACGAGGTGGAGTGGAATCCTCCTGCGGAAAGGCGCGGGGCACTCACCGATCTTGGCCCACAGGGAAACGTCGCGGTGGCACGTAGTTTCAATTCCTACAGTGCACGGTTTCCGGATGGCAGTTGCGAGGCCTCAGTCCGCTCTGATGGTCGCGGTAAAAAACGCATTTTATTTACTGGATTTGGATTGTTCGCGGGGGCTGAATACAACATATCCGGTGTTGTGGTGAGTTCCATCTTAGCTCCCGGTTTTCTCGCCGATCAAATCCAACTGACACAGCCATTGTCCCCGTTGTCTGCGCCGATGGACCGCCGACCAACAGCATCGAGTAACGGTGTCCGCACGATAGGACGATTGATGCTCATCAACGGAATGGAAGTCGAAGTTTGTGGGCTCATTTTGGATGTAAAGTGGGATCTTGCCGCTGCTGTTTTAGCTTACGAACTGGAGCGGTTTTCCCCTCAAGTTGCAATTCTTTCAGGGCGAGGAAATGATCGAGTCATTTTTGAGGGTGGAGCTCTCAACATTACCAGTTCATCTCCAGGTTATGATCACAACGGCGATGCGCTTTACTCGGGTTCAGCAGCAAACGTGCCCGGCTCAAGTTGGGTCTTACCCGATATGGATTCCAGTGGAGTGTCACTGACGTGGGATCGATCGAAATTCAGAGATGAAGTGGAAGAGATCATCACCGACCTCGGATACACATCGAGTTTCCCTCGAAGAGGGCGGCAGGATAACGTTTATATCTGCAATAATTTGGCGCTCGTGGGCGGCCATGTCGCGAGAGGGGGCGAGGTTGAGCTTGCGGGGGGGCAGATTCGTTTACCTGGTGTAAGTCACGGACCACGAATTGGTTTTTTACACCTCCCTGCAACCGACCTTCAAATTCCCCGCGATGCCCTCTCCACCGAACGGACCACCATCGCCGAGTGGGCCCGCATCATGCTTATCGCAGCCATGAGCCAGTTTTAACTTGCGCCTCAAACACATACATCGAGGGGCCAACGGCACAATGTTCGGTTGGCTCGTCGTTTTGGGTAACTCTACTTACATAATCCCGACTTTATAGGTTCTTGTCTTATATTGAGACCAAGTCCTATAAAAATTGAACGAGGGCGAAGCTATTTTTACAAGAGTAATCAACAAGTTAAAATATCGCATCCTATTATTGACTATA
>FRDC01004230.1_pt1 | contig 39277 bp, 42 predicted proteins | sample 1106171 | NCBI WGS metagenome assembly FRDC01 (sample SAMEA3930566, study PRJEB13176) | freshwater metagenome | biome: Drinking water system; feature: drinking water; material: water | place: Singapore | collected 2014-12-20 | reverse complement strand
CTCCCTTGTGGACGCCCAGTATACACTACCGTTTTAGTTGTTACACGCCACTAGAAGGTTGCTGAAAACTATGCATATATCTATAGGCCGCATTCATGGTACAGGAGCTATCGCATTGACTACTTCCACGGTAATTATTGGTGTAATAGTGGTCTGGTATCTTCTTCACCTCGTGCAGTGGCTGGTCATGGTGTTTGTTCGATAGCCCCCGGGTGAGTGCAAAAGAAGGATGCGCTAAAATCGAGCTGATTTATGAGCATGAATCTTTGTTTGAATTCACCCTGCTATCTCATGACCAGCTTCGCGTAACGTTTTGCGATCGCTTCCTGGCGAGACCTCGCTGAGTCAGTAATCTGCCATCATATCTTTCATCATCTAAACCTACTCTATATTTATTGCGCCACAGTTGACGGTGCGTGTTATCGCGCTCCAACCTTGAGGAGGCGCTATGGTCAGGATCATCGAAATCGCTCCGGACCTATTCCGTATTGGAGGGTCGAAAAAAAGGTCGGGGGTCTTTGTTTAAGATCTGCGATGCTACGTAGAATACTTGATGGACAGTAGCCTGACGCCATTCTTTCACTATCTCGACTCAGAACAAAAAACTCGACCCCCTAACGATGTTTGGCTCAGCGGTGCTTGACCGAAGCTCGGGAGCGCTGCATGATACGTCAATCTCGCTATGCATTTGGCGAGCATTCCGATCACCTTGTTGTACTTCAAGCCAAGAGTCAGCAAATGAGCGACCTGTTTGCAGACTCCTGGGGCGCCGGCACCCCTGTGGTGCTCGTGCACGGCTCGCTTGCGACGGGAGCTGATGAATGGCAGGCACAGCGACCGCTCGCCGATGAGGGATTCCGTCTGTTGGTACTTGACCGGCGCGGATATGGGCGAAGCCCGAGGGCGGAGGGGGAGGATTTCCTGCGCGATGCCGACGATATCGTTGCGCTTATGGGTGATGGTGCGCATCTGGCGGGGCACTCTTACGGAGGCCTCGGTGTGCTCTTCGCGGCTGCTCGCCGTCCGGACTTGACGCTATCGCTGACATTGTTGGAACCAGCGACATTCGCGTTAGGCCTGCACCATCCCGCCGCGCGGGCTCTCGTGGACGAGGTTCGGACCCTCTGGGGTCAGAATCTGTCCGATGAAGCCTGGGTTATCCGCTTCTTGAAGGCAGTGGGGAGTGATCCCGACGAGCTGCCGCCCGAAGTCCTTACTTCCGCTGTGCCGTTGGTGCCCCTATTGCGCCACGGGCGGCCTATCTGGTCCAGTGATCTGCCGCTGGCGGAGCTAGCGACGGCTTCCTTTCAAAAGCTTGTTATTTCGGGTGGGCACAGCGCCGGGTTCGATGCGATATGCGATGACCTCGCCCAACAGATCGGCGCGTCTCGGGCTGTGGCTCCCGGCGCCGGCCACGAGATCCAGTTCACCGGACACCTTCTCAACGAGATGCTGCTCGCGCTCTGGCGCGGAGCAAACCGGCGGGTAGGGTAAAACCACTGCCGGTTTCAGCCGATCGTCACTCGATTTGGTGATGCATAGACGAGGCGCTTCGATTGTGAGGGAGATTCTATGGCGAAGATCACTGAGATTGCTCCGGACCTCTTCCGTGTTACGACCTTCGTTGAACCGTTCAATATGCAGTTCAGCCAGTTCTTGTTGCGCGACGAAGAACCGCTGCTGTTTCATACCGGTCCGCGCGCTCTGTTCCCGGAGGTCAAAGCCGCTGTGGCATCGCTCATCGATCCGCCGACCTTGCGTTGGATCGGGTTCAGCCATTTCGAGGCTGACGAATGCGCAACGGTGCCGGAGTGGCAGCGGCTGGCTCCGCACGCGGAAGTGGTGTGCAGTCTGGTGGGCAAGATGGTGAGTATCGACGATTGTCTGGCGCTCCGCCCCGCAAAGGGGATGGCCGACGGCGAGGTAATCAAGACCGGAAAATACCGCTTTCGTTTTCTATCAACACCCCATGTGCCCCATTGCTGGGAAGCGGGGCTACTGTTCGAAGAAAATGAACGGACGCTCCTCTGCTCAGATCTGTTTCACCAAGATGAAGATGTGGAGCCGGTGACGGAATCGGACCTCATTGATCACTGCCGGCAGACACTGGTGGGTTACCAACAAGGCCCGTTGGCGAATTATGTGCCCTATTGCTCGTTGACGGAGGCGACGCTGCACCGTTTGGCGGCCCTGCAGCCGAAGCGACTGGCTACCATGCACGGATCAGTCTACGCCGGCGATGGAAGCCAAGCGCTCCATGATCTCGCTGCGGTTTGGCGGGAGGTCCTCAGCCCGCAGTTATGATTCCAGGCGACTGATTCATGTTCTGCTGACAACGTCACCAGCGAATTCGCGAACCGACTCGATCGACAGTCATGGATTGCGCTGGTTCTAGACCTGACCATGTCGTTATTGCTCTGGCTTCTTTTCTCGTTGTTGGGTCTGATCGTTGTCGTCGCGATCTGGTTTGGAATAGACACCAAGCACGCCTATACACGAATCTCGGGCAATAGTGCTTTCATGTCTTCTCCGTTGGGAGACATTGAATTCAAGCGAGGAGGGACGGGTGTTCCCGTTCTCGTGATTCACGGAAGTGGAGGAGGTTATGACCAAGGCGAACTGATTGCGAAGACGATATTGGGCGATGATTTCGCCTGGATTGCGCCCTCTCGCTTTGGATATCTCCGCTCGACCTTTCGAAAAGGCGCGACGTTCGACGACCAAGCAGAAGCCTATGTCTACCTGCTCGATCATCTTGGCCTGAAGAAGGTCACTGTCTTGGCACTGTCCCATGGTGGCCCGTCGGCGCTTCTCTTCGCGGCCCGGTACCCGGAGCATGTTTCCTCGCTGACGCTTCTGTCGTGCGGGGTCGCTTCCTCGTCAGAAGCCAGTCAGGCAGCGGCAAACAAGAAGGGAGATGCCCTGACGACGGTTTTCAAATTCGAGATTCTCTACTGGGTGGTCAGGAAGTTTCTACGCAAGAAGCTGATGCGGCTGATGGGCGTCAGCGATACGGTGATCACAAGTCTCACGGCCGAGCAGCACACCTTGGTCCATCGGGTGATCGACTATATGGCTCCGGTCTTTCCTCGGTACGCCGGTGTGGCCTTCGATAACAAGGCCGCGATGCCCAATGAGCGGGTGGCCAAAATTCGAGTCCCTACGCTCATCGTCCATGCCACGGACGACAAACTTCAGCTCTATCACAATGCGGAATATGCGGCGGCTAACATCCCTGGAGCCCGCTTAGTTTCCTTCGCCCGAGGGGGCCATCTCCTTCTTGCCGTCGAACAGGCCGTTGTTCAGGAAGAAGTCAGACGATTCATTCTGACCCACGCCGGCAGGTCCGAGCGTGGCACCAGTAGGTAGGACGATCATGTTACCGGCGCTTGACCGAATTTAGAAACTGACCGAGAATGCGACGCAAATCGAAGAAACGAAAGAAAGCAAGATAGGAGCACGACCATGATGCTCGTTCAGGAGGTGTGTCATGAAACTCGATGTCATGCGAGTTTGCAGGTTCTCTATCGCGGCGGCACTGGTCAGCATGACAGGTGTGAATGCTACGCAGGCATCGGCAATCGACCCACTCGGGGGAAGGCCGTCTGTTCTGATGGCCCAGGGGACGGTAATTCCTGAGCCCCCGCATGCTGCTGCGCCAATCTCAGAAAGTGCGCGTGTTCTTGTGGGGCACTGGCGGAAAACCACTATTGTGTTCGAACAGCCGGAGGACGAACATCTGGCCTTACATGCCGACGGGACGGTGGAGAACTGGATTGTGACGGCTTCCGGGCGTTCCGCGCCGACGGCTGGTACATGGAGCGTCGAAGGAAAAATGCTCAACCTGCTGCTGGAGGGGCATGAGCGCATTTCTCAGCCGTTTACCCTCTACGAAGGACAGCTCGTTTTCCCCAACATTGCCAACCGACGCCGCTTCTGGGAAAACATAGGTCGGTAAGGTGGAGAGGCAAACTATCGCCGCGGCCATGTCACGCGGTGAGCCTAACTATGAAGAACCAAGCCATGTTCTCCCAGGCCGAACAGTTTCTTGCCTCTCCATCTCACCATAGATCTGTATGTCCCAAGACGGTAGAATGTCTACATAGGGTTGGGCCCTCGCCGCGGCGATCCGTAACGAACTCGATGGTCTGCTGCCAGAGGTGCATGAAGATTGTTAAGCAGCCTACGTGCACAGGGGAGATATGAACCTCACCATCATCGGAGCGTCAGCCGGAGTAGGGCTTCAAGCGACACGCCTCGCCCTCGAAAAGGGACATGAAGTTGCTACCTTGTCGCGCCGGTTTGTGCCAATTTCAGATCAACCGAAGTTGAGAAGGGTACAGGGCAGTGCGACAAATCCAAGCGATGTCAGCGCAGCAGTACAGGGAGCCGAGGCCATTCTGGTCACGCTTGGTGTGAAAAGCCCCTTTGCTACCACGTTGTTTTCCGACTCCGCGCGCGTCTTGTTGCACACCATCCGGGAAATGGGCTCTTCCCCGACGCTTCTTGTGCTCACCGGTTTCGGAGCCGGCGACAGCTGGGGCTACAATTCTTTCCCCATGAAACTCATGTTCACGCTGCTTCTCAAGAAAGTCTATGCTGATAAGAATGAGCAGGAGCGGATCATTGCCGGGGCCTATCCGCGCTGGGAGATCGTGCGTCCAGGTCGCTTAACCAATGGAGCGATGACGGGTCGCTATCGGGTGTTGGACAATCTTCTGGAAGGAATGAAAGTGGGCGCCATCTCACGTGCTGATGTGGCCCACTTCATGGTGGTGCAGGCTGAGAATCCGACCTATCTCGGCAAATACCCGGCGCTCACTTACTGAGACCGGTGGATCGGCTCTCGTCTCGGAACAATCCGCCCTTCCTCTAAATCTTGCAGATCCGACCAGGCTGTAATGTCGGTGCGTGATGGATCGATGGCGGCCAAGTATTTGTTGAACCTCGCCGCACTCTCAGGCGAACTCGGTCCGCGTGACAGGAGATTATGATTCCACTCCTCCACTTCAGCAGGTGAGTGGGGCTTGGCTTCCTGGTGAAGCCATGCCACGACTCCCTCGTCGGTCGGATTGGCTTTCACCGTTGCCGTGAATTGTTTGCTCGTAATCCCGGCATAGGCCAGAAGCCGTTCATCCATCGGGCAAGGATAGATATACTCGCCTTCCGTGCCGGCGAGGACGGCTCGGCATTTGTCGATCATGCGTGCCAGGTGAACATAGCCCCCCAGCTTGACGCGCATGCTGCGAGGAAAACCTTTTCGCAAGTCCATCGTTACAGCAACTGATGGTTCTTAAAGGTTAGCTGTTTAACCACGACCTCACCATTCTCGTAGGTGATGATTCGTCTCGTAGCCGGAAGGTCGGACGAACCGACGCGGACATGGGTATCGGTGAAGCTCTCCACGTTGGTCAGTTTGCCGTCGGTCGGCGAATAATAATAGACCGTGTACTTGGTCGTGAGGTTCTTCTGGTCTTGCGTGACCGCACTTTCTTCCACATTGATCGTAAAGGCAAACGGACTCATGCCGGGATGGGCCATCTTGCGATTGATCTGGGTGATGCGGTTGTCCTTGATCCGGTAAAAGGAATTGGACCCATGGATAGTCAATTGAATTCCGAACGGATGTCCGTCTTCTTCCATCGTCAAGGTATATTTTCCGTCGGACTCTTCGAAGCTTCGTGGTCCCCGATGGACCGCGATCATACCCAGCTGTTCCTGTACCCACTTTTGGGTTTCGCCGTCGCCCAATTGGACGGAAACTTCGCGGGGGCCTTTGACGATAACGGGCCCGCTGGTTTCTTTTCCGTTCACATTCACCGTGAGGTCGGCTGTAAACCCTTTGAAATCCTTTTGCCATCGAGCGGTCGCCTCAAAGGCCCGGCGGAGCAGATCACGCGCGCGAGGATCGTCGGCGACGGCCGATGGTTCTGCTTTATGTTCCATGATGCAGCTCCTCTCTACGAAAATGGATATTCTATCACTTATACCGATGCATGCGATGGGACTCAATAGTGAAATCTCACCGGACAGCTGCCCGTGTGAGGATGGATCTCTCATGTGTGTGCATGACGCGGTCGCGTACCATTGCGACGTTGGGGATTTTGGATATTCCAAAAACATCATAATTCTGATATACTTCGACAATTTTTACGCTGAGGTGTTGGAGACCGCCGCAGCCTTATCAGCCGGTCAGCCTGTGTTGAGGAAGGATGGGCATGGAACGACGAGCTGCTTCGCATACCGAAGAAGAAGAGATGAATCAGCGCCGCAAGCTGTTGAATGCGGCGAGACGAGGCGATACGAAGGCCATCAGTAAGCTGTTCGAACTGTATCAGGTTCGGGTGCTCAGCGGAGACCAATTGGCCAAGGTCAACCGCACCTCCACCTATATGGCCCCCGTCAAGCAGTCACAGAGCAAGTCGAAGGCCGCTGAGAAAAATGAAAAGGCGAACGCTTCGAAGACGGCGAAGAAATCAGGCAAAGCTTCTAAACCGGCCGCCCAGAAGGAGTCGGCGAGCACAACAAAGAAATCAACCAAGGGCATATCCAAGCATAAGTAAAGAGGCGGGATTACTGCACAGCCACTTTGAGCCCACCCCCCGCGAGTTTGGCGGCGATATCATCCGCTTGTTCCGTCGATCCGGTGAACACGATCGCTTCCCCGTCGTGATCGATACGATAAGCCAGTTCAAACGCTTTGGCTGACGTCATGCCGGGAATAAACCGGCAAAAGAGGTCGATGACTTGTTGATAGGTGTGGCAGTCGCAGTTGTAGACGATGACGCGGGACTCGAATCCGGTGCCCGACCCAGTTTGCACATCTTCGGTAATGTCCGGAACGGTTTGTGGTGTGGAAGGTGTCGGCATGGAGCGGGGCTTTTAGCAGGTCTGTCGAAAACAGGTCAAGGCTGAATCTCCGGATGTCATGTCGGAGATTACACTTTATCCATGTCGATCACTTCGGTCGCATCCCATAAGTTTTTCAATTCGGCATCCGCCAACTCCTTTTCGCGATCCGCGTCTGTTTCTTCCCCGAATGCGCGTGTCGCCGACGACACTGTGGAGTCCGTTGGCCTGTCCTCACCCGCCGCTTCGGGAGTTGGGGAGCGGCGCCGTTTCTTAGTCGGATCCATATTGACCGGCATGAGCTGCCTCCCGAGACTTCCCGTAGTCTTCTCCAATCGCGGCGGTCTTGTCAATCGATGATATCCATGTGAAGGGCTGAGGAGAGGTGTGCGATATTGCCGCCTGTCGGGTGGGCTTTGGCCATCTGCGTCAAAACAGCCGCTCTGCCACCAGGTCGGCGTAGCGTCGGCCCAACGATGTCAGTCGTACACGATCGTGGTCGGCATCAAGCAGGCCTTTCGAGACGAGTTCATCGAGTTGGTGCTCTCGCTCCGCCGCCGTGATGATGTGTCGGGGGACACCACGCAGCAAACGTAACCCAAACACAAGAGCGTCTCGCCGGCGTTCAGAGAGCGAAAGAGGCTTGAGGTCGGTTATCGGCAGACGATCCTCGTTCAAGCATGCGGCATAGGTTCCGAGATCCGCCACGTTTCCAAACCGGACTCCATGGAGATAGGACTGCGCGCTCGGGCCGAGCCCCAGATACTCGCCACCGGTCCAGTAGAGGACATTATGGCGAGAGGCATGGCCGGGCTTGGCATAGTTGGAAATCTCGTAGCGGGAATATCCCGCGTCGGTCAGGGAACGTTCTGCCGCGGATTCCATGTCGATCTGAAGCCCGTCGTCGGGCGGAGGAATGAGATTCCGAGCAATGTCCTGAGCGAGTCGGGTGTCCTCTTCAATGGTCAAGGCATAACAGGAGAGATGCGAGGGGGCCAGCGTGATGATCGACTCCATGGTGTGCATCCAGTCCTGCAGCGATTGGCCCGGGAGCCCATACATCAGATCGAGATTGATGTTGCTGAATCCCGCTTGACGGGCTGCCTGAACCGCGGCCCCCGTATCCTGCACCCGTCCAAAACGACCCAGGGAGGAAAAATCCTTGTCCGCCATGGATTCCGCTCCAAAGCTGATCCGATTGAATCCGGCATCCGCCAAGACTTGGAGATTCTTGAATGTGACCGTGGAAGGATGAGCTTCGACCGTTATCTCCGTTGTGATATCGGTGGGCCAGGTGGCTTGAATCAAGGCAAGAAGCTCGGCCAGCCGACCGGCCGGGAGGGACGTCGGCGTTCCGCCGCCGAAATAGATGCTCTGCAAAGTACGCCCTTCCAGGGATTCTTGCCGACGATGGAGGGAAATTTCTCGGACAAGAGCGGAATGAAACAGGGCCATCCGATCGGATTGAGCGATTTCCAGATAAAATGCGCAAAAGTGGCAACGTCGGCGACAGAAGGGAATATGGACATACAGCCCGAGAGTGTTGGAATCGCTCATCGTTTCAGTTTCAGCGAAAAAGGAAGCTGTTGTGAAAAATCCTTGGCCAATACGATTTCGATTTCATCGGCCGGCGAGGCGCCGCGATTGCGGATGTGCGACGTCCACCCCTCGTGCCGGCGCAGCGACTCAAAGACGGATTTGAGCAGGTGCGGTTTGATCCCGGCTTCCCATTCCCGCACCCACGCACGCTCATCCTCGTCTCCGGTATAATCGTCTGGAAACGAGGCTTCCAGCGTGAAGCGAATGGTAAAGGTTTTCTCTTCCTGGTACATACAATCCCTGTCGTTGCGATTCAGGCGCCGTGATTTTATAATGCTCCTGGCAACCGAAGGAGTCGTCAACCATGCCTATCTTCGAATATGTGTGCCGCGAATGCAATCACCGTTTTGAACTCCTGGTCCAAGGATCGGCGGAAGCGGCTTGTCCCCAGTGCAGGACCACCAAACTCGATAAACAATTTTCCGCCTTTGGAGTCGGCGGCGCCACCACCAGCTGGGCGTCTTCATCCGGTCCCGGCCCTTGCGGCAGCTGTGGTGATCCCCGCGGGCCCGGCGCCTGCTCGATGAACTGAAGCGCCTATGGGCACGCCGGATGAACAGGCGGTGCAACGCGCGATCTCGAGCATCGCTCATTCAGATCCGCTGATCAAACTGCTGCAGCAAGTACGGTTGGGCCGCATGAAACCCACGGATGCGGGCTTGCGCGCCGTCACGGAATCGTGGCTCGGTACCTACGAGAAAGCCTTGGCCACGGATGGTCTGACGCAATCCGGTCTGCGCCGGCTTAACCCCGCTCCTCGGCTCGCCGTTCTTATCGAGATCGGTGTCCTGACCGGCAATCATCCAGGTGTGGAATCGTTGACGGCGGCTTACGACCGGGCGGTCGCCGGGGCATCAACTTGAGCAGACGTGGCACGCGTGCCCTGCCGGTGCTCTGTTTATGTGGCCTGATCGTCTTGCCGGTTATACTACAGGCGGACGATGGAATCGGTGTGCATCCCTTAAGGGCGATTTATCCGGCAACGCTTCCTTCGATTCTTCCTTCGGATACGCACCTCCTCATCGAACCGAACGCTATCGAAGCATTCCTCCGGGCGCTGGAAGGTGTGCCTCCTAATTGGGCCACGGTGTATGGCCGTGGTCACCATGATCCAGGGCATGATGAGCGACTATTCAATTTGAATCGCGAGCGGGATGCTGCGCGCGAGGGGAATCCCGTTCTGAATTGGCGTGTCGCGTTCGTGTGGCCGGGAGAACTGTCTCAATTCGACGTAGAAACAAGGAGCTACGCAGTAGCGGTTGGGCCTGAGTTCAACCCAACACGTTGGGGTCTGGTGCGATTCAAACCGGAGGAATTCCCCAGCAATCTGCGGGTGAGGCCCGATAAAAATCTTGCCGATCGGATCAAACGGAGTCTCGCCGAACATGCAAACGTGTCGGTATCTGTCGTGATGGTGGGCATGCTGATTCCTTCCGAGTCGATCATCTACGATTTCTCACACGATGCGGAATGGGTTGGTGTGATCATGCCAGTGGTGAGAGTTGAACGGGTGGAGGTGCTATTCAAAGAACTGCAAGCGCCATGATTCATTCAAGGCCGAGCTGTTGCGTATCGATAGGAGTGGTGCAAGCAGGGGAGAGTCTCCAGCGCCGCCACTGGTCAATACGCGTCTTTTGCGCAGCGAAAACCGGTGCCGCTCGGCCGGCTGTCCATCGTGCCCCAATCGCGATCCGAGGTGCGGAGACTGGCTGCCGGTTTCAGCCATGACCCACCGCGCATGGCTTTGATCGCACCCCGAATCGGTCCCGGAGGATCGGTAAGCGGGGCATCTCGATAATAGTTCGGATCGTACCAATCGTGGACCCATTCTGCGGCATTGCCAGCCATTCCGAATAGACCATACGGGCTGACCGCTTCAGGAAAACTTTCGACCGGCATCGTCAAGACTTCTCCCCGCAGTCCGTTCTCCTTGGCCAGACGAGCTCCCTCGCCCTTGATCCAGAAGGCATCCCAATCCGCTCCGCTATGAAACTCTATCGTGCGTCGCGCCCAATAGCTGGCGCTATTGGCCATGGTGAGGTCCCAGCCGTTCCCCCAGGGGTACCGTCGGCCGTCGGTTCCCCGTGCAGCCTTTTCCCATTCCGCTTCGGTCGGAAGGCGTTTCCCGGTCCAGCGGCAGTAGGCGTCGGCATCCTCCCAGCTCACATTAATGACGGGATGGTGTTCGATGCCCGGCATGGGGCGATCGTCGGTCCAAAGCGTCGCTGCTGGGTTTGCATTTGACGGAGAGCGATGACCCGTGGCCTCCACGAAGGCGGCATAGGCCTGGTTGGTCACCTCAAAACGATCAAGAAAGTATTCACTGAGGAAGACGCGTCGTTCCGGATGCTCGTCCGGAAAACCCGTGCTTCCCTCGGGAGTGCCCATCGTAAACTCCCCCGCGGGAATCAGGGCCATGTCCATGGGTATTTCAGCGCCGGAAGCGGGCGGGTGATGGCCAATAACAAGGAACAGTGCGCACAAGGAGAGAAAGGGGATGGTCATGAAGGAGTCTTGATCCCGCAGGCTTCGGCGACCGCGTCACGGTAATTCAGCCAGAGCGATAAGCTCTTTTTTACGCAGGTCAGGACTGATTGCCGGAGCTCTGTCGGTGTGTAATTGATGACCATATCGTAGGCATCGTGTCGATGGCCTGCTTCGACCATCTGGTGGGCTCGAATCAAGCCCATTCGGCTCGGCGGTACTCCATGATACCGAACCAAAGGATGAAGGCCGATGATGGTTTCGATCTCTTCCGGATGTTTCTTTTCAGGAGGCACAAGGATCTCCTTGCGATCCTTCACGCTGCCTTCAACGAAGATAGTCAACGTTGCTGCCGCGGCCACCCAATGGCGGTGGTTCGACATGCGCTCGAGCCAGGCACGATAGGTTCGGGCGGCAGGGAGCAGCCGGACATGTTCGAAATCCCGTCGGCGAAAGCCCAGTCCTTCCATCATCGTCAGGAAGAGTTCAGGATGGGATTCCCTCAACGAGAGACCTCCGGTTTCTTCCTCGTAGATGTTTTCGGCCAACATACGGCGAACGGGAAGCGGAGGATTGGCTCCCAGGATCCGTGATAAGAAAACGGGAAAGTCACGAACGTAGACGGCGTATTCATGCTGAAAATGAATTTTGAGTCGGGCTTTGTTGAGTCGACCTGAAGAGAAATATTCCCAAGCCCAGTGATGCTTCTCATCCATGATCCGGAGAAGCGCCTCGAGGAATCCGGATTTCTTGATGTGAGCGGCCACGATGCCTTGCCTCTTTGGTGAAGCGTCGCTACAATTCGGATCGCAGAGGAACTGCCGATGACTCCAATAACGATTCAGAACCCGGACGACATCCTTAATGTCTTGGCCGATGTGGCTCTTCGCGGAACGGGATTCACGACCGAATCCTTACTCGATTACGTGCTCGAAGAGGGATTCACCGAACCAATTTTCCTCAATGCCAGCGGCGAAGACTCCACGGCGTTCTTCAAGGGGCAACCGAACGCATGGGCCATTTATCAGATCCGTGAGTGGAAGCGCGTGCTCACCATTTCGGGTGGTCCTGGTCAGGAACGACGTGTGCGAATCACCGAAACCCCGTAGCTCGTATTCGGAGTGTAAAGTGATACACGAGGAAGTGCAACCAACGGACACGTTTCACGCGTGAACGACCGATCGGGGAGACAGCTCATGCGGATGATCCATCTCACCAATGCGCAGGACGTCGGTGAACTCGCGATGATCAAGAGCCTGCTCGAAGGCAACCGGATCGCTTACGTCGTGCACGGAGAACACGTCAGCAGTCTCTATCCGGGAGTGCCGTTCTTTGTAAGCCGCGTCATGGTCGATGTGTCCGATCAAGCCCGTGCCGAAGTGCTTTTGAGTCGGCTTCGGCTGTCGATCCGCGAAACGTCATCCTAACTTCATACTTGCGTTGAACGGCGGCCATCGCTTCCGTGATTTCCGACGGCCGTGTGGCTTCGGTGTTACGGCTGAATCTTCGGATGCGGTTTCTCTGCGGGGAAATCACGGGAGCGGCGTTCACGCGATCCTTCGTACCATCCTCCCCTCAGGATTCCTTCCTCGAAATAAAGGTAACGATGACGAACGACCGCGGGACTTTCCCAGTCTTCGAAAATCCACTCTTCTTGCCGGATTCCATCTTTTGTGAAGGTCGTATTGATCGTCTGCGGCCCGCCCCACGATTGCAGGACCTGTTCCTTGGTCATCCCCACCATGACGCGATGTTGTTCGATGTGCTTCTGAAAATCCGGATCGCCAAGCTGAACGATTATCGGCCATACCACCGCCATGAGGAGAAACAGCGCAAGCCCGATATAGATGATGATCCTGACGGGGCGGCGGCGAATGAACGATGGTTCCTCAGCGTTGGGATCGAAGGCGAGAGGTTGAGATTCGATAGTCATAGAAGGCAAGAATGCTGAAATGCTAGCAGCGTGTTCAGCTCGAGGTCAAGCGATGCATTCGAATCCCTAAACAATTCATCGTGATAGGGGAAGCGCTATACTTATTCCAGCCGTCCTGATCAGAGAAGTCAATGATTGCCAACTGGACAGTAAGATGGTTGCAAAACTGGACAGTAAGATGGTTGCAAAACCTCAACCTTTCATCATACTGATCTGCCTGTGCAGCATACTCGGACTGGGAATTGGTGCGCGGGTCTGGGCCGCGACGATCTATTCCTATGTCGACGATCGAGGAAATCTTGTCTATACGGATTCCGCGGAAACGATTCCTGAAAAGTACCGCGCGAAAGTGAAGACGCATGAGCAACCAGATTCCGTTTCGAAGTCACCTTCGGTGATGCAGTCGATACAACAGAAGATTAAGGGTCAGATAAAGAATTTTGGGGCGATCATGCCGTCGTTTCACTTCGATATGGATGGTCTGACTCCAGCCCAATCTAAGATTGTGACCTATGCCGGTGCGGCGGCCGTGGTCTTATTGTTGATGATGTACCTCAGTAAGAGCCAACTCACCAGAATGTTGGGATTTTGCCTCCTCATCGTGCTCGGAATCGGCGCTCCTCTGCTGATCTATGTGAGTGATAGTGGTCCAATGGATACCATGAAGAAAAAGGCAGCTGCTTCTGGGCAGACTCAGCGAGATCGGCTTCAGCAAGTTCCTCGGTAAGCGCTTCTCTTCCCGCGTGTCCCTGCCGGTTATTCGGCGTACTTGGGAATCGGTATCGATTTGGATGGTGACTTTGGAGGATCAGATTGCTTGTCGAATCGGTCGGAGTAGGGATTCGCAATTCGTTCGTGAGTGTGCCGCTGTCGGAGCGTCACTAACTGTAGGCTCTGCGTGCTGATTTCCACACGGTCTATCAATGCCTCGCCCGTCAAGCGATCAGGAAGTCCCTGCATCGAGAAGAGTTGGTAGCTGAGCGTCCAATCTAGCTGATCTTTTCCGTGCTCTCTCACGATGAAACGAGCATCCGGCGAAGGCAGTCCTTTGAACAGCAGTATCCATATGTTGGATCGAAAGCTGGGACTGCTCGGCTCATTGGAAGGACGAAACTCTGGAATCAAGCTCGGAAGTCGACTCATCGGCACTGCGGGGGAAAATTCGATGTCCACCAACCGTACGGTCAACAGTCTGCCCTCATTGTGATCATTCGGATCGACCGCATAACTGAAGGAATAGCGGACATCGACGCCTTCACGTTGAAAGGTATACACATCCTCTCCGTTTTCAGGGGACACCAGCTTGCTGAAGTACTTCGCCCAATCGGTGATCGGATAATACGTGAAGACTCGCAAGGCCGATTTCCGGTCCCGCACCGCCTGCGGCATGCCGAGTTTGTCGTGTAGCTCTTGCTGGGAAAGTCCTAAGAAACCATCTTCGAAATAGGGCGTTCCATGAGAGTGCCCTGGAAGGGCGACAGGGATTCCAAGAACGGATAGTGCCACAAAAACTCTCGACGCAAGATGAGCAATCAACATGGCATTCCATGGTAAGTGGATCGGCTGAAGGCTGTCAATTTGTAGTCTGGACGGTCAGCTATCAACCGCCGGCGGGTGCGCATCCCTTTGAGGAGCAGTCGCCATGATGATTTCCAGCTTCTGATGAGTCCGATCGAACGCATTGATCAATGCTTCTATCCTGGTCGATGCCATGGCTCATGGCCAGGATATGTCCCTTCTCTCAGTTCATCAGTTGTCATGTGCTGATCATGACTTCATCGTCCCTCTTCTGTCCTGTGACGAACTCGGCGGGCAGCACTCTTTTGGTGAGACGCGACCGCCATGAGCGACGGAGTTTCATTTCAGAGGTCAGAAACGAAAGCCGATTCCGGCTGCCACGTAATGGGATTGAGAGTTGAGGCTATGGGTCGGACGCGGCGTACAGCTTGTTCTGCGGTACTTGCCTGACCCACACCCGTCACCTTCTTTTCCGAACAACAGCGCAGGTTTGTATTCCGCGAACCCGAAGAGATGGTTTGTGACAATGAGTTGTACTCCAAGGATGCCTTGCACGGTCAGCCCAAGCAATGAGTCGGGTTCGCGAATGCCGGCGGAACTTTGCGTGTGGCCGTCCGTCCCCAAGATGGAGAGCCCTAGGCCGACACCTGCGTAGGGCTGAATGAAGTCGCCCGGGTATCGAGCGAGGGCATTGACCACGAAATTGAACAGGGTCGTGTCCAGTCGAGCGGAGCGTACCGTGTTGCCTGCCATCGTTTGCGGTGCCGTGATTGATCCCCCATGACCGGATGCCTCAATTTCTGCCCCAAAAATAGACTTGGATGAGGGGAAGACACCTATCTTGAGACCTCCCCCTGTCGCGCCGTCAAACCTCGCGTCTGGGATCTTGTCGCCGTCGAATTCGAGCGTGCCGCCGATCGGGTAACTGCGCATGAGAAATCCGCTCACGTACCATTCCTTTGGCAGGGGTTCAGCGGACTCCTCTGCTTCGGCCGCGTCGAGCTCCGCGATGGGGCACATGAGCAACATCGGTACGTTGAGAACGATGAGCCACCAACGGGAGTCGGAGCTGGTGAGGAACATGGCAATGGCTTTCAGCGTGGGCTCACATGGTCTAGGCGGCCGAGCGCGTCGAGAGACCATAGTCACCTCCAAGAAATGTGCTCTCAATGCAATATAAAAAACGAATTCATCGTACTAAGTGAAAAACCAGTTTGCCAGGGGAGGCGCGAGAAATAATTTGCGATCAACCCTTGTGCCAGGCGGTTACTTACGAAAGGCCTTGCGAGAATTGATCGGCACCAGTTAGGATCACATGCGATATCCTTTCGTGAAGGAAAGGGTTTTTCAATGGCGAGTGCCGACACGAATAGCAGTATTGAGCAGCTTCTTCATGAGCGCCTTCTCATCCTCGACGGCGCTATGGGGACGATGATTCAGCAGCGCAAGCTGGACGAGAGCGCCTTTCGAGGAGAGCGGTTCAAGGATTGGACGAAGGATCTCAAAGGTCATAATGATCTGTTGAATGTCACGCAGCCGGGAATCATTGAAGAGATTCATCGCCAATATCTGGAAGCGGGCGCGGACATCATTGAGACGAACACGTTCAACTCACAGGCGATCTCACTGGCTGATTACCACATGGAGACGCTGGGTTATGAATTATCGAAGGCCGGGGCGGAATGTGCCATGCGGGCCGTGGCGGCGGTCCGGCAGTCGCAGCCGGGGCGGCGGTGTTTCGTCGCCGGGGCAATCGGTCCGACGACCAAGACCTCATCGATATCCACTGATGTCAACAATCCGGCCGCGCGCGGGACGACCTATGACGAGCTGGTGATTGCCTATGGCGAGCAAGTGCGAGGCCTGCTCGACGGCGGCGTCGATCTTCTACTCGTGGAAACCATCTTCGACACCTTGAATGCGAAGGCCGCGTTCTTCGCGATTCAGCAGGCGTTCGCGTCCGGGGCGCGTCGGGTTCCCATTATGGCGTCGGTCACCTTCATTCAGGCAGGCAGCAATCGTGGGGTGACCGGACAGACGGTTGAAGCCTTCTGGAATTCCATCTCTCATGTGCCATTGTTGAGCGTGGGGATGAACTGTGCGCTCGGCCCGAAAGAAATGCGTCCGTTGATCGAAGAATTGTCACACATCGCGCCGGTCTACATCAGTGCTCATCCCAATGCCGGCTTACCGAATCCATTGTTGCCGACTGGATTTCCCGAAACGCCGGAGACGTTGGCGCCTCAACTCCGTGAATGGGCGGAAAACGGATGGCTGAATATCGTCGGAGGTTGCTGTGGGACGACGCCGGCCCATATCAAGCACATTGCCGAAGCCGTGCGGGATGTGAAGCCACATGTTCGTGCAAAGGTCGAGCCCTACACCAGATTGAGCGGTCTTGAAGCCGTTACCATTCGACCCGACTCGAACTTCGTCAATATCGGCGAACGAACGAACGTGACCGGTTCACCGGCCTTCGCCAAACTGATTTTGGCGGGAGATTACGAAGCAGCTCTGTTGGTGGCGCGTCAACAAGTGGAGGGCGGCGCCCAGATTGTTGATGTCAACATGGACGAGGGCCTGCTCGACTCCAAGACGGCCATGGAGAGGTTCCTTCGTCTGGTCGCTTCGGAACCGGATATCTGTAAAGTGCCTATTATGGTCGACAGCTCCAAGTGGGAGGTGTTGGAGACCGGCCTGAAGAATATCCAAGGCAAGGCTGTCGTCAACAGTATCAGCTTGAAAGAAGGCGAACAGAAATTCATCGACCAGGCCTCGCTCATTCGTCGATACGGTGCGGCGGTGGTGGTCATGGCTTTCGACGAGAAAGGGCAGGCCGACACGCTGGAACGGAAGAAGGAGATCTGCGCACGTTCCTATAAAATTCTGACGGCGCAGATCGGGTTTCCTCCGCAAGACATCATCTTCGATCCGAACGTTCTGACGGTGGCGACCGGGATTGAAGAGCACAACAACTACGCGGTCAACTTCATCGAGGCGACGCACTGGATCAAGAAAAATCTACCTGGTGTGAAGGTCAGCGGTGGGATCAGCAACATCTCCTTTTCGTTTCGCGGCAACAACGTCGTTCGAGAGGCGATGCATGCGGCGTTTCTCTATCACGCCATCCAGGCCGGCTTAGATATGGGCATCGTCAATGCGGGGCAATTGGCGGTGTACGAAGAGATTCCCAAGGACTTGCTCGGACTCGTAGAAGATGTGTTGCTCAATCGGAGGCCCGATGCGACCGAGCGATTGGTGAATTTCGCTGAAACGGTCAAGGCGAAAGGAAAGGCGGTTGCCAGGGACGATGAGTGGCGTAAGGGCACGGTTGAGGAGCGGCTCTCCCATGCGCTCGTCAAGGGTATTACCGACTATATCGACCAGGATACCGAGGAGGCACGGCAGAAATACGCCAAGCCATTGGAGGTGATCGAAGGACCGCTGATGGCGGGGATGAACATTGTCGGGGACCTTTTCGGATCCGGCAAGATGTTCTTGCCGCAGGTGGTCAAAAGCGCTCGCGTGATGAAGAAGGCCGTGGCCTACCTCATGCCCTTCATGGAAGAAGAGAAGAAGCGGTCCGGCAATTTCCAATCACAGGGAAAGATCTTGCTGGCGACGGTCAAGGGCGACGTGCACGACATCGGAAAAAATATCGTCGGTGTCGTGCTCGGTTGCAACAACTATGAAGTCGTCGATCTCGGCGTCATGGTGCCCTGCGAAAAGATCCTTGCCGCGGCCCGAGAGAGCAAAGCCAACATCATCGGCCTAAGCGGACTCATCACACCTTCACTCGACGAGATGGTCCATGTGGCGAAGGAAATGATGCGCGAGGGGTTCGATGTCCCCCTTCTGATCGGCGGTGCGACCACCAGCAAGGCCCATACGGCGATCAAAATCGCGCCCTCCTATGAGCCGGGTGTGGTCCACGTGCTTGATGCCTCGCGTGCGGTCGGTGTTGTGGGAAGCCTGGTCAGTCAAACGCAGAAACAGGGCTTTGTCAAGCAAGTGAGAGACGACTATGAGCGGATGAGGCAGTCCCACCAGGACCGCGGCGCCAAACCGCTGCTCTCGATCACGCAAGCGCGAGCCAATCGGCTCGTGTCCGACTGGAGCAAGGTCGATATTCCGACACCATCTGCACTGGGGGTTCGAACGATCGAGGATCAATCGTTGGTCGAGCTGGTTCCCTACGTTGATTGGTCGCCTTTTTTCCATACCTGGGAATTACGGGGGCGCTATCCGACCATCTTTGATGATCCCATTGTGGGATCCAAGGCCAAGGAACTCTATGACGACGCCCGACGTCTCTTGGATGAGATCGTCCAGAAACGATTACTCAAGGCCAATGGGGTCTATGGATTTTCCCCTGCGGCAAGCCTCGGAGACGATATCGAACTCTATGCAGATACATCTCGGAAGACCGTACTTACGACGATCCATCATCTTCGGCAGCAATCGGAGAAGCCGGCCGGACAGCCGAATCTCTCCTTGGCCGATTATGTCGCTCCGAAAGATTCACGTCGGGAGGATTACATCGGCGCCTTCGCCGTCACGGCCGGTATCGGGGTGGACGAGCTCTGCAAGCGGTTTGATAAAGATCATGATGACTATAATTCCATCATGGCCAAAGCGCTCGCCGACCGGCTGGCCGAAGCCTTCGCGGAGTTTCTCCATAAGAAAGTCAGGCAGGAGTGGGGGTACGGCAAGAACGAACAACTCTCGAATGACGATCTGATCCGTGAGCGATACCGCGGCATCCGTCCAGCGCCGGGCTATCCCGCCTGTCCGGACCATACGGAGAAACGGCTGCTGTTTGATCTCTTGGCAGTGGAGAAGAATACCGGCATTACATTGACCGAAAGCTTTGCCATGTTGCCGGCTGCGTCGGTGAGCGGATTCTATTTCGCCCACCCGGACGCCAAGTATTTTGCCGTCGGAAAAATCGGCAAAGACCAAGTGGAAGACTACGCTCGCCGCAAGGGGATGGATCTTCGTACGGTCGAGCGGTGGCTCTCGCCGAATCTCAACTACGAACTTCAATGAGGTGTCGCCGAGATCGGTTGTCAGCGCAGGTCTCTTCAGTCTGTCTTCCCCTAAAACCTAAATCACATTATTGATAGGGTGAATTCACCAACCGATAAGTCCCGTTGACGATGTTTTCAAACTACACACGGTCCATCGTCGATTGCTGAGCCAAGGATCGGGCGCTACGCGTGGATTGAATTGGCGGCAGGTCATCAGGATGGTTGTGGGGATTCCAATAAGAAGATGCCTACACGGCAGATTTCAGCAGATCACCCTCTAATTCCACCATCGCGCCACGCAGAGCGTTCACGAGTTGTCTGTACCGTTCCTCGGCCCACGCATTAAAAGACTCGGCATCCGGGAATACGAGGTCCCAGGCCCTCGTTGCTTCCAGCATCAAGAGCTGTTGCCGTCTATTGTGTCCGGGGAACAACACGATGAGGACGACGGAATTGCCGGTGAGACTGATGTCGGTGAAGAGGTGCAGCATACAGCAGGACGGAACCGCGGCATCCCGTGAAGCGGCTTCGATGATCGGTTGGTAGAGGCGGTGGAGCAGTTGTGCGGTCACCTCATGCGGGTCGGTAGGTGTGAGGAGACGTGGATTCGGTTTTTCTCCGAACAAGTTCTCGGTCAGGTAGGTCGCCGCTTCCCAGGTCGGCATGGTCCCTGATGCAACCAGGGCTTCGCAAAGGTAGGCGATCCAGTTCCGATTCCGGGGACGTTTGCGAACCGCAGCCCACTTTTTCGTCATACTCGGCAATCCCTTCTCGCTATGACCCCGCTGGTTGCGAGCAGATCACGTGTTCCGGCAGGTTGAAAAAGTATATCGGTGGCGCCACAGTCGGTCAACGAATTGCCGACAATTCAAACGGCATGCTGGTGAGCGGAGAAGGACCTACAGTTCTCGTACAGTGTGGAAGTTGACGCGGTCTGCGTATTGCCCGTGGATGCGGGCCACTTCATCGGCCGATGCGACGAAGACATCCAGCAGCGATGGATCGAAATGCTCGCTCCGGTGCTTGAGCATGAGTTCGATGGCATGAGTGAGTTCGAACGCCGGCTTGTAGACCCGTTGAGTGGTCAGGGCATCGAACGCGTCGGCGATCGCGGCAATGCGGCCTTCGATCGGGATGGCTTCGCCTTGCAATCCCCGAGGATAGCCGGTGCCGTCGAAGCGTTCATGATGGGTGTAGGCGATCACGGCTGCGACTTTCAGCAACTCAGCATCCGATCCACTGAGGATCTTGTATCCGATCTCGGCGTGCTGGGCGATCACTCCGAATTCTTCCTGGGTGAACTTGCCGGGTTTCAGCAACACATGATCCGGGGTGCCGATCTTCCCGATGTCGTGCATGGGGCTGGCTGTCCGGATCAAATCGCATCGCTCCGGCGACAAGCCGGCCTTACGCGCGAGCAATTCGCAGTAGTGGCTCATGCGCTGAATATGTTGGGCGGTCGCATTATCACGGAACTCCGCGGCAATGGCGAGCCGTTGAATGGTTTCTTCACGAGACAGACGCAATTCCTTTTCGGTGCGTTCGAGCCAGTCCAATGCCTGCTGTAACGCAAGCGTTCTCGTTCGGACGATGTCCTCCAAATGTTCACGATGGAGACGATTTTCCATCTCAAGCCGTCGGCGCCGGAGAGCGTTTGCCACGTCGATGAGGACTTCGTTGGATTCGAACGGCTTCACGATGTAGCCGAATGCACCGACGTCCAGAGCCGCATTGGCGAGGACCGAACTGTCGAGGCCAGTCACCATGATCGCCGCCGTGTGAGGGTGCTCCCGGAGTATGTGGCGCACAAGGTCCATGCCGGATTCTCCCGGCATGTTGACGTCGCACAGCATCAAGGCAAAGGGTTGATCGTTCAGCTTTTGCCGGGCCTCTCGGGCATCAGCGGCGCATTCGACGGGATATCCGTGAGTTTGAAGCAGATAGGCGAGCAGGCGGCGGATTGGCTCTTCGTCGTCAACCACCAGAATGTTACGATTATCGAGCAGGGCTTGATGGGTGGTTTGATCCAGCAGTGTCGCCATGAGTCGGATGATATGGTTCGGATTGTCGGAGCGAATTGTCTCGTTTGTTCTTTATCGGCGTAATGATAGCTGATCTGAATACCGCAGGAGCTTCGCATGTATGTGCACTTTTCGTGCCATTACATTTTTCAGGTTTCGTTTCAATTTTCCGATTGGAGCTCGGTCGCCATGTAAAAAGAAAAAAGTTTTGAATCTTCGCAACTGGAAAGGCGTTACGATTTGGCTGCTTCCATCATGACCCTATGCATGCGCCGTCTTGAAAAGGTTCCATATGCGAGGTGATGTACAGAATTCTCCATAGGTGAGCGACTGGATTGTACAAATGGTAATGATAAAAAAGAGGGGCCGAATGGTCGGATCCGTCAATTTACTGGCGATGGTCGGTCTGCCACAGGTTTGCGCTTTCTTAGGACCTTCAACTATAATTCCGATTCAACTATCGAGGAAAGGCGCAAGGCATGAGCGGGATTTCCGGGTTGGTTCGTTTCGATGGGCGTCGCAGAGATCAGGTCCGCCCCGTGAAAGTGACACGCAACTTCATCAAACATGCGGAAGGGGCGGTGCTGATTGAAATGGGAGATACGAAGGTCATTTGTACGGCCTCGGTTGAGGAAAAGGTGCCGCCCTTCCTGAAGGGAAAGGGGACCGGATGGGTCACGGCGGAATATGCGATGTTACCGCGGGCAACCCATGAGCGGTCGCCTCGGGAAGCGGTGAAGGGAAAGCAAGGCGGACGAACCCTGGAGATCCAACGACTTGTCGGACGTGCTCTCCGGTCCGTGACCGATATGTCTCAATTGGGAGAACGGACCATTTGGATCGATTGTGATGTGATTCAAGCGGATGGAGGCACCCGAACCGCATCGATCACCGGTGCCTTTATCGCATTGGCCGACGCCTGCGCCGTACTGAAAAAAAAGGATCTTTTGAAAAAGATTCCCCTGATAGACTATTTGGCGGCCATCAGCGTGGGAAAGGTCGGCGGAGAAGTGATGGTGGATCTCGCCTACACCGAGGATTCGATGGCGGAAGTGGATATGAATGTAGTGATGACCGGTCGGGGCCGGTATGTCGAGGTCCAGGGGACGGCGGAGCGGACACCGTTTGCGAAGCAAGATATGGACGAGTTTCTGAACCTCGGCTGGCAGGCGATCCAGCGACTGACCGCCCTTCAGAAAGAGCTGATCGGTGCACTCGATTGAGGGTCCGATTAACGAAATCCTCCTGGCGACTCGAAATTCGGATAAAGTCAGGGAGCTCACCGCTCTTCTCGGAGATCTGAAGATCCGCATTCGTACTCTGGCCGAATTCCCCACCGCCCCGGAAATCGAGGAAGACGGCATGACTTGTGAAGCCAACGCGCTCAAAAAGGCACGGGAAATCGCCTTTGCGACAGGCCTTCCGGCTGTCGCGGATGACACGGGGCTTGAAGTCGATGCGTTGGGCGGAAGGCCTGGTGTCTTCGCGGCCCGATACGCGGGAGAAGGTGCGACGTACGAAGACAACTGCAGAAAGTTGCTCAAGGAGTTGGACGGTGTGCCGTCAGGCAAGCGAACCGCCCGCTTTATAACAGTCGCCGCCTTGGCGATGCCCGAAGGACAGTGCCGAATCTCTACAGGAACTCTCACTGGTGCCATTGCTGAGACATGTGCAGGATCGAGAGGATTCGGTTACGATCCCGTGTTTTTCGTTCCGGAGCTCGGTCGTACGTTGGCGGAGTTGACGACGGAAGAAAAGAACCGTATCAGTCATCGAGCCAAGGCATTTCGATCCATGGCCGACATTCTTCGACCATTGACCACTAGGAAGTGCTGAACCTTGCGCGCTGGCACATGATCCGTGGTGGATGTTGCCTGGACAGGAATCAGGCCGTTCTTGTATATGTTATACATGGATCTGTTGATCGTGGAGTTACCTCACCAAGAATGTGAAGGCGACAAGCCGTCGGGGCGTAGCGCAGCCCGGTAGCGCGCCTGCTTTGGGAGCAGGATGTCGGAGGTTCAAATCCTCTCGCCCCGACCATAATGTGAAAATCCAATAGACCGTCGAGAGGATTTGAAGCGACGGAGCGCCGACGGTTAGGAGGAAAAGATCGCAGTTCTTGTGCGACCGTCAGCGAAGACGCCGGGCCGGAGGCCAAATCCTCTCGCCCCGACCAAACCGCACTTCGTGCGTGCCGTGGGCTCTTTATCGTTGTAATGTAATTATTATGCGCGCGGATAGAAACCACAAGTGATCTTACAGAGCACTCGCTCCGGAGTCTTCTTTTCCATTGAAGTGAAGCGACGGGAGAAACACCTCCGGTAACTTCTCTCATTCCCGACCTGCTGGCTCGTATCACCGCTTCTTCATGGCTGTGTCGGAGTGAATGCTGGTGGATAAGCCCCCAGACGTAACCTCTAAGGCAATAAGAACGATCACACCGCCGATGGAGCTGTTGGGCGCGAGCCGGCAAGGTAATAGAACCATCCCGGCTCGCCTCCTGCTCGTTTCTCACCTATCGAGCCTATCGGTATGTGTCTCTTCATTCCGATTCCTCGCGGCCCGGGGCAAGCGCTTTGTACATCACTCCTACGACCGCACTGATCAACAGTACTTCAACGATCACCATCACCATGGTGGCTCACCTCCTTTCATAATAGGAATGTGTCGCAATGGCTTGCCGCGCGAGATCGAAGTGAACCGCTCCGAGAGTGTGTGCCGATCGTATGTCGACGGTCCGGCTATACCTCTATAATCCATGCCACGATCGAGATCGGCTTCAACATCGCGCTCATCCGGTCATTGGCTTCTTTACGGTTCATGTCTCGCGCATAAGCATCGCCAACATCATCACTGCGAAAACGATCGCGCCCGAGATCGTCAACAGAGCCATCTCATCGCTCATCATATTCGTACCCTTCCTTTCTGTATCCCCATCAGGATTCCTTGTATGGAGATGACGGATGCATTGAACATCCCATAATGGATTCAGTTTCGACGTCGAAGTACCTTCATGACAAGGACTTAGCATTTCTTACACCACACTCAGTCGACACCGTAACGTATGGTATTTACAGCAATCGTGCGGGTGGACGGATGCCGTGACGGCACACACCTGAATCCGAACGGATTCCCGGCTGGATCATATTGGATGCGGGGATATGGGGAAAATGGACAGTCGAGGGCTGTGCAAGCCTGTTCTGACAGACCAACTAGGAGGCGAAAACCATTTCAGGAGTGCCGCCCACGCCTTCAGTCGGATGAAGCCGTGGGCGGTTTGCCGGGAATCTGCTTTTGCCGGAGTAATTTGGTCAAGTAGGTTCGTTGCAGACCGAGTTCGGCAGCCGCCTTGGTTTGATTCCATCCGTTCCGACGCAAAGCGGCCTCAATCAACTTCTGGCTATAAGCGTCCATGCTCTTATGGTACGAGAAAAATAGTATCTCGGTGTTCGACTCCTGATCCACGGCGGGAGTGGAGGGAGTTACGAGAGGTAAGGCAGCCAATGAAAGATGCTCAGGCTCGATCGTGTCGCCGGGGCATAAGACCAGGGCGCGAGTGAGCACGTTCTCCAATTCACGAATGTTGCCGGGCCACGAGTATTGTCGTAGGGCCTGGAATGCGGCGTCGCTAAGCGCCAAACGTTTGTACAGACCGACGTTGCTGGGACGGTTCAAGAAATGATCGATGAGCGCAGAAAGATCGTCCATCCGGTCACGAAGCGGCGGCAAGGCAATGGTGATGACGGCAAGGCGAAAGTACAGGTCTTCGCGGAATGTGCCTTGGCGAATGGCTTGTTTCAGATCCTTGTTCGTGGCCGCGATAAAACGGACGTCGGTCCGCACTTCTTGCGTGCCGCCGACTCGGTAGAATGTCCGGTCTTGAAGGACTCGCAACAGATGGCTTTGCATGGTGAGCGGCATGTCGCCGATCTCGTCGAGAAACAGCGTGCCGCCCTCGGCGATCTCGATTTTGCCCGGCTCCCGCTTGGTGGCTCCCGTGAAGGCACCCTTCTCGTGGCCAAAGAGTTCGTTCTCCAAGAGATTTTCAGGGAAGGCCGCGCAATTCACGGCAATAAATGGCTTCGTGGAACGAGGGCTCCACCGATGAATGGCACGGGCGACCACTTCCTTACCGGTTCCCGTTTCGCCAAGCAACAAAACGGTCACGGGTGAAGATGCCGCCTGCTTGGCCACGGTCAACTGTTCGCTCATCCTTTTGTTGGTCGACACGATCGGTTCGAACTGATCATCGACCTCCTTGCGGAGCGTATCGACCTGGCGGCGAAGGGTGATGGTGGCTAAGGCTTTATTGATCACCACGGTGAGATGATCCGCCGTGAATGGTTTCGGCACAAAATCGAAGGCTCCCAGTTGCATGGCTTGTACGGCGCGCTCGATGGTTCCGTAGGCGGTGAGAATGACAATAAGCGGAGTCGTGTAAGCAATTGGGGTTTGATGGTCCACATCTGTCGGACTGTTCTGGGTGGATGTATCGCGGACTTGCTTGAGGACTTCAAGCCCCGAGACAAGCGGAAGTTCTAAGTCCAACAGGACGAGGTCAGGGTCTTCTTCCTGAATCAAGCGGAGCGCATCCTTGCCGTTGGTGGCTGTCAATGGTTCATGCCCCATCCAAGTGACCCGATTCTCCAAACTCATAAGAATATCGCGGTCGTCATCGATGATGAGAATTCTAGCGCGCATGGAATGTCTCTCCTTTCTGGATACCCCCGATTCCCTTCATGCACCATTCTTCAGGCCAAGAGCTCGTTATGTTTTCGGCTCGATTCATCGTGTGCCTCCACGACCGGCAGCGTAAAGTAAAAGCGTGATCCGGCTTCCGGTTGGCTCTCAACCCATATCTGCCCACGATGCATCGTGACCAATGTCTTGGTGATACACAAACCCAGTTGAGCGCCTTGTGACGCAGGCATCGCCGATGGTACTCGGGAAAATTCATCGAATATGTTCGACAAATGAGTTGCGTCGATCCCACAGCCTGTATCGGAGACGCATGTTTGCACGAAACTTGGGTTGGACACGCAAAACTCCACGGTCACGCAGCCGCCGGACGGCGTGAATTTGATTGCGTTTCCGATGAGATTCCAAAGAATTTGCTCCAATTTGTCGCGATCGCCATGTACCGGAGGAAGGGACTCAATCGGGACTATCGTGAGGGACACGTTCTTCTCGGAAGCAACCATTTGTAGGCTATCCGCGACGATCATTGCAACTTGGTGGATGTTGATCGCTTCAAAACGAAGCTGGATTTGCTTGGTGTCGAGCCGCGACCAATCGAGCAGTTGCACGATGATTCTCCCGAGCCGGGAGACATTGTGTTGGATGCGGGTGAGGTAAGTATGTTGCAGTTCGGTCAACGGCCCTGTCACACCGTCCAACATGTTTTCGGCAAAACTTCGGATCGCCGTCATGGGTGTCCGGAGCTCATGGGAGACGACGGAGAGGAATGTCGTCCGGCGACGATCATGTTCTTGAAGTTGTGCGTTGGCATGAGATAACTCCTCTGTCCGTTGCACAATGCGCTCTTCGAGATACTGGGTCAGCTCGGCGAGTTCGGAGTATGCTTTGGCATTGTCGATAGCTGCCGCGACGTGGCCGGCGATGGTGACGAGGATATGGAGATCCTCGTCGCTGCACGGCTGCGAGCCTCGACTACCGGCCAGGTAGCCGAGAATTTTGGCATGACTCTGCAGTGGCGCGCAAACGACCGACCGGGTGCCGGAACGACGCAGCAATTCCAGTACCGGAGGGTGTAAGCGTTCCACGACGGTTTCGATGTCGTGGATCAGTAATGGCTTCCCATGAATAAGGAGATCGGCCGTCGTGCTGCCCTCGTGGACCGGGATCTCAACCCGGCGCGCCGCCTCTACAATTTCCGATGAAACGCCAATAATGTGGGCCACCGAACAGCAGCGTTGCTCCGGGTGGTACAGGACGACCGCCATCCTGGAAAAGCCAAGATTCTCTGAGAGCAGTTGGAGCAGCGTGTCAAGGAGCCGGTCCATGTCGAGCATATTGGCGCTGGCCACTGCGGCACTGGCCTGATGCACCGTGGTCAGTTGCCTGATCTGCCGCCTGATCGTATTAAGATTGATGGTAATGGCTTGATTGCGCTCATGGAGGGACTTGGTCATCGCGTTGAACACCTGTGTCAATTCGCCGACCTCATCGTTGGAGGATGTACCCAGCGGAGCCACCGCATCGTTCCCTTTTGCGAGTTGTCTGGCGGCATAAGCGAGACTTCGTAACGGCGTCGTAATACGGGATGTGAGCAGAAGCGCACTGAGAATGCCGGCCACAATGATGAGTGCCGTGAGGAACGATACATTGCGGACGATGACCAATAAGGCCTCCTTGGCCTGCACGTCCGTAATTCCGATACGTACGAAACCAACCACCGGAGAATTGTCCGTCGGCAGCGGGAGACTTTTCTCTTCTAGTTCGACCGACAACCGAGGCAGGGCCGTCTCCGTCGAAGAGTCCCGAAGGACGGGCATGGCAAAATCATACAAGGTTTCCTTTCTTAGAAGAAAGCGAAGGAGCCAGTCCGACGATGCGTCCTGAGGAATGAGAGTCTGCTCCGATGAAAATACGAACTTGGTTATGAGGGGAGCAGTCAGCGCAGTTTGCAGTAGTGATTCCGAGAGTTCATCATGGGGATAGATCGGCTGTGACGCTGATTGAGGAGATCTCTTGGACGGTTTCTGTACGCGCTTACTCTGCCGGTCCAGGATGCGGCCGTCGGACGTGGCGATGACCACATAGACGACGTGATTGATGGCCATGAGGCTCTGCACGAATTGATCGAGCGTGACGCGATCCTCCAGCACGACACCCGCAATCCTAAAATGATCGTTCCGCACGGTATTGGTCAGCAAGATCGTACCGAGTTCTTCCAGCGTGTCGGTCATGGCTTGACGCCGTGTTTCGATGAAATACCAGCTCAAGGACGAACAGGTCACGATGAGAATGAGGCTGAACAGGATCACAAACTTCACGCGCAGCCCGAAGAACCGCGTCGTCGGTTGTAACCCTAGGTCCTGTCCCGCCGTAAGGTCCGAAGTGTCCATGGAACGGTCCACTCAATAGGTTTCGTCGATCATGTTGTCGAGCTCTTTGGGAATCGTGACACCTAAATATCGCGCAGTCTTCTGATTCACGGTGATCTTGATTCGTTGCACCGACACGGGCTTGAGCGGGAGCGGCAACTCGCCCTTGAGAATACGTGTGGCGAGGAGGCCGGCTTCACGGCCGACTTCGCCATAGTCAATCGACATGCTGAGCAGCGCGCCCAGACGGGTAAACTCTGGTGAAAAACCGATGACCGGGACTTGTTTGGCCACCGCGGATTCGAGAATAAAGCGAATCGATTCATCCGTGAGTACCGTCGAGTCCGGAACCAGCCATAAGGCTTCCGATTCGGACAAGAGCATCCGCAGTTGCTGGGGAACCTCCTTCTCATTGCCGACTGGAAACCCGTGCAATTGGAAGTCATGGCTCGTGGCGTGAGCATCGGCCTCTTTCAGTTTGGTCGCCGTCTTGTCCGGGTCGAAGAGTACTCCGATCCGACGCAGGGCTGGGAGGAATCTACGCATGACCTTGAACTGACGGTCCGTTGAAATGTCGAGTAGGACGCCCGTCATATTGACGGCCGTGAGGTGATGTTTCAATGGATCGAGAATCATCATGTAGAGAACCGGCACATCGACGATCTCCAACTTTGCCGCCAGGGCGGCTTTGAGCCCAACGGCAATCACCAGGGAAGCGTCCGAAGCGCGAATCTTCCGGGCAAGCTGCTTTCCTCGTTCGAGGTCACCTCGCAAGTCATATTCAATATAGGTGGAGCCGCTGGGCGCCGTCGTTTTGAAGCCATCGACGGCTTCCGTGTAGGCTTTTAAGTCGGACGATTTCAGGATGGCGATCTCCATGCCGGCCGCCTGAGCGCGATCGGGGAAACAGTACAAGAGCGCAATGACCGCGAGAAATGTCAACCAGGCGCGTGAGGAGCGCTCCCATGCCTGTTCCCGGTCTCCTAAAATACGAGCGATCATGAATGACGTCGAGCAGAGCGCAGGGGCTCCGCGATCCAATATAAAGTTAGGGTAACTAAATATAATGCATGCTAGCACATTTCTCCAATCGCGCTAATACCGCACCGTGAGCCAACCCATAACGCGGCTCCCGATCACATCGCCCAAGGGATGTTCCTTGTGTGTGTCGTTCAAAGCATTAAAAGCGGTCACCGCCACTTCGGCGTCCCGCAGGTATCCTCCCGCCGATTTCTGTTGCCAGAAGCGATACGCGCCTCGCAAGTTGAACAGGGTGTAGCCGTCCACACGAGAATTCGGCACGGTCGCGCCGAACGAAGCCAAGAGCTGGTACGTCTCAATCACCGGGTAGGTGGCTGAGCTGACGTAGTACACAGTCGCCTCGCCATTGAAGCCGTTCTCCCACTCGCCCCGCAATCCGGCGTTCACCTTCCACGCTGGGCCACCCCGTCGGCCGACTCCCACGAATGTTTGCCCGATCTGCTGATAGGACGCGTTCACGAATCCACTCAGCCACTGAGTTGCCAGGAATTCGGCCCCCATTTCCCCGCCGTAAATGTCGGCCACTCCTCCATTGGCAAACGTGCGTGTCGTTCCGACGGTGACGAAGTTGATCAAGTCTGAAATATGGTTGAAGAAGAGATCAGCTCGCACCCGCAGGCGGTGTTTGAACCACCAGCCTTGATAGCCAAGATCGTACGAGACGATCTGCTCCGGCTTCAGTGTTTGAGACCCCATAAGCGGAAATGGTCCCGGGGAAGGGAACGGTGGTGGAAGCGTCGTGATAAACCGCGCGATGCTCTCACGCTCGAAGAGCGTCGGCGGCCGATAGGCGACTGATACCGTCGCGCGTAGCGTGTGCTCAGGCGCAATGGCAAAGAGGAGAGCCAAACGTGGACTGATTGTCGGGTTGATGAAGGAGTTCAGATCGTATCGGACGCCTGCAATTAGGCTGAGTCGAGATGTGAATCTCCATTCGTCTTGTAGATAGAGTCCGAAGCGGGTCTCCTGGCTGGTGTTGGCCACTCCATTCCCCGACACAGCATTGAGACGATAGTTGGCTCCATAGGTAAGCCGATTGTTCGGCCAAAGGTCCAGACTGTGCTGAGTTTCCAAATTATAGGTGTTGGTCAGAAAGGCCAGGCTCGGTTCGCCGAATTGGTTGACCTCTTGAAGGCGATTGTTCAGGAACCGGTGCATGATTAAATCTGCGTTCAGATCGTTCTGTGTCCACCAGCCACGAGCATAGAAGTTGGGGCGTTCGTAACTGATGTCGGCAAAGCTTTGGGTGAGCGGAGTCGAAGGCGTTTGTAAGTTAAACACCGGCCCATCGTGGCGGTTGGCGTCCGCCCATCCCCCGGAGAACCGTATCCTCGAGTCGGCCGTCACCGCATAGTCGGTCTGTACATGAATCTTATTGTTTTGAAAGGCTAAGGTGTCCCGATTGCGCCATTGGTTGTTCTGGTCATGACCGAACGACAGACGATACCCCAATCTGCCGTATGTGCCGGCATGGATGGCGGCGCTTGCGATCGTGCCGAGTTCGCCTCCGCCGAATTGGACCGTTGTCCCGGTCATCTCGTGGGGGGACTTGGTGATAATGTTGACGACCCCGTCGAAGGCGTTAAACCCATACATCACCGAGGCAGGCCCCTTCAGCACCTCGATGCGTTTGATTTCCGGCAACGTCACGGGAATGTTCTTCCAAGATAGCCCGCCCTGCATGTCGACATAGATCGAACGTCCGTCGACCATCACCAGCAACTTGTTGGCGTTCAACTGATTGTCTCCCCGAATACTGACGTTGAAGTCCGCGCCCGTCACTTGCATGACCTCGATACCCGGTATACGGCGCAAAATGGTTGGCAGGTCTGTGGCGCCGGAATGCCGAATATCCTCGTCGGTGATCACGTAGACATTTGATGGGGCCTGGGAAATCGGTTGTTCGTAGCGCGAGGCGATGCTGACCGTTTCTTCTTCTTTGAGCAGTTGGAGTTCGGCGGGAACACCGTGGTCGAATGGCGTAGTCAGCTCCTTCTTTTGACTTTCAGTCTGAGCGGCAAGTGGGGAAATCATCACAAAGATGAGGGCGAGGACAAGACAAGTAAGGGGAGGAATCTGCTGGTATCGTGCCATGTATGTTCTTTTAGCTGAGCTGCCACGAATAATGACAATGCGCTTCCAGTGCTTGCAAAAAGCGCATCATTCCGTGGAGCGGCACGTGAGGCCTTTTGACGCCTAAAGGCTGCCATCTGCATCATTTTGGGACGATGTAGGAGGGTTAAAAACTGGTGAGAAAAAGCGAGGGTCTCCACGAGGCAGTTTCCAGACTTTACGGAATTCGAGTTCCTCCGTGAAGCGGTTGCCTGTAGCTTGCTCCCTTTCGGTCGAAGCATCTTCGATCACGTCACCAATCCACCGGGAAAGGGCTGCTTTATTGGCTCAGAAAATGCGGTGAGTCATCTCCAGGAGTAGAGCTGACATCGTCGGTTCTTAAGGCATCTGAACTGTTTCTCCAAAGTGACCTGCCAATTGAGTCACATTTCCGCCAGACTTTTAAGTGCTAGACCAATTCCTCTCAAACACGAAATAAGTCATCTTCTACGCGGAAGACACAATCCTTCCTCTCACAGGTGTGTGTGAGTGGCATCCAAATAGAGTACTACTGATGAGAACCAGCAATCCGTATGCCATGCAGGGGATTACCAACCAGATCGGGGGTAAAACTGTAGATTTCCAACTTATTGAAGGTTACATTCGTATGGGGGAGCTTAGAAACACAGGTTTACGTGAATCTAAAAGGATTCTTTGCTGAATCCAATTTGATTATATTAACACATCGCTCGATCGAGCAAAGAGATTCCATTGGTCTGGGGGTGCGCCCCATCTTTATACGGGTGTGGCGGTAGAAGCTGTCACGGCTATAGCCCATCGCTGGCAGGCTTTCGATACATCCCGTCGTCATAATCTACTTCTTCCGTAAAGACGAGAACTCTACCGGACTCTCAGTTTAAGTTTCAGCACTTACACGTCTAGGAAATCTCTCAAGCATAGTTGGCCGATGACATACGCCCCCCAAATAGGTTCCTACCTGGCAAGAGATGAGGCATTAAGCCACCCTTCGGGAGAATATTTTTCAAGTCTTATGTAGGATCTTGTCAGTTCTGTAACTCCGTTCGAGAGCTTTTGTGAGAAGCTTATTAAGATCATAATACTTCTCGGGTTTTTCTATTAGGGCGAGCATAGCTCCTGCTAGAAGGCATCCATCATCAAACTCATCTTCATCATCTCTTTCAAGGATGTCGTCAAGTGATCCACTGCCCTTCAAACGTGCTGCTACAAGCTGAGCTCTCTCTTCGTCCGCATTGTCCCAAGTCTCAAGGGCCTGTAGATTATTTTGATTCAGTGCTCTAAATTCTTTCGTGACTAAGAAGCCTCCCACCGCATGCGCCGCTGCCTGCATCTCATCTAGGTCGTATTTGTCCTGTAGTTTAATATTAGCTTCATCCTCGCCGGGAACTAAAGCTCCGGTAGGAAATTCTAGTGTTACCTGGGTACCCGTGCAGTATTTAGTTAGTTCCCTGATCATATCAAGATATTGCAAACGGATCCTGTGGGACAGTTCATCCATGTGTTCTATTGCGCCCATGAGTAAGTGAGGCATCAAAATTTCAGGATAATGGTAATCAATAATGTTGCTGTCTTGGAATATGTGAGCAGCATTTTCGAGTTTGGGTGGACTGCTTTGACTAAGCCTTTTGGGAGGCACTTCAATAAGGGCCGATATCGCTGTGTAAAAGAGAAAAGCACCTATCGCGAACGATGGTCCCATGTTTAGCATTCCGCAGATATCTGAAGCTGCTTCCTCACACCAGTGATACCAAAGAGAACCTAAAATTGGGTTTCTATTAGAAAAAAGTTGCCTTACCTCTCTAGAGATCTGACGGAGTAAGAGCCTATCCGCATTCAAGACTGCGTGTCCAGCCACTTCATGAGTGAGCAAGCTCCAGAGCATTGGGTGTTCTCTGAATCCTGGCGACATGTTCATGATCCCTACTTCAATTTTTGGATCGAGATCCTGTACCAGATCAATGTGTAACATGAACGGAGGCGCTGGGTACTCGCTCTGCCACGGGTTAGGAGGCAGCCCTACCGGTTCTGCAGCAATGTAGCCAGTAAAAGTAACCAGTGGAGGGAGTACCTGCTGAAGCGGAGGAAGGTTGCCCAGCTTACTTCTTGAGACGGTAAACGATTTATACAGATCAGAAACTAGGGCTTGTAGACAGCGGATTTGGCCGTCTACCTTGCTCCTAGGATCTGGTTGTAGCGCGGCATTGGTCAGCATGCTTAGGTATAGGCGAAACCAATATGGGTTTCTGTCGGACATGCATTTTTTGTCGATTGCATCATAGTGCTCAAGTAGCACTTCGAGAAATGCCTTGCGATAAATCTTGGGCCAATACTTGGATTGCAGTTGCTCTTCAATTCTCTGCTTCATCTCATCGTTGCTTGTTACGCCCAAGGCAGGATAGACACCTGGACCTACCTCGAAAAAATCCTTTTGCGCGATAAGGTTGGAGTAAATTGTTCTAAAATTGTCAATCAGTGTTGACATGTTGTGTTCTCCTAACTCTTCTTCGCGAATGTAAAGAATGTGAATGCCTATGTCCCCCGACAGCAATCATATAAATTGAAGTCTGCCCTAATCCGTCTAGTCCGAGTAAGCGATCAATATCGTGGTCGAAGAATCCGCCGATGTTGAGGCATCCGAGCCCAAGGGACTCCGAGACGAGGTTGATGTTTTGTGCCACATGACCGGCCTCGAGCATGACAAATCGGTAACCGCGGTTCCCATATTTGATGACAGTGCGTTCGAACATTGCGGCAATAAAGACAATGACAGAGGCCCTAAATGGGATAGCGTTCTGAACCAGTGCCTCGCTAATCTGCTCTGAAAGGTCGCCGATCTTCAGTAGTCTTAAGTGATGTTTGGGAGGATTATAGTGATATAGTCCTTGAGTAAGACCTTCGACCGCTTTCGCGTGTACAAAAATCTCCAATGGATAGAGTGCACCGGCGGATGGAACGACACGAAAACTGCGTCCAAACAGGCCACCGCCTGCTCGCTTCACGCCGTATCCGAAGTGAAGTAATGCCCCACAATGCATAAGCGACATTGGTTGTAAGATCATCTCCCGGAGAGACACACGAGATTCGATCGCCTTACGGAGTGGCATATCAAGCGCCGGAAGCCGAGTGGGTAGTGGAACGACGGGAAACCCTTCAAATGGCAAAGATTCATTTAGGGTAATAAGGCGCTCCTGCTCGTGCATGTCTGTTTCGCATCTAGACGACCTAACGAGTTTAGAGTTTTCGCTGAATGTTTCCCACAGTACCGCTTCTTCGTCCGAGAAAAACAACGTCTTTTGCGTTTTTCGTGACAACATGGCAGTCATTATGGAAATGGGTGGGGAAATGGATTGTCCCCGCATCCTCGGCTTATACCTCTGTGCCCGAGGCGTTGGGGAACCTCCCAAAGCCTTGTGCCTCCGAGGGCACGTAACAGATGACCCATGAAAAGAGGATGAAAGCCAGGGATGACCGCCCGCATTACAAAGAGTCCCAAATGGCGCACATCATCGGTTGTGATATCTGCGAGCAATACCCTATGGTTCACTCGATTTATTTTTTCTACGGAGAGCCGGAGATCGGCGGTTGGTTCATCCTTGAAGCAGTTTGGAATTTCATCGCAAGCCATTCGCTTCGGTGAGTTAAACAAGAACTGTGCATAACCCGCATAAGTGTGATTGCAATACATTAAGGCATGTGTTTCTGGGTCTACAACATGTAGCCATCGTTTTCCCGGTGAAAATTTTGGATTTGTTGTCTTTAGCCATTGTGCAAACGACCAAGTTTGCCCGAGTTCCTCTAAGCTTTTCCTAATAGCGCGATCCGTATCTAAGTGAGCAGCAGCTGCTACCGCAAGAGCAGGTGCGTCAGAGACATGGCTTTGCATTGAGGAGAGGATGACGGGTATACCGTGATCCATGGCAAGGTACAGAATTGTAATTTCGGCACCTGGTCTTTCCAGTCGCTTAACAATGTCACGATTTTCCTGGCTTAAGGTTTCAACACGAATGTGCGGCGGCTCATTTTGGGCCTGCCAAGTAATAGCTACTGCGTCTCGTTCCACAACTTCATTGAGTGCCGTTAGCGCAGCAAGAGTTGGATTGGTATGGCATGCGAGGCCAGTAGACATCTGCGGAAAAATTGGATCTTCACCTGACTTTCTATTGTAGAGGTATGGCTGATAGATCATAGCTGCAGGCACGTAAATTGTCTCACCAGTCAAGAGATCCAGTGTTTGGCTCCAACGAAGAGGCGTTGTCTCTGTAAAAGGTTTATATGGAAACCGACGATGTTTGTATTGTTCCGGCGTATATAGCGCAAATTCCCGAGGATGCATACAAGGGAAAGCCGCCGACCTGCTCGATGCCAATGGAAGGTGTTCACTAACATATTGAGCTGCGCAGTAACGTTCCACTGCTTCGCCAGCCGCCTTCAAGAGGGATGTTTCTCGATCAATTGCTACCCCTGCGGCCAAGAAAGCCTTGGCGTTTTGCCCAGGACTAATTGCATCGATGTCACACGTTTGTGCGATATGGTAGACAAAGTCTGGCGCGCCCGCTTCTTTTCTATCCTCTTTGAGGGTTCGAATGATTCCGACCTTGTCATCAACAAGGAAAGCCAAGACATTCAGTAGAGCGTCTGAGGCTAAGCTCGGACTATCCAATTGACACCAAATTAAGGTTGAAGGACGGTCTTGTATAGATTCGTGCGACCTTTCTGGCGCAAAAGGCCACAGGCCGCACAACGCGGAACCCTGAGAACAGCTCGTTCCTTCATCGTTGATCCGAGGAGATTCACTTCAAGGAGTTGACCGATCGCGCGTCCAACAGAAATTTGTGAATAGAATGCAGTGAGCTGAAAGGCGGCTATATCACCAAGAACCGATGCCATCGCGGGATGGAATCCGACAACGCGGCCGTGCTCATGACCGGCATCTTCAACAAGTTTGTCGATCTCCCGATGAATCGAGTTACTACTCATACGGGTCAACAGACAGTCATAGCAGGCGCCTTCCCCGGGGACAATCATTGGTCCAACATATCCAATCATGTCTTTTAAGATAACTGGCATGAAGTGACTGCCATGTTCGAGACTTTGCTTATTCCACTCAGAGAAGATAGCAAGGCTTCCCACGTCAGATGTGGCCACAAGACAATCAATAGACTGCACCGTGAATTCTGCATTGGATCTTATTGGGTTAGGCAGCGGACGCGACCACTCGTTCCGTCGCAGGGAACCTGCCTCGTCAAAAAAATGTGGGTTTCGATGAGAGACATGGTCAACGACGCACAAGTTGTTCAGCCCGCAGACTTGCAGAGTACGTACCAGCTGCCGTGATACGCTATTAATGCCGAGGATGGCAAACCGGATCTGTTTCAATCGTTCCATCGCAGTCTGATTAGATAGATTGAAATGCCAATGATAGACTCCCAGCTGATTCCTTTCGTCCGTCACATCAGTATGGGAAATGGAATTCTCAGCCATCAAAAAGCGTCGATCGATCAATTCAGAGAGCAGTTTTGATACGTAACGTCTTGAAGACCGAGCGAAGCGACTGTGAATTGCTTCCACAGTCGCTCCCCCATTTCTGGCGGTCTGCTCCAAGACTATCTTCACGGATTCGCAGGCCCCTGTTCCTGTAATTATCGTTTCGACTGATCCGCGCTTGAGAATGATGCCTTCAGGTATTTGAATAATCTGAACCGGCAGAGAGACCAGTCGCATATTCCTGAAGGTAGATGAGTTGTCCACTATATGCTTTCAGCTCAAGAAATCGAGTTAGCTACAGCTGACGCCATTCTCATAGCGACAAGTACTCAATTCATTATCATGGCCACGTGCCACAAGGTAAACACACCGGTACCTTTTTCCCGTAGGCGATCGAATCGTCATCCTGAAATGCTCTAAATGTTTTACTTACGATACTAATATCGCGGAATGTTAAGTCTTTCAGTCGAGGTGAGTTTAAGCGCATCTTAAGAGGCGGTGGAAGTGCGTCGATAAGTTTGGTGCTCATGTCGTTGCTAGCGCTCCTGCGCTTTTTGGGGGGCATTGTTTAACCTCCTCATAATTATGTAGTAAATAAAACTAAGCGTGAAGCGGGCTTAGTCCCTGGCCAACGAGGCTTCTCTTTGATGCATATGACATGTTTTCAACCTCAGTGCTTAGTGGTATCGATCATTCATCACCGCTTGACGGCTTGATTGCGATAACAGCGAAACCAGTTGATGCTGCGAAGAACGAGCCGCATCGACTAGCCAATTTAAGTTGTTTCATCGTTTTTTGAACGTCAACGGATGACAGTATTCCTGATATAGCCGCTCGTTGAAGACTTGCCTCAATTCTCCAGGCATCATTTGCCGAAAGAAAGTCAGATGCAAGCAGAGTAGCGGCATCTACAGAAACAACTTTCATGCCGCTTTGCCGCAAGCGGATTGGCAGTTGGTGTCCTATTCCACTGTTTGGAACGCTCCCACGGATCACTCTGATAACCTTTTCTGATAGATGAGCATCACCAACCTCTATTACAAATGTATCCCAATCTGGTTCAAGTATGGCCAGGCGCCCTTCTGGCCTCAGAACTCTGAATATTTCCTTGAGAGCCTTTCGGGGGCTGGCAAGATGGATGAACGTAGAAACCGAAATGCAGGCATCAAACCTTTCCCGTTTAAATGGCAAGACGTGCGCGTCCCCGAGATGAAACTCTAAGTTTCTTGGCAATGGGCGGGCGCGTTTCAGTGATTCATGAATCATTGTGCTACTGCTGTCGATGGCAATAACCCGGCCAGAGGTGCCAACCTTCTTTGCAAGTGCTTGCGCGGTGTACCCTATCCCACAGCCGATTTCAAGAATATGGTCTCCCACTCTTGGCTGTAAAATGTGAATAAGGTGCATCCGGCTGAATTTGGCAAGCGGGGCCAAGTTTGATTTCTCGAGATACTTTATTAACTTTTTGGGATTGTCATTGGTATCAACGGCGCTGAAATCAGACAAAGGTAACAAGGAGCGTTTCTTGTCGTTCAAGTCTCCGCCATTGCCTGAACTGCGACAGTAAAGGCATTCAGTCATATTAGGATTGGAGGTCATAGAGAGCAATTCAAATGGCGCCGTATTCCGATCCGGCGTTTAATACCTTAGCGTTAGCCATCCCATGACACGGCTTCCAATAATTTCGCCGATGGGGTTCTCTTTGTGCCGGTCATTCAAGGCGTTAAAGACAGACACGGCCACTTCCGCTCTGTCATGCCAAAAACGATAGGCTCCTCGCATGTTCAACAGTGTGTAGCTCCCTACATCGTTAACTGGCGAAGTGAAGCCGAACGTTGGACCGAAAAACTGATAAGCGGGATTGACCGGATAACTCGCGGAAGACACAAAATGAACGAGTGTCTCCGCGCTCAGACCGTTCTCCCATTCACCGCGCAAGCCAGCGTTGACCTTATGCGAAGGCGCCCCGCGGGTAGAGCCGAAATTCTGAGCTTGGACAAGATTGGAAGTTTGATGTACATGAACCGTGGCATAATTCACGAATCCTGTTAGCCATGACGTGGCGAGGAACTCGACTCCCACCTCACCCCCGTATATATCTGTCTGTCCTACATTCGAAAAACTTAAGGAACGTCTGATTAATTCATGTTTACACGA
>FRDC01003634.1_pt2 | contig 39287 bp, 36 predicted proteins | sample 1106171 | NCBI WGS metagenome assembly FRDC01 (sample SAMEA3930566, study PRJEB13176) | freshwater metagenome | biome: Drinking water system; feature: drinking water; material: water | place: Singapore | collected 2014-12-20 | reverse complement strand
GAAGGAGAGGCTGACGAACCCCCAGCATACATAGCGCACCCAGGTCTGCTGACTCCAATCCACCCAAACGTAGTAGGCCGACAGGAGGACCACGCCAATGGCAACTCGGAGGACCGCCTGCGCTAGCTCACCGTAGTTGGGACGCGCCTTCTGCGCGGTCCACCAGGAGAGAAGCGAGGACGGTGTCGCTGGTTTCGTCAATGACGACATGGCATGTAGGTACAGCCTATGTCAGCGACATCCGAAAAGACCACGATGGATCGCACCGGGATTCTCGCCGGACGCAAAATGGATAGCGCCTTGATTTTGGCGTACCCAAACCGCGACGCGCTGCATGTCTTTGAGCCGCTCGGAGTGGAAGATGCTCTCCGCACGCGGTGCAATCGCAACCATAGCTCCGCGTGGCTATTGTCGATGGTGCCGCAGAGAGAGTCGCAGAAGCGCAGGGCAAACCCGAGCAGATCCTCCCCCATCTCCACGGGAAGCCCATTCACCTCCATCGACATCTGGCTGCTTGGCAGGGTCGCCTCCATGGTAATTGTGAGCGCAATCCGCATAGCCCCGGTCCGGCCGGTCTTGCCTATAGTATTACTCACTGCGGGGCCTGCGCTCAATGCCAGCCATCAACTTTGCGCTCCGCTTGCTTATATTTGTCCATGATATTAATCTGTGAACTCGGTGAATACGTAAAGGGAGGCGCCACCATGAGTATCCCAAGTCCCGATCCACGTCACGCCCCACCCAAGCCTGCGGTGGAGGCCCCGGTGCACATACTCGGCCTTCAGGGCGCGTCAGTGGTCATTGTCGATGACCAGGAGACGGCGCGAGTGGCTCTGGACGAAATGATACGGGGCATCGATCCAGGCATTTCCACTTTCCTCTTTTCCGGCGGCGCTGAGGCTCTCGCGTGGCTGGAAAGTCAGGAGCCGGATCTGGTCATCACGGACTTTCGGATGCCGGGGATGAATGGAGCTCAGCTCACCGCTGCGCTGCGGCACAACCCGCGACTGCAGCATGTTCCCGTGATGATGGTCACCGCAGCCGATGACCGGACGATCCGCTACGAAGCGCTCGAAGCGGGCGCGGTGGATTTTCTGGCCAAGCCGATCGATCCGATCGAGGTTCGCACGCGCTGCCGCAATCTCCTGCTACTTTCGCACCAGTATCGCCTGGTCAAGAGCTACTCCCTGCTCCAAGAACGAAAACTGGAGCAACTGCTAGGACTCCTGCACGCGTTAGTGCCCAAAGGAACCGAGAACTTGGCGCAGCGCGTCGAGCGCGGCGAGTTGGTCACCGTGAGCTTCGACAAGCTCTTCGCCATCACCAGCTGCGTTGCCGGAGTGCAAGAACTCGTTACTTCTGCCCAAAAGCACATCACCGAGCTGGAGGCGCGTTTGACCAGACCGCTTCGCCGGGAACCGGATTAGTCCTCATCCACTTCGCCTGCGCGGCGACGGTTTTCTCATCACCATGGCCACCTTCAGGATGGTCTCACGCTGTTCCGGATCCAAGGCGCGATAGGTATCGAGCCAGACGCGCTCGTCTTCGGTGAACCGTTCCACCTGGTCGAGCTTTAGCCCGGCTGCCTGAGCCAGAATCATCCACGGTTCCACGCCGAGAGCTGTGGCGATGCGGCCGAAGGCTTCCTCCGTCACGGCAGTCCACGAGCCGCCTTCAATCTGCGACAGATAGCCCTGACTGAGCCCGCTGCGCTCGGCCAGCACTTCCTGCCCGATCCCGTGCACTTCCCGAAGCCGCCGTATCGCGCGTCCCAGCCCTAACCCTCGTTTGGGGATTTGAGCGCGCGCGGCGCGCGCAACCTGAGTCATAAGTTTCTGTTCTCCTTCTTGTCTCGGGCTCGGAAAGCCGACGACGAGGATCTGCGATGGGGGGAGCCCTCTGTTTATCCCCCAATAAACCGTACCGCAAGCCTAGCACAGAAATCTAATACTTGACATCAATAATATCATACTATATTAATCACGTCCAGTGCGCCCTTGTGCTGGGCGAGCGCCGGTTGCGAAGAACTATCGAGACCTCGGCAATTGTGCAATGACGGTCATAACGCCAATCCCGGCGATCTGATCACCGGCCAAATCGCTAAAGCTCTCTCGCGAGATTCTTAATCTACGAATCGGGAGTGGTCGTCATTGGCAATAATTCGTGCAGGGAGTTCCTGATTACGCGCAAGGATTCTTGCGCATATGGTTTCTTGGCTGTGCAGGTTGGGTTAGCGAAAAGGGCTGTGCATAATGGTTCGGATTTTCCACCTGCCATAAATGCCAGGTTTTAGCGAAGCGACGACGCCCCTACAGGGCTTACCGAGAGGAATAATAATGAGCAATGTGCAGTTTTCCGATGTGCAAGTCATTAACCTGTCGATGCTAATAACGATCAGGGACAACATCAAGCGTGACCTGGTATCCGCTTGCTGCAAGTTTGGATTACGCGAGGATCAAGCCAGTTTCTTCGGCGATCTATCGATCGATCAGATCATCGTTATCGTCGCCAACATTGGCCAGGAGTGCTTGTTTCCGCCGCGACAAGATCTTGTCTCGCTTCTCGAACTGCCCGTCCCTCTTGCCGGGCTGATTACATCAGTCCATCCTCCACACAAGGCAGCTTCATCTCCGAAGCAGGAGGCGATGGATCAACGCACCAAATCGCGTTGAAAGCAGAATGTCCACGGCGATGGATTCCAACTATGCCGAGCGTCATATCCGTGCACTAGGACTGGCCAAGGAATGCGCCGCGCTCGGCGCACGCATCCGAACCATCGAATATGTGACAGGTTTGGCGCGCGGCCAACTCGGCCGCCTATTTTTCGCGGATCGCAAATCCGCGCCGCGGGGCCGCCCGCCCGACTCCCCAGACTGGTATCACAGTGCAAACTTGCTCAACCGCGCCGAAGCATCGATCTTCGTTTCGATTTATCGGCGCATTCGCGAACTCGGCTTCGGTCCCGCCGAAGCGCTCGTTTCAGGCTACAAGCACTATTCTGCAGTTTGCCGCGTACATCCACGCGTCAGTTTCGACCGGGCCTTCGACCTAGCGTCCCATATGGACGGGCTTTGGCTTGTGAGAGTACCGAATTTCTCGCTCATTACTTGTCGGATCTGCACGAGTCAATACGTCACATCCGTCAGCGCTCATCCAGGCATGAATCACGAATGTCCGTTTTGCAAACTAGTCAAACGGTACTCACGGGATCCGCGCATCCAAACGTCTTTTCCGCTAAGGGCACTACCCGATGTCACCGCCATGCAACTGGGCGTGATCGCCTTATCGAAGCGCATGAACGGTTAGGAGGCTGATGTCGAAAGCGCCCTGCGCAGCAGCCCATTTCAATTGGACGCGAGCACTCTCCAGCGCAAAAATCGAACGTCCCGTAAGGTTTAGGTCCCATCATGCGCGGCTTCGGTCAATTCCTGGGCGGCTTCGGTCTGCAACGCTCGGCCGCGCCTTCCCTTGCGAACTCCGATCCGCCAGAGTCCCCGGTCAAACGGGGAGACGCCCCCGCCTACCCTTCGGTTGACCCGGGCATTCCCGCTCTGTCCATTGAAGCGGTGCTCGGTGCACATCAGGACCTGATCGACCGGATCAAGGTGTGTTACGGCGTGGATCGTCCGACTTTTGAGCAAGAGGTGCTTTCTCTGATCCGCCGCTACGCCGAATTCGTCCATCTACTTCCCGCCACTCCGGATAACTACTTCAACGCGCCGGGGGGACTGCTGCGTATGGGTCTCGAGGTCGCCTTCTTCAGCTTGCAAGGCACGGATGGCCATATTTTTTCCGGTCGGTCCACGATCACCACGCGCCGCCACCTCGAACCGCGCTGGCGGCATGCCACTTTCATTGCGGGGCTATGTTGCGAGATCCATCGCACCCTCTGCCAGGTCATCGTCACCAACGAAAACGGCGACGAGTGGCAGCCTTATCTGCTGCCGTTGTCGACTTGGCTTACCCGGCATCAAGTCTCGCGCTTTTTTCTGAAGTGGCTGGCCAATGGCCACGAAAGCCGCACCCTGGGCGTATTCGCCTTACCCCATGTGATTCCGGCCGAGGTATTACAGCACCTTGCCACCGGCAATTCCATCATCGTGCCGCACCTGATGGCCTGCGTTTCCGGCATGCCGGTTTACCGGGAACACAACATCCTGGACGATTTGGTCCGGCGCTCGGTCGCCCTCGTCATCGATCGCTACCTGCAGGCGAGCGCGGACCGCTACGGCAAACCGCAGCTTGGCTCACATCTGGAGCGCTACCTAGTCGACGCGCTGCGCCGACTGGTCAGTTCCAACTCCGCCTGGAATCCCAACGCTGAAAAGTCGAGGGTGTGGTTCGGCACCGACGGCCTCTTCATCGTCTGGCCCAACGCTGCCGCGGAAATACGCGAACTGCTTGAGTCCGACCAGTTGCCGGGGATTCCCAAGGCACCCGAAACGATGCTGGAAATTCTGGTGGCTGCGGGGGTGGTCGAGGCGCAGGATTCGTCCCAAACCACTTGGCAAATCGTTCCACCCGAAAGCAAAACGGCCATCGAGGCGGTAAAACTATCGTCGCCCGCCATCCTCTTCGCCGGTATCGACTCGGCCCCCAAGCCGCTTTCAATCGCGCTGGTTCGCGCCCTCACTAACTCGACGACGCCGCCTTCTGGTCAGCCCGGTCCGCCCGCTCCCTCCGTCCCTCCGGCGTCCTTACCATCCATAATTGCCAAGGACTCCCGCGCGGCGCAGCAACTCCCACTACCGATCGAGACGGAGCCGGTTGCAAAAGATCGAGACGCCACGGTGTCACCGCCGCGCACTTCCGCAGACCTTCTCGTACCCACCGGCGATCCGAATGATTCCGCGCCGGTTAAGCCTGCGTTAGCGACTATGCCGGAGTTTAAGCTCGAAGCGCCAATGCGCCTGAATCCCGCCGTGCGAGCCGCGCTGGCACAGATTGTCGACACACTGAACCGCGATGGATCCGATGTAGCCGCGTGCACGGTCTCGTCGGGACTCTTCATTCCTCTCGCGGAATTCGAGTGCCGAAAAATCGAACCGTTGCTGGCCCTGCGTGCCCTGACCGAGGTCAAGATGCTCGTGCAACCCGCAGACACTAAATCGCAAACCTTGGCGCGCGACTTTGGCGGCGAGCAAAAGATGGGCTTGGTTCTTAATGCCCACTTCATTGCGGGCCTCGAAGTTGATCACTTCGACGCTCCGGATGTCAGCGGGGAATGATGTGCTGATCCGAAAATACGAGATGCCCTGGCGTCGTGCCTATGAGTCCTACGCCGGCGTCGCATGGTTCGTGGCCATGGTCTTCTTCGCCACCCTCGCAATCCGGGAGAACATGCCGTGGCCGATCACCGGCCCAATTACGGTGGCGTGCTTGTGGATGGGGGTTCTGCGCGTGGGTCAGTCGCTTCGGATACTGATCGTGCGCGCCTCGCTTGCCGGCCGGGCGATGCAGATCGTGACTACGAAGGAATTAAGCAAGCTGTGCATGAAACCCGAGCAGGTTTTCCTCGGCTTTGGCTTCGAGTGGCTGCCTGTTCACTCGCAGCGCTTGTACGAACTCGCCAAGGTGAATTTCCGCGACTATGCCGTGTCCCCCTCGTTGCTCCGATGGCTGGGTTACGAAGTCAGCCCGCAGCCCGATAGCGAGATCGGCTTGCCGTACATCCACGGCGTTGAACCGCGGGAACAAGCGCTCTACCGTCCCTTGCAGAACTTCGAGGGCGGTACGCTGCTAGTCGGCACCACGCAATCCGGCAAGGGTGTCGCACTGGCCAATCTCATCACCCAGGCGGTCCGCCGCGGTGACGTCGTTGTCATCGTCGACCCCAAGAATAGCCGTCGGCTGAAACGCGCCGTAATCCGGGCCTGCGAAGACTACCGCGAGCGTGACACCTTTCTCGAGTTTCATCCCGCGTTCCCCGAGGCAGGCGTGCGCCTGGACTTCACCTTCAACTGGCAAAAGCCGACCGAGATCGCATCTCGGATACAGTCGATCATGCCGCCGGACACAGCCGGCGCTTTCTCGGCATTCGGCTGGGACGCGGTCAATGTCGTAGTTCAGGGACTGGTCGACCTGGAAGAGCGACCGAACTTGATGAAGCTGACCAAATACATCGAAGGGGGAATCGAACCGGTGCTGGAAGCGTCACTGCGGCGCTTTTTCGATACCCTCCTGGGTCCCGCCTGGCGCGATCGGCCGGACATGAAGAAATTGCTCAACGATGCACAGCGCGGCAACCTCAAACGCCCTTCGGAAGCAGCGAGCACCGATCTGCTCGCCTTCGTCGCCTTCTATGAACACCATGTGCCGCAGAACCAGCGTAACAAGGTCATCGATTCGCAAGTTCGCACGTTCCGACACAACCGCGAGCACTACCAGAAAATCACCGCCAATCTGTTACCGATCCTGTCGATGCTGACCTCCGGGGATCTGGGACTGAGCCTCTCCCCCGACCCCTTCGACGCCGACGATGTCCGGGCGATCATGAACTTCGAGAAGATCGAGCGCGGCGGCCATGTCCTTTACCTGTGCCTCGATTCCTTGCCCGATCCGTCGGTGGCCTCCGCGATCGGCGCACTGTCGCTTGCGGACTTGGCCGCGCGTGCCGGTATGCGTTACAACCTGGGCGGCTATAGACGGATTTCTCTTTTCGTCGACGAAGTGTCGAACGTTATCAACCAGCCGCTGATCGAGATTCTCAACAAGGGCGCCGAGGGCGGCATTTTCACGACTTGCGCGATGCAGACGCTGGCCGATCTCGCCAAACGGCTGGGCAGCGAAAACGCCGCACGCATGGCACTGGGCAACCTCAATAACCTGATCGCCCTTCGCTCCAAGGATCGGCCGACCCAAGATTTCATCGTCGAGACCTTCGGCAAGACAGCGATTCATACGCTGCGCGTTGGCCTGAACAATGCATCGGACGCCCATCTTGGTGACTTCACCTCAGTGTACTCGTCGCAACTCACCGAAAGCATGGAAGAGATTGTCCCGGCGGACATCCTCGGAAAACTGCCGAACCTGCAATATTTCGCGTCGGTGTCTGGCGGCCGGATTATCAAGGGACGCTTCCCGATCCTGAATCCCGATTACGACGTTCCCGCTTCGGAGTCGCCGGCATGATCCGCTTCGTATCGACGGCTTCGTTGATGGCACTTCTGATCCTGGTGCTGTACCTGCCATCCGCCTATCCGCCGGAACGCTTTATCAAGCAATTGCGTACCGAGCACGAAATGACCATCGCTTTCTGGGGACACGATCAGGCAACGCATATCCTGTCGCGCATGTTCGATTTCCAGGCAATGATGAAACAGGCCAGTCCGGTGCCGTCCCTGGCCGACGCGTCCCCGCCAAAGCCGGTCGATCTCGCAGTGGCCACGCAGATGTCCGAAGTCAACGCCCGTCTTTTCAACAACCCGTACTTCCGGTCGATCGACACGCTGCTCGCATTGGCGACTTACCGCTTTTCCGCACTGGTCGAGTGGTTGCCATTTCTGCTGGTGATCATGGTGGCCACCTTGTTCGATGGTTTCCTTCTGCGCATCATCAAGTCCAAGGAGTTTCTCCAGCACAACCCCGAGATGTATGCGCTGCATGTCTGTGCGGCAATCATGACTACATGCGCGACGGTCATTGCATTTGTTCTACCTGTTACGCTGCCTCCGCTGGTTCTCCCGGTCGTGCCGGTGGCTGTCAGCGTCTTCGTCAGTCGCGCGCTCGCCGATTTTCATCGCCGTGGTTAGTGGAACAGCCAGCGATTCGACGCCCGCTCTTGCTCGCGGAGGGTAGGCATTGGCAGTTCCTCGTGGGCCTCGCCAACGCTCAACCCGACTGGAGCTTGCTGAAATGCCCCGACGCCGGTGAGCTGCCGGCGCTGACGTGGAAACTTTCCAATCTTCAAACCTTCAGATAATCCGGACCAATCGACTTTCAGATATAGGCAAAAGAATTCGAGTTGACAATAAGTTGATTACTGATCGCAAAATCCCCATGCAAAATGGCCTATTCCTCGGAGACTTTCCTTCGGCCCATCGTTAATCTTCTTCCATCAGCCATACCCACCACAGTGCAGACTGACTGAAGGAAAAGAGCGCCTATGTACGCCGCCACATTGACCAAGCAAAAGGAAGTTTCGATGACAACCCAGTTCGAGGCCGAACACACGGATCAGACGATCGAAACCCGACTGTGGCTCGAAGAACACGATTGGCTGTACGCGCTCCTGAAGAGCGAACAAAACGTCTCGCCAACGTTTCGTTTCCCTGATCTGATCGGCGCCTGCGTATCGCTGGTGTTCGCCAACCACGACGCATCGGACCGCATCTTCGAATTCCTCGGCACGAAACTGGTCCTGCGTCCGCCGCAAAGCCCGCGCCGTCGTGAGTCCATGTGGATGCCGCAATACCACTTGTTACTGGCCGCGCAGCGCTCGCCGGCAAACCGGCATCCCAATCCGAAGTTTCAACTCGACCAGTTGACCACAGCATGTGTAGCGCTGAGCCGGCAGCTCGACCCGTCTGGCGCGAATGTCCTGCAGCAGGCCCGCGTCAACATGGCCAGTCGGGCGGCCAGAAGAAAGGAATCGCAATTGATCAGCTGAATTTGAGCCACCAAGGCCAGACCTGTAGCAATGGTGCCCGCCACCCTGACCCGCTGATTCACTCGCTGCTGTACCACCCCGCCTAGGCCATCGTCGCCGAGGCTCACCCGAACCTGACCGCGGCCGGACATTCCGGTCTTGACATCGATGCACGCGCATCGTGCGCGGCGCAATGGTCTTCGTTGGGGTGAGTAATGCAACATCTCTTAATCGTCGGATTGCTGTTGCCGCTGGGTTTTCCCGGCCACGCCTGGGCGTGCTGGGAAGAAGCCGGGCAGCGTTACGGCGTTTCCCCGCACATTCTCTACGCGATCGCACGCGTCGAATCGCATCTCGATCCGCTGGCCGTCAACCGCACGCATCGCCCGCGCACCGGCACCTATGATATCGGGCTGATGCAGATCAACAGCTCGAACCTGCCGGCGCTGGCACACTACGGCATCGGCGAGCGCGATCTCTATAACTCCTGCACCAATATTCACGTCGGCGCGTGGTTGCTGGCACAGAGCTTCGCGCGTTACGGCGTGACTTGGGTCGGCGTCGGTGCTTACAACGCGGCCTGCACCCAACTCAGGGGTCCCGCTTGCCGTAACGCGCGCGCCCGCTATGCCTGGCTGGTCTATCGGCAATTGCCGGCGCAGCGCTTGCCCACCGTCCGGCAAGGTGCCGAGACCACCGTCGCAACGCCAATGCCAGGCGTTTCCGAGTCTCCGCTCATCCTGGTCGCGCGAGTCTCCCCATGAACCGGTCGCGTCGGCTTTGGGTCCGATCGATGGCAGCACCGTGCTGCCTGCTGGCGGTGACGGCGTGCAGCCTGCTGAGGATGCCGCAGGCCGGCCACAAGATCATTCATCAGCCGGACACCGTACCGCTGACGCAACGCATCGCCCAACTGGATTTTGGCCGCAACGCGCGGTTCGCGCTGTGCACCGAACCAGCGTGCCCGGCATTGACACCCAAAACACTGGTAACTGCGCCGGATCTCACGGCCACACCGCCGCCTCAGGACGCGTTACGACCGTCTCCCGCAGCGGTTGTTGAACCGATCGAACCCAGCCCTATGCCGACCGTGGTCGCGCCGCCGCATCAACTCACCCTGCATTTTGCGCCCGGCAGCACCCAACTGAACGCTGCCCACACGTCGCTGCTGCGCGGCGCCCTCGCCGAGCTGCGCAAGGCTGATCGCATTGCGATCGTCGGCCGCACCGATGATCTTGGCAGTGACGGGCGTAACCATTCCGTGGCCGTGGCTCGAGCCTTTGCCGTGCGCGAATACCTGCGCCAGCACGCACCCGAAATTCCCGCCGCCATGTCGATCGATGCCAAAGGCCGGTGCTGCTACGCCGCACCCAACGATACGTCCAAAGGCCGCGCGCAGAACCGGCGCGTCGAGATCGTGTTCAGCATGCCTGGAGAGATGACGCCATGAACAACGGCTCTCACCGCCTCCGCTCCGAGTCGATATCCGGCGACCGGGCAGTTAGCCCGCGCCGGCTTCGCGCCCCCGCCGTCGTCAGGCTTTTACGTGTGCCTTCCCCTGGAGGTCTTAATGAATACCGCAGTCATCTACCCTTCCCTACCCCACCGCAAACCGTTGGCCGCGCTGTCATTGATCGCGATCGTCGTCATCGGCCTATGCATCGCGTTGCCCGGCTATGCGCTCGACCTGGTGGCTTTCACCGGCATCACTGGTCCGCTCACTTCGGCGCTGACCCAGATCTCGGCACTTGGCCCGGGCATCAAAGCGCTGGTCGGCTTTGTTGGCTTCGTCGTCGCCCTGATCTCGCTTTCGGCGATGCGCAATTTCGGTCCTGTGCTCTTTTACATAGGCCTCGCCATTTTTGCAGCCGTGGGACTCGTGATCGCCGGCGCGATCATGGGCGCGGTCCTCTGAGCATCGGGCAATAGGCCTCCGGGAGAGCGATATGCAGGCAGACACCTACATTCCCCGCCGCTTAGACGACCAGTGGAAAATCGGATTCTGGGACGCCGACGTCGCAGCACCCGTCCTCTTCTGCTTCTTCCTGGGCTACCTGTCCGGTTCCAAGCTATCGTTTGCTGGCTGCATGGCGATCGGCATCTTCGTGAGCCGCTGGCTCTCCCGGATCAAGGCCGACAAGCACCCCGCGTTCGCGCTGCACTGGATCTACTGGTTCCTGCCGCCCAGTCCCCTATCCAACCTGCGCGCGACGCCGCCGTCGTATCTGCGCCGCATGGTCGGCTGATTGCCACCCGAGCCGCTCATGGACTTCGCCAAGCTCAGCAGCGATATGAAGGAGATGCGCAAGCGCAACCAGAGTCTCTCCCTCGCGCTGGGCGGTCTGATCCTCGCGCTACTTATTTGCCTGGTGATCATCCTCAACCTGATCGGCGCGGAACGCACGGTGATCGTGCCGCCGAGCATCGAGAAGTCTTTCTGGGTCACCAAAGACCGCGTGAGCAAGACCTACCTCGAGCAGATGGGCAGCTTCGTCGCCTGGCTGATTCTCGACGTCACGCCCGCATCGATCGATTGGAAGCGCGACATCCTGCTCAACTATGTTGCGCCCGACCAGTACGGCGCCATCAAGTCGCGTCAGGAACTCGAGGCCGAGCGCTTGAAACGCATCAACGCCAGCACCTTCTTCCTGCCGCAGCAACTCGTCGCCAACGAAGACGACCAGACGCTGGTCATCCGCGGCCGCTTGCGCACGCAGGTCAACGGCCAGGACACCGCGACCGAGACCAAGGCCTACATGGTCGAGTTCCAGTACACGGGCGGCCGCATCCATCTCAAAACGTTCAAGGAGATCAGCCAATGATCAGCAAACCGTTGCTTTCGCCGCTGCTGGCAATGGCTCTCGCGCTCGGTAGCGCTCCCGCCCGGGCGCTACAGGTCGTCGAGGCACGCGACGGCGTCACGGTCGAGGCCGTCATCGCCGCCAAGGAACCGACTCGCATCCGCATCGAGGGCGCCCCGATTACCGACGTGTTCGGCAACCTGTATTCGAGCAACTGCGGGCAGCCATCGGTCAGCGCCGGTGCGCCAACCGCTGCCAATCCGGTCGCCGGTCCGGCCGTCAATCCGGGCGGCGAACTGGCGCTCGAGTGTGACCGCGACAAGGGCGAAGTCTACGTACGCCCGGTCGGAATATCGACCAAGCCGATCAACCTGTTCGTCTCGTCTGCGAACGCGACCTACACGCTGCTGCTGCGCCGCTCCGACACGCCGGCCGACACCATCGTCATCCACGACAAGTCCGCGCGCGGCAGTCGCCCCGATGCCGGTTTCACGCCTCAGGGGTCGCTCGGGTCTTCACCCGGTCACCTGCGTGCGATCAAATCGATGCTGGTGGCGATGGCGTCTGACCGCGTACCGTCCGATGTGCGCGTCGACGAGATCGGCCGGCCGATCCAGCTGTGGATAGAGGCGCGCTTCTCGCTGGTGCGCCGCTACGAGGGACGCGGCCTCGTCGGCGAGAAATACCTGCTCACCAACGTCAGCCCCGAACCGATGGTGCTGGCCGAGCAGGAATTCGATCGCGTGGACGGCAATGTCGTCGGCGTCGCCATCGAAAACCTCAACCTGCGTCCGGGGGAGAGCACCAGCGTCTACGTCATTCGGCTGGGGAACTGAACATGGACACGCCCACCCCCTCTCGGATCAAGGCGGCACTCCAACGGCTCTCTCCCAAGCAGCGCCAGTACGCGACATTGGGCGTCATCATGGCCTGCGGCATCGGCTTGCTGTGGGCGGTCTTCGCCTTCAACGACAACCGGATGAAACTGGCGAATCCGCAGCAGGCTACCGGCGCATCCAGTGCCAGTTCGGTCACCAACATCGGCGTGATGCCTCCGGGTCAGCAGGTCAACGCGGTCGACCAGTGGGTCGGCACCGCCGGACGCAAGCTCGCACAATACGAACAGGAACGCGAGGACCAGTCCCGCGTCAACCGAGACCGCAAGGAATTCGAAGACCGCACGCTGCAGCGCTTCGGGGAACTCGAACAACGCTTGACCGGCACCAGGCAAATGCCCAGCACGCCGGCATCACCACAGCCTACACCAGCGCCCAACTCTCCTGCACCCGCCCCGGCCGCGCCGGTCACAATCTATCCGCCCACCAGCGCGTTGCCGCGCGGGCCCGTATCCGGTCAGGCCGGGGCCCTGCCGGCCGTCGTTGCTGCCGATCCCGAGGCTGCGACGCCGAGCATGGTGCATGTGTCGATGGCCGACCCGGCCAAGGCCAGCCAATCGCCGGCTACGTCCACCGCGACCGTCACGGGCCGCGACAGCACACGCGACACGATCGACACCTATCTACCGGTCAGCTTCACGCGCGGCATCCTCCTCGGCGGACTGGATGCCCCCACCGGCGGGCAGTCCCAATCGAACCCGCATCCGGTCCTGATCCGGCTGTCGGACAACGCGGTCCTGCCGAACCGCTTCCGTGCCGAATACCGTGAGTGCTTCGTCATCGCCGCCGGTTACGGCGACATCAGTTCCGAGCGCGCCTACCTGCGCACCGAGAATCTGTCCTGCGTGCGGCGCGACGGGGCGACGCTGGAAGTGAAGATCCAAGGCAGCGTCTATGGCGAGGATGGCAAGGTGGGGTTGCGTGGACGGCTCGTCACCAAGCAAGGCCAGATGCTCGCCAATGCACTCATGGCGGGTGTCGTCAGCGGCATCGGCCAAGGGCTGTCGACCTCATCGACCAACTACAGCACTTCAGCGCTCGGCACGGTCGCCACCGCCTCGGGCAGCGACGCCTACCGGGCGGGCCTCGGCGCCGGCGTGGGCCGCGCGCTTGACCGCCTCGCGCAGTACTACATCAAGTTGGCGGAGAACACTTTCCCCGTGATCGAAATCGACGCCGGTCGAGAGATCGACGTCGTCATCACCAAGGGCGTGCGCATTCCGGCGCCGCCTGTCGCCCAGACCACCACCAGCAAACCAAACGCCGCCGGTACGCGGTTCGCTCCCGAAGAGCGCTACTTGATGAAGGAGCACACGGATGAAGACGATTGAGCCTCCCCTGGCCGCTGCCATGCTGGCCCTGGCCTGCCTGACCCTGTCCGGCGCCGCAGCGGCCGGGCAGACGGAAGACCGATTGCTCAGCGCGCTGCGCCGTGCCCATCCCGGCACGCAGTTCACCGAGGTCGCGCGCACACCGGTGCCCGGCCTGTACGAAGTGTGGATGGGATCCAACGTCGCCTTCGTGTCCGACAAAAACCTGCGCTACTTCGTATTCGGCCGGGTATTCGACACCACAACAATGACGGACCTCACCGCGCCGCGGCTTGCCCGCGCCCAACGCGCCTCGCCGCATGCCACCGAAACGGCCCCGGTCGCACCGCCCGTCGCCTTGGATCAGCTGCCGCTGCCCGATGCGATCAAGACGGTACATGGCAGAGGCGAGCGCACGCTGGTCATCTTCAGCGACCCGGCCTGCTCCTTCTGCAAGCGGCTGGAACCCGAGCTGGAGAAACTCGACAACGTCACGATCCACACTTTCGTGGTGCCGTTCCAGGGCACCGCGCTGCCACTGTCTGTCTGGTGCGCCGTTGATCGCCAGCAGGCATGGCGCCGCTGGATGCTCCACGCCGACGCCAGCGGCCTTTCGCAATCCACCCAGGCCGCGCCCTGCGCTCACCCGCTCGACCGTAACCTCGCGCTCGCGCAGCGGCTGCAGGTACAGGGCACGCCGACCCTGTTCTATGCCGATGACCAGCGCTCCGACGGCTACGTCGATGCCGCCGAAATCGAAGTCCGTCTGGCGCGAGCGGCGGCGCACCCGCCGACTTCGGCCAGCACCGCCCGCAAGGAGGCTCCGTGATGATGCGCCTATCGATACCTATACCGGCGATTGCGTTGTCCGCGAGCGCGATCGCCTTGCTGTCCGGCTGTACGAACATGAGCGGCCTGGGCGGCAGCTCGGATTACGGCTGCAAGGCGCCGCCAGGCGTGCAGTGCGATTCGGTCTCCGGCAACTACTACAACGCGATGCAGAACAACCTGCCCAGTCAGCGTCGGCGCCGGGCGCCGGATGCCGGTGACACGGCGGGAACGCCAACCCGCCGGACAGCCGATTTCGCGACGTCCGCTGCACCCGCAACAACAGGGGCAGTCTCATCCGCAGTTGGCCGCGCAACCATCGCGGCCGTCACGCCGCTGCCGCTGCGATCGGAAGCGCGCGTACTGCGGCTCTGGTTCAAGCCCTGGGAAGATGCCGATCACGACCTATACGACCAAGGCTATATCTTCGTTCAGATCGATAGCGGCGGCTGGCTGATCGATCATGCCCAGCGCCGCATCCGCGACGCCTATGCGCCGATCCGGCCGCCGAAGCCTGCTGCCGCCCCATCGCTGCCGTCAGTACCCAATGCCACGACCTCGCCTGGCGCCAACCTGTCGCCAGACAATGCCTCGGGCCCGGTGGTCGAGGTGCTCAAGCCACTCGCCACACCGCCGGGTCTGCCCGCCGGTGACGAGCAGTGAACAAGGAGACGGACATGCTGAATGCCTTTCGTTCCAGTCTTTTCGACATGGCCGGCGCCGGTCCCACCGGCTTCTTCGGCCTGCACGGGCGCGACGAAACGCCTGCCGAACAGTTCGCGAGCTGGCTGCCGTATTCGGCCTACATCGCCGACGAGGCGCTGTTCGTGAACCGCGACAACCTGGGCGTGCTGCTCGAGATCATGCCGCAATCGGGCGCCGACGAACGCATGGTCGAAGTGCTGATCTCGCTCTACGCCAACTGCCCCAAGGGCACCGGCGTCCAGATCCATTTGTTTGCGTCGCCGCATGTGCGCGATCGGTTGCGCCGCTACGCCAACCTGCGGATGGAAGACGCTGACCAAGCCGACAAGGCGAAGCACTGGGGACGTCCGGCGCGCAACGACAACTTGTTTCGCAAGCTCGCGCGCGAACGCGTGGGGCACTTGCTACAGAGCGCGCAGAAATCAATGACGTCGGGCTTCCACTACACGATCCGCGATTTTCGGCTGATGATGAGCGTAACCCTGCCCGGCAATGCCGACAATCTGCACCGGCGCGACGAACTCATCACTTTGCGCGAAGCGATGTCGACCACGCTACGGGCGGCCTCGCTGCCAAACCGCGTGTGCGATGCGGCCGATCTGATCAATTGGTGCTCGATCTTCACCAATCCGGATCGGATCTCGAAGACTGACGCACCGGCACTGCACTACGACGACGGCCGCGAGATCCGCGACCAGATCGTCGACTTCGACACGATCCAGGATGCCTACGCCAACGGCCTGCTGCTGTCGAAGGCAGGCATCGACAATCGCCTCGAAGCGCGTTTCTATTCGATCAAGTCGTTCCCGGAACGCTTCGCCCTGTGGCAGATGGGCTCGCTGATCGGCGACTTGATGCAGCCGGCGCTGCAATATAGCGCGCCTTTTCTGCTGACCATGGGTGTGCACATCCTCGACCCCAACGAAACCAAGGCCGCCGTCACCGCCAACCATGTGCGGGCGACGCAGAACGCACAGAGCAAGATGGCTGCCGTCATGCCCGACGTGGGCAAGAAACTGAAAGACTGGAACGCGGCGGCTGACGCGATCGACCGCGGCGGTGCGCTGGTAAGCCTCTATCACCAGTTGGCGATCTTCACCCATCCCGACAAGGCCGTAGCCGCCGAAGAGACGGCTCGCGCGATCTGGCGTGCGCGCGGATTCGAGTTAAACGGCGACATCTACATGCATCGGCAAGCGCTGATCGCCAGCCTGCCGATGACGCTGTCGGAGACCTTCCATCGCGACCTGAAGAAGATGCGCCGCGTCTCGCGCAAGACCATGAGCAACGCAATCCACCTGGCGCCGCTGATCGCCGAGTGGCGCGGTACGCGCACGCCGACACTGGTCTTCGGTGGCCGGCGCGGCCAGTTGATGACGCTGGACCTGTATGACAACGATCTGGGCAACTACAACTTCGCAATCATCGGCGCGCCCGGTTCGGGCAAGTCGGTGCTGATGAACGAAATGGCCTGGTCGTACCGCGCGGTCGGTGCGAAGGTCTGGATGCTCGATCTCGGCCGCTCCTTCGAGAAGCTGTGCCGCAAAGCGAAAGGGACTTACATCGAGTTCCGGCCCGACGTCGATATCTGCCTCAATCCGTTCTCGGTCGTGCAAAACATCGACGAGGATGTCGACATGCTGGTGCCGGCCATCTCCAAGATGGCATCGATGCAACTGGTGCTCGAGGAGGTCCAATACAAGGCGATCTCGGCGATGACACTCAAGCTCTTCCGCGAGTATGGCCAGGACCTGACCGTCACTGGCCTGCGTGACGCCTTCAAGACCGGCACCATCGAAGAACTGGGCGTAGTGAATGATCCGCGCATCCGCGACCTCGCGATCATGCTCAATCCCTATGCCCGGGGCGGGCAGTACGAGCGCTTTTTCGAGGGCCGCAGCAACATCGACATCACCAACGACTTCGTTGTTATCGAGAACGAGGAACTGAAGCGCAAGCCCGACCTGCATACGGTGGTCAACATCCTGCTGATGTACCAGATCACTGGCGAAATGTACCTGACGCGCAACCGCAAGAAGGTGCTGTTCATCGACGAGTTGAAGCAGCAGTTGGGCGACGTCGGCGCCGACGATCCGGTGAAGGCCGCCGTGGTCGAGGAAGCCGCGCGCCGTGCGCGCAAATACGGCGGCGCACTCGGAACGGCGACGCAAAGCGCGGACGACTACTACGGCTCGGCGCAGATGGAAGCGGCCTTCAACTGCTCCGACTGGGTGTTCCTGCTGCGGCAGAAGAGGGAATCCATCGAGATGCTGGACCGCAAGGGGCGCCTGACGATGGACGAAGCGAAGAAGCGCCTCCTCAACTCGCTGCGCACCGAACCCGGCGTGTTCTCGGAGCTGTACATCTCGTCGCCAGTCGGTGAAGGGGTTGCTCGCAACATTCTCGACCCGGCCACCCACCTATTGTTCTCCAACAAGCTAGAGGACAACGCACCGATCGACGAACTGCGCGCCCAAGGCTACAGCATCGACGACGCCATCACCGAGTTGCTACGCCGGCGGGGGCATGCGCTGTGAAGAACCTGGTCGCGCAACTGCTGCTCGCGCTGTTCGTCGTGGCGATCGCGCTCACTGCGTACGACCGACTGGTGGCGCGGCCGGGCCAATTGATCGGTGTAGTCGACGTCGGCGAGGTGTACCGGCTGAAGGAGGCCGAGTTCACGCACCTCGTAACTCGCTCGGCCTCCGAAGACGAGAGGCAGAAGGCGTTGGCAGTCGCACGCCAGTTCGCCCAGCGCCTGCCGGTCGCACTCGAGGAGTTGCCGCGCGACTGCCAGTGCCTGGTGGTGGTGCGCACGGCCGTCGCCGGCACGCCACCCCGCGCGCTCGATCTCACGGCGCTTTTGAAGCGCAAGGTGGATGCTCCATGAATCCCCACACGCTCGAATTCGACGTGGCGGCACCCCCCATTCACCGGATGCGGCATGCGCTGCGGGCATGTCTGCAGCCGTTGCGCCATGCCCGCGCCTATTGGTTATTGATGCTGCCGGCGTTCGCGATCTGGGGCCTGGCCTTCGTGCGCGTCTTCGTCGATCCGACGCCACTTGTGCCGGTTCTGTTCAACTTCACGCCGAGCCTGCCGTATCGGATCGCGGTGATCGACCACGACACGGCCAAGCCCCTCGCCCGCGGCGACTTCGTCGTATTCCACTTCAACGGCGAGGCCCAAGCCCTCTATCCGGGACTGCATGCGCAGCCTTTTTTCAAGCGCATCCGCGGCGTGCCGGGTGACAGGGTCACAGTTTCCGACCGTCAGGTGTTCGTCAACGGTGTCAGCACGGGCTACGCCAAGCTCTACACCTTCGACCGGCGGGCGCTCGACCCGATCGCCGAGACCGTGATTCCGCCCGGCTACTACTACGTGCAGGGCACTCACCCCGACAGTTTTGACTCGCGCTACCGCGCCAGCGGTCTCGTGCGCGCCGACCAAATGATCGGCCGGGTCCGGCCCATTCTCTAACGCAGACGACGATGCGAACCATCCATTTCGCGTTGGCACTGGGATTGTTTGCCGGCAGTGCGCTCGCCCAGGGTGAGCCGCCGGTAGAGTGGAATGACGACGTGCCGCTGGAGGCCTATCTCGACGCGCTCGGCCAGATCTCGCCGGCCGCTCGCGATGCCGCCGTGGCCTACCTCGACGGACACCAGCGGCGCTGCGGTCGTTCGCTTACCGCGCTCGAACTGCGCCGCGCGGTCGCCGAAGGCGATGGCGATCCGGTGCTGATGGCAATGATCCGCGCCGCGCAGCAGCGGGACGCGGCCACGTTGCGGCGGCTGTCGGCGTCGGTTTCGTGCGCAAGGCGGAGGTGAACGACATGCGCCGCCTCGTGCTTATCCTGAGCGTATTCGCGCTGGTCATGCCGGTGCTGGTGCGCGCCGACGACCTCGGTACGCTCGGTCCGGTCTATCCGATCCAGGAACCGCACCTGCTGGACTTCATCCAGCAGCGCCTGCGCGAAAAGGAACGCAGCGGCGAACTGGCGCGGCTGGAACAAGAGACGCGTGCCCGCGGCACCGACGCGGTCACCCATCCAAAACCCGTCGCTGGACTCAAGCTGGCGCAGACAGTTCGCAGCTTCTACTTCGATCCGACCTATACGCTCGATCACAACATCTTCGACGAGGGTGGCAGCGTGCTGTTCGCCGCCGGCACGCGCAAGAACCCGCTCGATATCGTGTCACTCACCACGCGCCTGCTGTTCTTCGATGCCCGCGATTCCCGGCAGGTGGCGCGGGCGCGCGAGCTGATCGCGGCCTACGACGGACGGGTGAAACCGATCCTGGTGGGCGGGTCTTACCTGGATTTGATGAAGTCCTGGCGCACGCCCGTGTTCTACGACCAGGATGGACTGCTCATCAAGCGACTGGGCATCCAACACGTTCCGGCCATCGTCTCCCAGGAAGGCCTGCGCCTTCGCATCGATGAACTGGTGCTGCCATGAATACCTTGTCCAGATTTCTGTTGATGGCCTTGTTGGCGTTTCTCCATGCCGTCCCGGCAGTCGCCGCCGGCGTCGCCACCTGCACCGGCAGATTCCCCAATCCCATCACCGACATCTGCTGGAGCTGCATTCTGCCGATCAGTGTCGGAGCCGCACAGATCGCCAACTTCGGCGGCCAAGAGGATATCAACAACCCGTCAAGCCCGGTGTGCAGTTGCGGGGTGAATCCCACCATCGGCCTGTCGATCGGCTTCTGGGAACCGGCGCGCCAGGTCGAGGCGGTACGCAAGCCGTTCTGCCTGGTGTCGCTGGGCGGGATCGACCTCGATCCCGGCATTCCGGCTCCCGAATCCGCACGCTTCACGCGTCCCGAAGGCGATGGCGACGGGGGCAGTTTCTATCAGGCTCACTTCTACGTGAACCCGGTGATGTACTGGCTGCAGGTCGTCACCGATTTCCCTTGCCTGGAGCGCGGCTCTTTCGACCTGGCTTATCTCACCGAGGTTGATCCGCTGTGGAACGATGACGAGCTGACCTTGATCCTCAATCCCGAGGCGGTGTTGTTCGCCAATCCAATCGCCATTGCGGCCTGCGCCGCCGACTGCGTGGCGGCCTCGCTCGGGTTCGGCATCCGTGAGATGTTCTGGTGCGCCGGTTGTCAGGGCGGCGTTTATCCGCTCGATGGCCATGTGCCCTACCACATGGGGGGCGTGCGCACAGCGGCGCTGATGGCCCAGCGCCTCACCGCCAAGATGCATCGCGAATTGATCGCCTGGGGCTGGCACGGCAAGCCGGGGCTGTGCGGTCCCTATTTCCTGCCGGTCATGGACAAGACCGCCTACAAGACGCAGCTGACCTACCCCATCCCGAACACCGAAAAGGACGGCGGCATATGTTGCCAACCCTTCGGCCGCACCACGGCGATCTGGGGCGCCGGCAGGGAATACCCGATGCGCGGCGAAGACTTCGCCTTTCTCCTGTTTCGCAAAAGGAACTGCTGTGTGGGCTACTGATCGAGGAAGCGCGGGTGCCGGCCAAGCGCTCCTGAAAAGCGCCATCGCGGCGCTGCTGCTCATGACGGCGGGGCACGCGCACGCGGAACCGACCGTCTCGGATGCCGATATCGAACGCGCCCGGCAAAGCCAGCCGGTTATCACGGAGCAAGACATTGCGCGCGCGCGGCGGCGCCATCCGATGCCGAGCGAGACGGACCTGCACCGGATCCCGGTACCGTCCGCTCCGAACGTCGATGCCTTGCCGCGCCCGTTGTCCCAGCGGCCCATCGACCTGGGGGCGCTGGCCAAGGGCTACGAGGCCAATACGGATCGAATGGCACAGGCACAGGGACTGGCGTCTGGTCCCGGGCTCCTGGTGTTCATCAGTTTTTCGATGCCGGAGGCGACGCTGACCCGGCTCGTCGATCAGGCGTCCCGCGCCCGCGCGGCGCTGGTGCTGCGCGGCTTCGTGAATGGTTCGTTGCGCGACACGGTCGCCCGTATCCAGCACCTGATCGGCAACCGCGAGGTCGCGGTCCAGATCGACCCGCGGGCCTTTGACCGTTTCGCCATCCGCCAAACGCCGAGCTTCGTGCTGGTGCGCGACGGTGCGCAGCCGAGCCAATGTGCTGCCGGAATGTGCTTCGCCGCGGACGCCTATGCGCTGGTCGCCGGTGACGTAAGCCTGGATTACGCGCTCGAGTATTTCCAGCGCGCCACGCCGCGCTTCGCCAGGGATGCTGGCGGCTTCCTGAAGCGAATCCGGGGGTAGCTCCATGCGCCGTTTCGTCACGAGTGTCACGATCATCTGCTTCGTCACCACGCAGGCCGCCGCTGTCGCGGGTCCGCACGAGGAAGGGGTCGCCGCGGGCCAGGCGGCCAATCCGGTCATCCGCGGTAGCGTCAACACGCCGAGCGCCTCGACAACGGTTCCCGGCTATACCAGTACACCGCCCGAGGTGACCTACTATGGTCAGCCGAGTCTGGCCGGGCAAGCGAATGCGCGGCTTGCTGCGTGCGTGGCGCAACCGAACGATCCGGTTTGCCAGGCGCAGCGCGGCGCGATCAATTCCGCCAACACGCCGCGCCCGGCGGTCGCCCCGTACGACCCGTCAGTCACCGCTGCACGCGATATCGCCCGCAATCCGTCGAGCGTGCTGGGCAGCTTGTCAGCCTACTATTCCGGCTGCACCACCGCGGACATCGGTACGCCGGCCGGACCCGCGAGCAAGGTGTGCAACCGCTACACCGGCGTCGGCAACTACAGCTGCCGCCGCGACCTGAACGTCAAAGTCACGCTGCTGCCCAGTTGCACCGAGGGCGACTGGTTCGCCCAAGGCCAAGCCGATCGCAACGGTGCCGACCACATGTATGCTCAGGCACAGTGCCGCATCCGCACTGACGACCTGCAGCGCTTCCGCTTCTACGCCGTCGGCGGCCTGGGCGCCTGCATCGGTTGGCAAACCCTGGATCTGCCGATCACGCCGGCTGCCAATGCGTCCTTCGTGACTGATCTATCGCCGCACTGGCAGGGCTACTGCTGGAGCCCGTTCAAGGTCGTGATGACACCGGGCTCCGGATGTGTCGGCGGCCGCTGCTACTACAACTTCCAGTTCGGCACGCCGGTCTATGCCTGCCCCGCTGGCAGTGTCCGGGGAGATCAATTGAGCGCTTACTGGACCGGTTATGGCCGCACTGCATCTGCGGGGCCAGCCGACCAGTGCTTTTCCGTCACCTCTTCGAGCCGGTCAGGTGGCTGCCCGAGCGGGGCGCGAGTGGTATTCAGTAAGAACGGCGATCAGTGCGCCACGCCGGCCGGCCCAGCTCAACTGGTTGGGGCTTCGGGCTGGAGTATCCCGCTGTCATTCACGCAACCAACCATGACTCGCACCGAAAGCGACGTGTGGGATGACAAGTGCCCGGCGCTTGGCATCGGCGGACGCTGCATGGCGACGACGACCGACCGCTGCGTTGACGGGCCGGCCACAAAGCTGATCGGCGGCCAGCCGGTGACGCGCGCCTGCTGGTCCTATGAGCGCACCCTGTCGTGCTCCGCAGGGGCGCCGGTCGACGAATGCGCGCCACTGGCTGCCTCCGGCTGTACGCCCGGCACCAGCGTTTGCAAGCAGATGAACGCTGCGACCGGGCTGTGCGAGATCTATCAGGATACCTACGCCTGCCCGATGCCGGCACAAACCATCACCACGGCCTCGAACTGCCCCGCCAATGTATTCTGCCTCGGCTCGAGCTGTTTCAACACCACTTACGCCAACGACCCCGACTTCGCCCGCTCGATGTCGTTGATGGAAGCCGCGCGCGAAGCCGGCGTCTATCTCGACACCAACAATTTGCAGGTCTTCAAGGGCGAAGCCAACAGCTGTCGCGACCGGCTGTTGAAGAACTGCTGCTACACCGATTCCGCCGGGGCTGGCATGTCCAACCAGAGCCTGTTTGGGACCGGTTCGCGGCTCGTCTACGACGTGTTGATGAATTCCGAAAACCGCGAATTCCTTTATCAAGGCCTGTCCGCACTGATCACCGGTGGCGGCTTCAGCGGCGCCTTTACGACCTACGGCGTGACCGTCGCGGTCAACGGCACAGCTCTCCCCGCCGGATCGGTGGTGCTCGCCTCCAATGGCAGCATGGTGGTCGCCTTCGATCCGTGGTCGCTCGCCATCGCGGTGGTGATCTACATCGTGATGTCGATGATGTCGTGCAACGAGAACGAAGGAAAGTTGGCGATGAAGGAAGGCGCACGTCTGTGTCACAGCGTCGGCACCTACTGCTCGTCATGCATGCGCATTGCGGGCAAATGCGTATCGTGCATCGAGCACACCACCGGCAAATGCTGCTTCAATAGCCGGCTGTCGCGCATCGTCAACGAACAGGGCCGCCTGCAAGTCGGCAAGGCTTGGGGCAGCGGCGAGAGGCCGGAATGCTCGGGCTTCACCATCGCCCAACTGCAGTCGCTGGATTTCGCGGCGATGGACCTCTCCGAGTTCTACGCCTCCATCGTCCCGAACCTGCCCAATCTCGGCGCGATCCAGGGCCAAAACACCGCACAGATCCCGCGCTGCTACTACGGACAGGGGCGCTGCCAATGAACCTGCGTATGAAACTGCTAATCCTGCTCGCCTCTCCCATCGCGCACGCGCTCGCGGAGCCAATCGAGCGCACGCCGGTGCAGGACCCTCGGCCGCTGATGATTGCTGCCATCGACGCGCCGACTGGCGAGGCGCACGGCGTGCTGGTAGGCGAGATAGCCGACGCGATCACCCGGCGCTTTGTCGCGACGACACCGATCTATATTGACGTTACGACGCAGCGTCGCTACGCGCAAGCCGGCTGCGCTCGCCTTACGGTCAAGTTTTGGCAGGACGGCGTGCAGCTGCCCGGCTCGCAGTCGCCGCGCAAGCAGACCATCGAGTTCGGCATCAACTACTGCCGAGACGGTCGCCCGCCCGAGTCACTGACGTGAGGAACCCGACCATGTGCCGTCGCATTGCATTGATCGCCCTCGCGCTTCTGATGCCACTGCTGACACCGGCCGCCTCCGCGCAGGAGAACGCCGCGCCGGCCAAGACCCCCGACTACTGGTCGGACAGATGGCGCGGCTGGCATTTCTACGAGGACCCCGAACCGAAAGCAGAACCCGCGCCCTCACCCAAGTCCACCCCACAGCCGCGCGCATCCCGGCCGCCGAAGGTTCCGGAACTGATCCTCTTCGAACAATTGCAGAAACGGCTGGAGGAAACCCGCAACATCGCCATCATCAACCCGACCGATTTCAACGTTCGCCGTTACATGGACCTTGAGGCCAAAGTCGTCGCGCAGGCTTCCTATTTCGCCGATGTCGCCCAGCGCGTGGCCTGGGCGACCCCGGAACTCGATCCGACCGTGCAAGGGCGACCGGTCAATGCCAAGGCCCTCGAGGTGTTCGACCGCGAACAATCGAGCGCGCGCGCCCGCTCCGTCGCGGAGTTGGGGCGGGACCACGTTCTGATTTTCTTTTTCCGGTCCGATTGCCCGTACTGCCATGCATTCTCCCCCACACTGGAAGCATTCCAGGCGCGCTATGGGATCAACGTCATGCCGGTCAGCCTGGACGGCGGCGGGATGCCGAACTTCCCGAATCCGCGGCGCGACAACGGCATCTCGCGCACGCTGAACGTGACGCAGGTGCCGGCCGTGTTCCTGGCCGAGCCCTTCACGGGGAAAATCACGCCGATCGGATTCGGCGTGTTGTCCGAATCGCAACTGCTCGAACGCATCACGGCCGTATCCACTCCCTCCGAAGCGGCGATGGTGCCAAGCGCCATTCGCCGCATCGACCTACGTTAGGAGAAGCGTCATGGTCTTACCACCCTTCCAACGTTTCGTCGCCTTGATGCTGGCAGCCGCATCAACGGTGGCGCCTCTGTCGGCACCGGCCGGCGACCTCAATACCGAGGTCAACAACATGTTCAACAACCTCGGCACCATCGGCAACTACACCGCGCCGGGGGCGTTTCGAGGGCAGACCTTCAATACCTACACCGGTGGCAGCTTGTTTCTGCGATCGCCCAACAAGGTCTACCAGCTCGCAGCGATTCAATTCCCGAGCGCGAAAGCCGGTTGCGGCGGAATTGATGTGTTCGGCGGCTCGTTTTCGCACATCTCGGCGACCGAGTTCAAGAACATGCTGAAGAACATCACGGCAGCGCTGCCCGGCATCGCCTTCCAACTTGCGCTCGAATCGGTGTCGCCGTTGCTCGGCGGACTGACCAAGTGGGCCAAGGGGCTGGAGACCTGGATCAACAATGCACGGATCAACTCCTGCGAGACGGCCAAGGCCATTGTCAGCACTGCGGCTGAAGCCGTCGGCTACAGCTCCCAAGAGGCCTGCGCCGATCTGGCGATCGAGATGGGACTGGAATCGGACCGCGATTCTGCCCGCCGCCGCTGCGGCACCGACCGACCGAGCATCCTCGCTTCCGCCCGATCGTCATCCGACCCCAACATCAAGAATAGGGCGCCCTTCGTCGGCAATCTGACCTGGAAGGCCCTGCAAAAGACCGGCACCGATCTCGACGATCAGGAACGCGAGCTGATCATGAGCATGGTGGGTACCATCATCTACTACCCGGACGAATCGGTTCGCGACCCCGAACCTATCGCGCCCACGCTTACGTCGATCAGCCAGCTGCTCTACGGCCAGGCCGACGCAGCGGGCGGCAACGTGACCCAGCACCTGCTGAGTTGCAACAATTACACCGACTGCGACGCCGTCACCCTCAACACCGGCTACAGCCACACCCCGTTCACCGTCAAGGTGGAAACGATGATGCGCTCGATCGCCAGCAAGATCGCCTCGCGCACACCCATCCCGAATAACTCGCCAGAGGTCGGCTTCGTCAATCAGACCACCGAGCCGGTGTACAAGATGCTCTCGATCGGCACGACCATTCCTGGCTCGGGCCTGTCGGACAGCCTGATCGCGCAATACCGCGATGTCATCGCGGCGGATTACGCCTACGTATTCCTCGAACGCAACCTGCGCGTCGGGATGAGCTCGCTCGACAAGAATTTCATGTTGCAGGAGTCGCAGCGGCAGGCGTCCAACGTGATCCGGCAACGGGCACAGGCGCTGCTACTGCAGCTCGCCCAGGAAAAGAACGTGCTCTACCAGAAGGTCGGGTCTTTCCAAGCAGTCGCCAGCCATCTGGAGCAACTCGAGCGCCAGTTGCGCTCCAGCATGCCGCAGCACGTAGTGGACATGCTCGGCCAGCAGGGCGCCTATATGTTCAAATGAACCGGGGCGCAATGCGAGCGAGACACCACCATGTGGGAAATCTACGCCTACCAGAACTCCGACAGCCTGTTCGGGATCTTCAATGCCGTTGCGGCCATTACCGGCTCGGGCAACTATGCCGCTTCGCTCGCGGCGGTCGCCTTCTGCGGCTTCATCGCGGCGCTACTGGCCTATGCCTTTTCTCCGGAGAAGCTGCAGGGCTGGAAATGGTTGGCGACCGTGGTGCTGGTGTTCTCGCTGCTGATCGTACCCAAAGTCACGGTAGGCATTGTCGACAAGACGGGCGGTGCGCCCGTCAAGGTCGTGGCCAATGTGCCGTTTGGCGGCGTGGTGTTCGGCAGCCTCTCCAGCACCATTGGCAACACACTGACGGAGTTGTTCGAGACCGCCTTCCAAGTGATCCCCGGCCCCGGTGCGCTGCCGAGCGAACTCACCTACCAGAAGAACGGGCTGATGTTCGGCAATCGGTTGATCCGGGAGACCCGCAACGTGGTGTTCCAGGATCCCAACTTCCGTACCGACCTGATCAACTTCATCCACAACTGCACCATGTACGACCTGGTCGACGGCACCATCGACCCGGCCGTCTTTGCGCGTACGGACGACGTGTGGTCCCTGATGGCCGCTCCCAACCCTGCGCGCTTCACCACGCTGACCGGTGCCGCTGGCGCCGTGACGATCGACACCTGCCCGAATGCCTACCAGAACCTCAATGGCCGCATTCCAGCACAAATCAATCTGATTCAGGGGCGCCTGGCATTCCAGCTCAATCCGACCCTCCCGGGCACCGCCGCGGAAGCGGTCATCGCCGGGCAGATCCAGCAGGCCTACCTGAAGAACAGCATCGCCACCGCCGCTGCCACAGCCGCCGATCTGATCCGGCAGAACGCGGTCATCAATGCCATCAACGACACGAGCGAAATCATCGGGCAGAAGGTGAATGACCCAGCGGCGATGGTACTTGCCGTCGGGCGCGCCCAAGCCGTGGCGCAAACCAATGCGTCGTGGCTGAACTACGGCAAGGTCGCCGAACAGGCACTGCCCGTCTTCCGCAATGTGGTCGAGGGCATCGCCTACGCAGTATTCCCGCTGTTCGTGTTGCTGCTCTTCCTGACCAGCGGGCGCGAGACCATGCTGGCAATAAAATCCTACGTCGTGATCCTGATCTGGATTCAGCTTTGGCCGCCGCTTTACGCGATCCTGAACTACATGGCGACCATTTACGCCGCCTCCGACCTGGCTGCCGCCGCCGATATCGGTACTGGCGCGAAGGCGTTGTCACTGCAGACGGCTTCGACGATTTACTCCAGTGCGATTTCCGGCGAAGCGGTGGTCGGCTATCTGGCGATCAGCATTCCCTTCATCGCCTGGGCGTCGGTGAAGCGGATGGAGAATTTCGGGACCGCAGTGGTGGGCGGCCTATCTGGACTGCAGGGGGCGCTCACCGGCGCGACCGGCAGCGCAGCCAGCGGCAATATGAGCATGGGCAATGTTTCGATGGACCAGATGCAGCTTGCGCCAAACCGATCTTCCGCCTTCATGCAATCCTGGCAGGACGACCTGACGGGCAATACGCTCTCGTCGAATGTCCTCACCGGGCGCACCGCGGCCAGCCTGCTGCGCAACCAGGGCTACGCGTCGCGAGTCGTGTCGATGCGTGTTTCCGAACAAGATGTGACCGAAGCCAGCAAACAGGCTGTCACCTCGGAGAGCGAGGCGATCTCCGCTAATACGGAGCGCTCAGCCGTGCTATCAGAAACCTTCGCGCGAGGTCTGTCAAAGTTCCACTCATCGCGTAGCAGCGGCGGGACGACGTCCAGCAGCTTCGAACAGTTGGGTCAAAACCTTAATCGCTTGGACCAAATCACCAAGGGTGTGTCCGAGCGGACCGGGGTGTCGCAATCTCAAGTCGCGCAGATCGCATTCGGTGCATCCGGCCACCTGGGATTCTCCACCCCGATCGGAGACGCGCGAGTCCAGGCAAACGCGGGCAAGAGCTATCTATCCGGCCTATCAGCGGATCAGCAGAAGGTGCTGAGTGAAATGACGCAGGATCAGATCGCCGAATTCAAGCAGTTTGGGGACCGCGTCTCGCGAGACTCGAGCTTCATGAACGTCATCGCGACCGACTCCCGAGAAGCCAAGGAAATGGCTTCTCGGCTTGCGATCACAACCTCGCAAGCCGAGCGCGCGGAGGCGACTTTCGCCGAGCGCTCGGCATATGCCGAAAGGCTATCGTCCGCCCGTGAGCACGGGGACACCATCTCCATCGACATTGCGCAGGATCCCCATAATGTTGAGACGTTCATGCGCTATGCGGAGCAGTACGGCGGTAACAGCGCGGCGGCCTTCGCCATGTTCGACGCAGAACTCGCACGCCAAGGCCTTGGGCCCAATCGCGTCCACTCGGGCGGTACCGCTCTGCCCTCATCGTTCCATGACGTCCGTACCCGGCACTATCAAGCCGCTGCATCCCCAGATTTGAACCCGGATATCGCTGCAAACAATCGGGGATACGGTGAAGAGGTTACGCGCTTCGATACGCCCGTACCTGACGCTGCCCCCGAACCGACATCGTCTGGTTTTCGCGGTAACCTTCAAGCGCGAGGCGCGAAGATACGAAACCAGACAGGATCCGCCGGTGCAGAGTTCGATGCGAAAGCTGAGATCATCGAAACACCGGATGGAACGCTTGCAACCAAGAAATCATTGCTCAAACAGACAGGCAAACAAGTAGCAGATGACGCGAGCGCCACCGTTGACAGTGCGAAGGACGCTGTGAAGGATTTGCTTAAACGCAAGAAGTGAGCCAGTCATCTGTAGCAGATCAGATTTGATCTGACAGCAATTGCTATACGGAAACGACATCTGGTCGGCCGCGATGATCCCAATCCTTCCTCGTCACGTACGGATCAAATCGACCCTATATGGTTGGTCCGTTCCGTTTTCCGCGATACTGGTCGCAGCTGGCGGGTATCTGTCAGTGAAGGCGGGACATGCACCCTGTAGGCATCGCGCCCCAGACTCCCCAAGATATTGCGGTTTCTACACTATATGTTGTGGTTTTTCAAACCGACCCCGCCCGCCATGGTAGCCTGCTATAATACGGTCCGAGGACTGGAGCGACCTGCCCGGCGCAGGCTGGCCTCTCGACCGCCGAAGCCTTTTGCTCTTTAACAGACTCGCGCTGGTGTTCCTCAGGAGTGCGCCACCACTGAAGGAGCTCGACCATGCAGCGCGATCTGCCATTACTTTCCACTCCCGCCGTAGCGGCCGCTTCCGGAGTCTTGGCCGCCATCACTAACGCACACGCCCTGACCGAAACTGAGCGTGAGCGTCTCGAATCCGCGTACAAGACCATTGCTGACCACCTGGCTGAACACGACGAGTTCAAGGATGTAACGCTCGAAGTTCATCCGCAGGGTTCGATGCGGCTCGGCACAACGACGAGGCCGGAGGGCAAGATCGAGATCGACGTGGACTTGGTCGTCCTTCTGATCAAGGGTCTCCACAATCGGGTCAGTTGCTCGACCCTTCTGTCCGTTCTCTTTGACGCCATGAAGGAGCACGCGGACCGCCATGAACTCGGAATCAAGCTGAAGCGCCGCTGCGTCCAGATCGAGTACGTCGGCGCAATGCATGCGGACGCGACGCCGGTCGTCCATTGCCCGCATGCACACGACCGTTACGGCCCCACCTACGCAGTCGTCCCGGATCGCGACCTATCGCGTTACCTCGGCACGAATCCCAAGGGCTACGCTCAGTGGTTTTCGGAGGCAGCAGCCCACATGCCCACCTTCACGCTCTATCGCGCCATGGCAGAACTAACCGCGAAGGCCGACATCATCCCGCTCCCGTCACTGGAGGTATTCGACCGGTTGCTGGCGCGCATCGTCCAGCTGTTCAAGATTCACCGCAATATCTGCTTCGCTAACAATACGGATTTCTGCCCCCCAAGCATTTTCATTACCACGCTGATCGTTCACGCCTACCGGCGCGCGCTCCCGCACACCTACGCCTCACCCCTAGATCTCATTCTGGCGATATGGCAGGACATGCCGAGATACATTCAGCGCGACCCGCTGCCCAACGGCCGCGAGAAGTGGACTCTCGACAATCCGACTGCCCATGGGGACAACCTCGCCGACAGACTGAATGAGGGGGATCGCCAGCAGCAGTTTATTGCCTGGCACGTGCGCTTCCGCGATGACCTACTCGAACTGATCGTGCAGGCAAATTCCGAGCAAGGCGTCACCGCCTTGACCACGCGCATCAAGAAGTCCTACGGCGAAAAATCCGCCAGAGGCTTGGCCACAGCCATGAGGGAGTCGGCGGACCGCCAGCGCATGGCCCAGCGCATCATCATCCCCGGCGCCATCGCTTCGGCTGCCGGGGCGGCCGCCGCTCCATCGATCGGGATCGCCAGCCAGACGCACCGCTTCTTCGGACGCGACTGATATGCCGGGTCGGCCGATTTCGACGCGGCCCCTGATTACCCAGCTCTACCATCTCAGGGCGCTCGGACTGTCAAACGCGAACGGCGTCCTGTTCAATCGCAGGACAAAGCTTCGTTTCGACTTTTCCGTCCGGCCGACGCTGATTTCGCGCGAGTATTCTTGCCGGATCGAATTGTCCAGCGGCGGTTATGTCCCGGAAGCGTACGTGCTGAGCCCAGACCTCCAGGAACTCGTAGGCGGCGAAAGCCCGCCTCACATCTACGATCACGTCGACGGGGTAACGCGGCTCTGCCTGTACTACCCGAAGAGCAACGAATGGACGACGCAATCGTGGCTGTCGAAAACGATGCTGCCGTGGACAATCAATTGGCTGCGGTTCTACGAAATTTGGCAGATAACGGGTAAGTGGGAGGGCGGGGGCGAGCACCCCAACACTGATCCGAGCCTGCCCCGCAGGCGCTTCGGCATGGCTGGGCGGCGCGCATGAACGAGCTCGGGATGCGCCGCATTCTCACGATTGATGGGGGTGGGCTCAAGGGGACAATTCCGGCCGCGTTCCTGGCCGCGATCGAGGAGCACATTGACAGGCCCCTGCACGAGTACTTCGACTTAATCGTCGGCACATCGACCGGCGGTATCATCGCAGCGGGTCTGGCCATGGGAATGAGCGCGCGCGAAATTCTCGCGATCTACGAGAAGGACGGGCCGTGCATATTCCCGACGACCACGCGGTATTCGCGCACGCTGATATGGATAAAGGGATGGGTGCGCGCGAAATACCCCACCTCGGTTCTGCGCTCCACGCTTACGCGGCACTTCGGTGCCACGCGCATCGGTGAAGCACGCACGCGCCTCGTTATCCCGTCATGGGAGCCCGAGGAACAGACCGTTTATGTCTGGAAAACCCGTCATTGCGGGCGCTTTCACTTCGATCATAAGAGGAAAGTCGTCGAAGCACTGGTTTCCACGGCGTCTGCACCGACGTACTTCGCGTCGTCGCGCAAGAGCGGCGGGACTGGCCTTATCGATGGCGGCGTATGGGCGAACAACCCGATGTACATCGCCGCTGTAGAGGCTTTGGGAGTGCTGAAATGGAAGCCCGAAGCTCTGCGGATGCTCGCGCTCGGATGCGTTAAAGAAGACTATATCCCCCCGGATGGCGGCGGACGACTTCGCTGGGCGTCTGTGGCACCTGAACTATTTCTGCAAGCCCAATCCCGATCGTCTCTCGCTTCGACTTGCCTGTTACTGGATGACCGGGGCAATCCGCCGGAAAGAATTTTTCGTATCGAAGCGTCGGCTCCCAAGGACCATTTTGAGCTGGATAGCGCCAGCGAGATACCGGTCATGAAATCTCTTGGCGAAAGCTTGGCGCGGCGATACATCGAACGCTTGCGGCCTATCTTCTTCGGCTCGCCGGTCACTCAATTCGTACCACTGCCCGACGACGCCGACGACGCGTCGATTTCCTAACTCCACCACAACTCCTCCGGTTTCAATCCTTTCGCCACAGCCACCAAATGCAACCCAGTAGCCAGACGAGACGAACCACATTACAGCACCTTGTCTCTTGGAGATAGACAGGCTACCTAATATGTCTCAACAAATAACGCGCCACAATCATTACGTCCCTATTTGGTACCAGAGGGGCTTTATTGTAGGCACAGGGACGTCACTTCATTACTTAGATATCAATCCACCCACATCGACACTTCCAGACGGCCGCGCAATATCTGTGCGCCCAATTACGTATCGCGCGCCCAAGAGTTGCTTTTGGGCCGAAGATCTTTATACGACTCGCTTTGGCAGCACGCTCAATGATGAAATTGAGCGGTTCTTATTCGGGACCATTGATGATTTTGGTGCGCGCGCCGTGCGTGCCTTTGCGATGGGCGACTTAGCCGCAATCCACAATCTATTTCAGCATTTCTTCGAGTATCTCGACGCGCAAAAGCTACGAACGCCAAAAGGGCTGGATTGGATCAAGAGTAAGTATCCCAAACTGACCCAACTCGACCTGATGGTTGAAATGCAGGCTCTGCGCCGCATGCATTGCACAATGTGGTACGAGAGCGTGAGGGAAATAGTTTCAGCAGAGCAGTCTGACGTAAAGTTCATCGTCACTGACCATCCAGTGACGATATACAACGCCGCATTTCCGAAAACATCACAGGAATGCCAGTATCCTGACGATCCCTCTATTGAATTGATAGGCTCGCAAACTATTTTTGCATTAGACGCAAATCACTGCTTGATCCTCTCAAATCTCGAGTATGCAAAGAATCCAAAAAGTTCTGATTTGAGAGCGCCACGCACCCACGCGAGATACAGCGGGCAAAGCATAGCGAGAACAGACGCCTTCATCCGGACACGCAAGCTGACCAGCAAGGAAGTAAATTCAATAAACTGTCTTCTAATAGCTAGAGCTCATAGATACATCGCAGCAAGTGAAAAACCATGGCTAGAACCGGACAGGATTGAGTCGTGCAAGTGGGAAGAGGTTGGCGAGATTCTTCTCCCGCCTCCCGATGAGTTGTGGCATTTTGGCGGCGAGATTTATATAGGGTACCAGGACGGCTCTACTCACTATCAAGATGAGTTTGGTCGCACGTCCGGCGCTCATAAATACTTAAGAAAAAAGAGCGCATCGTCCGTCCAAAGAAATGGGCCATGCGGCTGTGGGAGCGGGCGTAAGTTTAAACAATGCTGCGAAGGAGTGCCGCAAGAAGATCGACCATCTTGGGATGTTTACAGCATCCGCGAACGCAATCTCATGTTCATTAGGGCAACACAGGATATTGTGGGGCTTTACAAGGGCAAAACCTGGGAGGACGTACGAAGAGAACTTAGTGACGACCAGATAAAGCGGATTCATGAAGCTTTTGAAAGCCTATGGCCCAGAGATACGGATCTTGCTGCTTTGTTGCCGCGACCCGATGAAAGAATCTTGCGCGCCGTTTATTTGGGCATAGTCGATCCTCGTACGGTCGAAGTTACCGTTACCGGATGGCTTCCTTACTTTGACGAAGTGATCATTGCCAACCCTTTCATAAATGCTGGCACCGTTAAGCCTGAGTTCAGTCCCACCAAGTCGCCTAGTAAATTCAAGGTTCAAACATTGAAGAATGTGCTCTTGCTGCTGATGCTTGAGCCATTTATCGAAGCGGGTTTCGTGCACATGATCCCTGATCCTTCTGACTTCGGCGACATCAGGCATGTCCTATGGAGTATGGCAGAAGAGCGAGTGGGCGAAAAAGTGGACTTCGACGAGAATGACACGCAGAGAAATCGCGCGCTCTCTATGGATGACATGATGAGAGCTAGTCGCGGTATGCCCGACAATGCACTACGCGGCCTTGTTCTGCGCGCTTCACCGGAACTTGATTCCGAGCAGGTTGCAGAGATTATTGCTTACATGAGAGAGCAACAGAAGCAGGACCCACTGGCATTGCTTCAAGATCTTCCAGCGGGGGAAGAAGGGGCACAGCTACTGACAGTAAAGGGATTCAATCTAGAAGTAGCGTTGTTTCTCGCACAGTTTACCGGGTCGACAATCTACACCGACGTTGGATTGCATTGGCAACATCTTCACCAACATGCATCTGCAACGAACGCGTCAGGAGAACCATTGCATTGGCAACCAGTGATTGATTCGATACAGAAGCTTCCCTTCCGAATTGAAGGCAGTCCTGCTGCGGCTCTTCAGCTTCGCGTGACCGGTAAGTTCGATGGAATTAGAAGCACTCTCCGACGGATTCGGAGTTCACTTCAAGTCGAAGGCAAGAAGCCAGTTTCCAAGAAGGCCGTAAAGGAACTTGCACGTGAATTGGATGAAGCTAAGAAAGCCCTACACAGGGTAGGTCGACGAATCAATACAGTTCACCCGGACACCTCCTATCAGGGCAACCTTGAACTATCTATCCCAACAAGCGGTTTTGAGCGAAATACCGTCCGAAGGCTGCTGCTCACATACGGTCGAGCGACGCATGTTCGAGCGATGCCGATGGCGTTGTTTATGCGCGTAACACCGTCTACCTGATCTACCCACGCATCGACCGGATCTGGGCGTCCGCTTTTGGGCCGCATCCAGCCGTTCCAGGGGCTGGTTGGAGTTGCGATAGAACCTTACTTAAAGTACCTGTCAGATCGAATGGCGACTACTGGAAGTCATCAAATCAAGATCGCGTCTCACGCCTTCTGGGTCAGGATGGCCTGGCATCGGATAGCTTTTCCCTTTATCGCGCCAGTAGGTGCGCATCTGATCCTCAGAAGAGAACCCTAGTCCTGGAATTGAGTCACTGCGAGGCGACGGCCCAGCATCTTTTTTACCGATCCGCGACAGCGCGCCTCCGACAGCTATTCCGCCAACAGCGCCGATGGCCATCATCACGATCTTTAGTCCAATACCGTCCGTTAGCGACGCGAGCAATCCCACGGCCGCCCCGAGGATCAGTCCAACAAGGAGAGCTACTTTTCTCACGGCATACCCCCTAATCCGATCGACGATTACGTTGGCTTTCTGGTCGACGAGAGTCTGAACGTCAATGAATTCCTGACCGTTTACGACGCTTGGATCCGAATCGAGGCCTGGCGACAGGATTACAATCAGCATAAGCCGCGACAGATCCACTCGGCAACGTGACTGGTGATTGCCTCATTTATCGTCGGCGCTATTCGATTCCATATATCCAGATTACCCCACGGCTACTTGAAAGCACAAATGGTCGAGGTTCAGCTACTGCACTAGGAGTGCCCAACACCAGTGCACAGCGATGACAATCTGAACGGCGAACGCCAAGAATCGGATATTTACCGCCAGAACGCTCCGAGAGGTAAGGTGCGCACCGGACTGAACGAGGCGGGCCAAGAGTAGCCACGGGGCAAGAGGATCCGTAACGCCCGCTCGATTGGTGAGCAAGGCTACGACCAAGAGTCCCCCGAATATGGGTAGGCCTTCAATGCAATTGGCGTGGGCGCGAGCAAGGCGCTGCATAAACGGGGAGAGATTGGAGTTGTCAGGTCTAAACTCGTTTCCAGCAATGCGACCAATTGCTACAAGTCGGCCACGAAGAATCTCCATAAGGACAACCAGAAGCAACGCCCATCCGATCAGTAGCGTCAAAACGGTTGGAGACGTACTTACCATCGTTGGACCTCCTCGAATGCGCGGCGACCTCGCCGCACGACCGGATGATGAAGGATACAGGCGCACAGCGATAGACGACGCGGTGGCTGGCTTCCTCTTCAATGCTCGCTGGCCGCGTGACAAGGTCGTTGTCGTAGCGTTGGTAATTAGCTGGGTAGCGCCAGATTCCTAGACTTGCTACCTCATCAGACGGACATAGCAATGCTGCGCGGATCAAATCGCGCGGGTGTGACGATCACGACGGCGCCGTGATGGAGATTATTCCAATGACATAACAGAGCACCGCAGACTTTTGCTGAATGACCTTGCTTTTGTCATCAATGTGCGCATTCCAAATGTGGGGTAAATTGAGGGGTATAGATGAAAAGAAAATATATTAAATGTTAATAATCATCTACTTAATATATTTCTCTGGCGGAGAGGGTGGGATTCGAACCCACGTGCCAGGTTTCCCTGACCATCTGATTTCGAGTCAGCGCCGTTGTGACCGCTTCGGTACCTCTCCGGCGGACCGCAATTGTAACACCGCAATTTCGCTGGTCAGGCCGGCATTCGAGGAGCGAGGATAGCGCCATGCGACACCTTGCCGCGCCGCTCGCACTGCTCGCCATCACGGCTTCCGCACCCGTGAGCCTGATCGATCAGGAGCCCCCGCTGCAACGCTTCTCCATCGCGGGCGAACTGGTGGTGCTCACGCGCAACAGCCCGACCACGCGCTACCTCGATGCCGACGGCAATTTCATCGGCCTCGAGCACGATCTGGTGGAAATGTTCGCGCGCGATCTCGGTGTACCGGTCCGTTACCTCGAGGTCGACAGCTACTCGGACGTGCTGCCGCAGCTGGAGCGCGGTCACGCACACATGGCGGCCGCGGGGCTGAGCGTCACGCCCGATCGCACCCAGCGCTTCCTGTTCAGCCCGTCCTACATGGAAGTGCAGCAGGTGCTGGTCTACAACGCCACCCTGCCGCGCCCGCGCAGCCTGAAGGAACTGGAGACCAAGCGCATCGAAGTGGTCTCGGATTCGAGCGGCGCCGAGCATCTGCGGCGCCTGTCGGGCCGCATGCCCCGCCTCGACTGGACCGAGGTTCCCACGATCAATCCGGAAGACCTGCTGATGCGCGTATCGGAAGGCAATGCTTCCTACGCCGTCGCCGGCTCCCACATCGTGGATGTCGCCCGCAATTTCTACCCGAACATCGCGAAGGGCATGGCCTTCGGCGATGTCGAGAAACTCGCCTGGGCGTTTCCGAAGGACGGCGATCCGTTGCTGGTGCGCCGCTCCCGCGAGTTCTTCACGCGCATCACGGCCGACGGCACCCTGAAGCGCCTCATGGACCGCTACTACGGGCACGTGAAACGCCTCGACCGCAGCGACCTCGACAACCTGTTCGACGCGGTGCGCACCCGCCTGCCCGAGTACCGCGCCCTCTTCCAGGAGGCGCAGGAGCTCACCGGCCTCGACTGGCGCTTCGTGGCGGCGCTCGCCTTCCAGGAATCCCATTGGGATCCGATGGCGACCTCCCCCACTGGCGTGCGCGGCATGATGATGCTGACCAGCACCACGGCCGATCGGCTCGGGGTCAAGGATCGTCTCGATCCGCGCCAGAGCATCCTTGCCGGCGCGAGGTACTTCGTCAACCTGCGCAACTCCCTGCCGCCCCGCATCGCCGAGCCGGATCGGACCTGGATGGCGCTTGCCGCCTACAACCAGGGCCTCGGCCACCTCGAAGACGGTCGCGTGCTCGCCCAGCGCATGGGCTTCAATCCCGACATCTGGATCGACGTGAAGAAGGCCCTGCCTCTCATCGCGCGGTCGGACTACTACGTGACGTTGAAGCACGGGTTCGCGCGCGGCGGCGAGGCCGTGGCACTTACGGAGAACGTGCGCACGTACTACGACATCCTGGTGCGCCTCGCAGATCCCTACCGCCCCGACGCTCCGGTGCTGGACAAGCTCCTCACCACCTTCAACGACGAGTTCAAGTGGTCGTCGTTGAAGGCGCTCACGAACTGATCTTTTCGGCCCCGCCCATCCACGGGCGCAATGCGGCCGGAATGGTGACGCTGCCGTCGGCGTTCTGGTAGTTCTCGAGGATCGCCACCAGCGTACGGCCCACCGCGAGGCCGGATCCGTTCAACGTGTGCACGAGTTCCGGCTTGCCCTTCTCGTTGCGGAAGCGCGCCTGCATGCGCCGCGCCTGGAACGCTTCGAAGTTCGAGCACGATGAGATCTCGCGATAGGCGTTCTGGCCCGGCAGCCAGACCTCGATGTCGTAGGTCTTCGCCGACGAGAAACCCATGTCGCCGGTGCACAGCGTGACGGTGCGGAACGGCAGCTCGAGCCGCTTCAGGATGGTCTCGGCATGGCCCGTGAGCGCCTCCAGCCCCTCGAACGACTGATCGGGATGGATGATCTGCACCAGCTCGACCTTGTCGAACTGGTGCTGCCGGATCATGCCGCGCGTGTCCTTGCCGTAGGAGCCGGCTTCGCTGCGAAAGCACGGCGTATGGCACACGAACTTTAGCGGCAGATTCTCGAGCGGCACGATCTCGTCGCGCACGATGTTGGTGACCGGAACCTCGGCAGTGGGGATCAGGTACAGCTTCTCGGCATCCTTGCGCGGCACCGAGAACAGATCGTCTTCGAACTTCGGAAGATTGCCGGTCCCGAGCGCGCTCGCCGCATTGACCAGGTACGGTGCATAGACTTCGGTATAGCCATGCTCCTGCGTATGCACATCGAGCATGAACTGAGCGATGGCACGGTGCAGGCGCGCAATGCCGCCCTTCATGACGGTGAAGCGCGCACCGGCGATCTTCACGCCGGCGGCAAAATCGAGCAGACCCAGGCCCTCGCCGATATCGACGTGATCCTTGGGCGTGAAGTCGAACTGGCGCGGCGCGCCGATGCGGCGCACCTCCACGTTGTCATCGGCCGACTTTCCCACGGGAACGCTCGCGTGCGGGATGTTGGGCACCACGAGCAACAGTTCCGAGAGCCGTGCCTGCACCGCTTCGAGTTGCTTCTCGCACGCGGCCACCTGGTCGCCGAGGCCGGCCACTTCGGCCATGAGCGCTGCCGTGTCCTCGCCCTTCGCCTTGGCCTGCCCGATTCCCTTGGAAAGCGCGTTGCGCTTGGATTGCAGTTCCTGGGTGCGGGTCTGGATGCTCTTGCGTTCGGCCTCGAGCGCGTTGAAGGCGGCGACGTCGAGGTGGAAGCCGCGGTCGGCGAGGCGTTTCGCGACGGCGTCGATGTCGGTGCGGAGCAGCTGGATGTCTAGCATCTGAATCTAACCTCTTTCAACAC
>FRDC01002033.1_pt1 | contig 39308 bp, 61 predicted proteins | sample 1106171 | NCBI WGS metagenome assembly FRDC01 (sample SAMEA3930566, study PRJEB13176) | freshwater metagenome | biome: Drinking water system; feature: drinking water; material: water | place: Singapore | collected 2014-12-20 | reverse complement strand
CCTGCGAATCGATACACCTGCAGCGACAGCAGGGCCGACAGCGTGCCCGCCAAAAGGGCGCCGAGGTTGTGCGCCTTGCGTCGGCGCGCGAACTCGCGGGGCGTCATGCGGCCGCCCGGTCGTAATCGTCGGCCTCGTCATAGCCCGCCGGCACGCCGTCGTGCACGTTGTCGGGGGCCTCGAGCGGCGCACCGGGCGCGCGGTCGAGGGGCTGCACCGTGTGCCCGAAACCCTGCACTCGGATTTCCATGGAGTAGTGAGTCTGTCCGTCCTTTTCGTATTTGCTATGGTGCATCTGCCCGTCGACGTATACGAGCGAGCCTTTCTTGAGCATTTTGGCGATGGCGTTGGCGCGGTCGTTGCCCCACACGCGCACGCGATGCCATGTCGTGATCGACTTGCGCTCGCCGGTGGCCTTGTCCTTCCACTTCTCGTCGGTTGCGACCGAAAACGTGCAATAGCGCACTCCGCCGCGCGTCTCGCCGGTTTTCGGGTCGTCACCCAAGCGCCCACAGATAATCGCCTTGTTAACCTGCGTCATCGTCATTCCCCGTTTTTGCCAGTGTCCGCAACGCCTTACGCAACAAACGCTAGTGTGACGTGAGCTCGGCCGCCATGGCCGGCAGCATCTTGCGGCCGATCGTGGCGCCGCTTTCGGCGATGCCTTGCGCCAGCATGGCCACCACGCTGTCGGCCGTGACGGGGCCGGTTTGCGCGGCCCAATCGGCCCACATGAACCCCGCCGCAAAGGTCATGGCGTGCATCTGTTCATTCAACTCAAGGTCTTGAATTGCCGCGATAATCTCGGCGCTCGCAGTCTCAACAGCCTCATTGCTCGCTTGCGTGGTCATCTCGCCCCCATCCCGTGAAACATCAAATTGTTTCACGGGAAACAATGTTGCTAGGAACTCTCACGCAAACAAGCTAACTTGCTCGCCCTGCGAGGCTTTTGCCCCTTTTGGTTTCGGCGCCGCCTCGCGCACGGCCGCCTCGACGCGCCGGCAGGCCGCGTCAAAGTAGTATTGGCTTTGCTCGATTCCGGTGGCGACAAAGCCGTTGCGGTGAGCGGCCACCACGGTCGACCCCGAGCCCATGAACGGCTCGACGACACTGCCGCCGGGCGGCACGACGAGGCGTAGCAGCCACCCCATAAGCTCGAGCGGCTTGACGGTCGGATGCTTCACCGGCTTGCCATCGGCGTCGAGCGCGGGGTTGCCGGCGCCATCAAGGGCTTGGCGCTCGTCGGCGCCGGCCTTGGCACAATAGAAAAACCGCATGCCGTCGCCGAACGCCTCATAGCAATCAAGCGAGCCGTCGGTGACGATGTTGGCCGGCCACCGGTCGTCGTCGACTTCGTCATAAGCGACCCGCTGGCGTGGCCCGTAAATCCCGGCCGTGGGCGGGCCCTCGTCGCCCGACACCCCGTAGCGGGTGCGCTCGCGGCCCTCAATGCGGCAAGCGTCGATGTTCATGGCGCCCGTGCCGTAGGTGACCATGTTGCGCGCAATCGTCTTTTCCGCCAACGGCTTACGGGCGAGGCAAATGGGCTCGAGTGCCGGCTTTAGCTCGGTGCCCCAACCGTCAAACCCGGGCACCTTGTGCGACTTGGGCATGCCGGTGCCGTAGGCCCACGCCAACATGCGGCGCACCTCAAAACCGGCGCCCTCAATCGCGCAGGCCATGCGGTGATAGTAGCGATCGGCCGCGAATGCCGCGAGGTGGCCGCCCGGCCGCAGCGCCCGCCACACGTGCGCCCACGTCTCGGCCTGAAACGCAATATCCCCGCCGTCCCACTCTTGCCCCATGAAGCCGGCCGAGGCGCGCGCAAAGGCGCCGGTTGCCCCGACCTTTGCAGGCGCGGCCGTCGCCGAGCCAAACCGCTTGACGATGCTCGTGAGGTGATAGGGCGGGTCGGTGGCGCACGCGTGGAAACCGCCGAGGCCCTGCAAAACCTCGCGGCAGTCACCGCGAATCAGTGTATGGTGTCCGATTTTTTCGATTTGCGACGTCACGTTACCACGACCCGCGCAGACGCCACATAGGCCAAGCCTCGTTAAGCACAGTTTCGAGCAAGCGCAAACCGCTCGCGTCCCCAGCCTCGAGCCGCCGATAGGCTCGGGCAACGTCGTTCCATTCGTGGTTGGGCGCCGGCCGGGCAGCCGAGTGGCAATCGCAGCGCGGCGCCAACGGCCCATAGCAAACATCACACCATGACAGCACGGGCGACGGGTCGGTGTCCCCGCATTGGCGGCAATCGCACGCATCGCCCTCGGCCGACTGCGCGACGAGCTTGGCGCCCCCGTGGCTATCCTCGCGAAAATGTTGATTCATGCCGCCACTCCTCTCCGCAAAAGCACCTCGGCCGCAACGTCGCTCGTGCGCCGGGGAATGTCATAGGTCGTCGCCCGCTTCCGCCGGCCCTCGGCGTCACGCAAGCTGCGCTCGAATTTGGGAACCAACTGCCCGAAAGCGTGGAACAGATGGTTTTCAGCGAGCCACGCCAACCCTAGTTCGTTGATGTGCTCGGCATAAAGCACCGTTAGCCGGTCGCGGCGCGTCTCGCCGGTCTGCCCGCGGGCCTGCAACCAGTCGAGGAACACTTGCGCGCCCTCGGCGTAGGTTAGCCGCTTGCCGCCCTCAACCCCGTCGGGCAATAGAAACCGGTCGGCGAGGCCCGCAAGTGGCGCATGCACGGCATGGCCGGGGGCCGTCGATGTGGCCGTGGTGCCGTTTTTAGGGTCGCTGGCGCCGGTTCCCGACGACGATGGCCGATTGGTGACTATTTCCGTCTGCGGCGATGGGCTGGCCTCGACGGCCGCCGGCGACGCATCCGGCCGCGAACGGTTCCGGTCGGCATCTTTCGCCCTAAACGGCCACCATGCACTAGCGTTTTTCATCGTTCACGGGCGCCCGCAATGGTGGGGGAGTTGGCACGGGTCGACGGCCGCCGGCGTTGCGCCCCACGTGGCCCACGCGCAAGCAACCCACATGGTCACCCACCCGGCGCAAAAGCCGATCATAAGGGCGCGCAGCGGCGTCGTGCTCGGGTGTGAGCGTGTCATCCCGGGGTTACCTCGAGCGGGCGTTGCACCATGTCGTTAAAATCCTTGCCCTCGACCGGCCACGCGATGCGCACCCGGTGGCCGCGGGCCCGAAACTTGGCGGCCGCGCGCTTGACAAGGCAGGCCGTGGCCAGCGGGTCGGCGCCGTCGGCGTCGGCGAGCACGGTGACCGTTTTGACGTAGGATGGCAGCACGAAGCCCGGCCGGTCGGGGTCCGGGATGACCGACGGCAGCAACACACCCTCGATTTTGGGGTGGCGCTCGCCGCGGCCGAGGCCGCCACCGGCAAGGTTGCCGAGATTGCAGGCCGACACCGCGCCGACTCGGCGGCCGGCCTTGGCCAGCACACTCAGAACGCTCAAGGTGGTTTCGTAGCCCTCGCCCACAATCACATCGTCCGATCGGTGCTCGAGCCATCCGCCCGAGCCCCACACCTTGGCGAGCGTCAATTTGGCCTTGCGGGCCTGTCCGCTCGAGTCCTTGGGCAACTCGGCTTTGCCAGTGCCGGCGGGCGCGAGCCATGTGCGGTGAACGCCGGTTAGGGCATTGGCGCCGGCCTCGGGACTGGCGCACAAGTAGCCAACCATGGCCGGGCCACGGTGGCATGGGGCCTTGGCCTCGCTGTCCCAATATTGCAGTTGCTCGGCAAAGCGCAGCGTTTGCGGCACGCGCCACCCGTGCACCCGCTCGAGTGCCCACAAGTCAATGCCGCGCAAAGCTAAATAGGTTTCCACAACCGAGCCCTCGGCCCGGTGGGCGTGCTTCCAAATGTCGGTTGCGCGGGCGAGGTTGCGGCGGGCGTCGCGCTCGTCGGTCTCGAGGGCCTTGAGCTCGCGTTGCCGTTGCTCGGCCGCGCGCTTGGCGACGAGCTCGGGGTTTTGTTCGATGCCGGCCGACTCCTTGAGTCGCTTGATTGCCTCGCCGACGCTGATGTTTTCGCAAGCCGCGACGAGCGAGATGACGTCGCCGCCCTGATTGCTGGCGAAACACCACCAAACTTGCTTGTGGGCGTTGACGGTAAACGACGGGGTGCGCTCGGCCTTTAGCGGGCTCTTGCCTTTCATCTCGTGCGGCGGGCCCGTCAAAACGGTATATTGGCCGGCGACCGCGACAATGTCGTGCGCGGCTTTGATGGCGTCGATTTCGCTGCGGTCGTCGCGCATGCGGGCCCCCGTCGCCGAGCCCTATTGCCCGGCCACCTCACGCAACGCAACACACTGGAATTTGGAGAGCACGCGGGAGTCGAACCCGCCTAGACTTGGCCTAACCAAGCCTCGCTCGCCGGAGCCGTACCCATCACGCGAACCGCCGCAACATAGCCTCTGTCGTCACCCTTGCCGCATTCGGGCTTGGGTGCTCGGCGAGCCGTTGTTGGATTTCAAAGAGCTTGGCCGCCCCCGGAAAATCCTTGCCGACTGCCCACTTATACGCCTGCGACGCATCCTTGGCGCCGACTATCACGGCCACGTCTTGCCACCGCAGACGCTCGGCGCGCTTGAACCCCTCGAGGTCCAGCGCCAAGCCCGGCGCCTCGTCGACTGTTGCGGCGTGATCCATGCGTCATATTTTGCGCGTTGGCGCAAAAAGTCAATGCGGCGCCGATTAGGCCCGCAATTCCACGGGGTTGCCACGCGCAACGCCACGCCGAGGCGCGCGAATCGTGGCCGTTTTGCCGCCTCATTTTGCGCGGTGGCGCAAAAATTGGTTGACGGATTTTTAATCCGCGGCGTACAAGCGCAACTGCGGCGCGCACGACCGGACAGCGGGGGCGGCCGGTAGCGCGACGGGGAGGCCCTTCCCAAGCCGGGCCTTGACAAGCGGAACGACAACCCACGAGGGCGGGTTGTTGTTCCGCCTCCCCTAGCAAAAAAAACAAGCGTGCGCGTTCGATCCAACGGGGGATTGATGGCAGTGATTGAGATGACGCCAGCCGTGCGGGCGCATTTGCAGCGCCTCGAGCCATCGGCCGCCAAGTCGCACCTAACCCTCGAGGCCCTAGACCGATGGGCCCAATGCACCGACGATTTTGAGCGCGACTTTGCCCGCGACCGCGCCGGCCAACGCGAGGTCGACCCGCCCTTGGCACCCGGCTTGAACGTATGGGTGCGACTGCCGCGGCACGACGTGCTCGGCCACCCGGGCTACCTCGTGCGCGGCCGGTTGATAAAACGCAACAACCTGATGTGCACGTGGCTCGTGCTCAACACCGACGCGCCACGGCTGCATTTCTATATCGGGGCCGACAAGATTTTGCCCCGAACGGCTTAGTGCTACCGCGTCAAAACAAAGAGGGAAACCACATGACTCACGCCTACATGCTCACCGCGTCGGGTGGGCATTTTCATTTCCGCCGCGAGCCCACCGTGCGCATCGACGACATTGCCCGCCACCTCGCCAAATCGTGCCGGTTCCTCGGCGCGACGTCGGCGTTTTACAGCATCGCACAGCACGCGGTGCTCGTGTCCGACATTGTCGCCACGTCCAAGCGCGACGACAACACCCCCGAGACGCGACTCTATGCGTTGCTCGACAGCGCACACAAGGCGTTCATGGGGGAAATGTCGCCGCTCGCGCGACAAGCCATGGTCGACTATTGCCACGACTACTTCGACACGAGCGCCATGTGCAATCCATACGACGCCGTTCGCAAACAGGTGCAGGCGATCGTGCTGCCGCGCCTTGGCTTCAAGTGGCCGCCGACCGATGCGCAAGCGCGCGTTGTGTGGGCCGCCTCGCGCGTGGCGTTGGCGACCGAGGTGCGCGACCTGATGCCGGATGACCCGACCTTGGAATCGTGGGGCCTGCCGGCACCGCATAACCGGCCCATCAAGCCGCTGCCGTGGCCCAAGGCCGAGGATTTGTTTCTACAGCGTTGGGACGAGTTGTGCGCGTTGGCCAATCACGAGGTGCCACATGCCGCAAGCGGCAAAGAAACTGCCGGCTGATTTTCTCGAGGAAGTCGCCGCGCTGCATGTCAAGCTCATTCCCTTGCAAGAGCGACTCGGGCGCATCCTGAAAAATGCCGAGCGTGAAGGCTTGAACAAAGCCGCGCTCGACAATGAGGGATATGACGAGGCAACGCGGCGCATCACCGCGCGCAAAAGCAAAGAGCCCGAGCCGCAAGGACTCGAGGGCACCCCACTCGGCGAATTGCTCGCCATGACACAGGAAACCGAACCGTGCAACTAACCATCCCTCGCGATGACCTAGCCGCCGCCGTCGACACCATCAAATCGGTTGTCGGCCGCACCTCGACACTGCCCATTCTCAACCACGTTCTGTTGCACGCCAACGGCAACGGCGTGCTCGAGCTCACAGGCACCAACCTCGAGCGCGAGACAGTCTACAGCGCCAAGGCCGAGATTGACGCCCCGGGCAGCTACGCCGTGCCGGGCGCCATCCTGCAAGCCGTCGTCAAAGGTCTACCCAAAGGCGCGGCCGTAACGCTCAAGCTCGACGGGCCGCGCATCGACCTCGTCGCCGGCCGCTCGCGTTATCGCCTCGGGCATCTGCCGGCCGAGGATTTCCCGCAACTGGCGCCCGAGGATACGCAATGGGCCTATGACCTCGAGGTGAACGCGCGCGCGCTCGCCAAGCTGTGCGACGTCTCGTTTGCCTGTTCCGACAACATCAAAGAGCGGGTGTTTTTGACGGGCTCGTTTTTCCGCACTCCCGAGGATAAGCCGGGCGTCATCCGCGCCACCGGCTGCGACGGCCGGCGCCTCGCCAGCATGGAAATTGACTTGCCCGAGGGCGCTCCGCCGTTCCCGGCGCTCATCTTGCCGGCCGACGCATGCGGCGATATTTCCTCGGCGCTTGCCGACGCCGCGGCCAATGATGCAGTGCGCTTGCGCGCCAATAGCGGCCGCGTGGCTGTCGATTTCCAATCGGTGCGCCTCGTCACCAAGCTCATTGATGGCAAGTATCCACCCACCGAGCACCTTGTGCCGACGCCGGGACAGCCGCACCGCGCCGAGTTTCGCCGCGCCGAAATGGTCGACACGCTGTCGCGCGTGCGCGCTGTCGCTCAAGGCCAAAAAACCCATATCGTCTACATGGTGTTTTCTGGCGAGGAATTGGCGTTGCGCGCAAAGCACGAGGATGGACACGAGGCGTCCGACGGCGTCGCCGCAGCCTGCAATGGCGATGGCTATGAGGTCGGGTGCAATGCCGCGTTGATCCTCGAGCACCTTAACAAAATGCGCGGCGTCAAGGTCGTGCTCGAGCAAGAAATGGGCAAAAAGCCCATGCGGCTTTACGACGACGGCGTGGCCGAGGCCGTGCACATCGTCATGCCATTCGGGGTGCAGTGATGACGGGCGACCAATCCTTGGCCATACAGGCCGCCATCGGCGAGCTCTGCAACCCCGAGGCGACGATTGACGAGCGAGTCTTTGCCGCCGAGATGGTGCGCAAGGCTTTCGGCATGCCGGTCGAGCATGCCGACGACTGCGCATGCAATGCCGACGACGATGCCGACGGCAATGACTGCGATTGCAACTATTGGGATGCGCCACCCACGACTTCGGAGTCGCTCAATGGCTAACTGCAAAGTCTGCAACGTCGACGACACGGTGGGCGCGGCCCACCATCTGCATTGGTGCCCGCATTACAAAAACGAGCCGCTGCCGCAGCCCAAGCCCGTCAAGGCCGCGCTCGCGATCACTGACATTCTCGAGCGACTCGCCGGGCTCGTCACCGATGGCGAGGACTCGCCGATGCGCTCGGTTGACGACCTCGTGCGCCTTGTCGACGAGCACGGCTTAGATGGTGACGTGACCCCACGCGACACCGCCATAACGTGCGGGCTTGCTGATCTTGTTGCCGACGAGGTGCGCGAGCTTGCCGAGGCTGCCCGCGTGGCGCTCGGCATGATGCGCATTCGCGACGGCATATTGGCCGCCGCGTCACACGACGGCGCGGCGTGGCGCGAGGATGCCGAGCACAACCCCGCCCCCGGTCCCGATGCGATATTGGCCGGCGCGCTCGCCGACGGCACCGTTGAAATTGTACCGCGTGGGGGTGCTGCGTGACCCCGCGTCAAGTCGAGCTCTTTGGCCACATGCTCGTCGGCATTGCCGTGGCCATGCCGTTTGCGCTCGGGCTATGGCAAGCCGCCGGCGATGTGTGGCGCGCCTATCGCTTGCGCCAACGCATGCGGCCACCGTTCTAAATCCACGACTCAACGATTTTCGGGTCGTCGCTTGGGTGGCGGGGCAAGGGCACCAAGCCGTGGCTATGCAATAGCGAGCGGATGGCCTCGAGGTCGGGGCAAATCATCATGTCGCCCGTGGGCTTTTCGCCCTCGCCCTTACCCACAATCCATCGGCGCGCGACGTAGTTGTTGGGGTAGTCGGGCAGGTGATCGTAAACCAGCCACATCGACAGAAAGTCGCCCTCGGTCATCGCCTTTCCCTCGCTTTCTGCCGGCGCACGTGGCGCCGGTATCCTTTGGATGGTCGCACGTAGGTCACGAGCGCAAACGAGCAATCGCTAACCGGCTCGCCCACGAAATGCCGAACGCTGTTCGGCGAGCCCGATAGTTCCACGCGGTCGCCGGTGCGCACTTGTGGCGCCCACGTTCCGGGCGCGGTCATTTGCATCGACGGCCACTCGCCGAAATAAGCCGGCATTCCGTCGGCGCGCTCAAACGCATCACGCACCCAAGAGTCGCCCGACGGTGTCGACACAAGGAAGCCGAGTCGCTCGCCCGTCATGCTGCCGCCCTACGCTTGCGCGCGGCAAGCGCCTCGGCCAAGAGCTCGCGCACAATCTGCGCGACGTCGGGTTGGTCTAGCCGCGACGCTGCGATGGCGTCGATTTCCTGCCGCATGGCATCGGGCAACCGGATGGAATGAACCGCCATCATGGGCCGCTCGCCGAGTGACGGCCGCCCCCTTTTCACTTTGACGACCTTTTTGGGTTTCATCTGCCCGGCCTCCCTTGAGTTGCGGATGCCCCACGAATAACGTAGGCGATGCGATGACGCAAAATCACAAAAAAGTGATCGAAAAGAGTGAAAAAAGGCGTTGACGGGGGTTTGACCCTCTTGAATTTCGTAGGCGAACGGTTTACATTAATTCACATCAGGCGACGGTTCCTCACCGACACTTCCGGGGCTCACTAGGGGCAGATCGGGGTCAAGAGGGGGGAAAGGCGGGCCGGAACTCAGAAAGGAAAACGGACTATGAGCCGAATTGCTCAAACACCTAACCCCGTCCGCAACGAGACGGAAGCCACCCGCTTACTAAGCGAGGCGGCCGCCGAGCTCGAGCGCATCCCCTTCACCAAAGACGGCCGCAAGAAAAACGGCAACAAGGTGCACGGGTGGGCGATCTACTACCGCAACCGACTGACGCTCAATGCCGGATATGACTACAGCGAGGCATTGACGGCGGTTCGCAAGGTGGCGGGCGGGCACTACTAAGCCGAAACCTAGCGGGGCCCTCGAGGCCCCGCGATGGTCGCACCGTCATGCGGTGCCTGATGTGGCTAACGGAGAATGACCGATGTTTGAATTTTTCATGCTCGCGCTTTTCGGCCTTGCCATCGGTGGCGCGGTCGCCATTGCGCACACAGTTTGGTCGCGCGTCTGCCGCGGCCATTGGTGAAAGCCGAAACCTAGCCGGCGCCTCGAGCGCCGGCGACGGTCGCACCGTCATGCGGTGCCTGATGATGGCTAAAACAAGGGAAAGGCAAAATCAATGACGCTCACACTAGACGCCGGTGACCCGAAGGAATGCGCGCACGCACTCACGTCCGCGCTCGTGCTCAATCAGGTCACCAAAGTCGCGAGTGGCGTTTTTGAGGTTGTAACGCATCAGTACGTGGACGGTTGCGCGGTGCCTGTACGGCTGCGCGTCATCGTCGAAACTGCCAAGTAGAAACGCCGGCGCCGGCTCGGGCTACCACACCCGCCGGCGCCGACTCTCAGCCAACCAAAGAGGGAAAGGCAAGCCGATGTTGAAACCTAGCAAAGTCTGGCGCCACGCGCCAGGGCTGATGGCCATGACGGGCGTTGCCGTCGCGGCCGAGGCCGTATCGAATGCGCTGCGCGCTTATGGGCTCGGCGAGCATCTGTCGCACTTCACGGTCAACACGCCGTGGGGCTTTAGCGTCTCGCTCGCCGGTGTCGTCATGGTGCTCGGCGCGGCCGCAATCTCGGTCTATCAGGCCAAGTTTGCGAGCCTCGTGTTGACGGGCAAGGTGACCTCACAGCGTTGCATTGCAACGCCGCTGCTGTTGTTTTGTCTGGCAATCTCGTCGGTGTCGATGGTGTCGCACGTGCTCGAGGCGCAACGCGCCAAGGGCTCGGGCGAAACCTCGACCCGAAGTGACTATGACCGAGTCGAGCGGGAATATCTGTTGCTGTTTGGGGAACTCGACACCCTGCAAAAACAGGCCATCCGACCCGTCGACGTCATCAACGCCGACATTCAGAGCTTGGACATTCCCAAGAACATCTGGAAACGGTCGGCGAAGTGCACCGACGTCACCGAGCCCGCCACGCGCACGGCCTGCAAGCCGGCGCTTGACCTTTACAAAGAGCGGGGGAACGCGGCGCGCAAGGCCGAGCTCGAGGTGGACGTGAAAGCGGCCCGCCAAAAACTCGGCAACACCGAACGGCCCGCCGAGATGTCTTGGCTCGACGGGTGGCTTGCTTGGCTGTTCCCATGGTTGTTTGGGGCCGGCATCGTCACGGTGGCCACGTTTGGCTATGCGGTGTCGACCATGCAAGCCCGGCCGGCGCTCGTGGCGCCGATCGCGGTGACCGACGACCCCGGCCCCGGCCGGCGGGTGTTCACACGAGACGAGGCCACGGCCGACCTTGTGTGGCTCTTGTCGCAAGGCACGCCGACGCCCTCGTGGCGCGAGCTTGCCGACCGGTGGGGCTGGAAGTCAAAGGGCTCGGTCACCAAGCTCGTCGACGAGCTCGAGGGGCTTGGCCAAGTCGAGCGGTTCCGCGACCCCGGCAACGGCAAGCGGATGCTGCTACGGGTGGTCTGAAAACGTCAAGGCCCTCGGGGGTTTCCCCTCGAGGGCCTTTTTTTTGGCCTTGTTTCACCAGCTTAACTCAGCACGCGGGAACGGGGACGCTCAACCAACGCCGGGGACGCGAGCAAAGCCGGTTGGCCCGCGCCGGGCGACGCCGCTACAAGCCCGACACCCTAGAAACGATCCTAACCGCGGATCGTTCCCGACCGTATCTCAAAGAATGATGACCGTTTGTAGGCGAACAATCGTCGTTCGCCACCGTTCAGGCGGAAACGGTCACGGGAAACGATGGCCAACCCTTGCGGAAAATGCAAAGGTTGGCGACCGTTCACCATTCATTTAGCTGCCGGCCGGAAACGGTTGCAGCTAATGCAAAAAATCACGCGCCTCGAGCACGCGAATGCTCGCGCGCGATTTCAACCATTCAAGGCTTGCCCGCCGTTCTTTCTTGTTGCCGACGGCCGTGCGGGCAAGGTGCAGGGCCGCCAAGCACACCTCGTCGGCTGTGTGCCATAGCCCCGTCACCTCGCTTTCAGAGTCCGTGAAATGGTATTCTCGATGACCCTATGCGACGTCGAGCCGGCGCACGGCACGCACCGCCTCGGCGCCTATCCGCTTACGCGCCTCGCCGGGACTAAGACCCGAGGAAATAACAGCAAAGCGGCTCATAGCTGCGCTGTCCTAAGCTGCCCCCTGTCATCTCGGAAAAGCATGACCGTGTGGCCGGTGCGATTGTGCCGCCAATAGCTGCGGCCGTGGGCGGCCTTGAGCTCGACCACCGGCCGAAACCCCTTGTGCTTGAGAATGGCGACGAACGCCTTGCGGGCGGCCTCGTTTTGCTCGGGCGACAGCGGCCGCCCCCTAGGCGCATTCCTCGGCATGCAACACCCCCACTACAATCGCACCCACCGCAAGCCATCCTCGCGGATGCCGAGCGCCCTGCAAATCCGTTCCGATGGCGGTCGCTTGCCATTGATGATGGCCGAGACGAATTGCGCCGACATGGCCGCCTCGAGCGCCCACACCCGCACCCCGCCGGCGGCCTTGCATTCCGCCTCGAGCAACGCACGCACCTCGTCAATGGTCATCGCCGGTGCGCTCATGCGGCGCTCGCCGCTTGCGACCAAAGACACCGGCCGGCGGCCGTTAGCTCGAGCTCGTCGCCGCGACGCCCCGCGTTTTGCAAGAACCCTTCCCATAGCAAATCCTTTGCGACCTTCCGATAGTGCGGGAATGCATCGAAGTAGGCTTTTGGAAGATTGCCCGAGTGCACGCCCGCGGCCACAAGCCCAAGGACTCTTTTGCGCGACTCGGTGACGGTCATTTGGGCGCCCCCTTTCTTAGTCCATCAGGGATTGCCTCAAGAGGCGATTTTACTTTTGCCGGCTTGTCGTACCACTCATCGACAAACGCCTCCACGCGCTCCGGCCGAAGGGCCTCCATGACCGCTTCCAGCGTGCGCACTTCATCGGCGAACCGGCTGCGGCGATCTCGTTTCAGACGGTGGATCACCGCTTCAATTTGTTCGCGAGAATGGTTGGCGGTCGCCTTCCACACCCCGCATTCATATGGATATTTGTCGGCGGCCATGTGCCTCGGCCCTTTCTTATATGACGTTGAAGCGGTGGAAGTAGCCGCGCCCCAGCAGGTATCTTTTGGCTTGAACCGGCGAGCACTCTCCGGCGCCACAACAGCGGATACATTCGACGACGGAGCCGGGCACCTCAGGGTCATCATCGAAGTGGCCACGTCCGTCGCACGACGGGCAAACGACGAGCTTGCCAGCGTCGCATCCGCACGCATGCGGGTTAACCGCGCCGCAAGTCGGGCATGCTGTGCTCATGGCCTCGGCCCTCATGTGTTGGTTTTGCGCGCGGCATCGGCGATTGCCATGTGAAGCTGTATCGCCTCCCAATCGCTGATGTATTTGGTAGCGTCTGCCAGACGCGGGAACCGTGAACGACACGACCTCGGATCGCGCCTATAGCGTTTCGCGCGTTGACGTGTCAACCAATTTGCTTTAGTGCGTTGTGGGCTGCCGGGTGTTAGCGCGGCACAATGGGGATGGTGAGCACGGCAGATTTTCCGCGCTTCTAACCGTGGCCGACGAAATGGCAGGCGAGGCACCTAACCCGTTCCCGGCAGCGCATCAACAAAGAGGGAAAAGCAAAATGGAAACTTTTTGCGAAACCGTAACGCACGCGACTCTGCCGAAATTCCGCGGGGCCGACTGCCCGGCGTGCAAAAAGCCAATCGAACTCGGCGACGTCGTCACGCGCGAATGCTTCCGAGTCGAGATATGGCACGCCGCATGCTACGCGACGCGCCCCGCCACCGTAAACGCTGCCGCGCTCGAGCCGGTCACGTCAGCCGGCAAGGACGCGATGTCGCAACATCTCGAGCAACCCATGCCTACCGCCAACAACGAGCCGGCCGTGTGGGATTTGGTCATGGCGGATTTTAAAAACCGCGATCGCATCGGCGTCGCGCGGTACCACGTGCGCTTGCAGCCCTTCAATGGCCGAGACTATTGCCGCGACGCGTACGAAGAATTGCTAGACGGCGCGGTTTACATCCGCGGGCTGATGTATGAGCGGCAACATCAGATGGCCGCCGGCCGCGCGCTGTATTCCGCGCTCGCCGCGCTCGTCAGCGAGATTCGCGCCTATCAGTCGCCCGAATGCGACGACGATGGCGCGCCGGGCGCGCTTGAGCTCAAGGCCGCCGACGAGGCTTTGTCGCGCGCGGTGCCTCACTTCGCCATCACCGTCGAGGGCGAGAAACCGCCGGCGCATTATGACCTCGTCGCCCACCTCGAGCGGCAACGCAAATTCTCGCTCGAGACATTCGGACCGGGGGCACGGCAAGCGGGCGTGCTCGCCCACATCCGCAAGGAATGCGCCGAGGTCGAAACCGCCGGGCGACACGCCCGGCTCGAGGAATGGATTGACCTTGTGCTGCTCGCGCTCGACGGCGCATGGCGCTCGGGTCACGAGCCCGCCGCCATTGTGGCGGCCCTCGCAGCGAAGCAAGCCAAAAACGAGCGGCGAGACTGGCCCGACTGGCGCACAGCATCACCCGATGCGCCGATTGAGCACGTGCGCGGCCCGGCCCACGACCACGACGACCGGCCATGACCAAGGGGCACCTCTTGCCCGAGGGCGGATATGCCCGCTGCGGCGATTGCGCATATTGGGCCGGCAGCGACCCCGGGTTTGGGGAATGCCGGCGACGCGCGCCGGAACTCCAATATGACTTTGCTTCGCACCGCACGCGCGCAACGTTCCCGCAAATGGGTGACTATGGATGGTGCGGCGAGTTTGCGCGCAAGCACGTCGAGCGGCAATCGTGACCGGCGCGTGGCTATGCGAGCCGTGCGCCACGTCTCACGGCTTTGTGTGGGGTGGCTACGCCTTGGGCTCCGAGGCATGGCACCACCACGGGCGGGCCGAGCAATCCGGTATGTGCGGCGGGTGCGGGCAGTATGTGCGCGCGCCGCGCCAATGGCACCCCGACGTCGGGGAGTCGTCGAGGTCTGCGGTGGCTACTGAAACGCAGCCCTCGCCGGCGACGCCGGGGCAATTCAGCCTATTCGATTGAGGTCACCATGCAATACTTTTGCGAACTCCACGGCCGTCGCACCTTGGGCGCGGCGCCGGCCTGCAAGCTATGCCGTCCCGTCAAGCGGTCCCGGCTCTTGCGGAATGCTTTGCGTCAACAGGCCGGGCCGCTCCGGGCGCTCTTGAAACGCCACATGCCCACCGTTAAACGCCGCTAGGAAGGCCGCCAAGGCCGCACGAGCGAGGCCGGCAGTCTCGGCGGGGTGCGCTTGTCGTCGGCCCTGTAATCGCGTTTTAGGCCACATACGCCGCAAACCATGGGCCGCCCCGTGGTTTCGCCGGCGGGCTCGCCGCAGTCGATGCACTGGCATTCCCTCGAGGGCGCCGGTTTCGGCCCTCGAGGCACCCACGGCAGTCGGCGCTTGGGCGGCCACATCGTCACTTCGGCCACACGATGAAAGCGACCACGACGACGAGCGCGCACCACCCGGCAAGGCCCGTCGGCAAATGCAGCCGGCGGGCGACACCGGACAGGCTCATAAAGAGGCGCGCGCCAGCGCAGAAAGCTGATTGATGATTGAGCGTGCTTTTTCGCCGTCGATCAGTCCGAACGCCCACCCGCCGATTAGAATGAGCGTCACCCCCCAATTGACCGTCGCTATCGCCTCGCCGCGCATCTTGCGGCGTTCCTCTTTGGCTGCCCGGCGCTTGTCCGCCTCGAGGCGCACGTTGGCCATGCTCGATTCCAAGGCCGTCGCCCGGCGGGCTTGTTCCGTCTGCCGGGATTCGCAGGAATCCATCCGCCTCGTGATGTGCCAACTGCGCTCGTCTAGCACCTCGAGGCGCGTGCGGATCGGCGCCAAGAGGGACTCGAGGTAGCTTTGCAGCGCCACCGTCGCCGGGTCGAAAACTGGCGTCATCGTATGACCTCAGTGACGAAAAGCGTTCTTCGATGGGTGGAACGCGCGCCATGTCGTCATCACCCGACCGGCTTACACTTGGCGGGCGTCTCGTTGGGCTTGGGCCCATCGACGCACTCTTGCGGCAGCGCCCTGTCGATCGACGCGCGGCACACGCTGCGCATCGCCGCCATTTTGCGAATAGTCGCCAACTGCGCGCGCATGAAATTGAGCGCATCAATGCCGGTGGCATCCTTGCTGTCATCCATCCGCGGCTCGCGCGGATTGTCAGCCGTGCATTCCGGCGCCAGCTTGGGCGGTGCCGGCGCGACGGTCACAACCTGCACCTCGGGTTTCTTTTCCTCGAGGCCGAGCATGCTGCACCCGCCGGCGCCGAGCGCCGCAGCGAGCGCGGCAACGGTAACGAGATGGCGTGTCATAGCTTCCCCATTTGCCTGATGATGTCCCGGGGCAAGCAAACACTGGTGCCGCGCCCGGCCGGTTGACTCGACTCACTCTTTTGCAACGCCACCACCAACTCGGCCGACTTGGCCGCTAGAAGTTTCTCGGCCGTGTCGGCGCGGTCGCGCTCGAGGGCGGCCGCGCGGGCCGCGTCGGCGCCGCGCCGCGCCTCGGCCTTCAAAATCCGCACCTCGGCCTCGAGGGCCGCCACCTTGTGCGCGGCCTCGCAAATCTCGGTCGCAGTGTCGGCCACGTTGACGTCGTGCAGCTTGACGGCCGTGACCACCGCGCCGAACGCGACCACCGCAGCGGCAATCATTGAAACCGTGCCGTTGGCGCGAACGGTGCCGCGGGCAATGGCGCCGACCGCGCTCACTGCTTTCCATGCGGTCGTCAATACTGCAAACATCTCGGCCCCCTTAGTAACCGCGAGACGTCGGCAAGATGCGACGAGCTCGACCAGGTTGTGATTTACTGCCGCGAATACAGCGCGGTTACTAGGTCAACTTAGAACGGCCACACCTTGCCCCGGGCGCCGCGCACGCGTCGGCCCATGATGCTGGCGTTACGCGCGGCCGGTATCCACTCGAGGCAATGCACCCACCAATCCAGCGCGCAGCGATGGTGCCGGCGCTTTGGCGGGGGCGTGTAGATGGAATGGTGCGGATGCCACGCCATCAACCAAGCCTCGGGATAAACTTGGCAATGCGCTCGCGGGCGATGTAGACGAGCAACCCCAGCGTCGCGACAAAGCACCAAAAGAACGGGTCGGTGGCGAGGCCGCCGGCCACGACGGCCGCGCCGAGCTCGGCCTTGCCGGTCGGCCCCTTGGGTGCAATGCTGGCGATGTGCTTGAGCATGTCGCCGACGGCCTTAATCATGGCGACGACGGTGGTGCAAAACGCCGTGATGGCGCCGAGCACCGTTTTGCTCGACATGGCGCTCGCCGCTTCGCGCTCGCGCGGCTTGGGCGGAGCTTCCTCGGTCGTCTCGGTTTCCCACGTACCCACCTCGTCGGCCTCGGGCGGCTGCGGTGGCATGACGGGAATGGGGTTGCCGGCGCGGGCGAGCGTAAACGCCGACGGGTCGTGGCCCGACCACTCGGTGGCGATGGCCTCGAGGCGCTTGGCCCGACCGTCCCACCCCTTGCCGTGCTTCCAATAGGTTTTGCAACGCTTGTGATAGTCGAGCCGCTGCAACGTGAACCGCTCAATCAGGTCGACGGGGTCGGCCTCGCCGGCAGCCTTGAGCGTCATGACGCCTATATGGCCGTCCTGCTTGACCCCGAGCGCAGCTTGCAGGCGGCGGGCCGCCGTGCCGACGCCGCACACCACCCCCATATCGAAAACCGCGAGGTCAACGCCAACCGGCAGCTTGGACGCCGATACGGCCTGCCAGTAGTTGGCGAAATAGATGTCATGCACCTCGTCGTCGGTGATAGTGCCGACGCCGCGGCGCTCGAGGTGGTGGGCATCGTTCCACGCATTGAACTCGCGTTGCAGGATGCCCATAAAGGTAATGCCGCCGGTGTCGTCGGGGTCGTTGTCGACGGCCTTGTTGCGGATGTAGGGGCCGCCGACCGGCTGGCGCTTGCCCCAATTGATTTCCTCGCGCAGCGTCTCGGCGAGGCAATAAAAAAACCGTTCCGCGGCCATGGCCCCCTCTTATTGTCAGCGTGCGGCTGTGATAGTCGTGCGCGCGATTCGCGCCAAAAGTCACGCAAATCACGAGATGACACGCAACGCGAACCGGGCTTTACTCGGGCCCGGCTACCAAAAGAGGGACACGAACAATGATCCAAATGGCAGGCGTTTTTCTAATGGGCTTTCTGGCGACAATGGCCGCCTTGTATTTGGCCGGCGCTGGCCTCGGGCCACTATGAACGAGTTTCAACTGTAGGGCTGCGTCCGCAGCGCGACTCCCTCATCGGCGCGCGAGGTGCCGACGGACACTCGCACCTCGTCGATCCAACCATTAAAATCACTACTTCCGGCGTTGCCGTTGGCGCCGAGCGAGGGACGCGAGGCGCCGACTAAATAAGTGTTGCTATCGGTATAAGTAGAACCCTCTTGGACTCCATTGAGGTACATTCTTGTGTTGGTCCCCTCGCGCGAAACCCTCAGCCCATACCAAGTGTTTGCACTGATGGTCGTGCCGCCTGTAATCCGGTCGACGCTATTGGTCAAAAACCGGATTGTCGAGCCCGTGATGTAAAGCGTCGGATAGAATCCCTGCACCCCGAGCGGTCGCCAATCGAAAAACACCTGCACACCCACGACCGCGAAGCGTATCCGCATATCAATGCAAAAATCGACCGCCCCCAACGCAAGGTCGGAATGACCGCCAAAACTAAGAGCGTCGCCGGTGCCGTCGCAAAGTAGGCTACCGCCGCCGAACACTGATTGCGCCGTGTCGACTTGCGCATTGCCCACGACGGTAACCGTTTTCGGGTTGAACGAGCTATCAACAAACGTCGTTGACCCGTCGGCGCCGTCACAATGCAAAAGCAACTTGGTGAATTGGTCATTGCCGTTGCTGCCGCCGGCGCCAAACCCGACGAGATGGTTGACCATGAACATGCCCGACTTGGGCCGGGCGAGGCGCGGGCGTGCCTCGACGCCGGCAGCAACCGCGCGAATGATGGCGGGCTTGGCCGGCATCCAAAGGGCCGGCGGCAGGTCCAATGGCATGGCTTAGGCGTCCGTTGCTGCGTTGGTGGTGATGTAAAGTTTGATGCCGTGCAAGCGCGCATCGACGGCCAAGGTGTCGGAGCCGTCCGATGGGTTGCGCTTGATTTGGAATTGCACGACGTCGCCGGCCGCCGGCGTGCCGGCAATGGTGATGGCCGAGGACTCCGGGCCTATGTAGCGATCGTTTGTCGTGCCCCCGGTATCGGTCGACGTTTGCTCGGTGCCAAAAGCCACGTCCAGCGCATCGTCATCGCTCGTCGCCACGGCCTGCAACGCCCATACCACACCGAAATTGGTGGCCGTCGACGGGTGCGACCACACCGGCTGAAAGGTCACCGTGCCGAGATTCCACGATTTCGGCATGGCGATTTCAAATTGCGCGAACTCTTGCGTGGTCGCATCAAAGTCGAGCGACCTCACCATGTTTTTGTTGGTTGCCATTTCCGCCGTGCCGGGCGCGGCGCCAGTGGTCGTGCGCGGAACCATGGCCGCAGCCGGAATCCAAACCGTGTGCTTGCCTTGCTCGTGCGCAACCTTGCTCGTGATGTCCGACCATGACGGCGGGGTGATGGCCTTGCCAGTCGCCGGCAGGAACGCCACGCACCGCACCACACCCCCGGAATAGCCGCGCCAGCGGGCAATATCGCCGGCGGCCGCTGTGCGATTGATTGCGCCCGGCAGAATGAGCGAGGCGCCGTTTGTCAATTGCAGCGCACCCGTGAACCGGGTGGTGCGCTCACGCCCCTCGGCGAGCGTGATGGCGTTGATGGTGGTTGTGCCGGTCACGTCGACGAGGTTGCCGGTGGCCGCGTCAAGGTCGATGGTCGACGCCGAGGCTATGTCGGCGCCCTTCAATGTCAGATTATCGAGGGCCGTTTTCTTGTTGGCGAGCTCGCTTAGATTGTTGGTTGACGTCATGTCGCCAGCGCCGGCATCCCCCGTGCGCGAGAATGCGAGGCACAGGTTATCCGACGCCGCAAATGAGCCCGCATGCGTGACGTAGGTTAGCGCCAACTGCACCCACCCCGTGTTATCGGTCACGCCCGTCACGCTGTAGATTGCGAAATTCTGCGGGCTGCCAACCTCATAGACTCGCAGCACGCCCTTGTGCGTGCTCGTGCTATCGTCCCACGTCAGCAAATCGGGTCGCACCGCCGGGTTGCCGCTGGCGTTGCTCGAGGCGTCGACAGCGGCCGCAGTGACGCTTGACAAGGTCGCATTGTTGAGCCGGATGGCGCCGGCGCCCGGGTCGGCCATCGTCGTCGTCGTCGAGTAAGTAAAGGTCGGTCCCGGCGAGGCGCCGGCCGCGCCCGTGGCGCCGGTGTTGCCGGTGCGCGAAAACAGCACCACGAACTCGTCGGCGGCCGTGAATGTGCCGGCGCTGGCGATGTGCGAAACGGTGAATTGGCCCCACGTCGTGTTATCGGTGACGGCTGCCGTGATCTGGTATTCCGCCCACACCGACCCGCCCGAGCCCACCTTTTCAAGCCGCAGAACGCCGCGCGTGGCGGTGGTGGTGCTGTCGTCCCACGTCAGCCATGACGGCCGCACGGTGCCGGCTTCCGCCGAGGTGTCCGAGATGGCGATGGCCGTGACCGAGGCGAGCGTGGCATTGTTCAAGCGAAATTCGCCGGTGCCCGGGTCGGCCATCGACGTCGAGGAATCGAAGACCAGCTTAAAGCCGGCGTTGACGCCCGCGATCGGCGTGGCCGTGCCCGCCCACGTGCCGGCAGCCTTGGGCCCGTAAAACACAAGGTTGGTCGTATCGATATAAATAGACCCGTCCGACCCGAGGCTGTCGGATGGCGCGCCCGAGCCCGACAGAACGTCGGTCGTCGCCGCCAGCAAGGCGCCGATTTTGGTGGCGAGCTCGCTGGCCAGCGACCACAGCGGGCTCGTGCGCTGGATGGCATAAGAGCCCGAATAGTTCGACTCGCCGAAATTGCTGGCGAGCGTCAAATGCGTGTTGTCGGTGACGGAAAGCACCTCATACCATTTCGCGCCGGCGTCGAATGAGATGGAATCGCCGGCGACGACTTGATTGAGCCACGTGGTGAGAGTGCCGACCACATTGGGCGAGCCGTTGTTGACGGCCGCGGTGCCGGCCCGATACCAAGCTGTCATGTGCGCCCCCGCTGTGCTGTCCCCGTCATGGGCTGAATCGCCCGACGTAAAGGAAATAATCGACTGTCATGGCCGGCAGATCGGACAGCACTTGCCCGACACCGTTTTTGATGACGTGGATGTAAGCGGTATCGTGCAACTGCACGACGCCGCCCGACGCAATGATGGTCAGAAAGCGCAAGGCGTCGCCGGTGCAAAGCTGCACGAAACTTCCTCCTACGTTGAACCACAACCCCGCCGTCGGCATAAAAACCGTCGACGAGTTAATGCGCATCGCCCCGCGCACAAAAGTCGAGTCGGCATGGCAACTGCCGAGCGTGTGCACGGCATCGGAGTTAACCGGCGCGTTGCGCTGCCCGAGGGCCTGCGAGCCTTGTAGAATATCCGTGACGTGAAACAATGACGCGTCGGTGTCGAGCACCTTGTGCCCATCCTCGTCGGTCACCTCGATTTCGGGCGGCGAGGCCGTGACACGCAGCGTCATATTTCAACCGTCTCAACGATGGGCGTGGGGGCGTTGGGCGTGAAACCCAAAAAGGTCGTGAACCAATCGACCGAACCCATTTTGAAGCGGTGCGTTGCGGCCTTGTTCACGCCGCCATCGCTCACCCATTCCCCCGTCACCGTGCCACCGCTGGCCAAGGCATAGCCACCCGAGGCCGCCTTGCGGATGTATCGCTTGGTCGACGAAAAATCGCCGCCCTGGCACTCAAACAGCGTCGGAGTCCAGCGAATCATTTCGGTCATGTGAACACCTTATCCAGCACGTGAATTTCATAGTTGATGGTTATGGCCGGCAGATTTGAGAAGCCGGAAAACACCGGCTGAACACCCTCGTGCAAATAGACGTGTGTGGCATCCGCGGCGAGCGTCAGCCAACGCCAGTTGCCGGTAACGCTGCCGTTGGCCGCGATGCGCTGCACCGGAATCGAACCCACCAACGGAAGGTCGATGCCGCCGTGGTCGGCAAGCCCGGTTAGCTGCCCCTCGAGCAGCGGAATCCCCGCGCGGCCGTGCGCGTCCAATTGATGCGAAAACGTCGCATATCCCGGCGGCACGTCGGCGCTCGAGCGCGACGGCAGAACAATCGACCCGGTGATGGTGTCGACGCGCGCCGGATAGACCAAGTCGGAATGAAAAATAACCCGATCCTTGTTGTTGAGCGGGTCGGTAAACGGGTCGTCGTCGTCGGGCGAGCCGGGCGAGGGGACGGTATAGATCGCCACTACCCCCGCCACGCCGTCGACTTTGATGCGGTTGGCCATGGCGCTCACACCGTCATGACAATCGACTTGGCATTGAGGTCAATGACCATGTTGCCGTCGGCGCTGCGCAGAATGCCCGCCGTCACCTCGCCGATGTCCGCCGAGATGGCGTCGAGCGTCAACACCGACAGATGCCGCGCCAGAATCGAGCCGTCGGCAAAGAGGTTTGCCTTGAGCACGAGCGCCGGGTCGCCGTCGACGTCGCCGACCTCAAACACCGGGATAGGGTCGCCGCCCGTGATGCCCGGCTGCGCAATGATGAATTTGTCGGCCACCACGCTAAACACCGACTCTTCAAGCGAGCCGTCGAGGGTGACGAGGCCGAGGACTCGCTTGGTGCCGGCGTCGTCGATGATAGCCACGCCCCAACGTGCCGCATGGTCGGAAATTTGCTGCGTGAGGCTGATGACTTGCACGCGCGCCGTCGAGCCATCAATGAGTGCATTCATGGCCTGTTCTGCGGCTTGCTCGGCGGCATTGCGCAAGCTCGCCACGTGCTCGGACAACGAGCCTTGCAGGGCGGCCGTGGCCGAGGCCAAGGACAACTCGAGGCGCGCTTGCGCCGAAAACATCTCGGGCGTGATGCTGTCGGGTGCCGCAGCATCGGTTATCACCGAGCGATCCACCACATGCTCGGCCGTCTCGGTCGTGGCCGTCCATGCCGTCCAATCGACGTCGCGCGCGGGCTCGGTGACCATGCGGGCGCGGGCCTCATACACAAGGCCGCCCTGCACGCCGGCCGTAATGGCGGCATTGGTGGCGCTTACGTCAAAGACGCGATACGACAGCACCTCGGCGCCGCCTTGCTTGCGGTATTCCACCTCGAGGCTCACCACGGTCGGGTCGGTGATGGCGTCCCACTCAATGAACAGCGCCGGAATTTGCGCGTCGCCATCGCCGGAAACCGTGATTTGGGTGACGTCGAAACCGGTGACCTCGGTGGCGAGCCCGCCGCCTTGCGGCAAGTCTGCGACCTCACCAAGCTCGAGCTCGTCGGAGTCCTCATCCCACGCGAAAATCGAGGCCGCCACTTGCTGCAGGGCCAGCGTTTGCGCGAGGTCGCGGCCGGGCGTGCCCGTCACAACCTCAAATGTGCGTGTCCAGCCATAGCGGGCTGACGTCCACGTGATCCAATCGCCGGCCTCGAGCGCCGCCGCCTTGGCCGACAATGGCGCGGCAACCGTGTGTTGGAAGCGGTTGGCCCGGCGATAGGACTCGAGGATGCGCTGCGCTTGCGTGCCGCTCGTCACGCCCTGCAAGTCATAGTGCTGCGCGTAGCGGCCGCCATCCTCGGTTTCGTCGGCCGACGATAGCCGCGGCGTGGCCGCGACGAGCTCATAGAGTTGCGCCGGGTCGCGCCACGTGCCGAACACGGCATTGACGAGCTCGCGGCGCGTGCGCTTTTCGGTCGACTCAAAGTCGGCCTCGGCCATCAGGTCGTCATCGGTGATGGACATGACCGAGGTGCGCGCGGCGCCGGCGAGGCCCTTGGCTTGCCCCGACGTGTAGACCTCTTTGCCGGCCATGGCTGTCACGATCGCGCGCAGCACCTCGCGGTTGGACATGCTGACCGGCGCGACGAGCGACAGCCGGTAGCGCGGCTCGCTTCCGCCGGCATTGAGCGGCACCGACTCGTCGCAAATGTTGGCTTCCGCAAACACGCTGTCGAGCGGCAACGCCGACGTCGGGCTTTCCATCCCGCACAGCCGCTCGCCGCCGATGTAGATGCCGCGGCGCCAGTTGTAACGGATGATTTCGGGGTTGTCGGTCCATTCCCACGTCGTCGGGTCGGCCCACCGGTGGTCACCGGTGCCGCCGGCGGTGTCGTCTTTGCGCGGGTCATAGGCTTTGTAGCCGCGCGTCACAAACAGGAATGAGGGTAGCCCTTGCGGGAATAGCTTGGCGTCGTATCCCATCGTCACAATGACGTAGGACACGCCGACACCGCGAAAGGCGCTCGTGATGGCGCCGCCCGATCGCGACACGAGCCCGGCGTCTGCGGTTTGGTCGGGCGCGCCCCGATACCACTTGACCGTCATGGCGCTCGGAAACTCGGCCACGGTGTAGGAATAGCCGTAGGCGTGGCTCGTCTCATTCTCGAGCGTCACGGCCTTGCCCGCCACAAACAGGCCCTCGAGGCTTGCGCACTCGTGGTCGGCGAGCGCAAAGACGACGTCGAGGGTGACGTTGTTGGTGCCCGATACCTGCCAATAGACGAGGCTGCCGGCGGTGGCCGCCTCGCCGAAAATCGCATGCCGCGGCGTGTCGGGATTGGTTTGCAGCGACAGGGCTGCCCCTTGCGCTTGCGTGCCGGCCTTGCTTGGCTTGGGGGCGAGGGCGCGCGCGGCCGCGCCAAGCGCGACGCTTACACCGAGGCCGACGATGGCCGTGCCAATCGTGCTCGTGATGCCGAGCGCGCCGGCGATGACCGGGACCAAGAAAGCCATTGATGGCCGTTCCCTTCAAACCTGATAGAAGGTTTTGAACTTGGAACGCGGCACAACCAACCAACGCGACGCATCGCGACTAACCCCGAAGCTGCCGACGAGCACCGCCGGCGACACAAGCGCACCACCCCGCGACGGCACATCGGGGAACGCCAAATCCCCGCGATGCGCGTGCGCGGCCGGCACCTCGCGGAAGTGGCGCGCCACATACTCGCGCACCGAGGCGACGCCGGCGGCCTTGACGACCTTGCGCGCGCCGGCCTCGCTTTTCCACTTGCCGAGCTCGGCCCGCAAGTTGTGACCGAGCATGGCGTGCACCGCGTCAAGCCACAGCGTCGCGCAATCGTATTTCCCCCACGCGAACGGCTGTGACTGATGTTCCGTTATGACTTGGTCTAGGAACTCAGCCCACAAGGACAGGCGCGGCAGTTGCAGCATGGCTAAAACCCGAGCAAGTCGAGAATGCCGCGAGACTGCCGCTGCGGCGCCACCGGCTGCGAGGTCGGACCCCACACAAGTTGCGTGTTCTTGGCCTTGGCCACGAACGCAAAGAAATTGTCGGTGGCGTTGCGCAAGCGTTGGTCGGCGTCGCCGCGGATACCCGGTGCGCTGCGATCGAGGTCGCGGTTGTAATCCTCGAGCCGACACACAAGCCGGGCGTCCCCGTTGGCGCGCTCTTGCGTCCTGATTTGGTCAAGAAAGCCGGTAAACCACGGCACCACATAGTGCGACGTCGGCGCGTCGGCCGCGAACACCACAAGGTCGATTTCCGCCGGGCGTTGGTGCCACGGCTCGCCCTCGACGTCGGCCGCCACCTCGGCGTCGAGGCCCGAAACGATAACCTCGAGGCCCTGCACCGTGCCGTCGGTGACCGTGCCCGGCAGCCGCACCGTAAACATGCCGGGCTTGGCGTGATGCGTCACCGAGCCCGACACAATGTCCTGCCGGTCGTCGCAAAAACCTATCACCCCGTCGGGCATGTCGACGCGCAACAGCACCCGCACGCCATAGCGGCCGGACTCGAGGGCTGCCTGCAATCCTGAATCAAAGTCGCGCATGGCTCATGCCAATGTCTGATAGGCGTCGAAGGATACTTTTGCCGTTCCGCGCGTGCGGCTTTGCGATGTCCACGGCGCCCGGATCGAATTGGAGTCGACGGTGGCGAGGCACCACGGCTTCAAAAACAGCACCTCGGCATTTTCCGCCGGCGACGGGCCGATAAGCGGCCGCACGCCCACGGTGACGATGCCCGAGCCGTTGGCCGTGCCGGCCTCGACGATGCGATGCAGGCGTTGCTTGCTCGAGGCCGAATAGGACAGCATGTCGCCGGCGCTCAACACGAGGCCCGCCGGCACGCCGTCGAGGGTGATGGCGTCGAGGCCGCCGGCGACCGAGACGACGTCGCCGATGCCATCCCACGACAGCGCCCCATAGCCGTCGGGGTAGGCGCGGGCATATCGCTTGACGGGATTCCACATCTTGAACGTGCGGATTCCGCCCTCGAGGGACTCGAGCCACGCTTGCCATTCATCGGCCTCGGCGGCCGTAAGCTCGGCCGTTTGAAAGCTGCCGCGCCAAAGCTGCGGCGCGAGCTCGGCCGCTTGCATGAGGCTGCCCCGGGTCGGTGCGCGCGTCTGCAAATAGAACGGCTGAAAATCCATTAAGGCGATGCGATGCGCCGTCGGCAGGTCGCGCGGATAGCTGATAGCCATTAGAGTCCGCCCCGTTCTTGCGCCTCGCGCACGGTGGCAATCACTTGCCCCGGCACCCGTTGCTCGAGCCCGCGCAACTCGTCGCGGATTTGCTCAATGCTTTCGGGGTAGGCCCCTTGTGCATTGATCTGATTCACGATGGTCACCGCAACCCCACCGCCACCATTCAGGGCGTGATTAGGAACGATGACGCCGGCCGAGCTCGGGACAAACACCTCGCGGCCGCGCTCGCCGACGATGGTGGGCACGCCGGCCGACACCGGGCCGCCGTCGGCGCGTGCGGGCATGCCGAGCAACGACCCGAGCAAATTGCCGAGTAAGCCGCCGCCCTTGGTGTCGCCGCCCCCAAGCAAGGGCTCGAGCACCGAGCGCCGCAGCGCCAGCGTCGCGAGGTCGGCAATCATCGATTGAATGAGGCTGCGGAAGTCGATTTTGGTGCCGTTCATCCACTGCTTAAAGGCGCCCTCGAGCGTCGAGGCCACGACTTGGCCGGTTTCCCGCAGCATTTCCATCTGCCGCTCGAGCACCCGCAGCGCCTCGGTTTGCTCGCCATAGGCCACCGACAACGCTTGCACGCGCGCCATAAGCTCGGGCGTCACCTCGATTCCGCGCGAGCGCAGATTGAGCAACAATTTCTCTTGCATCTCGAGCTCGGCCGCGGCTTGCGCCGTCATGGTGTAGCGGTTGGCCTTGGCCTGTAGTTGCTGAATTTCCCGCTCGCCGCCAGCCATCAGCCGCTCGACAGCCTTGGCCTGTTCCTCAGCCTTTTCCTTGGCCTCTTTGCGCAGCCGGGCGTTGCGCTCGAGCGCCTCGTTTTCCGCAATCAGGTTGTTGATGGTGGCGCGCTCGTCGCCGGTCATGGTGCGGCCGGCGTCCTTAAACTGTTGCTCGGCCGCGACGCGCTTGCGCACGGCCTCTTGTGCCTCGGCGCCCTTGGTGGCCGCTTCGAGCAACAGTTTGCTCGTCGCAATCTCTTTGTGCAGGTTGGCCACGATGCCTTCAAACAGGGCGTCGGGCCGCGACATGCCGCCGGCGCGGTTGCGCTCGCGGATGCGCTCACTCAAGTCGTCGATTTGGGTGAAAATGCCGAGCACCTGCACCGCGGCGTCATACATGGCGCCGATGTTCTGCCGGCCACCGGAAAACATGCCGTCGGTGCGCTGGCGGATAAAATCGACCTCTTGCCGCAGCTTGCCCATCAACGCGGCTTGCTCTTGCAGACTCAACGTGGCCGGGTCTTTGAGGCTCGCGACTTGGCCGCGCACACCGTCGCGGATGTTCTCGAGGGTGATGCGCACCCGTTCCCACACGGACAATTGCGCCTCGGCCGACGTCTTGGTGGCCGTCGTCATTTCCTTCGATGCCGAGCTCGCCGCGCGCACGGCCGCATTGAAGGCGGCCGGCAGCAAATCGGCGAGCGATACCACGAGCCCGTCGAGCGAGCCCTTGACGTCGTTGAATTGCTTTTCCATGCCCACGGCCGCGAGGGCCTGCGAGCCCATCAGCATCCAAGCCGAGTAAGCCGCGGTGGCGACGCCGAGGATGCTGGTTAGCTTGCCGACGGTGCCGACGATGCCGCCAACGGCGTTGTCGAGCTTGCCGAGCGAACCCACGTTTTGGTCGAAACCCTGGATGATGGTTTTGGCCTTGTTAAAGCCCGCCTCGAGCTTTTGCGTATCGGCCGAAACCACCACTTGCAAGTCGTCGGCATTGGGCACGGGCTCACCTCTTGGCCTTGGTGCGTTTCGTAAATATGCGGTCGAGCGCCGCCTCATCGTTGATGTCGTGCGTTCCGCCCTCGACGGTTTCGCCCGGACGCGGTTTCGCGAGCGCCTTGCGTACAACGTCGTTGGCGTAAATCTGACTCGTGTACTCGTGCCACGTAGATTGCCAGAACTCGGAAGGAGACCACCCCCACGACAGCGCCGTGGCCATTAGGTCATCCCACGGGACTAGCCCGGCTGCGTAGGGTTTGCGGGCACTTTGCCGTCGCCCCCCTTGAGTAAGTCGGCCGCCCGATCGTTGCCGACAAACAGGCACGACACGAGCATGGCCATGGGTGCGCACGCGCGCTGCACGCCGATTTTCCAGATGTGCGCCATGACCTCTTTGCGGTCGGGCAGCACGTCCTTAAACCGCTGATCCTCGAGCGCGAGGCAATAGAGCTTTACGAGCTCGTCAGCCGTGATGTTGTAGGCCCACAAGCGATTTTGCAGATTGTGCAACGGCCCAAAGCCGGCCTCGAGCCGGCGCATCAGGTCGAAAGAACGCCGCACATAGTGCTCGACGTCGCCGACCCGCACGGGAACGTCGTGGGCGGGATGCTCGAGGCCCCCGTGCGTTTCGGCAAACGTCGACATGGACTCGAGTCCTATGATGCGGTGTAGGGCGTGACGACGCCGGTGATGGCAAGCTGCGCGGCAAACATGATGATACCGTCCACGCCGCCGATGTTGGTGCGCATCTTGGGCACGATGGCCTTGAACTTGTACGCCTTGCCACTCGGCCGGATGACGCGGAAATTATAGGGGTCGTCACCGTCATCCTCGGCCGCGTCAAGCAAGGCATCCTGCCCGGCATCGTCGGGCACCGACTGCCCACCGATGTCTAGGTTGCCGTAATCGGCCATGCCCTTCTTTTTCGTCTTGCCGGCATCCTCGAGCGCGGTGGCGTCGAGGATGGCAGACTCCACGCCAAGCTCGCCGATAGTCTTGACGTCTTTGATCTGCACGAACGTATCGCCGGACTCGTCCGACGCCGTGGTGCCAATCCAAACGGTTGTGCCTTGTGACTTCTCTGCATTGTCGCTCATGTGGTCCCCTCGTGAGTGACGGTTAGTAGGTTAGGTTTTTGACGGCGCCGGCAAAAACTACGGAACGGCAACGCCTGAATTGATGATGTCCACCAAGATTTCGTCGGTGTCCGTTGCGACGCCGAGCACGTTGACGGTATGGCCGGTAGCGAGGTCGGCCGCCGGCGCTATACCGCCGGCCGTAGCCGAGCCCACGTAAATTCCGCCAACGGTGACCGTGGCCCCCGGGTTATACTTACCGCCTATAAGCACGTCGGCCGGCTGCCCGTCGGCGCCGCTATTCATGGCCACGCCATAGAGCTTGTTCGCCGGCGCCGCGGCGTTGGCGTCGAATAGGCCAACTCGGCCGTTCGCCATCTTGTGCACGGCCTTGCCTTGCGTGATGGTCGCGCCGAACGTCTCGGGCTTCACGATCGCGCCGGCGCCCGGCAGAACGTTGGCCGGCGTAACTGTAATATCTGCCATGTTGTCTCGCCCCTCAAATGCGAAAGCCTCGAGCGGGATGCCCGAGGCGCCAAACGCAATGCACCCAACTGTGACGGCCGCTAGGGCACGTCGGCCTGCACCACGGCGCGCAACGTGATTGCGCCAGTGTAGGACACCTCGTCGTCATCCCGCCGCACCTCGGCTGTCGTCACGCGCGCAAGCACGAGATAGCCGGCAGGCAACGGCCGCAGAGTCGACTCCTGATTGTGCAGCAAGTTGCGCACCGTCTCGACGATGTCGGCCGCTTGGTCGTTACCCTTGACGTCGGAATGCACCGACAGATAAGCGAATATCTCGCGTTGCTGGCGCGTCATGCTGTCGTCGGCCCGGCTCACGACGCGGTCGATGCGCACGAGCGGCCGCGCGGCATCCGCCGGCGCGTCGCCCCACACGCCGACCCCGTCGGCTTCGAGCGTTTCCAAAACAGCAAGAATGCGCGTTTGCAGGGCCGTCTCGAAGCTTACCGCCAAGGCCATATCATCACCTCACGAGGCTGCCGAGCAAAGCGCCCTTGGTGCGCTTCCACGCGATGTTCACGGCTTGCTTAATCCCCATCGTGTGGAGCTCGAGCAAGCGCGCGCGATTGAGGTCTAGCGCCGGCTTCATGAACGGCCGCGCGGCTCGCGCCGGAATATCGCGGCTCACCTTGCGCAATTTGAGGGTGCCGCCGCGCGACACGATTTCGCCGGCGCGCAGCCTCGGATTCCCGGGCTTGGTGCGACCGGCAATCCGCCGCTCGCCTTTCTTGTATCCCTTGGTGCCCCATTCGATGAATGACAGATACCACGCCCGCTTTTTGAGCTCGGGCGTTATCAGTCCGAACCGGCCGACGAGCCGCTTGTGGTCGACGCTGATGGCTTCGGGCTGCAACAGCGTATCGCGGCCCTGCCCCGTGTCGACCGCGACGAGACCGGCGGCCGTTTCCTGAATTTCCGACAAGCCGTGCTCGAGCACGGTGCCAAGCACCTCGTGCGTCACCTCGGGCACCTTCATAAGCCGATCGATGGTCGAATAGGTGCCTTTGACTGCGTAGCCCATCAGGTCGTCACCCCGGACTCGGCAATGAGCTCGACAAGCACCGCCGACGGCGGGGCCTTGGGCACACTGCGGATGTTGAGCACGAGCCCATCCCACAGGATGCGCCACGTTTCGTCGATGGCGAGCCCGGCATGCACGGTGACGCGGTAAAGCGTGCCGGTGCGCTCGGCGCCCTCGCGGAACCGCTCGGTGCTGCCCGTAGGCACACAGCGCGCGTATTCCTGAAACTGCGTGTGCCACGTCACCTCGCGCCGGCCCGCTGGCGTCTTGACCTCGGCGGGCTTTTGAAAGTCAATCAAATGCTCGAGGTCGCCGGGGCCGATCGGTTTTTCAGCCATTGTCAGAACGCCGGTTGTTTCTGGCCGGCGACGAGCGCGCCTATGGCCGTGGCCGTGCCGACCGGCACCGTTTGCACGTCTTGCGGATTCATCCACCACCACGACACGAGCATTTTGACGGCTTGCTTGATTTCCTTGGGCACCGCCGAGGCCGCGCCATAGCCGCACGTGTATTCAACCGCCACCGCGAGCTCGTCGGCAAGTGTGGCTGGCCACACTTTGCCATAGGCCGGCCGGATGCGCCCTTGCAGCAAGGCGACGTCGGTGACGTACTCACTGCCTGCGAGCTCGACGACCGCGCCCGACGTGTCCTTATATTCGACTTTCTCGACGCTCACGAGCGGCGGCAAAGGAAGCTCGAGGTAGCGGCACGGGAAACAATCGAACTCGGCCCGCCACCGTTGCGTCACGAGGGCCCGCCCCGTGTAACCGTCGCGACCCTCGAGCCAACTGACGGCCGAGGCGACGAGCTCGTTTATCTCGTCGTCGCGGTCCGATCGCGTGTAGCGCAATTGGCGCTTCATTTCGGCGAGCGTCACCACCGGGTCATTTACCGATGGTGCTGCCAATTGCCTAAGCGATTGAGACATGACGGGCGGGCCCCTCGCGAGTGGCGGAAAAGGACGCTTTTACTGCGCGGGCTTGTCGCCCTCGCTCGCTTCCATGCCGGGCCCGCCGGCATCCATCTTGCGTTTGCGCGTTTCCCGCTTCACTGCGGCATCGCCCTCGGCGCCGGCCGGCGCGCTCGAGGATGGCGGCGACACCTTGGCATCATCGCCCACATATTCGGCGGCACCCCGCACCACCCAACGCTTGGCCGAGGCTTCCTCGAGCTCATACACTTTGCCCGCCTCGAAACGTTCCTCGTCTTTGGTGCCGGTGCGAAAATCCTGCACCACGCGCGTCTCGAGAAACTTGACTTTCCGTTTCATTTTCTGACGTCCCCTGCAAAAATGTAAAATGGGTTGGGCGCGCGGGCCGGATTGGTTACCGCTTGGCAGTCACCCCGGCGCCGAGGCGTCGAGGGTAAGCGCCAACGCGCCCAATCTCACTAGGCCACGATTTCGTCGACCGCGGCCAAGTCGTTGTCGCTGGCATCGTTCTGCCGCGGCTGCCCGCCGAGCACGATGGCACCGGCATCGCCGCCGGCCGTGGCCAGCGTCATCGACAGCCGGAAATGCGTGCAGCCCTGCGAAAGCTCGTTGCGCCGCAGGTTGATGATGGCCTGCTTGTCGCTGTCGGTGCCGGCCTCGGTCAAATTGGTGATGGCCTTGCCGGCAATGTCGGCGGCACCGGTGCCCGAGCCGTCGGTGGCTTCCTGCAACTTGGCGGAAAGCACCGCGTTTGTCACAAGCGTTCCAGCCATGATAATCGCCATGTACTGCGCGAAGTCCTTGGCCGCAATCCACGCGGTGGTCACCGTGCTCGCGGCGTAGGCGTCGGGGTCGATGATGCCGACGACGGCCACTTGCTGCGAAAATAGAGCATTGGGATTCAGCATTTCGGGAAACTCCCTTTAGAGGGTTTGATGGTCGTCGGGTGAAGGCTAGGGCGGCAACCCCCGACGAGATTGCCGCCCCAATTCCACCGAGCCGCGCAGCGTCCCCGATGCGGGCTCGAGGGCCTATTACGCGCGGTCGTCGAGCGTCACAAAGTGCCCGAGCTTGGCCGTGCCGTTCTTCGGCGCAATCTGCGCGGAAAGGTGCGGCTGGCCACCGAACCGGAACATCCACCGAAACGCGTTGTCGCCCCGGTCGAAATACAGATGGATGGACGTTGCGAACTTCACCCCGCCGGCTTTCTTGAGGGCGTAATAGCCCTTGAAGTCGACCAAGTGAATGTCGCCCTTGTCGCCCACCGGCTTGCACATCTGCGAGAAACGCACCGGCCGGCCGAGCAACGTGCCGCCGGGCGCCTCTTTGAAGCCCGCGTTAGCGGGCGTCCAAATCGGTTGATTGCCGATCGTCAACGTCATGATCTGCGGGAACACGGTGGAATGAATGAGCCACACCGAGCGCCCGATGCTGCCGGGCTCGAGGCGCGACAGCATGTTGGCGACGTTGAGCGCAACCACCGAGTCGGCCGCCTGCCCGGACTCCTTGGCGACCGAGATTTGCGAGACGTGGCCGTGGAAGCCGAGCGGCTGCCCGACGCCCGTGCCGCCAAAGATGGCGTCGTTGAGCTTCCAACGGATGGCCTGCCCCGACTTGGTCGTTAGCCGGGCATTGAGGCGCGGCGAGTCCTCGAGCAATTCATCCGACGCGCGCACGAACACATACAGTTGGTCAAGCGCAAGGCCGCGCGGCTTCAAAGCCGAGTCCTTGCTGGCCGTCATCTGCGCGGCTTCCTGCCGCCACGCCGCCGTCACGCCGGTCGCGCCCCACGGGGTCGACTCGTCGACGAGGTCGTTGACATAGTTCGATGCGGTTTCCTCGGCATCGACCTCGTTGGCCCAATCATCCTCGGCGTGCGCGATTTCCCAAATGCGGTCGCGATACTCGGCCGGCACAAGGAACCCATCGCTGCCGCCCTCGCGGTGATTACCCGAGGCGCCGAGATACTGCAGCCGCTCGTCGATGGCCACGTTGGGCATGATGATGGCGCGGTGCACCGACTGCGCGAACTGCGAAATATTCTCAAAGCCGCCGGTCGGATTCAGCGCCTCGCGCGTCTGGCCAACGCGCACCGACGACGGGTCGGCCACGGGCACGCTGTTGCCGGCCGCGAGTTTGGCGCGACGGTCGGCCGCCTTCTGCGCTTCCACAATCTGCGGCTCGAGCGCGTCAAGCTGTGACTCAATGCTGGCAAACGCATCCTCGCTACCGGCTTTCACGTTGCCGGCCTCGTCGAGCATCTTGCGGCCTTGCGCCTTCAAATCCTCGCGCGCGGCCAAAAGCTCACGGAGTGTTTTCATATGCCTAGTCCCCTCGTGTTGCGCCGGGCCGTAAAAGATGGCTGCCACCCCTCGGCCCGGCAGGGAACGGGAGGCGGCCAACTCGGAAAGGAGTCTTGATAGAGTCTCGTTAGTGCCTAGCTCGGCATCGCAACCGGCGGATACGCCTCGCGCCAGCCGAGGCCGACACCGGCCATAACGTCCCGCCATGCCCGCGCGTCGAGAATGCCGAGCGCGACGGCCGACACCTCGGCGCCGTGCTCTTTGGTCATCTTGAACGCCGTTGCCGGCGACCACTCAAAGCTCGCGTCGGCAAGAGCTCGTCGCACCGGCATCGGCAAGGCGTCATAAATCGCCATGGCCTCATCGCGCGTGAGGCCGTGTCGCTCGACATTCTCGGGCCTTGCGCCGCGCTGTTGCTGCCCTAGCCGTGTCATCGCATCGCCAGCCGTCGCGCGGCCCCGCCGTTGGCCGGCGCCGATACGGGCGCCGACGCTGTTTTGAGCCGCTGCAATTCATCCTCGAGCGTGCCGACGCGGTCGCACATGCCGATGGCCACGGCTTGCTCGGCGCCGAACATGCGGCCCTTGCCGAACGTCTCGGCGACCACCTTGGACTCGAGGCCGCGGCCGGCGGCGACGGCGTCGACGAAAGCGCGGTAATAGTCATCAACCCGACCTTGCTGATACTCGCGCGCGCCATCCTCGAGCTTGAAAGCCGACAACCCCTCGGCCTTGTGCTCGCCGGCCTTAATCAGCGTCGGGTCAATGCCCATCTTGTCGAGCCACCGGGCGATGCTTTCGTGGTACATATAGACGCCGAGCGAGCCGCATTCACCCGACGGCGTAATCACGATTTCATCGGCCGCGCTGGCAATCCAAAACGCCGCACTCGCGCAGAACGGATTAACGACCGCGGTGATGGGCTTGGCGCCGCGCGCGTTGCGGATTTTCTCGGCAACTTCCTGCACGCCGAACACCGAGCCCCCGGGACTGTCCACATCAAACACGACGGCCGAAATGCGCGGGTCGCGCATCGCCTCGTCGAAACGCCGGCCCAAGCCCTCGGCCGAGGTGCCGCCCCCGCCCGAGATGTTCATTTCACTGGCCAGCCGGGCCGAGATGATGCCTTTGACGCCGAGCACCGCGATAGCCGTTTCGGGCTGTGCGGCCACGGGCTCGGCCGGCGCCTCGTCGTCATCATCGTCGTCGTCGAATGGATCGAACCCGACAATGCTGCGCACCTCGTCGGGCGTGCGCTTGCCACCGGCGGCCGCAAAGGCGAGAAAGGCAATCGCGGCCTCGGCCTTGGCCGGGTGCAGCGCCCAATAGGTGCCGGCGGCCTCGGTGATGATTCTGGCGTAGCGCATCGGATTCCCCCTTGCCCCAAAAAGTCTATTCCGCCGGCGTCGGCTCGACGTCGATGGCGTGCGTGATCTGCCGCGGTGCCACCGCTGGCCGCAGCGCATTGATGGCGCTCGTTAGAGCGGCCTCGCGCTCAATCATCGACTGATAGGCGCCGCGCTGCGCATACTCTTTGCCCGCAGGCACCATGTTAAGCGGCTGCATGTAGACGTCGCCATTGTCCACATCGTTCATATTCTCGAGGCGCCGGACGTCGTTTGCCGACAGCCACCCCCAATTGCGGCCGACCGCATACGCCTCATAGCGCGATTTCAGGTCGCCGCGCAGCAAGCCGGCCACGTTGTGCTCGACGTAGTATTTGGCCGTGTTGATGACGAGCGACTTGCGGCACCCCTGTTCCCACGCGACGAGCCACGGCATCAGGCAATCGGTCACGAACTCGAGCCCTTGGTGCTCGATGTTGTTGTTGGTGGCCTTGTCCAGAATGCCGACCTTGTGCGGCGGCATGCGCCACAACCGGATGCACTGCAGCGCCGATTCCTTGTACGTCTCGAGGAATTGCGCCTTGTCGTTTTCCATCGCAATCGACTCATACTTGCCGCCGGCGTCGAGGATGGCGATTCCGTGCCGGTTGCGCGCTTGCTGAAACCGCATGTTCCACTTGCGGCGTAGCTCGTCGGCCTGTTCTGGATTCTTGAATGCGCCGGCGAGCGTCACCACGCCCGACGGCTGCGCGCCATTCTCAAAAAACGCTTGCGCGAACGTCTGCACCGCCAGCGCCCGCGCGAATGTCATCTCGCCTTGCTTTAGCAAGGACTCCCCGACGAGGTTGTTGGCCTTGAGCGGCAGCGCCCGCAAATGCATGACGTTTTCCGGGTCGATTTTGCGCTTGGTGCCATCCTCTTGCAGTAGCTCATAGACGTAATCGCGGCCGTTGCGCGCCACGAGAATGTCGAGTTTCTGCGGGTCAAGGCGCCACAGCGTGTCGACGGGCCCGCGCGGCCCCATCTCAATCTCGGCATAGGCGTTCCGGTGTAGGCACAAATCCCACGTGAGTTGCCCGCGGAACTCAAACGCCGTTTGCATAGGGTTGGGCTGATACTTCAAGAGGTCGCCGAGCGGATGGTTGACGGCCTTTTGCTTGGTGCCGTCGGCGCCACGCTCAAACACGTCGAGCGGCAGCGAGGCCGCGGCAGCGCTGATGACTTGCAGCGTCGCGAACACCTCGGGAATCTGCACCACCGACTTCGCGCTAACCGGGATTTGATGCCGCCGGCTCGAGCTCACGCCATCGAAGTCTGACCAAATCTCGGGATTGTCGGCCGACAGATGCGCGGCCGAGCCGGTGATGCCGGCGCGGAAATGGTCAATGCGACGGGCGAGCGAGATGCGCGGGCGCGACATGCTAGGCGGCCTCCACATTGGGTAACGGGATTTCCTCGACAGGCTTAAGCGTCATGCCGATCGCGATGACGGCCGCGGCGATGCCGTCGATTTTCTCGGCCGACCGCGCCTTGCTCGGCATGATGTTGGCGTGGTGGTCGGTGTGCAACGCGACGTTGGCCGCCATCCATTGCGCCACCGGGTGGCCGGCGTGATCCATCCGCCCGCCGAGCACCATGCGCTCGAGCTCTTTGGATGGCGGGCTCATGCTCATCATATTTTGCGGATACCATTTGCACGGCACGTTTTCGCGCATCAGGTCGATAATCAACTGCGAGGAATTGGCGCGGTCGACGCCGAGGCCCTGCACATTGAATCGCGTCATATCCTCGAGAATGTCGCGCTCAATCACATCGTAATCGGTAATGTTGCCCTCGGTGGCCGTGATGGCGCCGATGGCTTCCGACGTCCACTCGTCGTAAGGCACCTTGTCGTCTTTGGTGCGCTTTCCCACGGTGTCGCGCGGACACCAAAAGCGCCACAGAAAAACCGCCATGTCGTCGAGGGCGCACGGCGGAAAATACCAACACAGCGAGCACAAATCCTGCGTCGAGGCCAAGTCGAGGCCGCCCCAACAATCGCGGCCGCGCAACTCATCAAACAGTCGGCGCCAGCGGAACAGGTCGCCATCTTCGGAGCGATCGCACGCACGCCACGCCGGCATCGGCAACCAGCGCACATCCTGCGACGTCCAAATGTTGAGGTGATACCGCTTAAAATCGTTCTCGAGACGCGGCGAGGCAATCGCTTGTTGGCACATATCGGCCATATACTCGAGCGACACCGAGACGCCGAGGTTTGGGTTGGCCTTCGCCCACACCCTCGGGTCACGCCAGTCATCCTTTTTTTCGTCGGGGTCGGCCGCATAGATGCACACAAGAGTCGCCGGGTCGTCGATGACGCCGGCGCGGATTTGTTCGCACTCGTCATAAAACTTTGCGCCGACCGTGCCGCCCTTGCCCGCCGTCGAAATAACCAAGTCAAGCGGCTGCGAGCGCGCGCCCATGCCTTGGGCAATGAACGTGTGCAGGTCCATAGTCTCCCACTCGTGCGCCTCGTCGCCGAGCGAGCCGTGTGGATTCAAGCCGTGCTTGCCCTCGGGTTTGCCCGACAGCGGCCGGAAGTTGGCATTGTAGCGCGAGCAATAGATGGTCGTTTTCAAGAGCTCGAGCCCCTGCATGAGCTCGGGCGACTGCGCAGCCATCGCCTGCGCGACCTTGAACACGATCGACGCTTGCGCCTTGTCATAGGCGTGCGAATAGACCTCGGCGCCGGGCTCGCCGTCGGCATTGAGCAACAGCAAGCCGGCCGCGCCTAGTTCCTCGGTTTTGCCGTTCTTGCGCGGCACCCATTGGCGGCCGCGCCGGAAGCGGCGAGTCCACGCCTTGCGGCTCATGCCCGGCGTGACTCGCTTCCATCCCCACAGCGGCTTAAAGAACTCGTCGGCCTGCCACGGCTCGAGAATGAACGGCTTGCCGTAAAACTTGCCTTTGGTGAATTTCAGATAGCGGCCCACCCACGCCACAGCCCGGTCGGCCGCCTCGGCGTCATACCAAAACGCTTGCTTGGTGCGCCGGTGCTCGAGATAGACTTGGCCCGCCTCGACATGCCGAACATAACGCTTTGCATCAATCGGCGTGTCGACGTCGATGACGGCCATTATTGCGGCAACCCCGTTTCGTCAGCATCCTCGGCGTCAATGTCGAGCGCCAGCGTTCCGAACGGCCCCGGATCATTGACGGCTGCGCGCTGCTCGGCCGTTCCGTGCCCGCCTTGCGGTGGCACCGGGGCACCGAGGCCCGCGGCCGCTCGCGTCATGAGCGACTGTCGGGCGGCAGGCGACATGCCTATACGATCCTCGAGCGACTGCAAGATTCCCTCGGTGCGCACGATGGCTGCGAAATTCGGGTGCAGGCGTTGCATCTTGCCGTGCGGCGTCTCGGTCTGATAGCTGATACCCCCGGCCTGCCGCACCTTGGCGCTCAACTTGATATAGCGCGCCAGCCAATCGCAGTACCGCGCCACCATGACGGCGTCGGTTTGCTTGACGAAATTGAGTGGGCCAAGGATCACGACGAGCTCGCCCCACACTTGCGCGGCATCCTTGTCGAGCCAATGCGGCGCCTCGGTGCCGAGCTTGGGCACGCTCGCCGGCGTCGTCACAATCTTGCGATGGCCGGGGTTGCCTTGCGCTTTAGCAACCTCGCCGGGCTTGGAGCGTCGGCCCATTACAGCGGCCCCCTCATGATGCCTTGGCGCCGCGAAAACGTCGCCACACGATCCATCACCATAACCGTTGTGAGGCGCCAAATTTCCGGGCCCATCCAACCCCGCACGCGATTGACGCGAGACTTGAGTGCGTCAGTCACATCGTCGTCATTGATCGCGACAGCGCACACAGCATCAAGCCGCGCCCGCACGTCGGCAATCGCCCTCGCGGTAAAGCGCATCACCACCCACCTCGATCGATGCGTGCAAAGACAACGTGTGCGGCGATGGCGACGACCGCGCCGGCAAAGTAAACCCATGCCGCCGGCGCGCAGATGGCGCACACGCCCGCCCACAGCGCCGAACCGCCGAGCGCAGCGAGCGCACCGCGGTCATAGGAGTCCATCTGACCAACCCACCGGCGCCAGAATTTCGTAACGGTCCCGCGCACCCTAACCCCCTGCCCCATAAAAAAAATTTCAGGAATTTCGCGGAATCACGCGCGTGACA